>Ga0209130_1000078_pt1 | contig 169374 bp, 155 predicted proteins | sample AraplaMF_Cvi_mLB_FD_184264 | JGI IMG/M metagenome (GOLD analysis project Ga0209130, IMG submission 184264) | Arabidopsis root microbial communities from the University of North Carolina, USA - plate scrape MF_Cvi_mLB (SPAdes) (version 2) | ecosystem: Host-associated > Plants > Roots >... | reverse complement strand
GGTGCGGATGGGGCGGCCGGCGCCGGCTGTGCGGGCGGGACAACCGGGCTGGCGGCCGGCGCGCGGGCAGCGGATGCGGTGGATGCGATGGCGGCTGTGGCCGGCAACGGCACCGGCGTCGGCACGCTGGCCGGCTGCGCGCCGGGCCCCTTCAGGGTGCGGACCATGGCCAGCTTCGACTTCGGCGCCTGCGAAGGCGGCGGCGTATCCAGCAGCTGCATCGCCTTGTCATAAGACTGCGACGCCAGCTTCGCATACACATCGCCCAGATTCTCGTGCGCCGTCGCATACGCAGGGCTGGTGCGGATCGCCCGCTCCAGCGCCACGCGCGCCTTGTCATATTGCCCGGCTGCCGCATACAGCACGGCCAGATTGTTATAAGGCTCAGGCAGTTCCGGATAATCCTCGGTCAGCTTCTGGAAGATGGCGATCGCTTCCGCCGACTTGCCCTGTTCGCTGACGATCATTCCCTTCATAAACCTCAGCTGTGCATCCTTCGGATGTTGCGTGAGGGCCACATCAACCTTGGCCAGCGCAGCCGGCAGCTGTCCCCCGCGGAACAGCTTATTGATATCGGCAACCTCATCAGCCCGCACGGAGGCAAAGCACAGCAGTGCCGCAAGCCCGGCCACATGGGCCACGCGCGAGGGAGCAAACGAACGATACATCTGGATTTTTGCCAACAGGAAATAAAGCTACATTCTATCAAAACTGATAGTGATGAATAAGGATAGCCGCTCCAGTTATTTCCTCTAAATATCACTATTGGTTTCCGGAGTGATACCAATATCGATATTGAAACCGCAGAAAATTGAATTGGATTGAATTGCAAACCCACCCTAACATGGCTCTCAGAAAACCAACAAATGGTTTTTATAACAATATTCGGAGACAAAATGAGCCAGCCATCTGTGGGCCGAAACGCGCCTATCCGCAATACTTTTATATTGAAAGTCAGTGTCGCCAGCCTGGTGGCTGCCGGTATGCTGTCCAGCGCCTCGGTATGGGCCCAGGAAGCCAAGGATTCCTCGATATCCGTGGTCACGGTGAGCGGCGTGCGCAAGGCAGCGGAAAGCGCACAGAAGATCAAGCAGGAGTCGGACAACGTCATCGACACCATCGTGGCCGACGATATCGGCAAATTCCCGGATACGAACGTGGCTGAAACCCTGGCCCGCGTCAGCGGCATCCAGGTGCGGCGCGACGCCGGCGAAGCGAACACGGTGCTGATCCGCGGCCTGCCCGGCATCGCCACCCTGATCAACGGCCGCGAAATGTTCACCACCACCGGCCGCTACATCCAGCTGGCCGACATCCCATCGACCATGCTGCAGCGCGCCGATGTGTACAAGTCGCAAAGCGCGGAACTGGTGGAAGGCGGCATTGCCGGCGTGATCGACGTGCGCACCAACCGTCCCTTCGACTTCAAGGGCTTCCAGGCCAGCGCCCAGCTGGGCGCCAAGAACAAGGACAAGGCCAAGGCCACCGATCCGGAGGGCTCGGCCATGCTCTCCAACCGCTGGAAAACCGGCGCCGGTGAATTCGGCGCGCTGTTCGGCCTGCACCACGTCTCGGACCGCTTCCACGAAGAACGCGCCTTCGAAACCTTCCCGATCGATAAGACCAGCGGCGGCCAGTCCGTGACCGGCCCGGACCTGGTCGGCATCCAGGACGTCTATGGCAAGCGCCGCCGCAGCGCTGCCAACTTTGCCCTGCAATGGAAGCCGAACGCCGACCTGGATCTGTACGCCGAGGGCCTGTACTCGAAATACCGCAACAACGACGAAACCGATTTCTTCGTCGGCCTGCCGTGGGCCACGTCGCCCGACCAGATCAAGGTCACCACCATCCCCGGCACGAAACAGGTCGCGACCATCGATTCCACCAATACCTTCACCATCCTCTCGACCCAGGCCCGCGCCTCGGAAAGCATCGCCCAGCAATACGCCATCGGCGGCAACTGGCGCGCCGCGCCGGGGGTGCGCGTCAGCAGCGAGATTGCGCGCACCCTCAGCTCCTACGACTGGGTGAACCCGATCCTGGACACCAGCCTGAACGTGGACAAGGTGCACATCCAGACCGTGAAGAACGGCGGCGCCTACGCCCAGTACCAGGCGCCGGGCCTGAACGATCCGGGCAAGATCAACCTGTTCCAGCTCTTCGACCGTTACGGCAATGACAGCGGCAGCTCCACCGACTGGCGCGCGGACGTGACCTGGACCCCGGAATCGGACGGCTTCTTCAAGGAATTCGGCGGCGGCCTGCGCGTGAACGACCGCAAGGCAGCCTCGATCAAGTCGCTGGAAGGCAGCGTTGGCGCGCTGCCGAACGTCGCGATGGGCAGCATCCCCGGCCTGTCCTGCACCACGCAGCCGTTCTCGGAGGATTACGGCACGCCGCAATGGAGCACCCCGTGCGCCGGCTTCCTGGTCAACAGCACCGGCATCGTGCGCCAGGCCGTCACCGGATCTTCGGCCGCCAAGGCGATCGACCCGGCCTCCTTCTTCCAGGACAAGGAGCGCAACTATGCCGCCTACTTCAAGACCAAGATCGGCTTCGACGTGGGCACGCTGCCGGTGGAGGGTGTGCTGGGCGTGCGCGTGACCAAAACCGACGCGGACCTGATGGGCAACAACATCGTCAACGGCAACTACGTGCCGATCGACACCAGCGGTTCCGCCACCGACGTGCTGCCGAGCGCGAACTTCAAGCTCAATTTCCGGCGCGACCTGATCGGCCGCATTGCGTATGCCAAGACGCTGACCCGTCCCGATTTCGCCCAGCTGAATCCGGCCACCGCCTACGTCAACTCGAACGGCACCACCACCCAGGCCACGGCCTCCGGCGGCAACCCGGACCTGCAACCGTTCACCGGCCAGAACCTGGACAGCACCCTGGAGTGGTACTTCGCGCCCACCGGCTACGCCAGCGCCACCGTGTTCCGTCACAATTTCGACGGCTACATCATGAACAGGGTCATGCCCGAAACCTACCAGGGCATCAGCTACCTGACCACGCGTCCGTTCAACACCGAGAAGGGCCACCTGCAGGGCGTCGAGCTGGCCTACCAGCAGTTCTACGACTGGCTGCCGGGCGTGCTGAATGGCCTCGGCTTGCAGGCCAACGTGACCTATACCGAAGGCGGCATCACGTCGGGCAACGATCCCAAGCTGGTGGACAAGCCGTTTGCCGGCATGTCCAGGCTGTCCTACAACATCGTGCTGCTGTACGAGCGCGATCAATGGTCCGGCCGCCTGGCGTACAACTGGCGCTCGAAGTTCACCCAGGTGTATGCCGACCGCCCGGCCGACGCAGGCACTTCGCCGGCGCGCGACCTGATTGCGGCCCGCATGTCCGCGCTGGATGGTTCGCTGAGCTACAAGATCACGCCGAACCTGTCCGTCAACCTCACGGGCACCAATCTGCTGAACTTCAAGTACCAGGATTACTGGCTGGACCCGGCCATTTATCCGCGCGATACGCGCCGTTATGACCGTACCGTGGGCTTGTCCCTGAGCTGGAAGAACTGAGAAGAGGGCGGTAAGCAATGTCGCATCAAAAACTGTCGGTACTGGAAAAGGTCGGCTTCGGCGCCGGCGATATGGCCCTGAACGTGGTGATCTCATCGATGATGCTGATCATCACCTTCTTCTACACGGATATCTACGGACTGCACACGGCCGATCTGGCCCTGCTGTTCGTGGCCGTGAAAATCGTCGGCGCCATCGCCGACCTGATCATGGGGCAGCTGACGGACCGCTTCAACGCCGTGATGGGCCGCTACCGCCCCTGGCTGCTGTTCCTCGCCGTGCCTTACGGCGTGAGCATCTTCTTTGCCTTCACCACGCCGCAGCTGGGCTACGACGCCAAGCTGGTATGGGCCTACTCGACCTATATCCTGGCCACGCTGATGACGGCCGGTGTCGGCATTCCCTATATCTCGCTGATCTCGGGCCTGACCAGCGATCCGCAGGAACGCCTGTCCGCCAACGGCTACCGCCTGTTCTTTGCCAAGGTGGGCGCCTTCATGGTCACCATCATCGTGCCGATCCTGGCCCAGCGCTGGGGCAACGGCAATCCAGCCGCCGGCTACCAGGCGGCGATGGGGGTGATGGCGGCGGTGGGCGTGGCCATGTTCCTGTTCTGCTTCTTTACCACCACCGAGCGCGTACGCCACGTGGTGGAGCGCCAGTCCATCGGCGACCAGCTCAAGGTGCTGATGCAGAACGACCAGTGGCTGATCCTGTGCGCCGTGTGCGTGACAGGCACGGTCGGCTATGTGATCCGCGGTTCGGTGGCGATCTATTACGCCAAGTATTACCTGGGCGGCGACACCGGCATGGTGTCGGCCTTCCTTTCCACCGGCGTGGCGGCGGCCATCCTGTCCATGGTGGCATCGACCTGGATCACCAAGAGCTATTGCAAGGTCAAGCTGTTCCGCAATACCCAGCTGATGGTGGCGGCGCTGAGCGTGGCGATCTACCTGTTGGTGAAGCCGGGCGATACGGTGCTGGCGTTTGTGCTGTACTTCCTGCTGTCCTTCGTGGTGGATCTGCATGCGCCGGTGTTCTGGTCGGCGATTGCGGAAACCATCGACTACGGCCAGGTGAAGACCGGCAAGCGCGTGTCGGGCTTCGCCTTCGGCGGCATTTCGGTGTGCCAGAAGGCGGGCATGGCCATCGCCGGCGGCATTGTCGGCGTGCTGCTGACGTGGTTCGATTACCAGCCGAACGTGGCGCAGAGCGCGCTGGCGCTGAACGGCATTGCGCTGATGCTGTCCGTGATTCCCGGCTTCTTCCACCTGCTGATGGGACTCCTGATGTTCAAGTACCGCATCAGCGACAAGTATTACGACGAAGTGAAAGCCGAAATGCGGACGCACGGCTATGTGGCAGGCTGAATATTACGAACTGGAGAATCAATTGGGCGATATCCTGAAACCGCTGATCGAGCAGCGCGCGGACCCCTATATCTACCGCCATACCGATGGCTATTACTACTTTACCGCGTCGGTGCCGCAGTACGACCGCATCGAACTGCGGCGCGCCAAGACCATCGAAGGCCTGGTCAGCGCGCAGACGCGCGACGTGTGGCGCAAGCCGGAGCAGGGCGCCTACAGTGAACTGGTCTGGGCGCCGGAGATCCATTTCAACCAGGGCGCCTGGTACATCTATTTTGCCGCCGCGCCCAGCCGCGAGATCAAGGACAAGCTGTTCCAGCACCGCATGTACGCCTTGCGCAACGAGAATCCCAATCCGCTGGAAGGCGAGTGGGAGTTCAAGGGCCAGGTCGATACCGGCATCGACACCTTCTGCCTGGACGCCACCACCTTCACCCACAAGGGCAAGCTGTATTACCTGTGGGCGCAGAAGGACAGGGAAATCAAAGGCAATTCCAACCTCTACATCGCGCCGATGAAAACGCCGTGGCAGATCGAGGGCAAGCCGGTCATGCTGAGCAAGCCGGAACACGACTGGGAAATCCGCGGCTTCTGGGTCAACGAAGGTCCGTCCGTACTGAAAAGGAACGGCAGGATCTTCATCAGCTACTCGGCCAGCGCAACCGACGAAAACTACGCCATGGGCCTGCTGTGGGCGGACGAAAATGCCGATCTGCTGGATCCCGGCGCCTGGCACAAGTCGGAAAAACCGGTGCTGCAGACCTGTTTCGAGCACAAGGTGTATGGCCCGGGCCACAACAGCTTCACGCTGGCCGAAGACGGAGCAACTGTGCTCCTCGTATATCATGCAAGGACGTATACTGAAATCGTTGGCGATCCGCTGTGGAATCCGGACCGCCACACCTTTGTTAAACCCTTGCGTTGGGACGAACAGGGCATGCCGGTCTTCGGCCGCCCATCGATTGCATAAATGGAATTGAGCATCACACAGGAACCATTCGGAGAAACGCCTGAGGGTTTGCCGCTCAGCTTATACACGCTGCGCAACCGTAACGGGATGACCGTCAGGATCACCAACTATGGCGGCATCATCACCGAACTGCATGTGCCGGACAAGCATGGCCGCCTGGCCGATGTGACCTGCGGCTACGCGAAAGCCGAGCCGTATTTCAGCGACAGGAGCTATTTCGGCGCCCTGATCGGCCGCTACGGCAACCGCATTGCGCACGGCCGCTTCCAGCTCGATGGCGAGTGGGTGCAGCTGGACGTGAACGATGGCGAGAACCACCTGCACGGCGGCGCGCACGGCTTCCACAAGGCGGCATGGCATGCGGTGCCGGTGGTGGCCGACCTGACCATCGGCCTGAAGCTGACTCACCGCAGCCGCGACGGCGACCAGGGTTTCCCAGGCAACCTGGAGGTGACGGTTGTCTATGAGCTGAACGATGCCAACGAGCTGCTGGTCAAATATCACGCCGTCACGGACAAGGCCACGCCCGTCAACCTGACCCAGCACGCTTACTTCAATCTGGCGGGCGAGGGCAGCATCCTCGATCACCAGCTGGTGATCCACGCCGAACGGTATACCCCCATCGACGCCCACGCCATCCCTCTCGGCCCGCTGGCCGACGTGGCGGGCACGCCGTTCGACTTCCGCACCCCGCATACCATTGGCGAGCGGATCAACGATGAGGACGAACAGCTGGATAATGGCCGCGGCTATGACCACAACTTCGTGCTGAGCAAGCCGGAGGCGCATACCCTGTCCCTGGCCTGTTTGCTGCGCGAGCCGGTGTCCGGGCGGGTGCTGGAGTTGTATACACAAGAGCCGGGGGTGCAGTTCTACAGCGGGAATTTCCTTGACGGCTCGCAGTCGGGCAAGGGGTGGGAGTATGGCTACCGGTCCGGGTTATGCCTGGAACCGCAGCATTTCCCCGATTCGCCGAACCGGCCGGATTATCCGAGTACCATTCTGCAGCCGGGGCAGGTGTATCAGACGCAGTCTCTGTACCGCTTTACCATTCAACCTTAAAACCGGGGTCTGACCCACGGGGTCGGGCCCAAGAGGCTTTCAACCTAAACCCTGGGTCAGACCCAAGGGGTCAGACCCCACGGGTCTGACCCGGAACTTGGGTTTTGCAGCTGCGATATCTTTTTTCATATCAATCCGAATTTTTAATTCATTGGATCGCTATCGTTAATCCTTCTACCATTCCTTTATCGCAATGGAGGAATGCATGTCTGAAAAGAAGAAGGACATTAAACTGCGCTCAGCCGAGTGGTTTGGCACGCAGGACAAAAACGGCTTCATGTACCGAAGCTGGATGAAAAACCAGGGCATTCCCGATCATGAATTCCAGGGCAAGCCGATCATCGGCATCTGCAATACCTGGTCCGAACTCACTCCCTGCAACGCCCACTTCCGCAAACTCGCGGAACACGTAAAGCGCGGCATCCTCGAAGCCGGCGGCTTCCCCGTCGAATTCCCGGTATTCTCCAACGGCGAATCCAACCTGCGTCCCACCGCCATGCTGACCCGTAACCTGGCCAGCATGGACGTGGAAGAATCCATCCGCGGCAACCCGATGGACGCGGTGGTCCTGCTGGTCGGCTGCGACAAGACCACCCCGGCGCTGCTGATGGGCGCCGCCTCCTGCGACATCCCGGCCATCGTGGTTACCGGCGGTCCGATGCTGAACGGTAAGCTGAACGGCAAGAGCATCGGCTCCGGTACCGCCGTCTGGCAGCTGCACGAGCAGGTCAAGGCCGGCGAGCTCTCCATGCACGACTTTCTGGCTGCCGAAGCCGGCCACTCGCGCTCGGCCGGCACCTGCAACACCATGGGCACGGCATCGACCATGGCCTGCATGGCCGAAGCGCTGGGGACTTCGCTGCCGCACAACGCCGCCATCCCGGCCGTGGACGCGCGCCGCTACGTGCTGGCGCACATGTCCGGCATGCGCATCGTCGAGATGGTGTGGGAAGACCTGCGCCTGTCCAGGATACTGACCAAGGAAGCGTTCGAGAACGCGATCCGCACCAATGCCGCCATCGGCGGTTCCACCAACGCCGTGATCCACCTGAAAGCCATCGCCGGCCGCATGGGCGTGGAACTGGAGCTGGAAGACTGGACCCGCATCGGCCGCGGCACCCCGACCGTGGTCGATCTGCTGCCGTCCGGCCGCTTCCTGATGGAAGAGTTCTACTACTCCGGCGGCCTGCCGGGCGTGCTGCGCCGCCTGGGCGAAAACGGCCTGCTGCCGCACAAGAACGCACTGACCGTGAACGGCAGGAGCATCTGGGAAAACGTGCAGGATGCGCCGATTTACGATGAAGAAGTGATCCGTCCGATCGACAACCCGCTGATCGAGGATGGCGGCATCTGCATCCTGCGCGGCAACCTGGCGCCGCGCGGCGCGGTGCTGAAGCCGTCCGCCGCTTCGCCGCACCTGATGCAGCATCGCGGCAAGGCCGTGGTGTTCGAGGACTTCGACGATTACAAGAAGCGCATTGTCGATCCGGAGCTGGAGGTGGACGAGAATTCGATCCTGGTCATGAAGAACTGCGGTCCGAAAGGGTATCCGGGCATGGCCGAGGTGGGCAATATGGGCCTGCCGCCCAAGCTGCTGGCCAAGGGGATCAAGGATATGGTCCGGATTTCGGATGCTCGCATGAGCGGTACTGCCTACGGCACCGTGGTGCTGCACGTGGCGCCGGAGGCGATGGCCGGCGGTCCGCTGGGCGTGGTGCAGGAGGGGGATTACATCTCGCTGGATTGCGCGGGCGGCAAGCTGAATCTGGAGATTCCGGACGAGGAGCTGAAACAGCGCCTGGCGGCGCGGGCTGAGAAGCCTCAGGATCGTCCGAAGTCGGGCTATGCGCAGCTGTACGTGGATCATGTGCTGCAGGCGGATGAGGGCTGCGACTTTGATTTCCTTGTCGGCACGCGCGGGGCGGCTGTGCCTAAGCATTCTCATTAGAACCTAAAATCGGGGTCAGACCCATGGGGTCTGACCCTTGAAACCTAAACCCTGGGTCAGACCCAAGGGGTCTGACCCGATGTGCAAGGGTCTGCCCCCGTGGGTCAGACCCCGAAGTTTGGTTTAAAAAAACGGAGACCAACATGCTGCTCGTTCAATTCAGGAACGCAGCCGGCGAACGCGCGGTAGGCCTGCTCGAAGAAGCAGGCATCCGCGTCATCGACGGCTATCAAACCACTTACGCGCTGGCCCAGGATGCAATCCGCCAGCAGAAATCCCTGGCCGTCCTGGCCGGAGCCAGCGCCGGCAGCACCGTGCTGGCTGCGGCGAGCGTAACCTGGCTCGCCCCCATCGACCACGAAGACCCCGCCCACTGCTACGTCACCGGCACCGGCCTGACCCACCTGGGCAGCGCCGACACGCGCGACGCGATGCACAAGAAAATCGGCGGCGACGTGGAATCCCTGAGCGATTCCATGAAAATGTTCCGCATGGGCGTGGAAGGCGGCAAACCGGCCGCCGGCAGCGCCGGCGTGCAGCCCGAGTGGTTCTACAAGGGCGACGGCTCCGCAGTCCGCGCCAGCGGCGAAGCGCTGCACATGCCCGACTTCGCGCTGGATGGCGGCGAAGAACCGGAAATCGCCGGCCTGTATCTCATCGGCGGCGACGGCCAGCCCTACCGCCTCGGTTTCGCCATCGGCAACGAATTCTCCGACCACGTGACCGAACGCCAGAATTACCTCTACCTTGCGCACTCCAAGCTGCGCGCCTGCGGCGTCGGCCCGGCGCTGCTGGTGGGCGAGCTGCCGGCGCATATCGACGGCGTATCGCGCGTGCTTGGCAGGGATGGCCAGGTGCGCTGGGAAAAAGCCTTCGTCAGCGGCGAACAGAACATGAGCCATACCATCGCCAACCTGGAGCACCACCACTTCAAATACGAAATATTCAAGCGTCCCGGAGACGTACATATTCACTTCTTCGGCACAGCTACGTTAAGCTTCGCAGACGGCATCAGCGTGCAGCCCGGCGAGACCTTCGAAATCGAAGCCCCGGCATTTGGACCTGCGCTGCGCAATCCGTTGGCCGTTACCGAAACCTCTTATGCGAAAGTGAAAGCACTATGACGATTACCGGAGAAGCACTGATCGGCGGCGTGGCCGTCAAAGGCGAGGGCAGCAGCGTTAAAGCCTTCGATCCAAGCAAGCGTGAACACCTGGAGCCGGCCTTCAACGCCGTGAGCGAAGCCCAGATCGACCAGGCCTGCCGCCTGGCCGGCGACGCCTTCGATACCTTGCGCGCCACTTCGGACGCGGACCGCGCCCGTTTCCTGGAAACCGTGGGCGAAGAGATCATGGCCGTCGGCGATGAGCTGATCGAGCGTGCCATCGCCGAAAGCGGCCTGCCGCGCGCCCGCATCGAGGGCGAACGTGGCCGTACCGTGAACCAGCTGAAGATGTTTGCCGACCTGCTGCGCGAAGGCTCCTGGCGCGATGCGCGCATGGACAGCGCGCTGCCGGAGCGCACCCCACCGCGTCCCGACCTGCGCATGCGCCTGATCGGCGTCGGTCCGGTGGCCGTTTTCGCTGCATCGAACTTCCCGCTGGCCTTCTCCGTGGCCGGCGGCGACACCGCTTCCGCCTTTGCCGCCGGCTGCCCGGTGGTGCTGAAGGCGCACTCGGCCCACCCCGGCACCTCCGAACTGGTTGGCCGCGCCGTGGCGAAAGCCGTTGCGCGCTGCGGCCTGCCGAAGGGCACTTTCGCCCTCCTGACCGGCACCGGCCGCCATATCGGCACCACGCTGGTGGCGCATCCGGCCATCCAGGCCGTCGGCTTCACCGGCTCGCGCGCCGGCGGTACGGCGCTGATGGCCGTCGCCGCTGCACGTCCGCAGCCGATCCCGGTGTATGCCGAGATGAGCTCCATCAATCCGGTGGTGCTGCTGCCGAAGGCGCTGGCTGCACGCGGCGCAACCATTGCACAGCAGTTCGCTGCCTCGCTGACGCTGGGCGTGGGCCAGTTCTGCACCAATCCGGGCATGGTGGTTGGACTGGCCGGCCCCGAGCTGGACAAGTTTGCAGCCGATGCCGCCGCGGCGCTGGCCGGCACCGGCCCTGCAACCATGCTGACGCCAGGCATCGCCGGCGCTTACCAGGAAGGCGTGGCCAAGCTCTCCGGCCAGTCCTGCGTGAAGACCGTAGCGCTGGCCACGCAGGAAGAAGGCAAGGGCGCTCCGGCGCTGTTCCAGTCCGGCGCCAGCGACTTCCTGAAAACCCATGCCCTGCAGGATGAAGTGTTCGGTCCTGCTTCGCTGATCGTGGCCTGCCAGTCGCTGGACGAAGTGCGCCAGGTGATCGAGAACCTGGAAGGCCAGCTGACCGCCACCCTGCAGATGGACGAAGGCGATTACGATGCCGCCGCCCGCCTGCTGCCGGTACTGGAGCGCAAGGTCGGCCGCATCCTGGCCAACGGCTTCCCGACCGGCGTGGAAGTGTCCACGGCCATGGTGCACGGCGGCCCGTTCCCGTCCACCGCCGATGGCCGCAGCACGTCGGTCGGCACCGGCGCCATCAGCCGCTTCCTGCGCCCGGTGTGCTACCAGAACATCCCGCAGGCGCTGCTCCCTGAGGCCCTGCGCGACGGCAACCCGCTGCAGATCTGGCGCCGCCGCGATGGCGCGCTGACCAAAGACTAAGCGATAAGAACAGTACGGAGACAACGAGCATGACTGAAATGGCCAAATTTGGCAGCCTGCGCGGCAAGCGGGTATTTGTGACTGGCGGCGGCAGCGGCATCGGCGAACACATCGTCGCCGCGTTCGCCGGGCAGGGCGCCCAGGTGGCATTCGTGGATATTGCCCGCGATGCCAGCGAAGCGCTGGTGGAAAAAATCAAGGCGGCCGGCCATCCGGCGCCGGTTTTCCGCTATTGCGACATCACCGATATCCCCGTGCTGCAGCAGACCATTGCCGATCTGGCCACCGCAATCGGCGATTTCGATGTGCTGGTGAATAACGCTGCCAACGACCAGCGCCACGACATCGCCGAAGTCACGCCCGAGTACTGGGACAATCGCATCGCCATCAACCAGCGCCCGATGTTCTTCACCTGCCAGTCGGTACTGCCGGGGATGAAGAAGAAGGGCGCTGGTTCCATCATCAACGTCAGTTCCATCTCCTTCCACAACAAGGGCGCGGGCTATCCGGTGTACGCGACCGCCAAGTCGGCGGTCATCGGCCTGACCCGCTCCCTGGCGCGCGACCTGGGCAAGTCGGGTATCCGCGTGAATACCGTCACGCCGGGCTGGGTGATGACCCAGCGTCAGCTCGACCTGTGGGTGGACGATGCCGCCAAGGCGGAAATTGAAAAGATGCAGTGTTTGCCGGGCTTGCTGATGCCGGAACACATTGCATCCATGATCCTGTTCCTTGCTGCCGACGATAGCGCCATGTGCACCGCACAGGAGTTCATCGTCGATGCCGGCTGGGTCTGAGTAGCCATGCGCGCCCCGTATCGTAGCGTCGCGGCAGCGTTGACGCTGTCTGCGGCCGCCTGTGCGAGCCACGCCAGCACTTCTTCTGCCGCGCCGCTGGCGAGCCCGGACGGGCATCTGGCGGTGGCGCTGGCCATTGCCGCCGATGGCGCCGCCACCTATGCCGTCAGCCGCGACGGCAAGCCGGTCCTCCTGCCGTCCATGCTGGGCATGACGCTCGAGGGCAGCGACTTTGCCCGCCAGCTTTCGCTGGCAGCCGCTACGCCGGTGCGCCCGGTCAGCGACAGCTACCAGCTCGCCACCGGCAAACGTTCGCACATCAGCTACCAGGCCAACGAACAAACCTACACCCTGCGCAATCCGCAGCAGCAGTCGATCGACATCACCTTCCGCGTCTCGAACGACGGCGTCGCCTTCCGCTATACCGTGCGTGGCGGCCAGCTGAAATTCCAGTCTGAAGCTACCAGCTTCGCCTTCGCCCCGGACGCAAAAGCCTGGCTGCAGCCGATGTCGGTCGCCAAGACCGGCTACAAGCGCACCAACCCATCTTATGAAGAGCACTATAGGATGGAGATCCCGGTCGGCACGCCGTCGCCGCTGTCCGGCTGGGTGTTCCCTGCCTTGTTCCGCAGCGGCGATACCTGGGTAGCGCTAACTGAAGCGAATATGGACGGCAGCTTCCACGCCTCCCGCCTCGCGGCGAACAGCGAAGGCGGCGTGTATCGTATCGCGGGCCCGGCGCCGGAAGAGCTGGAGCCGGGCGGCGCGCTGCTGGCCAACGCCAGCGGGCAACTGGTCTCGCCATGGCGCGTGCTGTCCATCGGCAGCCTCGCCACCCTGGTCAACTCGACCCTCGGCACCGACCTTGCCGCACCTGCCGCGCGCCCGGCCGCGGCCTGGATCAAACCCGGCCGCTCCTCCTGGAGCTGGGCCATACTGAAGGACGACTTCACCAACTACGACACCCAGAAAAAGTTCATCGACTACGCGGCGGACATGCACTGGGACTACACCCTGATCGATGCCTACTGGGACCAGAAGATAGGCTACGAAAAAGTCCGCGACCTGGCCGCCTACGCAAAGCAGAAGGGTATCGGCATCCTGCTCTGGTATAACTCCGCCGGCCCGTGGAACGACACCGACATGACCCCGCGCGACAAGATGCTGACCCACGTGTCGCGCGTGGCCGAATTCAAGCGTCTGAAAGACATGGGCGTGAAAGGCGTGAAAGTCGATTTCTTCGGCGGCGACGGCCAGTCCATGATCGCCTACTACCTCGACATCCTGAAAGATGCCTACGATGCCGGCCTGCTGGTCAACTTCCACGGCGCCACGCTGCCCCGTGGCTGGTCGCGCACCTGGCCCAACCTGATGACGATGGAGTCTATCCGCGGCTTCGAGTTCACCACCTTCACCCAGGAAGACCAGAACGCGATCGCCCCGCACGCGGCAATGATTCCCTTCACGCGCAACCTGTTCGACCCGATGGACTTCACGCCGATGGCTTTCGGCGACATCCCGAACATCAAACGCACTACCCGCAACGGCTTCGAACTGGCCGAGTCGGTGCTGTTCGTCTCCGGCATCCAGCACTTTGCCGAAATCCCGGAAGGCATGGCCAGTGCACCCGCTTATGTGAAGCGCTTCCTGCAGAACCTGCCGCGCAAGTGGGACGACAGCAGGTTCATTGACGGCTACCCTGGCCAGTATGCGGTGATCGCACGCCGCGCCGGCAAGACCTGGTACGTGGCGGGTTTCAACGCCGGCGGCAGCGGCAAGACCCTGACCCTCGACCTGGGCTTCATCGGCAAGCGCGGGAAACTCATTGCGGACGGCGCCACCGAGCGCGCCTTCAGCCAGTCCGATATCAGCGCGGCAAAGACCACGCAAATCGTCATCAAGCCTCATGGCGGCTTCGTCGCCACATTCCAATAAAATCAGGAGACAGCATGATCAGAAAGACTATTCTCGCCCTCAGCCTCGCTGCCAGCGGCGCCGCGTTCGCACAGGTCAGCGTCACCATCGACGCGGCCAGGCCGGGGCCCGTCATCAGCAAGAATATCTATGGCCAGTTTGCCGAACACCTCGGCACCGGCATTTATGAAGGCATGTGGGTCGGTACGGATTCGAAGATCCCCAACACGCGCGGCTGGCGTAATGACGTGGTGGGTGCGCTGAAGGACATGCACGTGCCCCTGGTGCGCTGGCCGGGCGGCTGCTTCGCCGACGAATACCACTGGCGCGACGGTATCGGCCCGCGCGACAAGCGTCCGGTAAAGGTGAATACCAACTGGGGCGGCGTGGAAGAGAACAATGCCGTGGGCACGCACGAGTTCTTCGATCTGGCCGAAATGCTGGGTGCTGAAGTGTATGTCAACGGTAATCTGGGCACCGGCTCGGCGAAGGAGATGGCGGAGTGGGTCGAGTACATGACCTCCGACAGCAAATCGACGCTGGCCGATCTGCGCCGCAAGAACGGCCGCGACAAGCCGTGGAAAGTCGATTATTTCGCGGTCGGTAATGAAGCCTGGGGCTGCGGCGGCGAGATGACGCCGGAGTATTACACCCAGCAGTACAAGACCGTGACCACCTTCCTCAAGGCGCCGCGCGATAACCGTCCCAGGTTCATTGCCAGCGGCGGCAACGACCACGATACCAAGTGGACCGATAACCTGAGCCAGGTGAAGAACCATATCAGCGGCATCAGCTTCCACTACTACACCATCCCGACCGGCAAATGGGACAAGAAGGGCGCCGCCACCGGTTTCGGCGAGGACCAGTGGATTTCCACCGTCAAGAACACGCTGGTGATGGATGACTTCATCAGGAACAACGTGGCGGTGATGGACAAGAACGATCCGCAGAAAAAGATCGGCTTCTTTGTCGATGAATGGGGCACCTGGTACGACGTGGAGCCAGGCACCAACAGCGGCTTCCTGTACCAGCAGAATTCCCTGCGCGATGCGGTGGTGGCGGCGCTGAACTTCAACATCTTCCACGCCCATGCGGAACGTGTGCGCATGACCAATATCGCGCAGATGGTCAACGTGCTGCAGGCCATGATCCTGACCGACAAGGACAAGATGCTGCTGACGCCGACTTACCACGCCTATAAGATGTACGTGCCGTTCCAGGATGCGGCTTCGCTGCCGCTGTCCATCTCGAACAATGGCGCGTACAGCGTAGGTTCGACCACCGTGCCACAGGTCAGTGCTTCGGCGGCGAAGGGCAAGGACGGCAAGATCTATGTGGCGCTGGTGAACACGAATCCGAACAAGGCGGTGGATGTTACCGTGAACCTGTCCGGCGCCAAGGGGGGCAAGCTGAATGGACAGGTGCTGACTGCATCGGCGATGGACGCGCACAACACCTTTGCCAAGCCGGACGCGGTGAAGCCTGCGGCGTTCAATGCCACCGCGACTGGCGGCAAGCTGGTGGTGAAGCTGCCAGCCAAGTCGGTGGTCGTCGGCGCTGTCGAGTAAAGCATCATGAAGCGCATCGCGGTATGCTGCGGCCTGGCCGCGGCTGCGCTTGGCGCCGCCCCGGCCTGCGGGCCGGGGGCGCTGGCAGCGCAGGAGCAGGCGCAGAAACAGGCGCAGAAACAGGCGCAAGTACAGGTGCATGATCCGGTCATGGCGAAAGAGGACGGCACCTTCTACGTCTTCAGTACAGGACCGGGCATTACCTTCTATTCCTCGTCCGATATGAAGAGCTGGCGTCCGGAAGGACGTGTTTTTCCCGGCAGCCCCGCGTGGGCGAAACAGGTGTCGCCATCGTTCGATGGGCACGTGTGGGCCCCGGACGTGCATCGGCACAATGGCCGCTACTATCTCTATTATTCGATTTCGGCGTTCGGCAAGAACACTTCCGCGATTGGCGTAACGGTCAATAAAACCCTGAATCCGCGTTCGTCCGATTACAAGTGGGAAGATCAGGGGATTGTCGTGCAATCCGTGCCCGGGCGGGACAACTGGAATGCGATCGATCCGAACGTGATCGAGGACGACAAGGGAAATGGCTGGATGTCGTTTGGCTCGTTCTGGTCGGGCATCAAGCTGTTCAAGCTGAATGCCGACTGGACGCGCCCGGCCGAACCGCAGGAATGGAAGACGATTGCGGCCCGAGAGCGGCCGGCGTTTGCTCCGGATGCCGCGCCGGAGCCGGCTGAAATCGAGGCGCCTTTCATCTTCCGCAAGGATGGCTACTACTACCTCTTCGTGTCCTGGGGGCTGTGCTGCCAGAAGGAGAAGAGCACTTACCACGTGGTGGTCGGCCGTTCACGCGACGTCAGCGGGCCTTATCTGGACAAGGACGGGAAGGATATGGCGCGCGGCGGTGGTTCCCTCGTGATTCGCGGCGACAGTGCATGGAAGGCGCTGGGCCACAACAGCGCATACACCTTCGACGGCCAGGATTACCTGGTGCTGCACGCTTATGAAACGGCTGACCGTTACATTCAGAAGCTGAAGGTGCTGGAGATGAAGTGGGACGGCAGCGGATGGCCGGTGGTCGATCAGGCGGACCTCAACCGCTACCAGAGTAAACTGCTTCCAGCGCAGCCATGAAGACCAGCGCCATTCGTACCCCGCTAACGTTCGCACTCGCGCCGGCCATGGCCACGGCGACGGCAAGGTCGCTGGCCATGGCGGCGGCATTGGTGGTAAGCGTGGCGATGCCGCTGGCGGGCGCCGAAGCGGCGGAGCTGTTCCCGCTGAACGACGTGCGCCTGCTGCCAAGCCCCTTCCTGGAAGCCCAGGACACCGACCTGCGCTACATCCTCGCTCTCGATCCGGAGCGCCTGCTGGCCCCGTTCCGCCGCGAAGCCGGCCAGCCGCAGCCGAAGCCCTCCTACGGCAACTGGGAATCCAGCGGCCTCGATGGCCACATGGGCGGCCACTACCTGTCCGCGCTGGCCCTGATGTACGCCTCGACCGGCGACGAAGAAATCCTGCGCCGCCTGAACTACTTCGTGCAGGAGCTGCAGAAATGCCAGCAACAGGATGGCTACGTCGGCGGCATTCCCGGCGGTGCGGCCGCATGGAGCGACATCGCCAACGGCAAACTCCACGCCGACAATTTCAGCGTCAACGGCAAATGGGTCCCCTGGTACAACCTGCATAAACTCTACGCCGGCCTGCGCGATGCCTGGAAATACGCACACAACGAGCAGGCCAGGCAGATGCTGATCGCACTCTCAGACTGGGCGCTCGAACTCAGCACCCACCTCAGCGAGGAGCAAATGCAGCAAATGCTGCGCGCCGAGCATGGCGGCATGAACGAGATCTTCGCCGACGTTGCCGGGGTCACCGGCGACAGGAAATACCTCGCCCTGGCCATTCGCTTCTCGCACCAGGCGGTCCTGAAGCCGCTGGAAGAGGGCAGGGACCAGCTCACCGGCCTGCACGCCAATACGCAGATCCCGAAAGTCATCGGCTTCCAGCGTATCGCCGAAATGACCGGCGACAGAAAATATCACGACGCCGCGGCCTTCTTCTGGCAAACCGTCCACGATCACCGCACGGTTGCCATCGGCGGCAACAGCGTCAAGGAACACTTCCATGACGATAAGGATTTCTCGTCGATGGCCAGCGAGGTGGAAGGGCCGGAAACCTGCAATACCTACAATATGCTGAAGCTGACCGAGCGCCTGTTCATGCAGGCGCCGAAAGCCAGCTATGGCGACTATTACGAGCGTGCGCTGTACAACCATATTCTTGGCTCGCAGCATCCGGAGACCGGCGGCTTCGTGTATTTCACGCCTATGCGTGCGAATCACTATCGCGTTTACAGCGAAGCCGATAAGGGCATGTGGTGCTGCGTCGGTTCCGGCATCGAGAGCCATGCGAAGTACGGCGAGTTCATTTATGCGCATGAAGACGATGCGCTGTTCGTGAATCTGTTTATTCCCTCGCGGCTGGAATGGAAGCAGCGCGGGATCAGCGTGACGCAGACGAACAGTTTTCCGGATAGCGACAGCACGCGCCTCACCATATCGGGCGCCGGCTCCGGCAGCGGCGCCAGTGCCGGCGATGCAGCACGCTTTACACTCAAGATCCGCTATCCCTCCTGGGTCGCCAAAGGCGCGCTCAAGCTGAGCATCAACGGCAAGCCGCAAGCCGTGCGCGCCGCGCCCGGCGGCTACGTCGAGCTGCAACGCAACTGGCGCGACGGCGACCGCATTGATCTGCGCCTGCCGATGCGCACCACCCTGGAGCAGATGCCTGACCGCTCCAACTATTACGCCGTGCTGTACGGCCCCATCGTCCTCGCCGCCAAAACCGCGCCCTTCGCCAACGAGAAACTGAACTTCTTCGCCGACGATTCGCGCATGGGCCACATCGCAAGCGGCCCGGTCTGCCCGCAGGAGTCCGCGCCGCTGTTCGTCAGCGACTCGAAAGATTTCCTGAACAGGTTCAAGCCGGTCAAGGGCCAGCCGCTGACCTTCACGGCCGGAAGCCTGGTGCAGGGCAAGGATGCCGCCTCGATCCGCTTCATTCCCTTCTTCCGCCTGCACGACTCGCGCTACATGCTGTACTGGCAGACCACGACCACCAGCGGACTGGCGCAGATGAAGAGGGTCACGGCTGCCGCCGAGGCCGAACGCCTGGCGCTGGATGCACAAACCATCGACCAGGTGGCTCCCGGCGAGCAGCAGCCCGAATCCGACCATGCCTTCAAGGGCGAAGGTGCGGACGCAGGCATCAACGGCGGCCGCCACTGGCGCCACGCCAGCAAATGGTTCAGCTACGAGCTGAATGACCGCGAGGCCGCCGCGCGCACGCTGCGCCTGACTTTCTCGTCCGCCGACGCGGGCCGCAAATTCGCGGTTCTGCTGAATGGCCAGCCGCTGCAGAGCATCGAGCTGGCCAAAGAAGCGCAGCCTTTCTACACGCGCGATATTGCGTTGCCGGCCGGTGCAGCGCAAAACGGCAAGCTGGAAGTCCGCTTCGTCGCCCATCCCGGTTCGATGGCGGGCGGCCTATATGGATTGCGCTTGCTGCGATAACAAAAAAGATATAGCTTCACTCAAAAAATTGATTAGTTAGGCATGGTAGATTCTTCTACCATAACCAGAAAATATATCAGGAGACTTGGCATGACCCTCAATCGCAGGACATTTATCGCCAGTGGTATCGCCCTCAGTGTGATCGGCGGCAGCGCGTTTGCCGCCAAGCCGCTCACCATCGGCTTCTCCCAGGTCGGCGCAGAAAGCGAATGGCGCACCGCGAATACCACCTCCATCAAGGAAGCGGCAAAGAAAGAGGGCATTAACCTGAAGTTCGCCGACGCGCAGCAGCGCCAGGAAAACCAGGTCAAGGCCATCCGCTCCTTCATCGCCCAGCGCGTGGACATCATCGCATTCTCGCCGGTCGTTGAATCGGGCTGGGATACCGTGCTGCGCGAAGCCAAGCGCGCCAACATTCCGGTGATCCTGACCGACCGCGACGTGAACGTGTCGGACAAATCGCTGTACGTGACCCTGATCGGCTCCGACTTCGTGGAAGAGGGCCGCCGCGCAGGGCGCTGGCTGGTGGACTACGCTGCGAAATCTCCGCTGAAGACGCTGAACATCGTCGAACTGCAGGGCACCGTCGGTTCCGCCCCGGCCATCGACCGCAAGGCCGGCTTCGAAGAAATCATCAAGGGCAACCCGAAGCTCAAGGTGATCCGCACCCAGACCGCCGAGTTCACGCGCGCCAAGGGCAAGGAAGTGATGGAAGCTTTCCTCAAATCGGACGGCAAGAACATCAACGTGCTGTTCGCACACAACGACGATATGGCCATCGGCGCCATCCAGGCCATCGAGGAAGCGGGCCTGAAGCCGGGCAAGGACATCGTCATCGTCTCCATCGACGGCGTGAAGGGCGCGTTCGAAGCCATGATCGCCGGGAAGCTGAATGTGTCGGTCGAATGCAGCCCGCTGCTTGGCCCCCAGCTGATGCAGGCAGCGCGCGACGTGGCAGCCGGAAAGCCGCTGCCGAAACGTATCGTCACGGAGGAGCGCGTGTTCCCGGCTGAAGTGGCGGCGAAAGAACTCCCGAACCGGAAATACTGATGGACTCCGCGCTCACGCCGGTGCTGGAACTGACCGGCATCCACAAAGAGTTCCCCGGCGTGAAGGCGCTGAACGACGCAGGCTTGCGGCTGTATCCCGGCGAGGTGCACACGCTGATGGGGCAGAACGGGGCCGGCAAATCCACCCTGATCAAGGTGCTTACCGGCGTATATACGCCGGATCGCGGACGCATGGTGCTGCAGGGGCAGGAGATTGCTCCCGCTTCCACGCTGGAGGCGCAGGAGCTGGGCATCAGCACGGTGTACCAGGAGGTGAATCTCTGTCCGAATCTGTCGGTAGCCGAGAATATCTTTATTGGACGCTATCCGCGCAAGTGGGGCATGGTCGATTGGCGCGGCATGCGCGAGGCGGCGGCGCGGCTGCTGCACGATCTTGAAGTGGATATCGATGTTTCGGCTCCGCTGTCGCGCTATCCGCTGGCGATTCAGCAGATGGTGGCGATTTCGCGGGCCTTGAATATTTCCTCGCGCGTGCTGATCCTGGACGAGCCGACTTCCAGCCTGGACGAGGCGGAGGTGCAGCTTCTGTTCCGCGTGCTGAGGCGCTTGCGCGAGCAGGGGATGGCCATTCTGTTCGTCACGCATTTCCTGGATCAGACATATGCGATTTCGGATCGTATTACGGTAATGCGAAATGGGGAGCGCGAGGGGGAGTATGCGTGCAGCGAGCTGTCGCGGCTTGCGCTGGTGAACAAGATGATTGGTGCGCCGGCCGAGGCACAGCCGGCGGAGGGCGCTGCCGGACACGGGGCGAACGCACAGGCGGCGGCAGGCTTGCCGCACGGCTCTGCGGCGCAGGGCGAGCTGCCGCTGGCGCAGGCGGCGCCGATCCTGCTGCGGGCGCGCGGCCTGAAGCGGCGCGGCGTGCTGCAGCCGGTGGATATGGACGTGCGCGAGGGCGAAGTCCTCGGCATGGCTGGCCTGCTGGGTTCGGGCCGTACCGAACTGGCGCGTCTGTTGTTTGGCGCCGACCGCGCAGACGGCGGCAGCATCCGCATCGGCAGCCATGAAGGCATCTTCCTCACGCCGCGCGAGGCCATCGGCGCAGGCATCGGCTTCTGCAGCGAAGACCGCAAGCTGGAAGGCGCGATCCTGTCTCTGTCGGTGCGTGAAAACCTGGTCCTGGCCTTGCAGGCCCGCAACGGCATGCTGCGCGCCATCCCGCTGAAGCGGCAGCAGGAGCTGGCCAACGATTACGTCAAGGCGCTGGGCATCAAGACAGCCAGCATCGAAACGCCGATCGGCTCGCTCTCCGGCGGCAACCAGCAGAAGGTGCTGCTGGCGCGCTGGCTGGCGACCCAGCCCAAACTGATGATTCTTGACGAACCGACGCGCGGCATCGACGTGCGCGCCAAGCAGGAAATCATGGATTACGTTACGGCGCTGTGCCGCAAGGGCATGTCCATCCTGTTCATTTCCTCCGAGCTGCCGGAGGTCCTGCGCTGTAGCGACCGCATGGTCGTGATGCGCGACCGCGCGGCCTGCGGCGAATATGAACGCGGTCAGCTGGACGACGAATCGGTACTGCAGGTGATTGCAGGGGAGGCGGCATGAACGCGCAAACCTTGCCCGTCCCGCTTGCCGCGTCGAGATATGGAAGCATCATGACTCACGCACTCTTCAAGCCATCGGCCGCACTGGCAGTGCTGCTGCTGATCGACCTGATCTTCATTCCCGGCTTCTTCAGCCTGGAAGTCAAGGATGGACACCTGTATGGCTCCCTGATCGACATCGTCAACCGTGCCGCCCCGCTGATGCTGGCGGCGCTGGGCATGACGGTGGTGATCGCCACGCGCGGCATCGATATCTCGGTCGGCGCGCAGGTGGCCCTGTCCGGCACCGTGGCCTGCATGCTGATTGCGGGCGGCACGCCGATGCCTGCCGCCCTGGCAGCGGCCATCGGCGCGGCCCTGCTGTGCGGCGCCTGGAACGGACTGCTGGTCGCTGCGCTGAAGCTGCAGCCTATCGTCGCCACCCTGATCCTGATGGTTGCCGGACGCGGCCTGGCACAGCTGCTGACGGATGGCCAGATCATTACCGTGTACTACCAGCCATACTTCTTCATCGGCAGCGGCTACCTTCTCGGCCTGCCGTTCTCGCTGTACATCGTGGCCGCGGTGTTCGCGGTCGTAGCGCTGATGATGAAGAAGACGGCGCTGGGCCTGTTCATCCAGTCGGTCGGCATCAACCCGGTGGCGGCCCGTCTTGCCGGCCTGCGAACCGCCACGCTGATCTTCTTCACCTACGTGTTCTGCGCCGCCTGCGCCGGTCTGGCCGGCCTGATGATCAGCTCCAACATCAAGAGTGCGGACGCCAACAACGCCGGCCTGCTGCTGGAACTGGACGCCATCCTGGCCGTCACGCTGGGCGGCACCTCGCTGGCCGGCGGAAAATTCAGCCTGGCCGGCAGCGTGATCGGCGCCCTCATCATCCAGACCCTGACCTACACCATCTATTCCCTCGGCGTGCCGCCCGAAGTGAATATGGTGGTCAAGTCGCTGGTCGTCTTCGCGGTCTGCCTGTCGCAGTCCGCCGAGTTCAAGAACCTCTGGAAGCGCCGCAAATGAAAAGCTTCACGTCCGCCCCTTACTTCACGGCCCTGGTGACGGTCGCCCTGCTGGTGGCGCTGCTGCTGGCGGGCGGCGCCGCCTATCCGGGCTTCCTGTCGCTGCAGGTGATGCTGAACCTGCTGATCGACAACGCCTTCCTGCTGGTGATTGCCATCGGCATGAGCTTTGTGATTCTCTCAGGCGGTATCGATCTGTCGGTCGGCTCGGTGCTGGCACTGACCACCATGGTCGCGGCCTGGCTGCTGCAGACGGCGCACTGGCCGCCCACCGCAGTAATCGTGGCTGTGCTGGCGATGGGTGCGGCTTTCGGCGCGCTGCAGGGCGTGATGATTCATTACTTCAAGCTGCAGGCTTTCATTGTCACCCTGGGCGGCATGTTCCTGGCGCGCGGCCTGTGCTATCTGATCAGCATCAACTCGATCACCATCGAAGACCCGGCCTTCGTTACCCTGTCGCAGGCGCAGATCTTCATCTTCGACGCTTTCGTTTCGCCGGGTGTGCTGATTTCCGTGGCCATGCTGGTACTGGCGATCTTCGTGGCCCACTTCACGCCGTTCGGCCGCGCCGTGTACGCCATTGGCGGCAACGAACAGTCGGCACAGATGATGGGGCTGGCCGTGGGCCGTACCCGCGTCGCCATCTACGCCATCAGCGGCTTCTGCGCCGCGCTGGGCGGGGTGCTGTTCTCGTTCTATATGCTGTCCGGCTACGGCCTGCACGCGCAGGGTACGGAACTGGACGCGATTGCAGCGGTCGTAATCGGTGGCACGCTGCTCAGCGGCGGCTATGGCTACGTGGCAGGCGCGCTGTCCGGCGTGCTGGTGCTGGGCGCCATCCAGACCCTGATCGCTTTCGACGGCACACTCAGCTCCTGGTGGACGAAAATCGTCATTGGAGCGCTGCTGTTCATTTTCTGCGTGGTGCAGCGGCTGCTCTCCGCGCGATCCAAGGAGACTACATGATCCGCAAGACCCTGATCGCGGCCGCCCTGGGTGCGGCCTGCCTGACCGTGCCTGCCTACGCGGCAAACCCGCTGTTCAAGGATATCTTCACGGCCGATCCGTTCGCACTGGTCGATAACGGCCGCGTCTATCTTTATGTGGGCAAGGACGACGCGCCGGAAGGCGGCAAGGATTACGTGATGAAGGAGTGGCGCGTATATTCCAGCTGCGACATGGTCAACTGGAAGGCCGAGGGTTCGCCGCTGAACGTGAAGGCTTTCGCCTGGGCCAAGGCCGACGCCTGGGCCGGCGATATCGCCCGGCGCGATGGTAAATACTATATTTATGCGCCGGTCGAACATGCCACCATTCCCGGCAAGGCCATTGGCGTCGCCGTGTCGGACAGCCCGACCGGCCCCTTCAAGGATGCGCGCGGCTCGGCCCTGATCACCAACGATATGACCAGACAGGTCAGCATCGCCTGGGACGATATCGACCCCAGCGTCTTCATCGACGACGATGGACAGGCCTATCTGTACTGGGGCAACCAGGTAATGAAGTGGGCCAGGCTGAAATCGAATATGACCGAGCTGGATGGCCCGATCAATGTGCTGCCGATGGAGCGCTTCACCGAGGCGCCTTACCTGCACAAGCACAAGGGCACTTATTATCTGAGCTGGTCGCGCGACTTCCCGGAAGAGACGGTATACGCCACCGGTCCCAGCGCCACCGGTCCCTGGACCCGGCACGGGGTGATCATGGACAAGAACCGGGTGGTAAAGACCATTCACCAGGCGATCATCGAGTTCAACGGCAAGTCCTATATCTTCTACCACAACGACAAGCTGCCGACGGGCGGCGAGTTCCGCCGCTCGGTGGCGGTGGAGGAACTGCATTACAACCCGGACGGCACCATCGGCCACGTGCCGCAGACGGAGCAGGGCCCGGCCGCGAATCCCAGCCCGGCCTGTGCCCGATGATATTATCGAGGCATGGACACACTTAACCCGAACTGGTTTCTTCGCGCCCGTCTCAAAACCCGCCAGCTGCTCCTGCTCATCGCCCTCGATGAGCACCGCAACATCCATCGCGCCGCCGAAGCGCTGCACATGACCCAGCCTGCCGCCTCCAAGCAGATCAAGGATCTGGAGGACATGCTGGGCGTGAAGCTGTTCGAGCGCCTGCCGCGCGGCATGGAGCCGACCATCTACGGCGAAACCATGATCCGCCACGCCCGCATGGCGCTCACCAGCCTGTCGCTGGCGCATGACGATGTGGTGGCCCTGAAGCAGGGCCTGGTGGGCCAGGTCGAAGTGGGCGTCATCATGAGTCCTGCCATGTCGCTGCTGCCGCGCGCCATTGCGCGCATCAAGCAGCACGCGCCGCTGCTGCGCATCGGCGTGCACCTGGAACCGTCCAATGTGCTGCTGGACATGCTGGAGCGCGGCACCCTCGACTTCATGATCGGCCGCATCCTGGAACGCGACAGCAGCACCAGCCTGATTTACGAGGAACTCACCGAGGAACCCGCCTGCGCCGTGGCGCGCAACGGCCATCCGCTGCTGGAATCGAAGGACCTGCAGCTGAAGGACCTGGCGGGCCAGCCGTGGATCCTGCCGCCGCAGGGCAGCATCCTGCGCCATCGCTGCGACATGATGTTCCGCCGCGCCGGACTGGAACCGCCGGCCAACACGGTCGATACCACCGCGCTGCTGCTGATTACCGCGCTGCTGCAGCAGACTGACACTTTGCACGTGATGCCCACGGAAGTGGCACAATATTACGCATCGCTGAATGTCCTGAGTATTCTCCCGATTGAACTGCCGTTCAAGATGGACGCATTCGGTATCATCCGCCAGCACGACCACTTGCTGTCGCCGGGCGCCAACCTGCTGCTGGAGGCTGTGCGCAAGGCCGCAAAGGAGATCTACTGACATGAGCATCGTCTTCGCCAGCCTGAATCATGCGCTGCGCGTGCCGCTGGCCGCCGAAATCCATTCCCGGCCTTTTCTCAAGCTGGAAGCGCCGTCGCTGATCTCGCAGCTGGCGATCTATGGCGATCATGCGCCGCACGCCACCAATTCCGAAGCGCAGCATGCGCTGCTGGCGGCGCTGTGCAGCCACTTCGGCGTGTCCGCGCCGGCGCCGGATTCGAACTACTTCACCCACGATTTCGGCCGCTTCCGCCTGAAATGGGAACGGCATACGGAATTTGCCACCTTTACCTTCGCCGAACGCGTGCAGAAGATGCCGCTGCCGGAAGACGCCTTCCAGGCCATGCCCACGCGCCATCTGCCGCAGGAATGGCTGCTCGGCCTGAAGGGCAGGGTGCTGGTGGCGGCGCACGTGATGCTGGACCGCAGCAGTAACAGTCCCGACGCCTTCGCGGCAAGCCTGGGCCGCGTGTTCGACGGCGGTACCGTGGCCGGCAGCCAGGTGATGCAGGGCGGCGAGCTGTGGACCGACTTCGCCATCCATTCGGATGGCTTCTCGCGCTTCGTGATCGCGGACGTGGGCATGCGCATGCAGCAGGCGGGACGCCTGGTGCAGCGCGTGCTGGAAATCGAGACCTACCGCATGATGGCCCTGCTTGGCCTGCCGGCCGCGCAATGCGCCACGCCGGAACTGAACGCGGTGGAGTCAACGCTGGCCGGCGTGGCAGGCGCGCTGGTGGAAGCGGACGGCAAGGTGGAAGACGGCACCATCGAGCAGATGCTGCTGGACCAGATCACCCACCTGGCGGCGCGCATCGAAAAGCTGTCGCTGGAAACGAATTACCGCTTTGCCGCGTCCAAGGCCTATTTCGGGCTGGTGAACGCGCGCATCGAGGAGCTGCGCGAGCTGCGCATCGAGGGCACGCCAACGGTGGAGGAATTCATGGAGCGCCGCCTGGCGCCGGCCATGAAGACCTGCGACGCGGTGGCGGCACGGCAGGAAGCGCTGGCACGGCGTATCGCCAACAGCAATGACCTGCTGCGCACCCGCGTCGGCATCGTGCAGGAGGCGCATAACCGGCGCATCCTGCAATCGATGAATACGCGCGCCGCGATGCAGCTGCGCCTGCAGCAGGCGGTGGAAGGGCTGTCGGTAGCGGCAATATCCTATTACGTGGTAGGCTTGATAGGTTATGCAGCTAAAGGAGGCAAGGCAGTGGGCGTGGTTGGCAATCCGGATGTGGTCATGGGGGCGCTGGTGCCCGTGGTGGCCGTGAGTGTGTGGCTGGGGCTGCGCAGAATGCACAAAAAGCTGCACCGTGAGTAGGGCGGCGGCGGCAATGGCCGCGGCGCTTGCGGGCGCCATCCTGGGGGGCTGCGCCTCGCATGGCGGGGCGGCGGGTGAACGCAGCATCGGTGCGCTGCGCTTTATCGGCGAACAGCGTATTCCGCTGCATATGCAGGTGGCCGGCACGACTGCCGGCGGCTTCTCCGGCATCGATTACGATCCGGCCAGCCAGACCTGGTTCATCGAATCCGACGACCGTTCCGCCGTGAATCCGGCGCGCTTCTATACGGCGAAGCTGGACTTCGACGCGGCCGCCTTCCGCTCGGTTGAACTGACCGGCGTGCGCTTCTTCCGCCAGGCCGACGGCAGCGTCTATCCCGCACTGGGCAAGGGGCCGGACGTGCCGGACATCGAAACCATCCGCGTCGATCCGCTGGACGGCAGCCTGTGGTACGCCAGCGAAGGCGACCGCCGCTACGGCATGAATCCCTGGCTGCGCCACGCCACGCGCGACGGCGCGCTGCTGGGCGAGATGCCGCTGCCGGAAAACTTCAAGGTCTGGAAGGACGCCGAGAAGGGCTCTCGCAACAATATGACGCTGGAAGGCCTGAGCTTCGCGCCGGACGGCAAGAGCCTGTGGCTGTCGCTGGAAACGCCGCTGTACGAGGACGGTCCGATTCCGAGCCCTGAACACGGCGCCGTCACCCGCATCACGCACTTCACGCGCGAAGGCAAGGTGCTGGGCCAGTATGCCTACCGGATCGATGCGATTCCGGCCGCGCCGGGAGCGGGCAAGTCGGCCGACAACGGCATTTCCGAGATCCTGGCCGTGAATTCGCACGAGCTGCTGGTGCTGGAACGTGCCGCGGTGCAGGATGCGGCCGGCCAGTACAGGAACTATATCCGCTTGTATGCGATGGATACCGGCGGCGCCACCGACGTCAGCGCCTTGCCGGCCCTGGCCGGCGCCAGCTTCACGCCGGCCCGCAAGCGCCTGGTGCTGGACCTGAACACGCTTGGCCTGCCGGCGCTGGACAATGTGGAAGGCATCAGCTGGGGACCGCTGCTGCCCAACGGCAAGCGCAGCCTGGTGCTGATCTCGGACGACAATTTCAACAAGACCCAGGTCACGCAGCTGCTGCTGTTCGAAGCATCGTTCCAGTAAATGATGCTGTTCGAGGCATCATTCCAGTAAATGGAATAGTTTCTTGTCTCCGGCGGTGATTCTCATTGCCGCAGCCTTGATGCACACTTTCGCTACCGATCATCGAAAGGAGCATCAATGAAACTCTTCTACCATCCCGTATCCGGCCACTCGCACCGCGTTCACACCTTCATCGGCCTGCTCGGGCTGGAGGTGGAGCTGGTGCAGGTGAACCTGCAGGCGGCCGAGCACAAATCCACCGGTTTCCTGGCGCTGAATCCTTTCGGCCAGATTCCCGTGCTGGAGGATGACGGCGCGTACATCTCCGATTCGAACGCCATCCTGGTGTACCTGGCCAAACGCTACGGCAATGGACGCTGGCTGCCGGAAGATGCGCTGGGCGCCGCCACCGTGCAGCGCTGGCTGTCCGTTGCGGCCGGCGAGATCGCCTACGGTCCGGCAGCGGCCCGCATCAGCAAATTGTTCCGCGGCTCGCAAGGCCTGGAACTGGCGATCGAGCGCGCAAAACTGATCCTGCCGCTGATCGAGGCGCACCTGTCCGAACGCGAATGGGTGGCCGCCGCCGAACCGAGCATTGCCGACGTGGCCCTGTACAGCTATATCGCCCGTTCGCCGGAAGGCGACGTGGACCTGTCTTCCTACGCCGGCATCAACGCCTGGCTGGCCCGCGTGGAAGCGCTGCCCGGCTTCGTGCCTTTCATGAAAATGGCCGGCTGATCATGGACGGCCTGCGCAGCGAGTCGCCCTGGCACGCAGGAGAACGTGCGATCCAGGACAGCATCGGCATGGCCGGGAAGATGGAATCCATCGGCCGCCGCGTGATCCGCGAATTCATGCCGGACCAGCACCGCCAGTTCTTCGAACAGCTGCCGTTCGCCGTGTTCGGTGCGGTCGATGCGCAGGGCGATGTGTGGGCGACGCTGCGCGCCGGCGGCGAGGGCTTCATGTATTCGCCCGATCCGCAACGCCTGCTGCTGGAACTGCCGCGCGTGGCGGACGATCCGGCCGATGCCGGCATGGAGCATGGCGCGGCCATCGGCATGCTTGGCATCGAGCTGCACACGCGCCGCCGCAACCGCCTGAACGGCACGCTGATCCGTCCCGCGTCCGGCGCCAGTGCGGCCGGCGCGATGCGCTCGCAGATCCTGGTCGATGAATCCTTCGGCAACTGCCCGCAATACATCCATGTGCGCGACTACCGCTACGAACGCGCACCGGAGGAACTTTCCGGTCTGCCGGCCATTGCGGGCAGCGTGCTGGATGACGAGGCGCGCTGGCTGATCGAAAGTGCCGGAACCTTCTTCGTTGCCACCTATGCGGACGAGGGCCGGCGCCGCGTCGATGTGTCGCATCGCGGCGGCGAGCCGGGTTTCGTGCAGGTGGCGCAAGACGGCACGCTGACCATCCCCGATTATTCGGGCAACCGTTTCTTCAACACGCTGGGCAATATCGTACTCAACGGGAGGGCCGGCCTGGTGTTCCCGGACTTCGCCAGCGGCGGCCTGCTGCAGATGACGGGCGAGGCCAGCGTGCTGCTGGATGCGCCGGAGCAGGCCCGCTTCGACGGCGCGGAAAGGCTGTGGCGCTTCAGGCCGCGCCGCATCGTCTGGCGTGAAGATGCCTTGCCGCTGCGCTGGTCTAGGCGCTTGCCAGGTGATCTTTGAAGAAATCGACGCTGCGCTGCCACGCCAGCTTCGCGGCTGCTTCGTCGTAGCGCGGCGTGGTGTCGTTGTTGAAGCCGTGCTCCGTGCCCGGATACACATGGTATTCGTAGCGCACGCCGGCCGCCTTCAGCGCCGCCTCATAGGCCGGCCAGCCGGCGCGGATGCGGGCATCTTTCTCGGCATCGTGAATCAGCAGCGGCGCCTTGATTTTCGCAACGTCCGCCGCCTGCGGCTGCGCGCCGTAGAACGGCACGGCTGCGGCCAGGTCCGGGGTCACGGTGGCCAGATAGTTGGCCATCCCGCCGCCATAGCAGAAGCCGATCACGCCCACTTTGCCATTGCCGCCCTGGTGGGCGCGCAGGATGTGCACGGCTTCCACGAAGTCGGCGCGGGTCTTGCCCTGGTCCAGCTTCTGGAACAGCTCGCGCGCCTTGTCTTCATCGCCCGGATAGCCGCCCAGCGGGAACAGTGCATCCGGCGCGAACGCCAGGAAGCCTTCCAGCGCCAGGCGCCGCGTGACGTCCTCGATGTGCGGGTTCAGGCCGCGGTTTTCGTGCACCACCAGCACCGCCGGCAGCTTGCCGGAAGCGCTGGCCGGCTGCGCCAGGTAGCCGCGCAGCTTGCCGTAGCCCTGCGGCGAGGGATACTCCACATAAGCGGCCTTGAGGCGCGCATCGCCGGGTTGCACCTGGGCCGCGAACACCGGCGAGAGCGCCGCCAGCAGGCTGGCGCCGGTCGCTCCCGCCACCGCGTAGCGCGCCGCCGACGAAATGAAGTCGCGCCGGCTTAGCTGGCCATGCACATACTGGTCGAACAGTTTCAGCACTTCCGGGTCGAAATCCCTGGCGGTCAGGCGCGGCATGCATGGTCTCCGATGGAATCAGCCCTGCGACAGGGCGGTAAACGTGTCGAGCAGGGCGCGCACGCGGAAAGGTTTGAGGATCACGCGGTTCACGCCGCGTTCGCGCAGCGCTTCCAGCAGCTTGCCGTCGCATTGCGCGGCCAGCACGGCCACCGGGATGCTGGCCTTGCTGATGGTGCGGCCCTGGCGCAACTGATCGAGCAGCGACAGATCGTGGCCGCCAAAGGTGTCGATGGCGATCACGGCGCCGTCGAAGCGCTGCTGGCGCAGCATGTCGCGCGCCGAGCCGGCGCTGGCCGCTTCATGAATGTGGGCCATGCCCAGTGAACGTGCTGTCAATGCTACGGTCCTGCGCAGCATGGTCTCGGGTTCCACCAGCAGCATGTTCAGTTCAGGCATTCCCGGCCTCCAGTTCCTGTATCAGCAGGCTGCGCAAGGTGGACAGGATCGCCATCTCCACATCGTCCAGGGTGCGCGGTTTCGTATCGATGAGGCACAGGGTGCCCAGTGCATAGCCGGACTGCATGATCAGCGGCGCACCGGCGTAGAAGCGGATATGCGGCGCACCGGTGACCAGCGGATTATCGGCGAAGCGCCGGTCTTCCAGCGCATCCGGCACCACCATGATATTGCTGCGCATGATGGCGTGGCCGCAGAAGGAAATGTCGCGTCCCGTTTCGCACACATCGCCCAGGCCCACGGCGGCCTTGAACCACTGGCGTTCGCTGTCGATCAGGGAGATCAGGGCGATGGGCACATCGAACTCGCGGGCGGCGAATTCCACGATCTTGTCGAAGCGCTCCTCGCGGGGCGTATCGACTAGCAGCATCGCATACAGGGCCGCAATGCGACCCGCTTCGTTGTCGGGGGTAGGCGCTGGGATCATGCAAGCAATTTATCATGACTTGATCGCAGAGCGGTAGCAGACTGGTAACAGAGTAGTGCTTACACTTTTTTACTCCCTTTCCCGTTGGATTTCTGGCAAGATTCCCCGCAACGCAATAATTAAGAGGGAAGGCATGCTCATCTGGGTCAAGCGGGTCGGTATTGGCGTGGTCGTATTGCTGGTGCTGGCGCTGATGACGCTGTGGTTTTTCCTGCGCGGCAGTCTGCCGGAGCTGGATGGCCGGCGCAATGCACCGGGCCTGAGCGGAACCGTATCCGTGGCGCGGGACGCCCTGGGCGTGCCCTCCGTTTCCGGCGGCGACCGCGACGACGTGGCCTATGCCACCGGCTTCGTGCACGCCCAGGACCGTTTCTTCCAGATGGATTTGCTGCGCCGTGTCGCTGCCGGCGAACTGGCCGAGCTGTTTGGCGGGAAGGCGCTGAAAACCGACAAGGAGCACCGCCTGCACCGCTTCCGCGCCCGCGCCGCGCTGGCCCTGATCGGCCTGCCGCAGTCCGAACGGCGCCTGCTGGAGCGCTATACGGCCGGGGTCAACGATGGCCTGAATGCGCTTGGCACCCGTCCTTTCGAATATGGCCTGGCCGGCGTCACGCCGCGCGCCTGGCTGCCGGAGGATTCGCTGCTGGTGGCCTGGGCCATGTATTTCGATCTGCAAGGCGCTGCCCCGGCGCGCGAGCTGGCGCGCGGCTGGATGCGCGACAACGCCACGCCGGAGCAGCTGGCCTTCCTGCTGCCCGAGTCCACCCAGTGGGATGCACCGCTGGACGCGGCTGAAGCCCCCGCGCCGGATACCCCGATTCCCGACGCCGCTCCCGCCTGGTGGGGCAGGGATGTACCGAAAGACCCGGCGCAGATCGCGATGATCGATTTCGCCGATGGCGTGGGCAGCAACAACTGGGCGGTGGCGGGCAGCCGCAGCGCCAGCGGCGGCGCCATCGTGTCCGACGATATGCACCTGGGCATCCGCCTGCCCAATACCTGGTACCGCATGCAGTTGCAGATCCCGGGCGACAACGGCGGTACGCGGCGCGTGGTCGGCGTGACGCTGCCGGGCGTGCCGGCCGTGATCGCAGGCAGCAACGGCCACGTGGCCTGGGGCTTCACCAACAGCTATGGCGACTACACGGACCTGGTGGCGGCCGCCGAAGACCGCTCCCGCCCCGGCGAGGTGCGCCTGCCGTCGGGCTGGGAAAAGCCTGCCGTGCATGAGGAACTGATTCTGGTGAAAGGCGCCCAGCCGCAGCGCTTTACGGTGCGCGAGACCTCGAAGGGCCCGCTGATGGAAGCGGACGGCAAGCTGTATGCGGTGCACTGGATGGCGCACCAGCTGCAGGCGGTGAACCTGAACCTGCGCCGCATGGAACTGGCGACCAGCGTCGATCAGGCGCTGGCGCTGGCGCCCTCGGCGGGCATGCCTGCGCAGAATCTGGTAGTGGGCGACAGCGCGGGCAATATCGGCTGGACCATTGCCGGTCCATTGCCGCGCCGCGCGAAGGCCGGGCTGGCGTCCACCTTCCCGCTGGCGGAAGCGGCTGGCGGCTGGGATGGCCTGCTGCCGGCGAAAGACTATCCGCAGCAGCGCAACCCGGCCAGCGGCCAGCTGGTCACGGCGAATAACCGCCTGCTGCTCGGCCCCGGCGGCGTTCTGCTGGGCGACGGCGGCTTCGATCTGGGCGCCCGCGCGCACCAGGCGCGCGACAGCCTGGCCGCACTGGGCGCGCAAACCAGCGAGCAGGGCGTATTCGGCGTGATGCTGGACGACCGCGCCATCTTCATGAGCCAGTGGCGCGACCGCGCGCTGGCCGTGCTGGACCAGCAGGCCGTGGCCGGCAATGCGCAGCGCGCCGAGCTGGCGCGCCTGCTGAAGAGCGGCTGGAGCGGGCACGCCAGCGTCGATTCGGTCGGCTACCGCGCCGCACGCAGCTTCATGTGGTCGCTGTACGACCTGCTGTACGGCGGCGCCAACGCGGAGCTGAAGCGCTTCGACGGCGACGCCAATGCGGCAGCCGCCTCGCGCCGCTGGCCGGTGGTGGTGGCGCGCCTGCTGGATGCCCAGCCTGCCGGGTGGCTGCCAAAACAGTATCCGGACTGGAAGGCGCTGCAGCTGGCCGCCATCGACCGTACCATCGCCAACCTGGCGCAGGACGGCAAGCCGCTGTCCGGACGCAGCTGGGGCGAGCGCAACACGGCCGCCATCGCGCATCCGATTGCAGGCGCAGCGCCGGCCTTGCGCCAGTGGCTGTCCGTGCCGCCCGACCAGCTGGCGGGCGACAGCAATATGCCGCGCGTGGCCGGCCCCGCTTTCGGGCAGTCCGAGCGCATGACGGTCACTCCGGGCAAGGAAGAGCAGGGCCTGTTCAATATGCCGGGCGGGCAGAGCGGGCATCCGCTGTCGCCGTTTTTCCTGGCGGGACACGAGGAATGGGTGGCGGGACGTCCCGTTCCACTGCTGCCCGGACCGGTGCGCCACATGCTCACGTTCACGAAGTAGTTCCACCGCCGCCGTTTGGGTGCATAATGGCATTTCGTCCTGAACCGATTGGATGAGGCAAGCATGATCAATGATTTCGCTACGGCGTCCCGGGCGACCATGCAGTTTCTGCGTCAGCGCCTCGGATTTAAGTTATGGATGGTCACCCGCACCGAAGGGGATGACTGGATTGTCCTGTTCTCGGACGACCACGGGTATGGCATCCAGCCCGGTAAGGTCAGCAGCTGGACCGGTTCGCTGTGCTCGCGCATGGCGGCGGGGACAGGGCCGAATATCGCACCGGATATCAGGAAGGAAGGCGCATTTGCCAATGCGCCCATCGTCAAGCAGATGCAGATCGGCGCTTATGTCGGCGTGCCCTTGCGCCGCGCCGACGGCACGCTGTTCGGCACCCTGTGCGCCATCGATCCCGAACCCCAGCCCGAACATATCCGCGACGACCGCGACATGGTCATGCTGATGGGCGACCTGCTCAGCGGCCTGCTGGAAGCGGAGCTGGGTGCGGCCGATGCGCAGCGCATGGCTGAACATGCGGACGTGGACGCCACCCGCGACCCGCTCACCGGCCTGTATAACCGGCGCGGCTGGGACATGCTGATGGCGCGCGAGGAAGAACGCTGCCGCCGCTACGGGCACCCGGCCTGCGTGGTGTCGATCGACCTGGACGACCTCAAGTTCTACAACGATACCCAGGGCTATGCGTCCGGCGATGCGCTGCTGATCCGCTGCAGCAAGGCGCTGAAGGATGTCACCCGCGGTTCCGACGTGGTGGCGCGCATGGGCGGCGACGAGTTTGCGATGCTGATGGTCGAATGCGACTACTTCGATGCCCAGGCCATGCTGCTGCGGGTGCAGGAGACGCTGGCCGGCTACGACGTGCGCGCCTCGATCGGCATGGCGATGCGCAAGGCCGGCTACGATCTCGAGGAAGCGCTGGCCATTGCCGACGCCGAGATGTACCGCGCCAAGCGCTCGCGCAAGGTGCTCAACTAGCCTGCAGGGCGGCGGCCGGCAGCGCCGCCTTGTTGTCCCGGTTTGTCCTGCTCAGCCCGAAGAATGGGCGCAGCAGCGGCACGCGCCGTACGATCTCGAAGATGCCGAAACTCATGGTGACGGTCATGATGACCAGCATCAGGGCTTCGGTCGCCGGTGCGATGTGGGCCGCTTTCAGGCCGTGCGCGAAGCAGACGATCAGGGTCTGGTGCAGGATATACACGGGGAACACGGCTTCGGTCAGGTACTGGCGCTTCGGGCTGTCGAAGTTCAGGTGCCTGCGGGCGAGGCCGCATACCGCCACGATGGCCGTCCACTGGATCAGCACATACAGCACGCGCGGCGCCACCACCGTGGTTTGCAGCTGCTCGGGCAGCGAGATGTAGGCGATGAAAAAGGCCCAGGCGCCAAGCGCGATGCCCAGTGCGGCAAAACGCGCCTTTTCGGTGTTTTCCCAGAACTGCGGCTGCCTGGCCAGCATGGCGCCGGCCAGGAAGAAGCTGATGTACACGGCGTGCATATTCCAGTCGTGGACGAAGTTGTGGGTGGTCGGGAAGTGCGGCGCCAGCAGGAAGCGGTACACGATCAGCAGCGCGGCGGGCAGGGCGATCAGGCGCCAGCCTTGCAGCACGCCGGCCAGCGCCGCGCCGGCCGCGGCGATGCGGCGCGCGCCGATGGCGGCCAGGATCATGGTGTAAGCCCACAGATAGGGCAGGAACCAGAGGTGGTTCCAGGTCGGCATGTCGAGGCAGCCATCCTTGTCGCAGAAGCCGTGGTAGCCGCTGACGTAGAGCTTCATGAACTGCAGGTAGTCGCCGGTAAAGCCGGCCTGCTCGATCACTTCGAAATACGACTGCGGCGGCACGATCACGAACATGCCGAAGATCAGCGGCACCAGCAGGCGGAAGCTGCGCTGTTTCGCCAGCTTTGCGCTGCCCAGTTTCTCCAGCAGGAACGCGGCGGCCACGCCCGACACCAGGAACAACAGGCTCATGCGCCATGGCGAGGACAGCAGCATCAGCGGCTCGATGGCGTCGCTGGCGCCGGGACTCTTCACGTGCCAGTCCCAGGTCACGTAATACATGCCGACGTGGTAAAGGATCAGCAGGAAGAAGGCCAGGATGCGGATCCAGTCGAGGAAATAGAGACGTTTGCTTTGCATGGCTGTGTACCCCGTTGTTGTTATCGATACGGCCAGCGTATCCGCGCGCCGCACGCGGGGCGAGCGAAATGGGGCGAGCGGGGCGGCCCGCGGGGTGAACCGGCATCCGCTGCTGGCAGAATCTGCCCGGATGGTGTTTAATGCTGCCCGTCATTTAACATATTTTGTTTGCTGAAGGTTTCAATGGATTCTGTTGCACTGAATAGTGGTCCGGGGGCGGCGATTTATTCGTCGCTGGTGCTGAAGATTTACGACGCGTGGGTGCTGGGCTTGTCCAACAGCTTCGCCTGGGGGTGTCCGACGGACGAAGTGCTGCTGCCGTTTTACCGGCAGCACGTGGGCGGGCGCCATCTGGATGTGGGCGTGGGGACGGGCTATTACCTGCACCATATGCCGGCGGCTGCGCAGCGGCGCGTGACCTTGTTCGATCTGAATGCCAACAGCCTGCGGGCGGCGGCGGGACGCATGAGGCAGCGCCCGGAGGCCATGATTTCAGGCGATATTCTGGCCCCGGGCGAGGCGCTCAAGGGACGGGAGTTCGATTCGATTGCGCTGTTCTATTTGCTGCATTGCCTGCCGGGGACGATGACGCAGAAGGAGTCGGTGTTTGCGCATCTGAAGCATTCTCTGAGCGCGGATGGCGTCTTGTATGGCGCGACCATCCTGGGCGATGCAGCGGGACATAATGGCTTTGGCGGGTATCTGATGAAGGTCTATAACAAGAAGGGGATCTTCGGCAATGCGCAGGATACGCTGGAGGGGCTGTCGGCGGCGCTGGAGCGGCATTTCGCGGAGGTGCGGCTGACGCAGCATGGACGGGTGGTGCTGTTTGCGGCGCGCGGTGCGATTGGCGGCTAAGGACCCGCTGCTATGTCGGCTGGCTGGCCGAGGGCGGTCAGCAGGTCCTGGCGGAACTGGCGGCTGAGCGGGGCGCGTTCGCCGCCGCGCAGCAGGACTTCGCCGTCGCCCTTGGGTGTGGATTCGATGCTGACGATCCATTGCAGCTGGACGGCGGCGCGGCGGTGGCAGCGCTGGAAGCCGGGGCCCAGCGTTGCGAGCAGGCCGCCCAGGGTCTGGCGCAGCAGCGGGGCGCCGGCCGATGTGTGCAGGATGACGTAGTTGTCGGCGGTTTCCAGCCATTGGATGTCTTCCACGCGCACGATGCGCGTGACGCCGCGCTCGGCGACCATCAGTTGCGCCGGTGGCGGCAGACCGGCCAGCGGCGAGGGTTGCTGCGTTGCTGCTGCCGGTGGCGCGGCAGGCGGCGCAGGCTGGACGATGGTGGCGGTGGCGGTGGTACGGGCCGCGTGGCGCTCGCGCAGGCGTTGCAGCGCGCGCTGCAGGCGCGCCTGGTCGAAAGGCTTGAGCAGATAGTCGATGGCGTTGGCATCGAAAGCGCGCACCGCGTATTCGTCATAGGCGGTGGCGAAGACCAGCAGCGGCGCGGGATCGGGCAGGGAGGCAGCAACTTCCAGGCCGCTGACCTCCGGCATTTGCACGTCGAGGAAGATGGCATCCGGCGCAAAGGCGGCCGCGCGTTCAATGGCTTCGACGCCGTCGCGCGCCTCTTCTATCGCCGTGATGCCGGGTTCCTGTTCGAGCAGGCGGCGCAGCTTGTCGCGCGCAGGGCGTTCGTCATCGACGATCAGGATACGCATGGCAGCCTCATTTCAGCGCGGACGCCTGCCGGTTCAAGCTGCGTCAGTTCGAGCGCGGCGCGGCCGCCATACAGCACCTCCAGCCGCTCGCGCACATTGCGCAGCCCGAGGCCAGGGCTGCCGGCCGCCAGCCCCGCGCCGCCGTACGCGGCTGAAGGCGCGGCGTTGGCGCAGCCGCTGGCGGCGCTGTCAGCGCTGGCGTGAGCGGTGACAGCTGGCCGCATGCGGCCGGCATCGTCCTCGATGGCCAGCAGCAGGGTACAGCCATTGACGGAGGCAGCTCCGGCATCGGGCACGCGGCTGGCGCTGATGCGGATATTGGTATTCCCGCGGCGGCGCTCGACCGTATGCTTGAACACGTTCTCCAGCAGCGGCTGCAAGCTCATGACCGGCACCAGGCAGCCAGCCAGCGACTCGTCGATCGACCAGGTGATGGTCACGCGATCGGCAAAGCGCTCCTCCATCAGCCGTGCATAGCCACGCAGCAGCCGCAGCTCGGTCGATAAGGGCGCCTGCTGCGCGCCGCTGACTTCGAGCGTTGCGCGCAGCATATCGGATAGCTGGATCAGCGTGGCATCAGCCCGCGCCACATCCACCTGCATCAGCGAAGACACCGTATTCAGTGCATTGAACAGGAAATGCGGCTGTATCTGCTGCGTCAGCTGCTGCAGCTGCGCCTCGCGCAAGGACGCGCGCGCCTGCTCCGCGCGCATGAACGACAGCACGCCAAAGGTAATCAGCATGAACAGCAAAAAGAAGACCGAGATCTTCACGTTCTCGTAAAAGAAGGTCTCCGGCCAGGCCTCATGCCGATAGCTGCGGCCGGCAAGCGAATACACCGCGTGCCGCATGCCGAACGCCAGCGGCGTAAACAGCGCCCACCATACCGGCAGCCACAAGGCCTGCCGCGCAAACCAGCGGGCCGGCGTGGCGACCAGCGAATCGAAGCGCGCCGAGAAGCGGCGCTGCAGCAAAAGCAGAATGGTCGCCGTGAGCATCGACGACGATTCCCACAATACCGGCTGCCATAAAGGCCCGGCATCATGCCGCAGAAAATCCTGCACCGCCGTAGCAACCATCATCGCCCAGAACAGCAGCCAGGCGGCCAGCAGCGAGAGGCGGGCGCGGGACAGCATCAGCGCAGGCGCGCCTCGGCCAGGTCGATCTCGCGCACCAGCTTGCGCGCCAGGTCGTCCGAGATGTGATAGTGCTGCGCCAGGTCATAGATGGCGGCGCGTTCGGCCTTGATCGCGGACAGGCGCAGCTTGCGTTCCGCCTTGTCCAGCTTGCGGTAGTGCGCCGCGCTGTCGTCCTCGTCCTGGCTGGCCACGTTCAGGCGGTGCTCGTACAGCGAGATCACGCGCGCCGCCGCCTGCGGATAGCATTCCGGCGCATCGGACACCGGCATCAGATCCAGCTGCGCCTTTTCGATGGCGGCAATGGCAGCCGTGGCCGACGCGCGCCGCGCCAGGTCTTCCTGCTGCCGTTCGGCCGGTTCCTCGGGGAAGTTCATGCCGCCAAGAAGACGCGGCAAGCCGATGCTGGCCGCAATCAGCGAAATCAGGATCACGGTACTGGCCAGCAGCACCGTCAGGTCGCGCGCCGGGAAGGGCGATCCGTCCGGTAAGGTCAGGGGCAGTGTCATCACACCAGCCAGCGTGATGGCGCCGCGCACGCCGGCCAGCGAGGTCGCCAGCAGCAGGCGCCAGTGCGGACGCTCGGTGGCGTCCGGATCGTTCTTGTTGCGGCGGAACAGGGTCACGCGCAGCGTCGCCCAGACCCAGGCAAAGCGCAGCGCGATCAGGCCGATGCTGATCACCACCGCGTAGTACACCAGCCACCAGCGGCTTTCGTGTCCCACTTCCTCGATGGAGTCGCCCGCTGCGCGCACGATTTCCGGCAGCTGCTCCCCGAGGAGCACGAACATCACGCCGTGCAGGGCGAACTGCATCGTGTCCCACACGGCGGTACGCTGCAGGCGCGTGGCGGCCAGCGCCTGGCCGCGCATTTCCTCGAAGCTCATGGCGATACCTGCCGCCACCGCGGCCAGGATGCCGGAGGCATGCAGGTGTTCGGCCAGCATGTAGGCGCCGAACGGAATCAGCAGGCTGATAAGAATGGGCGAACCTGCCGGTTCGCCGAAGCGCATCGTCAGCCAGGACTGGACGCGGTTCACCACGAAGGTGAAGCCGACGCCGATAGCCACGCCGGCCACTGCCAGCCAGGCGAAGGTAACGGAAGCGTCGGTAATCGAGAAGACGCCGGTGGCGGCTGCGGCCACCGCAAAGCGGAAGCATACCAGGCCGCTGGCGTCGTTCAGCAGCGCCTCGCCTTCAAGAATGTGCATCAGGCGTTTCGGCATCGGCGCGCGCGACTTCAGTGCGGACACGGCTACCGGGTCGGTGGGCGACACCACGGCCGCCAGCGCGAACGCCACCGGCAGCGGCATGGCGGGAATCAGCAGGTGGATCAGATAGCCCGCACCCAGCACGGTAAACAGCACCAGGCCCAGCGCCAGGCCGATGATCACGCGCCGGTCGCGTACCAGCTCGCTGTTGGGGATACGCCAGCCGTCCAGGAACAGCAGCGGCGGCAGGAAGATCAGGAAAAACAGGGCCGGGTCGAGCTGCACGCCGTGGCCCGTGAAGGTGGAAATGATCGCGCCCAGCCCGATCTGGAACAGGGGCAGGGGCAGGGAGAACGGCAGCAGCCGCACAAGGTAGGCGCTGGCAATCACGGCCAGCATCATCGCCAAGACAATTTCAATGGAATCCATCGGTCAATTATAGTGGGAAACGTTGTCAGTCCTGCCAAGTTGCAACGCCGGGAAAAGAGACTGGCAATTTTGAAATCCATCTGTCATAATTGCGTCTCTTCTGCGGGAATAGCTCAGTTGGTAGAGCGCAACCTTGCCAAGGTTGAGGTCGAGAGTTCGAGACTCTTTTCCCGCTCCAGAATTCAGAAAAGGACGCCGCGTGCGTCCTTTTTGCATTGCGGCGTTGTATCCACCCGTCACTCCTGGCGATTAACGAATGTTTCCCCGCTATACTGCCGGGACAGTACAACCAGTTAAACCCATTGGAGCCTAGCAAGATGAATTCCGTTCAACAGGAAGTTGACGAGCGCAGTAACCTGACCAACTCCAATAAATTCGAGCTGCTGCTGTTCCGCCTTGGCGCGGACGACAAGGGCGAGCACTCGGAGCTGTATGGCATCAATGTCTTCAAGATCCGCGAGATCGTGGCCATGCCGCAGGTGACCGCGGTGGCCGGCTCCCAGCCGCATATGCTGGGCGTGGTCAATCTGCGCGGCCAGATCATTCCCGTGATGGACCTGCCGTCCATCGTTGGCGTGAAGCCGAAGACCGGCCTGAATATCATGCTGGTGACGGAGTTCGCGCGCACGACCCAGGCCTTTGCCGTGGAGTCGGTGGACGAGATCGTGCGCCTGGACTGGAGCCAGGTGCTGAGCGCCGAAGGCAGCAATGCCGGCGGCATGGTGACCAGCATCGCGCGCCTGGATGGCGATATCAACAACACCCGCCTGGCGCAGGTGCTGGACGTGGAAACCATCCTGCGCAAGATGATGCCTGTGGAAGGCGAGGACATCAGCGAGGACTCGGTGGGCAAGCTGCCGCTGAAGCCGGGCACGATGGTGGTGGCGGCCGACGACTCCGTCGTGGCGCGCAACCTGATCGAACGCGGCCTGGAAGCCATGGGCGCGCCGTACGTCATGCTGAAGACCGGCAAGGAGGCGTGGGACAAGCTGCAGGCCATCGCCGACGGCTGCAAGGCCGAGGGTATTCCGGTGGAAGACCGCGTGGCCCTGGTGCTGACCGACCTGGAAATGCCGGAGATGGACGGCTTCACCCTGACCCGCCTGGTCAAGCAGGATGCCCGCTTCGCGAAGATTCCGGTGGTGATCCACTCCTCGTTGTCGGGCAAGACCAACGAGGATCACGTGAAGGGCGTTGGCGCGGATGCTTACGTGGCCAAGTTCGTGGCGGAGGATCTGGCGAATACGATTCGCAAGGTCATGAGCAAATAAAGCTCAAGTTTTAAATCAAGCTTTCAATTGCCGGCTGTGGAAACGGATATGGTCGGCAATGAAGCTTGAGATGAAGTAGTAGCCGTGATCGTAGCCGGCATGCCGCCGCAGTTCCAGCGGCTGGCCGGCTTTCGCGCAGGCTTCCTCGAACATTTCCGGATACAGCTGCTCGGCGAGGAACTTGTCGGCCATGCCCTGGTCGATCAGGATCCCTTGCGGGAAGGGCGCCTGCGCGCAGCGCGCCATGAGCACGCTGGCGTCGTGCTGCGCCCACTGCGACTTGTCTTCACCGAGATAGCCGCGGAAAGCCTTGTGGCCCCACGGGCACAGGGTCGGCGCAGCAATCGGCGCAAAGGCCGACACGCTGCGGAACAGGTCCGGCCGGCGCAGGGCCAGCGTTAGTGCGCCGTGGCCGCCCATCGAGTGGCCGAAGATGCCGATGCGCCCGCTGTCCACCGGCAGCTCGTCGCATGCCAGTGCCCGCAGTTCGTGGATATAGCTCTCCATGCGGTAATGGCGCGACCAGGGTTCCTGCGTCGCATCCAGGTAGAAGCCGGCGCCGGCGCCGAAATCCCAGGAATCCGTCTCGCCTGGTACGCCTGCGCCGCGCGGGCTGGTGTCCGGCGAAATCAGGATGATGCCTTCTTCCGAAGCGAAGCGCTGCGCGCCGGCCTTGGTGGGGAAAGTCTCTTCGCTGCAGGTCAGGCCCGCCAGGTAAAACAGCGCCGGCAGGCGCTTGCCCTGAGCCTGGGCCGGGATGTACACGGAAAAGCGCATCGGCAGGCCGGTTGCGTCCGAATCGTGTTTGTAGAAGCGCTGGATGCCGCCGAAGCAGGCATGTTCGCTGGTCATTTCCATGCAGGGTTCTCCTCAGTTCGCGCGGCGGTTCTTGCGCACGATGGCAAACAATATCAGGCCGTAGGATACCAGCCGGATCAGGTACAGGGTAGGCACGTCCGCGCTGGTCAGGTCATACACGACCGCGATCAGGCGTTCGATCGCGGTCAGCACGAAGGACAGTGCAAAGTACAGGAAGAAGGCGTCGCGCGTCTGATGCCAGAAGCGCAGGAAAAACAGGGCAATGGTGCACGCCGCCATGACGATGGCGCCGGACAGCAGTTCGTTCGCAAGTTCCATCAGTCGTCCTCCCAGATCAGGCCGTACAGCAGCGGCAGCAGCGACAGCAGGCCCACGCTCAGGCGCAAGGTGGCCAGGTCGTGGTCGGGAATGAAGAGCCGGTCGGCCACCAGCAGCACATTCGCGATGAACAGGCCGACGAAACACAGGCCGCTCCACAGCAGCAGCCGTTCGCGCGATTGACGGAAGGCGCGCAGCAGCAGCCAGGCACAGGCCAGGGCAGTGATGGCGCACAAGGTGTAGGTGATGGCGGACATATTCATTTATCCTTTCGCCAGACAAAGGCGTCGGCGAACAGCCGCGCCTTACGGTTGCTTTTTGAGTGGACCAGCGTACTGACTTCCACCAGATTGCGCGCATAGACTTCCACCAGCCGCGCCAGCAAATCGGCCAGCTGCGGCGAGGAGGGCGCGTAATGCCATTGCTGATGGACGTCGGGCTGCGCCACACCTGCAGTGCGCAGATGTTCCAGCAGTTCCGATGTACGGGCATCATCCAGGTACAGGCGTTGTGCCAGCTGGTGTGCGTCCCAGGCGGCCGAGGTGTCGGCCGACATCAGGGTGACCGCTTCCAGGTAGGGAACGGACGGCACGCACTGCACGATATAGCGGCGCACATCATCTGGAATGGCGGATGAACCCACGGTTTTTACGGCCTCTGCATGACAATAAACAAAGGCGAAGTCTAACCCAATCGTTCAGGAAAGGTGTTTACGATTGGAAATTTGGGCGACATGATTTTTCAAAATGAAATATAGTGCGGGTCGGAGGTACCAATGCAACCAGATATTTTCATCATTTCTGAGGAGCTGGCGTGGCCCCTCGCCGTGCTGCTCGCTTGGCTGGCAGGGGAATTCGCACACCGCTGGACCGGTGTGCCCCGCATCAGCGTTTATGGACTCGTGGGTTTCCTTGCTGCGCAAGCGTTTCCCGATTTATTCACCACCGACGGCGCAAGTTCCGTCACCATGCTGGCCAACGTAGCATTCGGCCTTATCCTGTTCGAATTCGGCTACCGCGTTAATCTGCACTGGCTCAGGGTCAACCCCTGGATCGCGCTGAGCGGCTTGTTCGAATCGGCCGTCACATTCGGCGTCGTGTATGCGATCGCGCACTGGCAGGGCATGCAGCCGCTGACGGCGCTGCTGCTCGCATCGCTGGCCATGTCCACCTCGCCGGCCGGTGTGCTGCGCGTGATTAACGAGGAGCGCAGCTCCGGCCAGGTCACGGAGCGCGTGCTGCACATCGTGGCCATGAACTGCGTGCTGGCCGTGTTCGTGTTCAAGGTGGTGGTCGGCTTCTGGGTGTTCCAGACGTCCGGCAGCTTCACCCAGGCCGTCTCGCACAGCCTGATCGAATTGTGCGCCTCGGCCGTGCTGGGCGCCCTGTTCGGCATGCTGGTGCCGGCCGTGCTGCGCAACCTCGGCACCCTGGCGCGCGACGGCACGGTCGCCTTCGCGCTGGTGGTGGTGCTGCTGGTGGCGATCACCCACGCGGCCGACCTGTCGCCGGTGCTGGCCACGCTGACCTTCGGCCTGATGGCGCGCCATCGCCGGGTGAGCTTCACGCGCACCCAGCGCAACTTCGGCGCAATCGGCGAAGTGCTGACCGTGCTGCTGTTCGTGTTTGCCGTGTCCACCCTGGACTGGGACCGCGTGCTGGCCGGCGCCATGCTGGGCCTGGTGCTGATCGTGGCGCGCTTCGTGGTCAAGGTGGCTGCCGTTGCCGTGTTCTCGCACGTGGGCGGCATCACCTGGCGCAAGGGCGCGCTGATCGGCGTGGCCATGTCGCCGATGTCGGTGTTCGTGGTGCTGGTGCTGGAACAGACCAAGTCCATGGGCATCGTGCTGGTGGACGAACTGGCCGCACTGGCCGCCATGACGCTGTTCATGGAAGTGATTGGCCCCATCATTACGCAAAGAGCGCTGGTATGGGCTCGTGAAACCGCGAAGGAGGAAGACTGATGGCGCTCGAACCATTCAAGCAGTCGTCGCCGCTGACCATGGGCGTGGAGCTGGAGCTCCAGCTGGTCAGCCTGTCCGACCATGACCTGACGGGCGCCAGCCCGGATTTGCTGCACCTGCTGCAGCGCAAGCCGTTCCCCGGCAACGTCACGCCGGAGATCACCGAGAGTATGATCGAGATTAATACCGACGTTCATACGAAGCACAACGAGCTGCTGGCGCAGCTGCACCTGACGCGCGACACCCTGGTGGCGGCGGGCGATACGCTGAACGTGGGCATCTGCGGCGGCGGCACCCACCCGTTCCAGAAATGGCGCGACCGCAAGATCTTTTCCAAGCCGCGCTTCAAGGAAGTCTCGGCGCTGTACGGCTACCTGGCCAAGCAGTTCACCATCTTCGGCCAGCATGTGCACATCGGCTGCGGCAACGGCGACGATGCACTGTTCCTGCTGCATGCGCTGAGCCGCTACGTGCCGCACTTCATTGCGCTGTCGGCCTCCTCGCCCTATGTGCAGGGGGGCGACACGCTGTTCAATTCGGCGCGCCTGAATTCGGTGTTTGCCTTCCCCATGAGCGGCCGCGCGCCGTTCGTGCTGACCTGGGACGAATTCGAGCACAGCTACTTCTCGAAGATGGAGCACACGGGCGTGATCAAGTCCATGAAGGACTTTTACTGGGACATCCGTCCCAAGCCCGAATACGGCACCATCGAGCTGCGCGTGTGCGACACGCCGCTGACGGTGGAGCGGGCGGCGGCCCTGGCCTGCTACCTGCAGGCCCTGTGCGCCTACCTGCTGGACCGCAAGGAGGAGCCGCCGGCGGAAGACGATTACCTGGTCTATAACTACAACCGTTTCCAGGCCTGCCGCTTCGGCCTGGACGGCACCATCGTCCATCCCAAGACCTACGAGAGCCTGTCGCTGCGCGAGGATATCCTGACCACGCTGCGCCGCATGGACCTGTATGCGGAAAAACTGGGCGGCAGCGCCGCGCTGAACCACCTGGTGCAGGTCACGCACACGGGCAGCGATGCGCAATTCCTGCGCGACCAGTACAACGGCAGCGGCAGCGTGGAAGGGGTGGTTGATGCCGCTCTGCAACGATTCCGTGGCAGCTGATGCACGCTTTTATGGCTGAGACAAACTGCTACAAATATTAATTCGACAACACCTCGCCTTCGGATGTAAAATTTTTCGACAGCACCGTTCCGGCCTATGTTGGCGCTCGAACGGAAGGGACGCACAGAAGCCCGTACGCTGGTCGTAAAAGTAGTTTGAAGGAGAGGTATGGTATGGAAGTAACAATGAAGAGCCTGTCCGTCAGGCTGCCGGATTACGTTGACGAAGACGAAAATCCACAGCGCGGCGACAGGTTGAACGTGTACGTCAATGCTCGCTACGAAACGGAACAGGAAAAGCCTGAATTGCCCAGTGTAACCCTGGGCAGATTGCGCAAATTGCGCAAGCGCGCCAAAGCCAAGGTGGATTGATACCGGAAACTAGAAACGCGTCTCGCGCGCCACGCGCAGGAAATTATCCAGGATGGCGGTACAGTCAAGGAGTTCCACACCTCCTGCGCGGTGGAATTCCGGATGCCACTGCAGGCCCACCACAAATGGCGCCTTGCGGTAGCGGATCGCTTCGATCATCTTGTCCGGATAGGACAGGGCTTCCACCTGCATGTCGCGGCCCAGCGTCTTCACCGCCTGGTGGTGGATGGAGTTCACCAGTCCGCGTTCCTTGCCCCTGAACATCGCGCCCAGCGACGAGCCTTCCGGGAAGGTGATCTCGTGCCGGTGCCGGTCGTACAGGTCGGATACATGCTGGTGCGCCTCCGGTACGTCGGTCGCGATGTCCTGGAACAGCGTGCCGCCGAAGGCCACGTTGATCAGCTGGCAGCCGCGGCAGATGCCCAGCACCGGCTTGCCCGCTTCCACGAATTCGTGCAGCAGTTCCAGTTCGTACATATCGCGCGCCCGGTCGCCGCTCCATTCGGGGCGGGTGGGCGATTCCGCATAGCTCATTGGCGACACGTCGGCGCCGCCCTGCAGCACCAGGCCATCCAGATGCTTGGCGTAATCGCGCAGGCGGATGTTGGATGGATGCAGCAGGCCCTCCGTGTTCACGGTGGGGACCATGAACACCAGCACGTCGCGCGACATGATCCACTGCGCGATCGACTCCTCCAGGTATTGCAGGTTCTTGCTGCGCAGGCCCGTGGCACCCGGCTCCGGATGGTAGATGCGGGCCGAGATGCCGATGCGCAGGGGGCGCTGCATCACGTGGCGCGCCATGGAGGCGGCCATGCGCTGGTAGCGCGCCTTGATCACGCGCCACCACAGGCTCCAGGCGGTGTCGCCCGGGTCCAGATAGCGCGGTGTGTCGTCCCGCCGGCGATTGTGATCGCGGTCGCTGGCGCGGCGATCGTGCTGGCGCGGTTCGTGGTCTCCTGTGCTCATTTTTCTCTGCTCCTCAGGCATGGTTTTACCATATGCGGCAATGCCGGGTCGCCCGATTATCGGTTAGACTTCACTTATTTGAACCTTTAACGATACCTTTAGAATATGTCCCAGAGCAGCGACGATGGCACCCCCCGCAATATGCCGCAACTGGCGCGGAGCCATCTGAAATTCCCCATCGTGGGACTGGGCGCATCGGCCGGCGGCTTGCCGGCCCTGATCAAGCTCCTGGAGCGCGTGCCGGCCGATAACGGCATGGCCTTCGTCGTGATCCTGCATTTGTCGCCCAAGCACCAAAGCTCCGCGGACAATGTACTGCAGCGCGCCACCGCCATGCCGGTGGTGCAGGTCACCGAGCGCGTGGCCATCGAGCGCGAACACGTGTACGTGATCCCGCCCAACAGGCATATGTCGATGACCGACGGCATACTGTTCCTGAGCGAACTGGAAAAGCCGCGCGGCCAGCATGTCTCGATCGACGTCTTCTTCCGCACCCTGGCCGAAGTGCACCGCGAACGGGCGATTGCCGTGATCCTATCCGGCACCGGCTCGGATGGCGCGGTTGGCCTGCAACGCATCAAGGAACAGGGCGGCCTGACCATCGTGCAGGACCCGGCCGACGCCGAACATGAGGGCATGCCGAGTGCAGCCATTGCCACCGACATGGTGGATTTCGTGCTGCCGGTGGCCGACATCCCGCAAAAGCTGGTCGATCTGTGGAGCACCGCGCGCCACATTCATCTGCCGGATATGGGCGACGGCGAGAGCAGCGTTGCCACCGAACCAGCCGACGAGGACCGCCAGCACGACGAAGAGGCGCTGCAGCGCGTGATTGCCATGCTGTGCGCGAACACCGGCCACGACTTCCGCCACTACAAGCGCGCCACGGTTCTGCGCCGCAGCGAGCGCCGCCTGCAGGTGCGCGGCGTGACCTCGCTGCCGGCGTATTGCATGCTGCTGGAGAAGGAGCAGGGCGAATTCAAGGCGCTGCTGCAGGACATGCTGATCGGCGTCACCAATTTCTTCCGCGACCGCGACGCCTTCGATGCGCTGGAGCGCGACGTGGTGCCGCTGCTGTTCAAGGACAAGCTGCCGGCCGAACAGGTGCGGGTCTGGGTCGCGGCCTGCGCCAGCGGCCAGGAAGCGTATTCGATGACCATGCTGCTGGCCGACCAGGCCGCGCAGCTGGCCAAGCCGGCCGAGATCCAGGTGTTTGCTTCCGACATCGACGAGCAGGCGATTGCCACCGCGCGCGCCGGCGTGTATCCGGCCGCCATCGTGATGGACGTGCCGGCCGCGCGCATGCGCCAGTTCTTCACCAAGGAGGAGGACCGCTACCGCATCCGCAAGGCAGTGCGCGACCGCATCCTGTTCGCCTCGCACAACCTGCTGCGCGACCCGCCGTTCTCCAAGCTGGACATGATCTCCTGCCGCAACCTGCTGATCTACCTGAACCGCGAGGTACAGCTGCGCGTGATGGAAATGTTCCACTCGGCCCTCAAGCCGGACGGTTTCCTGTTCCTCGGCAGCTCCGAATCGGCGGATGCGGCGTCCGAGTATTTCGTCCCCTTCGACAAGAAGAACCGCATCTACCGCGCGCGTCCGCTGTCGCGCTCCCTGCGCTATGTGCCGGCGCTGACCACCGGGCCGGTCAACCGCGTGCCCGAGCTGCTGACCGCCAGCCAGCCCGGACGCCGCCAGTTCTCGTACTCGGAGGTGCACCAGCGCGCGCTGAGCAAGTTCGCGCCACCGAGCCTGGTGGTGGACCGCGATTCGAATATCGTGCACATGTCCGATTCGGCCGGCCGCTTCCTGCGCCACGTGGGCGGCGAGCCGTCGCGCAATGTGCTGCAGCTGGTGCTGCCCGAGCTGCGCCTTGAGATGCGCACCGCGCTGTACCAGGCCATGCAGAGCGGGAACAGCGTGGAAGCGCAGCGCGTGCTGATCAAGCGCGAAGAGAAGACCTTTATCGTCAACGTGATCGTGCGTCCGTTTACCGACGATGCGGCCGGCTCGGATTTCGCGCTGGTGCTGTTCGAGGAAATCGAGCAGACCATGAACGGCGTGACGCCCGAGGCCCAGGCCCAGCACCAGGACGTGGTGCTGCACCAGCTGGAAGCGGAACTCCAGCGCAGCAAGGAAAAGCTGCAGGAGACCATCGAGCACGCGGAAGTCTCGCACGAGGAACTGCGCGCCTCCAACGAGGAACTGCAGGCCATCAACGAGGAGCTGCGCTCGGCCACGGAAGAACTGGAAACCAGCAAGGAAGAACTGCAGTCGGTGAACGAGGAGCTGATCACCGTCAACTACGAGCTGAAGGTGAAGGTGGAGGAAACCGGCAAGGCCAACGACGACCTGAACAACCTGATCGCCTCGACCGACATTGCCACCATCTTCGTGGACCGTGCGCTGCGCATCAAGCGCTTCACGCCGCGCGCGGCGGATATCTTCAGCATCATCCCGTCCGACATCGGCCGCTCGCTGCTGGATATCACGCACCGCCTGGATTACGATATGCTGGCCGAAGACGTGTCGGCCACCTTCGAGACCCTGCGCCTGGTCGAGCGCGAGGTGCGCAGCAACGACGGCCGCTTCTACATCGTGCGCCTGCTGCCTTACCGCACCACCGAGGACAAGATCGAGGGCGCGGTGATGACCTTCTTCGACATCAGCAGCCGCCGCGAGGCGGAAGAGAAGGTGCGCGCCAGCGAGGAGTGGATCCGCCGGGTGGCCGCCAACAAGGCGGCGGCCGAAGGCGTGCCGCTGCAGACCATGGCCGAGGCGCGCGACGAATTCCTGTCCGTGATGAGCCATGAACTGCGCCACCCGCTGAATCTGATCTACATCAATGCGGAACTGATGGCGCGCATGCAGGCGGTACAGGACAGCGCAGCGGCGCTGCGCGCCACCGCCATCATCCGCAACTCGGTGGCGGCGCAGGCGCGCATCATCGACGACCTGATGGAAATGTCGCGCCTGCACACGGGCAAGCTGGCCATGTCCTGCCGCGACGAGGATGTGGGTGCGCTGGCGCGGCGCCTGGTCGATCTGCTGCGCGCCAGCCCCGCAACGGAAACCGTGGACCTGTACTATGACGGCCCGGCCTTGCCGGTGCTGATCTACGCCGATGCCGTGCGCGTGGAGCAGGTACTGCTGAACCTGCTGAACAATGCATTGCGCTTCACGCCGGCCGGCGGCGCCGTCACGCTGAGCGTGCAGCCCGAACACGGCGAGGCGCGCATCGATGTCAGCGACACCGGCGAGGGCATCGTGGCGGAAGCGCTGCCGCATATCTTCGACATGTACAGCCACCGCAGCGCGGCGGCGGCGCGCAACAAGGGCGGGCTGGGCATCGGCCTGTCGCTGGTGCGCCAGATCGTCGAACTGCACGGCGGGCGGGTGGCCGCCAACTCGCCGGGCCTGGGCGGGGGCAGCACGTTTACCGTGTGGCTGCCGCTGTCGCGCACCACGGCGCTGCCGGTGTCGGGCGAGCTGTCGCCGCTGGCCTCCTGCGTGGCCGGGCGCTCGGTAATGCTGCTCGACAGCGAAGAGGAAACTTCCGGCCTGTTCAAGGCCCTGCTGGAGCTGGACGGTGCCACCGTGCGCGTGGCCGCCAGCCCGGGCGAGGCGCTGACATTGCTGGAACTGGCGCACTTCGACCTGCTGCTGGCCGACACTTCCCTGCCCGGCATGGCGGACCACGGCTTCATCCGCGACGTGCGCGCGCTGCCCGGCCTGGGCACCCTGGCCGTGATTGCCATCAGCGGCACGGGGCGCGAGCGCGATGTGCAGGCGGCGCTGGCTGCCGGCTACACGGCGCATATCACCAAGCCGCTGTCGCTGGATGTCCTGTGCGGCAAGCTGGCCGGTTTGCTGCCGCCGCAGTCCTGAGCGGCAGTCGGCGGGGGTAGGTGCGCTAACGTACAGACCCGTCTTCGGGCGCGGGCGAGTATGGGGTATGACCCTGACCGCCCAATTTGCAGAAGATGTAGTTGTCATCGGCGCTTCCGTCGGCGGCCAGCAACCGTTGCAGCAAGTGCTGGCGGGTCTGCCGGCCGGCTTCCCGGCAGCGGTGCTGATCGTCATGCACGTTGGCGTGCGCGACAGCATCCTGCCCTCGCTGCTGGCCAGTTCCTGCCTGTTGCCGGTCAAGCACGCACACAGCCATGAAGCCCTGCTGCCCGGCCGCGTGCTGGTGGCGCCGCCGGACCGCCACCTGCTGGTGCGGCGCGACGGGCAGGGCAGCTATACCCTGCTGAGCCGCAGCGCGCGCGAGAACCATTGCCGGCCCGCCATCGACCCGCTGTTCCGTTCCGCCGCCAGCGCCTATGGAGCGCGCTGCATCGGCGTGGTGCTGAGCGGGAAGCTGGACGACGGCACCATCGGCCTGCAGGCCATCAAGACCTGCGGCGGCCAGGCCATCGTGCAGTCGCCGGAGGAAGCTACGTCGGACGAGATGCCGAATAGCGCGATCGAGTTCGCGGACGTGGATCGTGTGCTGCGCGCCGGCGAAATCGGGAACTTCCTTGCCGCCATGGTCGAAGCGAACCGCAACGCGCCGCCGCGCGTCCCGGCCGTGCCGGAGTGGATCAGGATAGAGAACCGTTTCGCGACGGAGGACATGGACATGGACGCTCTTTCCAGCATAGGCCGCCCATCCGCTTTCACCTGCCCGGAATGCAATGGCGCGCTGTGGGAAATCGATGACACGCGGCCGCCGCATTACCGCTGCCATACGGGGCACGCGTTTTCCGAACGGGCGCTGGCCTCGTCCCAGCACCTGAATGTGGAGGAAGCGCTGTGGTCGGCCGTGCGCGCCCTGCATGAAAAGGAAAAGCTGTACCGCCAGATGGCCAGCGCGGCGCGCGGCAGCCCGCATGTGCGCGCTGTCGAGGAATACGTGGAGCAGGCGATGGACGCCCAGCGCAAGGCGGACGTGCTGCGCAACCTGATTGCCGGCGGCGCAGGCCTGGGCTAGCGCGCCAGCTGGCGCAGCACCTCGTCTTCCTCGACCTGGGGGAAGGCGCGGTAGTGGCGGCTGACGGACATGAAATTCATTGGCGTGGCCAGGCACACCACCGCATCGGCCAGCGGCGCAATCAACTCCAGCGACCCTTCGGCCGCCACCGGCACGGCGGCCACCAGCGTGCGCGGCTGGCGCCGGCGCACGGCGCGCAGGGCGGCGGCCATGGTCGAACCGGTGGCCAGCCCGTCATCGACAACAATGGCAATGCGTCCGGCCGGATCGGCCGGCGGACGCGCCGCCCCATAGCTGGCACGGCGGCGCTGCATCAGCGCCATCTGTTCCTGCGTCTGCTGCTCCACCCATGCCATGCTGGTGCGCGTGCGGTGGAAGTAGGGCGCCAGCTCGCGCCTGCCGTGTTCGTCCACGGCGCCGACGGCCAGCTCGGGGTCGATGGCGGAGGGAATCTTGCGCACCAGGACCACATCCAGTTCACCCTCGAGTGCATCGGCAAGCACGCGCCCGATCGGCACCGCGCCGCGCGGGATGGCCAGGATCAGCGGATGGCAGCCGCGGTATGCGGCAAGGCGGTGCGCCAGCAGCTCTGCCGCCTGCTGGCGGTCCTGGAAGGGAAGCGTGAAGTCCATGCCGCCAGCATAGCGCGGACGGCGGGCGGCGTTAAGCCTTGATGTCCAACAGTGTGCCGATCCGTTCGTCGGCAGCCTGGATGACTTTGGCGCTCAGCTGGAAGCCGGCCTTGTACACCAGGGAATTCGTGATCGAGCTGGCCGCATCGGTGCCGGACGGCGCGGCGGTGGCGCCGTCGGCCTTGGCCAGGTCGCGCGCGGCCGACGAAATGGTGACGCCGGTGCCGGAACCGGCGGGCGCCGTTTCCTGGAAGCCGACCTGCTGCGGCTGGAAATTCTGAGTGTTCAGATTGGCAACATTGTGCGCCTCAACATTGAGAGCCTGCTGGTTGGCCTGGAGGCCGGACAAACCGGTGCTGAGTGCGGAGATAGCCATGATCGAATTTCCCTTCGGCAAGAGCCGTCAGTTTACTCGATTCCGTGCGGCAATGAACTCATCAGCAAGCGCGTTTTCTTTGCCTGGTTGCGGGACAGATACACTTTTTCGCGTTATCATAACGAGTGCAATCATTGGCTCAAGTGGCGAGCCCGGGAGTTATTGTCATGAAGATCAGCAAGGAAAAGGCGGCGGAAAACCGCCAGGCGCTCATCGTGGCGGCCGCGCGCCTCTTCAAGGAAAAAGGCATCGACGGCGTGGGCGTGGCCGAGATCAGCAAGGCGGCCGGGCTGACGCACGGCGCGCTGTATGCGCACTTCGCGTCCAAGGACGAGCTGGCGGCGGAAGCGCTCGGCTACAGCGCCGAGAGCGCCCGCGAGAAGCTGCAGGCCCAGGCGCGTACGCTGAACGAACTGCTGGATGCGTATATGTCGCCGGCCCAGCGCGACAACCTGGGCGGCGGCTGCGCCATGGCGGCGGCCGCCAGCGAAATCGCGCGCCAGGATGCGCCCGTGAGCGCCAGGTTCACGGAAGGCTATCTGCACATGGTGCGTTTCGCCGAGAAAGAACTGCTCGGCAAATTCCCGCAACAGCAAGCGCGCGAACGGGCCATGGCCATGGTGGCGGCCATGATCGGCGGCGTCGCCATGTCGCGCTCGGTGCAGAAAGCCGACGCCGGCCTGGCCGACGAGCTGCTGGCGGCGGTGCGCAAGGTTATCGGCGAGCTTGCCTGAGCGGGCCGTCGCTGCGGGCCCAGACTGACGGTTCGCAACTGCGCGGCTGGCCGCTGCAGATCAGGGTGTCCACCCGTTCCCGTGCCGACTCGGCCAGGAAGTTGATGGCTGCGGCGCCGATATACCAGCCCAGCGGCGCCGCTTCCGCGACCTGCTGCTCCTTGCTGGCGCCGGGATTGCTGTCCAGCTGATAAGTCAGCTTGATTTCGCGGATGCCGGTATCGTTCCGGAAATCCCTTACCGCGTCTTCGGCGCGCGCTTCGCGCGAGCGCAGCAGGCCGACCAGGGCGGTCGGCACGGCGGATTTATGCGGTTTTTCGGCCAGGTTGCCGTTGATGTTGAGCAGAATCCTGCCTGCCAGCGGGGCGCTGACCGAGCTGGCGGAGAAGGCCTGTCCCAGGGACAGGGTGCCGGAATTATCGGCATAGCCGCCATCCACCAGCCGGTATTCATGCTTCCAGGTGGCCACGCCGGCCGGCGTCACGATGGGGAAGCGGGCGCTGTGCAGCACAGCCTGGCCGACCGTCATTGGCGACAAGGCCCTGTCCTCGTTCGACAGCGGCAGCACTTCGCCGGTATCGGCAATGGTGGTATTGAAAAATACCGTCGGCTTGCGCGCCATGCCGCCATCCAGTTCGCTCAGGCGGGCAGCCAGCCCGGCAGGTGCGGTCACGCCGGCTTCCGCCAGCGATCCGGCCAGCGCTTCGTGCCAGCTGAGCAGCAAGGCCTGGCCGCGGATCGGACGGCTCCAGAAGCGCGGCACATCATGGCCCAGCATGCGGGCCATGGCCGGCGACAGATGGTCCTGCGCCAGGCTGCGGTGCACCACATCGGTCAAGGGCGTCGGCTTGGGCTTGCCGTCGAACTGGCAATTGCCCCAGGCCTTGCCGCGGTCCAGCTGCTGGCGCGCGCTGAGATAGGTGGCAATCCCCAGGCTGCCGCCGGAAACGCCGCTGAAGGCGCGCACCTGTTCGCCGAATTTGCCGCAGCTCATGTCGTCGGCATAGGCCAGGACCTCGGCGGTATAGATGGCTGCGCGCAGGCCGCCGCCGTAGGCGTTGACAAAGAATTTGCGGCCGTCCTCCGCCGGCGCCGGCGCTGCCGTGGCCTTGATGTCGGCCGGACGCAGCCGCTCTTCACCCAGCGACTCGCTGCCGAACACGGCGACGATCAGCGCCACGAGCAGGCTCAGTGCAGTGGAGAGCCCGGTGACCTGGCGCGCCAGCGCCCGCAGCAGCACCTGCACGATGGTGACTGCAAACAGGGCGGCAATCAGGAACAGCATCACGGCGGATGCCGTGCCGACGTCCCGTGCAGTGGTGCGCCCCATCTGGGTCAGGATATTCAGCCCTGCGGCCGAGATCAGGAACAGCACCAGCAAGGTGGTCAGCGTATCGCCGACGCTGCGCACGGCGGGCTCCGCCGGCAGCTTGAAGCGGCTGAGCGAATTCATGAACAGGCGGCGCAGCACCAGGCCGTGCAGCAGCATGGCCGGCAGCACGGCCGCAGTTGCCAGCCACAGCTTTGCCAGCGGCCGCACTTCGGCGGTCATCAGCAGCGCGAAGCCGGCAAGGGCGGCGATGCCCAACGCCAGGCTGGCCTTGCGGTGCTGGGCGAGGAAGGCAATGCAGCTGGCGGTGGGCGCGGCAATCAGCCACAGCGCGAGCAGCAGCGGCGGCAACTGCGTGCGCTCCGGGATCAGGGTGGCGTAAATCAATGTTCCCATGGCCAGCGCGAGGCAGGCGGTGCCCAGTGCGCGTGGATACCAGGTGGTGGCAAAATCCAGCCGCGCCTTGCCAATGCCGCGCTGAAGTGCGGTCGGCACCGCATGTTTCACTTCCACTGCGGACAGCAGGCGCGCCGAATACCACACCGTGACCGAGAGCAGGATGGCGGTAATGAAAAAGCAGATCAGCGGAATCCAGCCGCTGGCCGATCCGACAACGCCGGCATGCGCCGCCGGACTGAAGCCGTGCAGGATTTCCACACCCTGCGGGACGGCAAAGAAGAGTGCGCCGACAACGATGGCGCATACGGTCGGCCCCACGGCGCGCCGCAGCGACAGGAACAGCCAGGGCATCAGCGGTGCAAGCAGCCGCTCGCCGCTGTCGAGTACCGAATTCCTTGCTTTCATGGCGATCTCCTTATACGTAGGATTAATCTTACACATGGCGTGCGGGCACAATCTCGCCATTTCTCACGGCTGCTGCAATTTTGTAAATTAGATAGCTCGCTTGCAGTGTTGAACTTTTGGGATTGCAATCGAAGAGTAAGGTGCGCACAATCGGTTCAATTGCCTCACGCAAATTGTTCCGGAGCGAATCATCAAATCCCAGCTTTCCCGTCTTGCCAGCCTGGCCGCGGCCAGTCTGCTGGTATCCCTGCCGCTGTTGCCTGCCGCTGCCCAGCAGCTGCCGCTGGATGCGCGCCTGAACGAGCAGGTCATCATGGTGCCGGCCGGCCGCCAGCAGAGCGTTCAGCTGGAGACCACCCTGTATAAGCCGGCCGGGGCCGGTCCGTTCCCGCTGCTTGTCATCAACCATGGCAAGGCGCCCGGCGACCCCAGGCAGCAGGTGCGCGACCGTTTCGTGTACATGGCCACGCATTTCGTGCGCAAGGGCTATGCGGTGGTGGTGCCGATGCGCACCGGCTTCGCGCACTCCACCGGTAAATTTGTCGAGTACGGCTGCAATATGACGGCCAATGGCTATGTGCAGGCGGGCGATATTGCCGATGTGGTGTCGTGGGCGCGGCAGCAGGACTGGATCGATGGCGAGCATATCGTGATTGCCGGCCAGTCGTTTGGCGGCCTGGCCAGCGTGGCGCTGTCCACCCAGGAATTGCCGGGCGTGCGCGGCATCATGAATTTTGCGGGCGGCCTGAAAGTGCACGGCGGCGCCTGCGACTGGAAGAGCCAGCTGGTGAAGGCCTTCGGCGAATACGGCAGGAAGAGCAAGATCGAATCGATGTGGATGTACGGCGCCAACGACAGCTACTTCGCGCCGGAACTGGTGAGCCGCATGTACGGCGCCTTCAAGGGCAACGGCGGCAATGCGCAGCTGATTGCCTACGGCCCGTTCAAGAATGACGCCCACACCATGCTCGGCAGCCGCGACGGCCAGCCGGTCTGGGCGCCGGAAGTGGATAAATTCCTGGCGCATGTGGGCATGCCGGTGAGGGAAGTATACGCCGTGTCGGAACCGCCGCCGCAGCGCAAGACCAACTATGCGGCGCTGGACGACGCAGCCGCCATTCCCTACGTGCCGGAGCGTGGCCGCGACCAGTACCGGGCTTTCCTGAAGAAGGATTCGCCGCGCGCGTTTGCCGTGTCCACCAGCGGCGCCTGGGGCTGGGCGGAAGAGGGCGAGAACACCAACGAGCGGGCGCTGGCAGCCTGCAATACGGCCAGCCAGATTCCCTGCAAACTGTATACGGTCGATAACGATATCGTCTGGCCCGAGCGCAGCGCGGTCGGCAGCGGCGGCCAGTAATCAGAGCAGGCCGTACACGGCCAGCCCGGCAGCGGCCGAACAGAAGGCGCTCAGCATCGCCAGCGGCTTGACGCCCCAGTACATGCGCTGCGCCAGCAGCGCACTCGGCCGGTGCAGCCACACGAAGGCATACGAGGCCAGCAGGTTTTGAACTGCAACGTACAGATGCAGCAGAACCGCCGCGCCCAGCCAGTCGGTGACCGAATGCCATTCAAAATGAAGCATCTCGATGGCCGTGATGACGATCAGGGCCTGGCACAGGCCAAGTATCAGGCCCAGCATGGTGCGCCGGACCAGGCGCGGATGGAAATAGTGCCGCTGCCACTGTGGCAGGAGAGCCAGGGCGTGGATCGTGAGCACCATCGTGACAGTTAGCTGAAGCGATCGCATGGCTCAAAATAGCACAGGCCATGCAGGGGCCGCGCATGATAGAGCAGCTATTAAGTTCGCAGCCAGCTGACGATGGCGGATGCGACTTCATCGGGCCGCTCGCGCTGCGGAAAATGCCCGGCGCCGCCGACCAGAACGCGCTGGTAGGGTGCGCTGAACAGGTGCTCCTTGTGCTCGGAAGTCTGCGGCGAGTTCGCGCCGTCTTCGGTGCCGTGGATGACCAGCGTGGGCACGCTGATGACCGACTCGTGCAGCAGGCGCTCTTCGTGGCCGGCGTAGAAAGGATCGGAGGGCGCGAGGCCCCAGCGGTGGCGGTAGGAATGCACGGTGACTGCGGCCCAGTCGGGATTATCGAAGGCGTGCATGGTGTCGTGGAAATCGCCTTCCGTGAAATGCCAGGACGGCGACCAGGTGCGCCACAACAGGTGCGTGAATTCGCGCCGCTCCTTGCGCAAGGCTTCGGCGCCGCGCCCGGTGGCCATATACCAGTGATACCAGTAGTTCCGCGCCTGCACCAGGCTGAGTGCCTGGTGCGGATCGTTGGTGCCCCAGCCGACCGAGATGGCCACGCACTTCTTCACGCATTCCGGCATCAGCAGCGAGGCATTGTAGGCGGCACGCGCGCCCCAGTCGTGGCCCACGACGCTGAAGCGCTCGATGCCGAGCGCCGCGGCGAGATCGATCAGGTCCTGCGCGAGGGCGCTGAGTTGTCCGCTGCGCGGCGTGGCGGCATCGAGGAAGCGCGTTTCGCCAAAGCCGCGCAGGCTGGGCACGATCACGCGCCATGCACTGAGCGCGGGCAGGATGGCGTTCCAGGTGTGGATGTCGTCCGGCCAGCCGTGCAGCAGGAAGAGCGGCTCACCTGCCGGATTGCCGTGTTCACGGTAGGCGATGCGCAAACGCTCGGTGTTCACGAACTTCATGATCCCTCCACAATGGACGCTCTGGCAGCGATTATATGCCTGCCCAGCCATGCGCCGCGCTTACGCTTGCTGCGCTATGCTCGGGGCATGTCCGATCTGATCGAATTGTTGCAATGGCCGGCAATGGCCGCATCCCTGCTGGCTGCGTGGCTGGTGGGCTCGCGCGCGGCGCAACGGCGCTTGCTGGGCTTCTGGGTTTTCCTGGGCAGTAATGTGCTGTGGGTGATATGGGGCTGGCAGGATGACGCGTGGGCGCTGATCGTATTAAACTGCTGCCTGGCCGCGACCAATGTGCGCGGCATCTTCAAGAACGAGCAAGGATAGAGAAGCGGATACATCATGGAAAACCTGCACATCGTCTGCCCGCATTGCGATGCCGTGAACCGCGTGCCGTCGGCGCGCCTGCGCGAAGCGCCAACCTGCGGCAAGTGCTCCAGGGAGCTGTTCACGGGCCATCCCGTGGATTTATCGACGTCGCGCTTCCACAAGCATATCGAGCGCAGCGATATTCCGGTGCTGGTGGATTTCTGGGCGCCGTGGTGCGGCCCTTGCCGCACGATGGCGCCGTTTTATGAGCAGGCTGCCGCGCGGCTGGAACCAGGGTATCGCGTGGTGAAGGTGAATACTGAAGCCGAACAGCAGCTGGCGGGGCAGTTCGCCATCCGCAGTATTCCTACGCTGGCGCTGTTCCGCGGTGGACGCGAGATTGCGCGCCAGCCGGGAGCCATGGACGCATCGAATATCCTGGCCTGGGTGCAGCAGAACGACCGGCGCTAGCCGATTCTTTCCAGCCAGCGCTGGATGCCGTCCAGCGTGCGGAAGTCGGAGGCTGAGCGGCATTCGATGGGCGGGTGCCGTGCCGCCAGCATTTTCGACAGGGCGCTGCCGGGGCCGAGTTCGAGGGCGGCGGTGATGCCCTGTTCGGCGAAGGCGTCCATACAATCCATCCACCCGATCGGCTCGGCCAGCTGGCGCGAGAGATGGGCAATTGCTTCGTTTGCATTCGCTTCGCCGACGCGGATGAGGGCTGCGTCGATGCCACCGGCTATTGGCGTCTCGCTGGCGCGCCAGGCTGCCGCGCGCAGCGCGTCAGCGAACGGCGCGACAGCGCTGGCCATGGCAGGCGTATGCGAGGCTACCGCTACCGGCAGTGGCTGCACGCGCGCCGCGGCGGCGCCGCCTGCCAGTGCGGCTTCGAGTTCCGGGAGATTGGCCGCCGGGCCGCCGGCAATCACACTATCCTCTCCAGTCTGAATGGCAATGCTGAAGCCGTGCGGCGACAGCAGCGGCGGCAGCGAAGCCGCAAGCGGTCCGGTAATGGCGACCATTGCCTGCGCCTCGCGCACGCAGCCATCCATCAAAGCCGCCCGCCGCCCAGCGAGCGTTACCGCATCGTGGGCATCCAGCGCGCCGGCGATGCCGTACGCCGTGACTTCGCCAATGCTGTAGCCGGCCACCAGTGCCGGCTTGGGTGCCGCATCGCGGATGGCTTCCCACATTGCGAGTCCGGCCGCCACGATCGCTGGCTGGGCGCGCTGGTTGGCGAAGATGCCGCCTCCGGTAGGCAAAGACAGGGAGTCAAGCAGGGCGGCGGCGCGCGCTGAAGTGCGCGCCAAATCGAACATGGCGGCGTGCTGTCCGCCTTGTCCCGGGCAGAGAATGAGCAGGCGGCTTCTCATGGGGGCGGCATGGCGACGAGGCTGTGCACGAAGCAGGTGGCTGCCAGCAGGTCGGCTGCCCCGCCCGGCGACAGGCGCTGTTCGACGAAGCGTGCGTGGCAATCCAGCGCCGCGGCGCGCCACTGCGGGTGGGCGGTGCCGCCCCGTTCAAGGAAGCGCTGGGCGGATTCGCGCACGATGCGCGCACCTTGTGCGCCGCCACGGTGGTAAATGTTGGTGTCGCTGATGTGGGCCATCAGGGCGAACAGGGCGTCGATACGGGCATGCTGCATCGGTGCGCCGCGCGCAAGGGTTTCCTGCAGTTTCGGCAGCGCGACTTCGAACACGGACGGCAGGCCGAGGGCGCCTTCTTCACGGGCGCCGGACGCAGCGTGTTCGGCGGCCGCCTGCAGGCCGTGCGAGTCGCCGCTGGCCTGGGTGTGGGCGGAGAGGTCTTCGCTCCAGCGCAGCAGCAGGGCGGTGCGCAGGGCAGCCGGGGTCAGGGTCATGTGCTGGGCGCGCAGGCGTCCCATGGCCGCACACAGCAGGCCGACGCAGAAGATGGCGCCACGGTGGGTGTTGATGCCTTCGGTGGCGGCCAGCATGCGCTGTTCGGCGGCGATGCCAAGGCGTTTCAGTTCGGCGAAGGGGGCGTTGTCGTAACCGGCTTCGCAGATGCGGGCGAAGTAGTGGCGCAGGGAGAACAGGCTGCGCAGGAAGGTCGTGGCAGTCATGTCGGTGTGGCTGCCGTTATCGACGAAGGAGACCAGGCCGGGCTTGGGGTAGAGCGCGAGTTCGATGTACAGGGCGCGGATGGCGCGGCGGGCGACCTCGCGCGCCAGATCCGGTGCGGAGGCTGGCGCCGGCTGCGCGATGGCGTGGCGTGCGGGCAGGCGGCGAGCGCCCGTGCTCGTGGTTGTGCCTGTGGTGCTGGCGATAGCGGCGCTCATGCGGCCTCCAGTTCGGTGCGCAGCGCGCCGGCGGGACGCAGCACGACGTTGCTGGATTGCTTGACCAGCACGCGTGCGCTGGTGGCGTGGCTGGCTTGCCACTCCTTCCATGCGACGGCTGCGCCGCCGGGAAAGACGATTTCACCGTCCAGCGGCAGGTGGTTAGCGTGTTGCGCCAGCAGGGCGATGCCTGCGTCCAGGGCCTGGGTGCTGGCGGGGTGGAAGACGATGTCGATGTCCGAAGCATCGCGCAGGTAGGGCTGGCCGGTGACGGCTTGCATGGCCAGCGAGCCATAGACGCGCAGGTCGAATTCGGCGGCTTCGGTGGCGAAGCGGGCGAAAGGCGCTTGCCAGCGTTCAGGCAAGGCTTGCAGGGCGGCCTGCAGTGGCAGGGGGCGTTCGTGGCGGGCGATGTGCTGACGGTTGGTGACCAGCGGGATCCGCAGCTTGTGGCCGGTCCCGCGCTCCGGCGGCGCGGCCAGGCCGGCGCAGACGGCGCCGGCGGGCATGCCCGGCTCGCAGCGGCGGATAATCAGCGGCCAGCCGCGATCGCGCCAGCGCTGCAGCGCCTCGCGCGCGGACAGGACCGCCGCGGTGGTGGCGGCGTGCACGGGATCGGCGGCGGTGGAGCTGATGTCGCCGGCGCCGAGCGGGTGTGGGCGCGCGGCCAGCTGGGCGGACCAGCCGGCCGGCGTGAGCCAGATCAGGTCATGCCGCGCGTACATGGTGGCTGCCCACGATGGCGTCGATGACTGGCTGCGCCATCTTGCGTCCGCCGCGAGCCAGTCCGAGCGCGCTGCGCTCGTCGCGCGATGGAGCGTCGGACAGCGCGGCTGCCAGCGAAGCTGCCAGGTCGCCGTCCCAGATCGCCTGCAGCCCGCCCATGCGCAGATAGTTTTCCGGTCCCGGCGCAAATACCGGATTGCTCTTGGCCAGTTCGATCAGCGTTTCTTCCGGCACCTTGGTGATGCGCGCCATCGCCGGCAGGGCCATCACGCGGATGGTCGCATCCGGCAGGGCATAACAGGCGTCCGCCATCAGTCCGCTGGTAATGAAGCCGCCGGACAAAGCCTGGTCGTACACAAGCCCGATCACGCGATGGCCGCGCCGGCGTGCCAGGTCCACGCACTTGCCGAGGTGCGCCATATAGCTGTTGATGCCCAGCATTTCATCGCGGTGGCGCAGGCGCTGGCCTTGCGTATCGACCAGCATCACGATGGCACGGCCCGGATGTGCGCGCACGGTTGCCAGGATCGCCCTGGCCTGTGCGAGGGCGATCTCAACGCCGATGGGCGCATGGTCGGTGGTGCCGATGATCGTGACGGCCGCACCGTTGACGGTGGCGCTACCGTGCAGGAAATTTTCGTGCTCGGAGATGTCGTGGCCTTGCGGGAACAGGGCGTTTGCCAGTGTTTTCCAGTCCATGTTCATACTCCCTGGCGGTGTGGATTGGCCGCAGCGGTAAACGCGGCAACGTCGAGCATCGGCACCTCGGCCGGTTTGCCCACCCCCATGGCGGCCCACACGTCGAGCGGATCGGGCAGGGCGCCGAAGCGCGCAATACGCTGCTCCAGCATGGCCTGTTCGGCTTCCATCGCTTCCAGCGTGAGGCCGACCGCACCATTCTGAGCATCGCGCGCAGCTGCGATAGCAGCAATGGCTTCGATGGCGGCGGCGCGGAAGGCTGGAACGCTGTCATCGACAATGCGCTGCACGTCGCCCATCAGGTAGCGGTGCTTGCCGCCCGTAGTGCGCCACACCAGCGCGCGGTCGCGCGAATCGAATTCCTCCACGCCGTTGGCCGTCTCGATCACCTCCGGGCCGGACATGGCCAAACGGCCTTCCTCCGAAATAATCAGCGTATTTGCGCAGCGCGCCACGATGCCCATGCCGCCGAAGGCGCCGTTCGCGCCGCCAATCAGCACGATCACCGGAATGCCAGCGTCGCGCGCATCGAGCACCGCGCGCATCACTTCGGACACGGCAATCAGCCCTGCATTCGCTTCGTGCAGGCGCACCCCGCCGGTTTCCAGCAGCAGTACAACCGCATCCGGCTTCTCGGCAACTGCACGGCGCAGCATGCCAACCAGCTTGGCGCCATGCACTTCGCCGACCGCACCGCCCATGAAGCCGCCTTCCTGCGCCGCGGCGAAGACTGCGTAATCGCCCAGCCGGGCACGGCCGACCACCACGCCGTCGTCAAACGATACCGGCGCGTTCAGCTGCGCCAGGTGCGGGCTGACCACGCGCTGCGCCGGTCCGACGAATTCCTCGAAAGAGTCGAACAGGGCCAGGCGTTCGCGTGCATTCGCTTCCAGATAGCTGCTCATGACGCGCCTCCGAGCATGGTTTCCACTGCCTGGTCCAGGCGCAGGCTGACCACGGCCGGCGTGGCGCCCATATCGTTGATGGCGATGCGCGTGTCGGACAACTGCCAGCGCTGCTGGAAGTCGTGCATCACGGCCTGCCAGATCGGACCGAAGCCGGCGGCCGCCGTCTGGATGACGATCTCGCAGGCGCCATCCAGCGTCGCGCTTTCGATCAGCACTTCCAGATTGCCGGAACTGACCACGCCGACAATCTTCGGCTCCGCCGCCAGCTTGCGCGAACCTTGTTCGAATCGGTAATTGAGTGTTTCCATCATCAGGCTCCTACCAGTTGCGGAAGCGCTTCGGCGGGTCGTACAGACCGCCGGATGCCCGCACCAGGTCTTTCATGTTTTTTGCCGCCAGCAGGTCGCGCGTGGCGAGACGCTTGTCGATGCCCAGGTCTTCGGCGCGCTGGATGATGCCGCGGTCGCGCAGGTTTTCCACCATGCGCTTGTCGCGCGCCAGGCCAACCGGCGTGTAGCCCGCCACGCCGCGGATGGCCTGTTCGCGTTCCTCGGCCGTGCGGCACAGCAGCAGGTTGGCGATGCCTTCCTCGGTCAGGATATGGGTCACGTCGTCGCCGTAGATCATGACGGGCGGGATGGCCATCTTTGCCTGCTCCGCCAGCTCCCACGCATCCAGCTTCTCGACGAAGGCCGGCTGCATATGTTCGCGGAAGGTTTCCACCATCTGCACCACCAGCTTCTGGCCGCGTGGAATGGCGCTGGTGCCGGCGCGCGCCTGCCGACCGGCCTTCAGCCATGCCGGGCTGGCGTGGCGGCGTCCGCGCGCATCGGCGCCCATGTTCGGCGCGCCGCCGAAGCCGGCGATGCGGCCCAGCGTGGCAGTGGACGAATTGCCCTGCAGGTCGATCTGCAGCGTGGAACCGATGAACATGTCGCAGGCATAGTGGCCCGCCGCCTGGCAGTAGGCGCGGTTGCTGCGCATCGAACCATCGGGACCGACGGCAAACACGTCGGGGCGGGCACGGATGTAGTTCTCCATGCCCAGCTCCGAACCGAAGGAATGGATCGATTCGACAAAGCCGGCCTCGATGGCCGGGATCAGCGCCGGGTGCGGATTGAGCGCCCAGTTGGTGCCGATCTTGCCGCGCAGGCCGAGCGATTCGGCATAGGTCGGCAGCAGCAGCTCGATGGCGGCCGTGTCGAAACCGATGCCGTGGTTCAGGCGCTGAATCTCGTATTCGGCATAGATGCCCTTGATCGCCATCATGGCCATCAGCACCTGGATCTCGGAAATCAGCGCCGGATCGCGGGTGAACAGCGGCTCGATGTAATACGGCGTGGGCGACTCCACCACGAAATCGACCCAGTCGCCCGGGATGTCGATGCGCGGCAGTTGGTCCATGATCTGGTTGACCTGGACGATCACGATGCCGTTCTTGAAGCTGGTCGCTTCCACGATGACCGGCGTGTCTTCCGTGTTCGGTCCGGTGTAGATATTGCCCTTGCGGTCGGCCGCTTCGGCCGCCACCAGCGACACACGTGGCGGCAGGTCGATGAAGTAGCGGCCGAACAGTTCCAGGTAGGTGTGAATGGCGCCGATATTCAGCTTGCCGGCCGAGGCCAGGCGCGCCACGCGGCCGGCTTGCGGACCGGAGAAGGAAAAGTCCAGCTTCGAGGCCACGCCGCGCTCGAACACGTCCAGGTGTTCCGGCAGGGCCAGCACCGACTGCAGCATGTGCAGATTATTGATGCGGGCCGCGTCGAGACGGGACAGGGCGCCCGCCAGGAAGTCCGCCTGCTTCTGGTTATTCCCCTCGATGCAGACACGGTCACCGCATTCCAGCACGGCGTGCAGCAGGTCCGCGATGCGGGCGGCCGGCAGGGCTTTGCCTGCCAGGTCGCCGCCCAGTGCGGTCTGCGCCCGCGCCAGGCGTTCGGCGCGGTTACGTTGCAGCGAGTCCCAGACTCGCGTCGGCGCATTCATTATTTTGCTCCCATCACCATATCAGGCAGGCCGGTCGCGATGCCGGGGAAGATGCACAGCAGCACCACGGCGGCAACCATCAGCAGCAGGAACGGCATCACGCCCCAGATCACATCGCGCAGCGGTATGTCCGGTGCGATGTTCTTGATCACGAAAATGTTCAGGCCCACCGGCGGGTGGATCAGGCCCATTTCCATCACCACCGTCATCACGATGCCGAACCAGATCAGGTCGAAGCCCGCTTCGCGCAGCGGCGGCAGGATGATCGGCGCCGTCATCAGGATGATGGAGACGGGCGGCAGGAAGAAGCCGAGCACGATCACCAGCAGCAGGATGGTCGCCAGCAGCACCCACTTCGACAGATGCATGCCGACCACCCAGCTGGCGGCTGCCTGGCTGATGTGCAGATAGCTCATCACATAGGAATACAGCAGCGACATGCCGATAATCAGCAGCAGCATCGTCGATTCCTTGATGGAGGAACTGAGGATGGGCGACAGGTCCTTCGGCCGCCACAGGCCGTACACCACCGCCATCAGCACCAGTGCCAGCAGGGCGCCCAGGCCGGCCGTCTCGGACGGGGTGGCGAAGCCGCCGTACAGGGCGACCATCACGCCGATCAGCAGCACGATGAAGGGCAGCACGCGCGGCAGCATTTCCACTTTCTGGCTCAGGGTGAAGTGCTCGTCTTCCAGGTAGGCCGACTTGGCGCCGCCCCTGGCGTAGATGTCCTTGGCCATACGGTACTCGGCACGGGCGCGGTACACGGCATAGCCGGCAAACAGCAGCACCAGCAGGACGCCCGGACCGATACCGGCCAGGAACAGGCGGCCCAGCGACTGCTCGGCAGCCACCGCGTACAGGATCATGGTGATCGATGGCGGCAGCAGGATGCCCAGCGTGCCGCCGGCAGCGATGATGCCGGCCGCGAAGCCCGGCGAGTAGCCGCGCTTGCGCATTTCCGGAATGCCGGCCGAGCCGATGGCCGAGCAGGTAGCAGGCGAGGAGCCGGCCATTGCCGCAAACAGGGCGCAGGCAAACACGTTGGCGATGCCCAGGCCGCCCGGCACCTTGTGCAGCCAGGTGTGGATGGCCGAATACAGGTCCTTGCCGGCAGGCGACTTGCCGATGGCCGCGCCCTTCAGGATAAACAAGGGAATCGACAGCAGGGTAATCGACGCCATCTCTTCATAGACGTTCTGGGTGACCGTGTCCAGCGAGCTGGCGGGCATGAAGAAGTACATGAAGGACGTGGCCACCACGCCCAGCGCAAACGCGATCGGCATGCCGGAGAACATCACCACCAGCGTGACGGCGCCATACAGCGCGCCAAGAGTCAACTCACTCATGATGCTCTCCCTTGTCGGTCAGGCGGGCCAATACTTGCAGCAGGATTTGCAGCGTCAGCAGGGTCATGCCGGCAGCCATCATGGAATACGGAATCCACAGCGGCGGGGCAAAGGTGGAGGTGGTGGTCTGGCCATCGGCCCAGGCTTCGTGCCACAGCGTCCAGGATTTCCAGGAGAAGAAGGCGCAGAACAGGAAGGACAGCAGATCGACAAAGAACATGCGCACGGCGTTGACCTTCGGCGGCAGGATGGCGGCCAGCGCCTCGATGCCGATATGGCCGCGGAAGGACTGGACGTAGGCGCAGCAGAAGAAGGTCACGCCAACCAGCATGAAGATCGACGCTTCGTCCTGCCAGTCGGTCGGCGCATGGAAGAAGTAGCGCGAGACGACCGAATAGGTCAGCACCAGCGAGGTCAGGATCATGGCGAACATCGACAGTTTCACCAGCCAGCCATTCAGCTTGTTGACGAAGGCGCAGACCATGCCAAGGCCGGGCGCCGTCGGAATCGCCGGCCCCTTGGCCGGGTTCAGCTCGAATCCGTGGCTCACAGCGTCTTCTCCGCGAGTTTCAGCAGCTTGGCGCAGTTATCGTTTTTCTCGCCGTAGTCCTTCCAGGCGGTGCTGCGGGCGATGTCCTGCCACTTCTTGACGATAGCCTTGTCCAGATCGACCACCTTGGCGCCGGCCTTGGTGTACACGGCGGCCACCTGCTGGTCATCCTGCCTGGCGGCGGTGAGGGCGAAGCTTTCCAGTTCGGCGCCGACAGCCATGATGGCGGCCTGCTGGTCCTTCGGCAGGCGCTCGTAAGCGGCGCGCGACATCATCAGCGGTTCGAACATGAACCAGTAAGCGCCGCCGCGGCCGGTGGTCAGGGCTTTCGAGACTTCCTCCAGGCGGAAGGAAATCAGGGAAGTGGACGAGGTGAGGGCCGCGTCCATGGCGCCGGTCTGCATGGCGGCATAGATTTCATTCGACGGCAAGGACACCACGGCGGCGCCGGCCGCTTTCAGGATCAGGTCCATCTCGCGCGAACCGCCGCGGATCTTCATGCCCTTGGCATCTTCCGGCGCCACGATAGGCTTGGCGCGCGAAGCCACGCCGCCGGCCTGCCAGATCCAGCTGACCAGGACCACGCCTTTGTCCCACAGCAGCTTGCTTAATTCCTTGCCGACTTCCTGGTTCTTCCAGGCGTAGGCCTGCTCATACGAGGTGACCAGGCCAGGCATCAGGCCGATATTCACTTCCGGCATTTCGCCGCCGGCATAGGACAGCGGCACCAGCGACATGTCCAGCGCGCCCTTGCGCATGGCCGAGAACTGGGCATTGGTCTTCATCAGCGAAGAACCGGGATAGATCGAGAACTTCAAAGCGCCCTTGGTGCGCTTTTCCACTTCAGCCGCAAACATGCGGGTGAGGCGGTCGCGGAAGTCGCCTTCCGTCAGGGTGCCACCGGGGAACTGGTGGGAGATCTTCAGGCCGGTCTGCGCCCAGGCCGTCTGAAGCCACAGCGGGCTGGTTGCGAGTGCAGCAAGAACAGACCTGCGGGTCATTTGCGTCATGTCATCCTCCAAGGGTTAAGTATGCAGCTGTGGTTTTTATGTATACAAGAATATATTCGTGGCATACATTGTCAAGCGATATTTGCGATTTATAATGTGCTTACATATACAGAAGCTTTTTGACATTACCATGACGAAACATTCAGCCAACCTGCGGGAAACCATCGAGGAAATGATCGCGATGGGCGAGCTGGCGCCCGGCCAGCACCTGGATGAAACCGAGCTGGCGACGCGTTTTGGCGTGTCGCGCACGCCGATCCGCGAGACGCTGATCCAGCTGGCGTCGATGGGGCTGGTGGTCATCCGGCCACGGCGCGGCGCCATCGTGGCCGAGCTGGGGCCGCAGCAGCTGCTGGAAATGTTCGAGGTGATGTCGGAACTGGAAGCGGTGTGCGGCCGGCTGGCGGCGCGGCGCATGACGCCGGAAGACCAGCAGAATTTGCTGGCCGCGCATGAGGCCTGCCGCGCGGCGGTCGAGGCGCAGGAGCCGGACGAGTATTACTACCGCAACGAGGCGTTTCACGAAGCGATCTATGCGGGATCGCATAACCAGTTTTTGATCGAGCAGACGCGCGGGCTGTACCGCCGCCTGCGCCCATACCGCCGCCTGCAGCTGCGGGTGCGCAACCGGATCGGGCACTCGTATTCCGAGCATGACGGCGTGGTGCAGGCTTTGCTGGCGGGCGATGGCGAGACGGCGGCGCAGCTGCTGCGCGACCATGTGATGATCCAGGGGCAGCGCTTCTCGGACCTGATGGCGTCGCTGCCGCAGCTGACGCGCAGCGCGGCCTGAGTCCTTGCTTGTTACGCGCTCATTTGCTGCAGGATGTCGCGCACGCGCAGCAAGGCCGTGTCGATATCCATTTTATCGATCGAGCCGTAGCCCATGATCAGGCCGGGCTGCTGCGGCGCCTGGTCGTAGAAGGGCAGTAGCGAATGCAGGCCGACCTCGGCGCGATGCGCGAGGCGGATCAGCAGTTCCACGTCCACTTGCGGCTGTGCCAGCACGGACAGGTGGTAGCCGGCCGTGGCGGGAATCATGGTGAACCAGGCGGACAGCTCGGTGGCGAACAGCTGCAGCAGACGCTCGCGGCGCGCGCCATAGATATCGTGGCAGCGGCGGATGTGCTTGAGCAGGTAGCCGTCCTCGATGAACTTGGCGAGGGCGTGCTGGTTCAGGGTGTTGGTGTGCCAGTCCATCAGGTCCTTGGCGGTCAGCGCGGCGTTCAGCAGCGCGGGCGGCAGCACCATGTAGCCGAGGCGCAGCTCGGGCAGCATGACTTTGGAGAAGGTGCCGACGAAGGCCACCAGGCCTTGGGTGTCCATGCTTTGCAGGGAGTCGGCGGACTGGCCTTCGTAGCGGAATTCGCTGTCGTAATCGTCTTCGATCACGATGGCGCCGATTTGCGCGGCGCGCCCGAGCAGCGCTTGCCGGCGCGCAGGGCTCATGGGCATGCCGAGCGGGAACTGGTGGGCGGGCGTGACGTAGATCAGGCGGGTGTCGGGCGGGATGCGGTCCACCTGCATGCCTTGTTCATCCAGCGCGATGCTGGCGATGCGCGCGCCCTGGCTGGTGAAGAGGAGGCGGGCGGGCAGGTAGCCGGGGTCCTCCATTGCCACTACGCTGCCCGGTTCGAGCAGTACGCGGCCCAGCAGGTCGAGCGCCTGCTGGGCGCCGTTGGTGACGATGATGTTGCCGGCGTCGGCGCGCACGCCGCGCGAGAAGGAGATGTGGCGGGCGATGCCTTCGCGCAGGGCAGGCAGGCCGGCGGTCTGGCTGTAGCGGCCGCGGACGGCGCCGTCCTGGCGCAGGGCGTGCAGCACGCAGCGGCGCCACTCGTCCAGCGGGAAATGGCCAGGCGTGGCGCAGCCGCCGATGAAATCGTAGCGGCTGCGGCTATCCATGCCGGCGCGCAGCGGGGTGGACATGCGCTGCCATTTTTTCAGCGTTTCTTCTGCGGCCAGGGTGGGGGCGGAGGTGTGGCGCGAGCGCAGTTCGCCGGGCGCGCGCACGAAACTGCCGGCGCCGATGCGGCCTTCGAGCAGGCGGTCCAGGGTCAGGCGGCTGTAGGCCTCGGACACCGTCTTGCGCGAGACGCCCAGTTGTTCGGCCAGCAGGCGCGATGGCGGCAGTTGCTGGCCGTTGACCAGGCGGCCGCTGCGGATGGCGTCCGACAGCTGGCGATAGACCTGGCCGGCCAGATCCTTGCGGCCCTCAATAGTGATGTGCAATTCCATGCCGCAAGCCTGCACGCTCCCGCCCCGTTTTGCAAGCTCTCCCCCTTGGGGTCAGATCCGACATTTGGACATTCATTACGCAAGCCATTGATACGACGGGCGCGCTTCGGTAATTTCTGGCGGACTCAGCCGACGCAATCTTGCATGGTTTTCTCATAGGAGAAATTGCCGATTAGGGATGAGGTCGTGTCCGAATGTCGGATCTGACCCCAGGGAGGCATGATATGTAATCCAAAATGTTTACTTATCTGTGGCGGTGGCTTATAGTGGGGACATGAACAACGCCCTTTTCATCGCTGCCACCTGTTTGCTGGCGCTGCTGTCCACAGTGGGCGCTTCGCTGCCTTATCCGATCCTGCCGCCATTGTTTGCGGCCGATGCGCCGAATTCGCTGAACCACTTCCTCGGCCTGCCGCCCAAGCTGCTGTTCGGCATCGCCCTGACCATCAACCCCATCGGCCTGCTGATCGGCACCGCCCTGATCGGCCCCCTGTCCGACCGTTTCGGACGCCGTCCGCTACTGCTGATCACCGCGCTGGGCGCGGCCGTGGGACATGCCCTCACCGCCGCCGCCCTGCTGGCGCAGTCCTATCCCCTGTTCGTGCTGGCCCGTTTCGCCACCGGCCTGCTGGAAGGCAACGGCGCCGTCGCGCGCGCCCTCGTTGCCGAAAAGCTGGACGGCCCCCTGCGCCTGCGCGCACTCTCGCTGGTCAACGGCGCGCTGCACCTGGGCTGGCTGGTCGGCCCCGTGATGGCCGGCTTCACCCTCGGCTTCGGCATTGCCGTGCCCTTCCTGGCCGCAGTCGCAGCGCTGGTGCTGGCCGCCGTACTGGTCGCCCTGACCGTGCCGCGCGAAGCGCCAAAAGACGACGCCGCCTCATGGTGGCAGGTGGCGCGCGAACGCCATGTGGTCAAGCTGCTGCGCCACACGGATTTGCGCACGCTGTTCATCATCCAGCTGGCCGCCACCTGCGGCGTGACCGCGTTCTACGAATACTATCCGCTATGGCTGGTGGAGCAGGGCGGCTACGATGCGAAGGGCATCGCCACCATCAATATGGCCATGTGCGCCGTCATGACCCTGGCCGCCGTCTTTGCCGGCCGCCAGGGCAAGGCCGATCCCCTGCAGCGCGCCAGCTTCCATGCCGTGCTGGTGGGCGCAGCGGTGGCCGGCGTTGCCCTCGGCAATATCTGGAGCGGCCTGCTGGCCATCGTGTTGTTCGGCATCCCCAACGCCTTCTACAACGCCACCCTGCAGTCCTGGTGCGCCGAGAAATTTGCCGCCCACGGACAGGGTTCGGTCATGGGCCTGCTGTCGATGACCTTCTGTTTTGCTAATATCCTGATGGCGCTTGCCGGCTCGGTACTGACGCTGGCCGACACGCGCCTGATCCTGATTCTCGGCGCGGCGCTGAGCATCTGGGCCGGCTGGCGCTTGCGCGGCTGGCGCGGAGAACTGGCCAGCCCGCCCACCAACGCCACCGGAGTCCGCATTTGAACACCGCCGACCAGATCCTCTTCCTGCTGAAAACCCGCGGCCCGAAGACCGCCCAGCAACTGGCCGACATGCTGGAGCTGACCTCGATGGGCGCGCGCCGCCACCTGGAAGCGGCCGGGGAGAAAGGCCTGGTCACCTTCGAGGACGTGGCCGAGAAAGTGGGCCGTCCCTCGCGCCGCTGGCTGCTGACCGACGCCGGCCACGCGCGCTTCCCCGACCGCCATGCCGACCTGACGCTGCAGCTGATCACCCAGGTGCGCGCCCTGTTCGGCGAAGAAGGCATGAACAAACTGATCGGCGCGCGCGAGCTGGCCAGCGAAGCCTTCTACCGCGAAGCCATCGACGACCACGCGCCGCTGAAGGACAAGGTCAACGCGCTGGCCCTGGCGCGCGACGTGGAAGGCTATATGGCCGAAGTGGAAGAGAAGGGCGACGGCAGCCTGCTGCTGGTCGAGAACCATTGCCCGATCTGCGCCGCCGCCCGCGAGTGCCAGAGCTTCTGCCGCTCCGAGCTGGACGTGTTCCAGCGCGTGCTGGGCGCGAACTGCAAGGTGGAGCGCGCCGAACATATCCTGGCCGGCGCGCGCCGCTGTGCCTATATCATCAGGCAGGTTTGAACAGCACCAGCGTACGCTGGAAATACATCACCAGGCCCATGATGACCGACACCGCGGTCAGCACATGGAAGTATTCCAGGCCCGTGAGCAGCGCCGCCTGCTGGTTCAGCAACTGCGTCAGCTGGCTCAGCGCCACCTGGCCCGCCTGCGCGCCCTGCGACATGCTGAAGGCATTGGTCAGCTGCTCCAGCGTGCTGCCCAGCTGCGGATCGCCCGCGGCAAAACGTCCGTTCAGCACCGACAGGTGTTCCGCCGTGCGCCATTGCAGCAGCAGCGTGGCGCTGCCGATGCCCAGCGCGGAGCCGAACTGCGACAGCATGTTCTTCACCTGCTGGCCGTGCATGAAGGCCACCTCGTCCTGCGCCAGTTCGGAGAAGCCGTGCAGCGCGGTGGTGGCCTGCACCAGCACCACGAAGGCGCCGAAGAAGGCAATGGCCGGCAGCACGTTGCGCCACAGGCTGGCTTCCACCGTCAGGCCGGACAGCAGCCAGCCGCTGATCGCCAGGCAGACGAAGGACGCTACGTAAAACTTCTTCGGCGACGGCCAGTTCTTCAGCATGCGCAGCTTGATGACCAGCGCAAAGAAGGCCGAGGTGAGGCCGATCGACTGGATCATGCCCGAAGTGTGCCAGCCGAAGCCCATGGCGCGCTGCATCAGCGTGGGCAGCATCACGTTGTTGGCGCCCAGGACCACATAGGCCAGCGTAAACACGCCCAGGCCGGCCATGTAGCGCCGCTGCGCCAGCCGTTTCAGCACCAGCAGCGGCCGTTCGTCGGCGTGCTGCTGCAGCACGAACCACAGCACCAGTGCCAGGCCGGCCAGCATCAGCACCGCGATATACGCCAGGCTGCTGTAGAAGTCGTACAGCGCGCGCTGCAGCGCATACAGCACCAGGAAGCTGCCGCCGGCCAGCGCCAGCAGCGGGCCGATGTGGGCATGCGTGTGCTGGGCTTGCGGCAGCGGATCGTCCGGCGCGGCAAACTGCGCCAGCACGGCGGCCAGCAGCGACAGGCTGCCCAGCACCACGAAGATGCCGGCGTACCAGTCCACTTCGAACAGCTCGGCCACGGTCCAGGCGGCAGCGGCGTTGCCCAGCGTGAGGGCGGAGGCGAAGAACAGGATGCCGATGATGCGCTTGGGACTGGGCGGCATCACGTTGACCAGCATGCGCGCCGTGGTCATGAAGGCGGCGCCCCCCAGGCCCATGACCACGCGCCCCAGCACGAACTGCGGGAAGTTCGCGCTGAGTGCGCAGATGGCGCAGCCGACGATGAAGAACAGCACCGAGGCGTGGATGAATTTACGCCAGCCCAGGCGCTCGATGAACCAGCGCATCTTGCCGATGGCGACAATGGCCACCGCCGCGTAGGCCGCGGTGGCAATGCTGTATTCCTCGGGCGAGGCGTTGATCTGGCCCTGGATGGCGCTGGCGCCGAAGGCCATCATGCCCGCGTGCAGGAAGTCCGTGAAGTTCATCACGAAAATGGTGGCCATCAGCAGCTTCAGGCCGGCCAGCGGGCCTGCTTGCGGCGCGGGGGCGTTCATCTCAGTTCACCCTGGCCAGCTTGGCGCCGCCCACGTTGGCGGCAATGATGCGGGCAATCGCTGCATCCGCGTCCTGCAGTTCGTGCTCGAACACGTCGGTGCGGTAGGCGGTGCCCGGCGCAGGCGCGGCATTGCTGCCGGGGTGCGCGGTATCGACTGCCACGCGCATCGACAGGCCCAGTTTCAGCGGGTGCTCGGCCAGCTGTTTCGGGTCGAGGGCGATGCGCACCGGCACGCGCTGGATCACCTTGATCCAGTTGCCGCTGGCGTTCTGCGCCGGCAGCAGCGAGAAGGCGCTGCCGGTGCCCGCTTCCTGGCCGATCACGCGGCCGGTGTAGCGCACGCTCTTGCCGTACACGTCCGCCACCAGCTCGACCGGCTGGCCGATGCGGATCCGGCGCAGCTGCGATTCCTTGAAGTTGGCGTTGACCCACATCTGCTCGGGCGGCACGATGGACATCACGGCGCTGCCGGCGTTCACGCGCTGGCCGATCTGCACGCTGCGCTTGCTGATATAGCCGCTGGCCGGGGCGCGCACGGTGGTGCGGGCGGCGGCGACATAGGCGTCGCGCAGCTGGGCCACGGCGGCCTGCACGTCCGGGTGGCTCTGGATCGAGGTCTGATCGACCAGGGCCTGCGAACTGGCCAGCTGCTGCTCGGCCACCGACAGCGCGGCCTGCGCCGACTTCACCGCATCCTCGGCGTGGCGCACGTCCTCGCCGGACACGGCGCCGCTGTGCGCCAGCTGCTGGCGGCGCGCCAGGTCGGACTGCACGCGCGCCAGTTCGGTGGCGCGCAGCGTGACGTTGGCCTTGTTCTGGGTGGCGTTGGCGAACTGCACCCGCACCTGGCGCACGGCGCGCGAGAGCTGGGCTTCGGCGCGCGACACGGCCAGCTGGGCATCCACGTCGTTCAGGCGCAGCAGCGGCTGGCCGGCTTTCACGAAGTCGGTGTTGTCGGCCGCGATCATGGTGACGCTGCCGCCCAGCTGGGGCGTGACCTGGATGATATTGCCTTCCACGTAGGCGTCTTCCGTGGTCTGGGTGGCGGGATTGCTGTTCATCAGCCAGGCCGCACCGGCCACGCTGGCCACCAGAACGGCCGCGGCGCCTGCAAAGATTTTCGTTTTCATCATGTTTCCTTTCAGTAGCCGCCGCCAAGCGCGCGGACGAGATTCATATCGAGATCAAAGGCGCGTGCGTCGAAGTCGATCTGGGCACGCTGCTGGGACAGCACCTGGCTTTCCGCCGCCAGCACCTGCAGATAATTGCCGACGCCGGATTCGTAGCGCTTCACCGCCAGCTCGTAAGCCTGTCTGGCGGTGGCCAGCGCTTCCGCCTGCTGGGCGGCGCGCACCTGCAGCCACTGGATCGAGGTCAGCTGGCCGACCACGTCGCGCAGCGCATCGACCAGGGTCTGGTTGTACAGTTCCACCGCCACGTCGTAGTCGGCGTTGCGCAGCGCCAGGTTGCTGCGCAGGCGGCCGCCGTCGAAGATCGGCAGCGACAGGCCGCCGCCAACGGAGGTGATCTGGCTGCCGCCCTGCAGGAACTTGCCGAAGCCCAGGCTTTGCAGGCCAACCAGGCCGCTCAGGTTGAAACTGGGGTAGAACTGGGCCCTGGCGACCTTGATGTCCTGCAGCTGGGCTTCCACGCGCCAGCGCTGGGCCACCACGTCCGGCCGGCGCGCCAGCAATTCGCTGGGCAGGGCGGACGGCAGGCCGGCCGGCTTGACCGCCTGCAGCTGCGGGTGGGCGATGGCCAGGCCGCGGTCCGGACCGGCGCCGGTCAGGGCGGCCAGCTGGGTTTGCAGCAGGGCGATCGATTCGCGGGCGGCGGCAATCTGTTCGCGCGCCACCGGCAGCGCAAACTCGGCCTGCTTCAGATCCACGCTGGAATCGATCTGCGCGTTGACGCGCTGGCGCGTCAGTTCCAGCACGTGCTCGCGCTGCTGCAGCACCTGCTGCGCCAGTTCCAGCTGGGCGTGCGCCTGCGACAGGCGCAGATAGGTTTGCGTGATGCCGACGATCAGCACCAGGCGCGTGGCGTGTTCATCGATCTGGGCGGCGTTCTTGCGGCCGATGGCGGCCTGCAGTCCGGCTTCGTTCTTGCCCCAGAAATCCAGTTCGTAGGAAAAGTTCAGCGTCGCTTCGTTGGCCCATTGCCAGCTGCCGGCCAGCGGTTTCGGCACATTGCTGTTTTCGCTGTACAGCTGGCGCGTGCTGCGCGCATTGGCGCCCACCTGCGGCGCCAGGTTGGCGTTGGCCAGGCCTTCGATCGCCACCGCCTGGCGCACCCGCGCTTCGGCAATGCGCAGGGTCGGGCTGCCGGCCAGGGCTTCGTCGATCAGGCGGTCGAGCTGGGCGTCGCCATAGCGCTTCCACCATTCGGCGGCCGGCCAGGCGGCGGGGCTGACGCTGGACTGGGCCAGCGTGACCCCGGCGGCCAGCTGGTCGGGGTTGCCGGGCGTGGCCTGGGATTTCAGCCCGCCATCGCTGGCGCAGCCGGCAAGCAGGGCCGCGGCGGCGGCCAGTGCTGCAAGGGAGAAGGGCGCTTTCATGGTGTTTCCTTTTGGAATATCTCTGCCTAGGCAGTCAATATGGTAAAAAAAATCAAGGCACGGCGTTGGCCGTAATCTTTTGCAGGAAGTATTGCAGCTGCGTTTCTTCCACCGGCGACAGGCCTTCCAGCATCTGCTGATGCACCCGCGTCACGCCTTCCATGATCTTCGGATACAGCGCCTGGCCTTCCGCCGTCAATTCCAGCACCAGTGTACGGCGATCGTCCGGACTGCGCTTCCGCTTGATCCAGCCCTTTTCCTCGACCCGGTCCAGCAGGCGCTTCATGGCGCCGGTGTCCATATCCAGGAAGCGGGCGAATTCGCTCAGGGTGCGGGCGCGGTCGTGGGCAATGCCCACCACCACGCGGAACTGGGCGTTGGTAATGCCCAGCGGCGCCAGCTCCCTTTCGATTTCCCGCACCACCGTATTGCGCGCTTCATTCAGCAGATAGCCGAGAAAGCCGCCGCGCATGGTGTTCCAGCTTTGAATGTCGGTCATATGGAGTTCTTTCACTAATGAACTAAGTATATTGCCTAGGCAGATAATGTCAAGCAATTTCGCGGCGCGCCTTGGGGGCTTGGTGTAGAGTGGTCAAAACTGCAAGGGAGGCTGCAATGGAATTCGACGAGGAACGCCGCAAATACGTGGCGGAGGTGTGGCGGCGCTTCGAGGAGGTGCAGAACTGGGCGATTGCCAACTGGCCGGACAAGGAACATCCGCTGAGCACGTCCGACTTCGTGGAGGGACGCAAGGAGATTCTGGGACTGGGCTTGCCGCCGGCGCAGCGGCTGTCGGCCGCGCCGCCGCAGGCCGCGCCGGAACCGGAGCAGGGCGGTCCCCAGTACATCGAGGTGACGCCTGCTCCGTGGCCGTGATCAGTGTTCGGGCAGCGGGTCCGGATGCGCCAGGGCGTAGGCGGCCCAGCTGAGGATCAGCAGCACCAGCACGCCCAGCGCCAGGTTCAGCGCGCTGTCGAACAGCAGCGGCGCCACCAGGCCGGACACCAGCGCAAACAGCAGCATCTGGATGAAGGACTGCATCGACGCGGCCAGGCCGCTGTTGTGCGGGAACAGCTCCATGGCGATCTGCGTCAGCGGCGGCATGGCGATGGCCAGCGAGAAGGAATACAGGAACAGCGGCAGCACCGCCCACGGCACTTCGGCCGTGAAGAACCAGTTATAGCCGACGTTGACCAGGGCCGCCACCGCCATCAGCACGTAGCTCATGCGCACCATGGCGCTGCGGCGCATGCTGTGCGCCAGCTTCCCGCTCAGCATCGCGCCCAGCACGTGGCCCGAGATCAGCGGCACGAACAGCCAGGCAAAGGCGGTTTCCGGCAGATGCAGGATGTTCATGATGAAATAGGCGGCGGAACCGATGTACAGCGCAAAACCGCCAAAGGCCATGCCCAGCGCCACGGACAGCAGCACGAACTGGCGGTGGCGCAGCACTTTCCAGTAGTTGGCGGCGATTTGGCCCAGGTGCAGCGGATGGCGTTTTTCCACCGGCAGGCTTTCCGGCAGCCAGCGCCAGACGGCCACGAACATCAGCACGCCGAAGCCGGTCAGGAACCAGAAGATCGAGCGCCAGCCGAAGGACACCTGCAGCCAGCCGCCCAGCACCGGGGCCAGGGCCGGCGCCAGGCCGAACACCATCATGATGTTGCCGAGGATTTTCTGCGCGGCGAGGCCGTCGAAGCGGTCCTGCACGATGGCGCGGCTGATCACCGAACCGGCGCCGGACGAGAAGCCCTGCAGCACGCGGCAGGCCAGCAGGAAGCCGAAGTTCGCCGCCAGCGCACCGCCCAGCGATGCCAGGATGTACAGCACCAGCGACCACAGGATCACGGGACGGCGTCCAAAGGAGTCGGACAGCGTGCCGTAGAACAGCATCATCGAGGCGAACATGAACAGGAACAGGCTCAGTGTCTGCTGGATGGCGATGGGGCTGGCGTTGAAGGTGTGCGCGATGGCCGGGAACGAGGGCAGGTAAGTGTCGATGGCCAGCGGGCCGACCATCGTCAACCCCGCCAGCAGCAGGGTAAGCAGGAGATTCTTCATGAAGTGCCTTGTTTGTCAGCCCGCTATTTTAAGGGAAACTTCATATATACGCAGTAGGCATAAGCTTCTGCAAATAAATTCTTTCGTTTCGCTGCAGCGGCTCGGTAAGCTGAGCGATTGCACAAGACTTTGCATCTTTTTATGGCTATCGACTCTTATGGCGCCGAGCAGGGCGCGGGGCGCTGGGATCTGGGCGAAGTGGTCCGCCAGCTGCGCGTGTCGCGCGAGGCGACGCATAATATCCGTCACCAGCGCCGGGTGCGCGAGCTGCCTTCGCGCGCTGCGCTGGAGCAGATCCTGAACGGGCTGTCGGCGGCGCTGTTCCCGACCCATTACGGCCGGCCCAATCTGACCGACGAAAGCATCGACTACTTTGTCGGCGATACCCTGAATACCACGCTCGACCGGCTGGCCGAGCAGGTGCGGCGCGGGCGGCTGTTTACCGCCGATCCGGCGCAGTGCAACGAGGAATACGAGGGGCAGTGCGCAGTGGATATCACGCGCCAGTTCGCAGCCGGGCTGCCGGCGATCCGCGCGCTGATCGTGTCGGACGTGCAGGCGGCCTATGCCGGTGACCCGGCGGCGACCTCGATTGCGGAAATCATGCTCTGCTATCCGGGCACGATCGCGATTCTGTATTACCGCCTGGCGCATGCGCTGCATACGCTTGGATCGCCGTTTATTGCGCGCATGATCAGCGATATTGCGCATTCGTCCACCGGCATCGACATCCACCCGGCGGCGCGGATCGGCGCCAGCTTCTTTATCGACCACGGCACCGGTGTGGTGATTGGCGAGACGGCCATTATCGGCGAACGGGTGCGCCTGTATCAGCACGTGACGCTGGGTGCGAAGCGCTTCCCGGCCGATGCGTCGGGCAATCTGATCAAGGGTACGCCGCGCCATCCTATCGTCGAGGACGATGTGGTGATTTACGCTGGTGCGACGGTGCTGGGGCGCATCACCATCGGCGCGGGTTCCACCATTGGCGGCAACGTCTGGCTGACGCAGTCGGTGCCGGCCAACAGCAACGTGTCGCAGGCGCAGTCGCGCAGCGACTAATCCTGTGCCGGCTCCGGCGCGTGGCGGCTGGCGGCGACTAGTCTTGCGCGCAGTCGCTGGTGAGCCGCTCATCGGTCCTGCGGTGCTTCGAGACCCGCCGTTCGACTTGCTGCTCTGCGTGCATACGGCTTTGGTCGATCAGGGCGCTTCGCACAGGCAGCGACAGCGCGGCCTGCTCGCGGCGTAGCCGCTCCGCCTGCGCCCAGCCCTTGTCCTGCGGGCGCCGCAGCCACAACTCGCGCCACGCATTCCTCGCTTCACCCGCTGCCGCTTTCACCATCTGGTGCGGGACATTGCCCGCCCGCGGTAAATAATCTCGTCGCCCACGACGCCGGCATAAAACAGCGGCCGCACACCGCATCCTGAGCTGGGCGCCTGTCGGCAGGAGCAGGCGTTTCCACTGATAACCGCTGGCAGGCATGCTGCCCACCCGCTCGCGCTCCATCCACAGTCGTACTCAGCGTGCTGCCGAGGTTCGCAGAAACATCGTGAGATTTGAGAGGGGGATATTGGTTCCGTGCCACTCGCTCTTTTGTGCTCGCAGAAAAGAGAAAAAAAGAGACAAGAAAAGACAAAAAGAGCGAGTGACTCGGAAGGTCGTATGACCCCCCCATCGCGCCACCATCCCGAGCGCCGGCCGTGCTAATCTGGCGAAATCAACCACGCCGCAGGAGGAATCATGAGCCGCCATGCCGTGCGCGTATTTCTCGCCATCTGCCTCACCTGGCCGCCAGGCGCCGCCCCAGCCCCAGCCGGCATCGCCGCCAGCCCCGAAGAAATGTACGCCCTGGTCATCGAGCGCCTGATCATGGTCGATAGCAGCTACGGCCGCTCCCTGAACCGCGAAGAGATTTTCGTCGAGCGCGAGCACCAGATGAATTGCCCGGATGAAGACAGTCCGCGCCGCCGCGACCCGCACTTCAAGCCCATCGACTGCCCCAGCAATGGCGCGCCAGCCATAATCAGCGAGCCCATGCAGCAGTCCATCCTGGCCAGGCTGAACGAGCAGGGCCTCAACATCAGTTATATCGATAATTTACAGGCATTCATGTCCGGCCCCGGCAAGCGGACCCAGGACCGCCTGCGCGGCAGCATCGGCATCAGCCGCGCCGTGCTGCTGCCAACCGGCAGCGCGGTAGTGACCGGCCGCATCTGGCTCGGCCCGCGCAGCGCCATTGAAAACCGCTACGAATTCCAGCGCATCGACGGCTACTGGCGGCTGGCCAGAACGGATCTGGTCTGGATCTCGTGACAGCGCACCGGCTGGCGGCGAAATTGGCCGATCCCCCGATCGGGGAATTGCCGGGCAGGGCGCTTGCAACTTACTATCGATTTATTCGATTGATACAAGGCAATTTATGCGTTTTACAAGGTATTGTGCGCCGTGCATAATCGGCTCCATTGTCAACAAATAATGGAGCACTTTACGATGAAAAAACTGATCGCCCTGGCCCTTGCCGCTGGTTTCGCTGCCGCCGCCCACGCTGCACCGGAGACTTTCGCTATCGACGAAAACCACTCCTTCTCGCGCTTCGGCTACAACCACTTCGGTTTCTCCAACCAGGAAAGCCGTTTCGACAAGACCTCGGGCAAGGTCGTTCTGGACCGCGCCGCCAAGTCCGGCTCCGTCGATGTCACCATCGACATGAAGTCGGTCAGCACCGGTTCCTCGCTGTTCAACCAGCACATCCAGGGCGAAGACTTCCTGGACACCGCCAAGTTCCCGACCGCGACCTACAAATCGACCAAGCTCAACTTCAATGGCGACACCCTGGCCACCGTTGACGGCAACCTGACCATCAAGGGCGTGACCAAGCCAGTCACCCTGACCGTGACCGGCTTCAAGTGCCAGCCACACCCGATGCTGAAGAAGGAAGCCTGCGGCGCCAACGCCACCGCGAAGATCAAGCGTACCGAATTCAACGCCGGCAAATACGCACCGAACGTGGGCGACGAAGTAACCCTGTCGTTCTCGGTCGAAGCGATCAAGGAATAAATCCCTCCCGGCCCGCGCCGGGAACGCAGAGGAGAGTAATGTGAAACGAATTTTGCTATCCGCTGCCTTCCTGGCAGCAGGCCTGTCCCCGGCAATGGCGACCGACCTGATCGTCACCAATGCCAAAGTCGCCACCATGGTGAAGGAAGGCGCTTACGCGCAAGCCGTCGCCATGAAGGGCGGCGTCATCACCGCCGTGGGCAGCAACGCCCAGGTGATGAAGCTGAAAACCCAGGGCACGCAGGTGATCGACGCCGGTGGCCGTACCGTGATCCCGGGCCTGAACGACTCCCACCTGCATATCATCCGCCAGGGCCTGAACTACAACGCCGAACTGCGCTGGGATGGCGTGACCTCGCTGAAAAAAGCGCTGCAGATGCTGAAAGAACAGGCCGCGCGCACGCCGGACGGCGCCTGGATCAAGGTGGTCGGCGGCTGGAACGAATTCCAGTTCGAAGAAAAGCGCCTGCCCACGCTGGCCGAAATCAATGAAGCCGTGCCGGACAAGCCGGTCTTCCTGCTCTATCTGTACGGCCTGGGCTTCCTGAACAAGAAGGGCATCGAAACCCTTGGCTATGACCAGAACACCAGATACAAGGATGGCGTGGTCGAGCTGGACGCGGAGAACAAGCCGACCGGCCTGCTGGTCGCCAAGCCGAACGCCCTGATCCTGTATTCCACGCTGGCGAAAACCGGTGTGCTGCCGCGCGAGCAGCAGCTGAATTCGACCCAGCACTTCTACAACGAGATGAACCGCCTCGGCATCACCAGCGCCATCGACGCGGGCGGCGGCGGCCAGGCCTACCCGGACGATTACGCCGTCAGCCTGGAACTGGCGAAAAACGGCAAGCTGACCGTGCGCACCTCCTACTACCTGTTCGCGCAGAAGCCGGGCAAGGAGCTGGAAGACTACCAGCGCTGGCTGACCAGCGCCAGGCCGGACCGCAACGAGCACATGTTCTACTCGAACGGCTATGTGACCGAGGGCGGCGGCGAGAACCTGGTGTGGAGCGCGGCCGACTTCGAGAACTTCCTGGAGCCGCGTCCGGACATGCCGCAGCACATGGAAGGCGAGCTGGAAGCCGTGCTGCGCCTGCTGGTGAAGAACCGCTGGCCGTTCCGCATCCACGCCACCTACGCCGAATCGATCGAGCGCGACCTGGCCGTGATCGAAAAGGTCAGCAAGGACGTGCCGCTGAATGGCCTGCGCTGGTTCTTCGACCACGCCGAGACCATCACGGATGCCCAGCTGGAACGTGTGAAGAAACTGGGCGGCGGCATTGCCGTGCAGGACCGCATGTACTTCCAGGGCGAGTTGTACTGGAAGCAGTATGGCGCCCAGCAGCGCCAGATGCCGCCCATCCGCAAGATGCTGGACATGAAGATCCCGGTCGGCCTGGGCACGGACGGCACGCGCGTCTCCAGCTATGGCCCGTGGCCGTCGATCTACTGGGCCGTGACGGGCAAGACCGCCGGCGGCCTGCAGCTGTGGCAGACCAGGGATATCCTGAGCCGCTACGAAGCGCTGAAGCTGATGACCCAGGGCAGCGCCTGGATGAGCGGCGAAGAGAGGCTGAAGGGCGCCATCGCCAAGGGACAGTACGCGGACATGGTGATCCTGCCGAAGGATTACTTCAGCATCCCGAGCGCCGAAATCCGCGACCTGGAAAGCGCGCTGACCATCGTCAACGGCAAGGTGGTGTATGCGGGCAAGGACTTCGGCCAGTATGCGCCAGAGTTGCCGCCGGTGCTGCCGGAGTGGAGTCCCGTGAAAGCCTACGGCGGCTACCAGAACAAAAACGACGGCAAGAACTGAGCGCCGCTAAACCAGGCCGAACCAGCCCAGCAGCGCGCCCGCCGCCAGCAGCCATAGCAGGTGCAGGCGGGTGCGCCAGATCACCAGTCCCGCCGCCGCTGACAGCGCCCACAGCGGCCAGTCGGTCGCGGCGCGCCAGTTCACGGCGCCCAGCACGATGCCGGTCGAAATCAGCAGTGCAATCACCAGCGGCGTCATGCCCTGCTTGAAGGCGCGCACCGCGCGCAGATCGCGGTTGCGGTGGCCCCAGGCTGCGGCCAGGATGGTGATGCTGCTGCTGGGGAGCATGATCCCTGTCATCGTGCACAGCACGCCCAGCGCGGCAGCCGCATAACTGCCCGCGTTCAGGCCCACATTCCAGCCCATCAGCGCCACGAACAGGATGTTCGGTCCCGGCGCCGCCTGTGCGATGGCGATCGATTCGCTGAACTGCGCCTGCGTCAGCCAGCCGTGGTCCTCCACCAGGTAGCGGTGCATTTCCGCCGTGGTGGAAATCGCACCGCCGACCGACATGAAGGACAGCAGGAAGTAATGCCAGAACAGGTCCAGCCAGTCGTGCCAGGCCAGGACGATATGCAGGGCGCCCGGCGTGCTCATGGCAGCCTGCGGTAGGTGAGGTAGCAGCCCAGCCCACCCACCACGCCCAGCGTGGGCAGCAGGGGCAGACGCAGCCAGGCGCCGGCCAGCACGCCGGCCGCCACCAGCGGCAGGGTCAGCCACAGCGGCAGCGGATGGCGCGCCAGCGTGGCCAGCATCTTCACCCCGACGGCGGCAATCATGCCGGCCGCCACCGCGCCCATGCCGCGCAGCGCGCCCACCAGGCGCGGATCGTCCGCATGCTGGATGTACAGCGTGGCGGCGCCAATCACCACCAGGCTGGGCAGGGCCAGCATGCCGGCCAGCGCTGCCAGTGCGCCGCGCAGGCCGAAGTAGCGATGGCCCAGCATCAGCGACAGGTTGACCACGTTCGGTCCCGGCATGATTTGCGCGACTGCCCAGTTCTCGATGAATTCGTCTTCCGTCATCCAGCGCTTGCGCTCGACCAGCTCGCGCTGGGCGATCGACAGCACGCCGCCGAAACCCTGCAGGGCCAGCAGGGTAAAGGCGAGGAACAGGGCGGCCGGTGATTTGGGGCCGGGAAGTTGAGAGCCTGACATTGACTTTGAGTGTTATTGGTTAATACTAGCTGCAGTCAACCCAGTCGCCAAAGGCCTCCCATGGACACCCCGCAACTCCAGACCCAGCGCGCCGATCGTTTCAGCAGTCAGATCGTGGAACGCGGCATCAAGGTGCAGGAGAGCTTCAGCACGCTTTGCGCGATCGAGTATATGAAGTCCCACAATATCCACTCCGACGTGATCGAACGCGTGCTGCTGCATCCAGCGCAGCGCCGTAAAACCCATCACTAAGCCCGCACGGCGCTCCCCGGTTTCCTGCGCCACCCCATGCTGCCCAAGGCGCGCGGCAGGGATGGTTATGCACATTTATCAACCAATTCCCGCTTACCGGAAATTTTTGCAATTCTGTCGATGTGACAATTGGTTAGAATCTAAGTGCTTGATTTTGTTGGAGAAGTTTTCTGCCTTTGGAACGTGCAGTTTGTTGAAAAGGCCGTCGTTACAGGCTGTTTGCCTTGTCAAGAGGCCCTTATCAACATAGATATCCACAAAGTGTGTGGATAAGCACGGAACCCCTTTACAATCAGCAACTTAAGTGCGGCTTAAACCAGGATTTTGCCTGCCACGGTAAAGTCGCCCGCTGCAGCACCCGGTTTGGCCTCGATGCTGACGCGCTGTTCCGGCAGGCCCAGCGACAGCTCGCCCGTCCAGCTTTCACCCTGCTGCAGGGCCTGCAGCACGCGCGCCGCTTCCGACTGCTGCTCGGTCAGGCGCAGCAGTTCCGAGTAGTTGCGCAGGGAGGAAATCACCGTGGTAAACAGCTTGCGCGTGGTGAGGTCGGTCTTGCACCAGAAATCGTTGATGTCGTAATCGAGGATGATGCTGTGCTCCAGCGCCTGGCCGGGCTGGCCGGTGCGCAGCACGATGCGCACCAGTTCGTTTTTCAGCTCGCTGCGGATCTGGTTGGCCACGCGCAGGCCGGCATCGCTGGTTTCCATGATTACGTCCAGCAGCACCAGGGCCACGTCGGGATTGTTGCGCAGGGTGGTCAGGGCTTCCTCGCCGCTGTAGGCGTGCAGGAAGCTCAGGCGGCGGCCCTGGAAGCAGGCATTGCTGAGGGAGAATTTGGTGACTACGTGGACATCGACATCGTCATCGACAATCAGCACGCGCCACGGCGCCGGTGTCGCGGCCTGCGCCTGCTCGTCGGTGGCGGGATGGGCATCGTCTTCAATCATCCAGCCGTCGCCGGATTCGTCTTCTGGAACTTTTACGTCCATGCGTTTTTCCCGCAATAAAGTCATTGTTCAATGCGTCTTCCCAGTGCCCACACTATTCCTCAGCGGCATTTTTGTCAAAGAAAACAGCGGGGGCGATTGTAACGTCCCCATGAATATTTTTCTGCCTTTGATTTGGGCAATTTGTAAAATGCCGCGCCAGTTCGGGCGGTGTTGGGCGCGGCATGGCGGTTCTCCACACGCTTATCCACAGTGGCAGTGGATAAGTGGGAAAAACTGTTTGTAAACAAGCCCTGGGGCAAGAGTAAGATGGGGTGTTTATGCATTTTGACAAGGAGTAGGAATGCCTGCTGTACGTTTGCTGCCGCTGATGCTGGCGGCCGTTTTCCTGCCGGTGCAGGCGGCCGGCCTGTGTCCGCCCCGTCCGCTGCGCGTGGCGCTGTACGAAGCCGGCTCGCTGTACTTCGACGGCAAGGGCGTGGACAAGGATCTGGTTGACGAGCTGCAGCGCCGCACCGGTTGCGCAGTGGACGCCAAACCCCTGCCACGCGTGCGCGCCTACGTCTGGCTGGAAACGGGCGAGATCGATATCGTGATGGCGGCCGTGCCCAATCCCAAGCGCGACGCTTACGCCTATTTTGTGCCGTATATGCAGCAGCGCTTCCTGACCGTGATGCGCAACGACGTGCCGCCGGAGAAATCCAGCCTGTCCGCCTTCAGCGCCGATCGCGCGCTGCGCTTTGGCGCCGTGCGCGGCGTGAACTACGGGGGCGGGCGCGACACCGCCTATGCCCGCCTGGAAGCGGAACACCGGCTGGAACTGGGCGCCACCCTGCAGACCGTGTTCCGCATGCTGAAGTCGCGCCGCTTTTCGGCCATGTACGCGATTCCGCTGCAGTACGAAAAAGAGCTGGCCGATATGGGCATGGCAGGCGAGGTGCGCATCGTTGACTGGTTCCCGGACGAGCCGCCGACCCTGCGCTGCCTGGCTTTCGCGCGCAGGAATTTCACGCCGGAGCAGGTCCGGGAGTGGGGCGAGGTGCTGCAGGCGATGCAGACTGACGGTAGCATGCGCAGGATCCTGGCGCGCTATCTGTCGCCGGCCGAGGCGGCGAAAGCCGTGCTGCCCCAGCCGCGTCCCGCCGCGCTTCAATAATCTCAGCAACAATTTCCAATCAGGGAGTGCACTATGTCCGCCTACGCATGTTCCTGGTCGAAGGCAGCGACGTCGCGCCCTGAGCACCGGCAGCGAATCCGTCCGAAGGGGCAGCAATTGCAGCACCTACTGTACGCTACAAATCTGCACTTCGAATGATAACGATTCGCATTTATAATAGCGGGCATGATCAAAGGCTCGCTGCGCACCTGGGTGCGCGATATCCATCTGTATGCCGCGCTGGTGTTTGGCGCGCTGTTCGTCATGTCCGGCCTGACCGGCGTTCTGCTGGCGTGGAACCATGAACTCGACGCGGCGCTGAATCCGGCGCTGCTGCAGTCGCGCCCGCCCGCCGGCACGCCGCAAGGCGCGCCCACCGTGGCCCCTGAGCGCGTCGAGCAGATCGTCAGGACGCTGACGGCGATGCCGGGCTACGGCAAGCCAAGTTCTGTGATGATGCCGGACGATGAGCACGATGTGTTCGTGGTCTGGTACCGCCCCGCCGTGCGCGGCAAGACCCTGTTCGGCACCGACCTGCAGCGCCAGGTGATGCTGGACCAGTTCACGCTGGAAATCCTTGGCGAGCGCAATTACGGCGAGTTCGGACTTTCCCGTCCGCTGCTGATGCCCACCCTGTTCCACCTGCACCGCTATCTGCTGGCAGGCGAGGGCGGCAAGGCGCTGATCGGCATTTCCGGCGGCGTGCTGTTCCTCACCTCCCTGCTTGGCCTGGCGCTGTGGTGGCCGCAGATGAAGTGGTCATCGTTCTGGAAATCGCTGACGGTACGCGGCCACGTCACCTCGCGCCAGTTCAACTACAGCTTCCACCGCGCAGCCGGTTTCTTTGCCACGCCGCTGCTGGCGCTGCTCGGCTTTTCCGGCCTGGCCATGAACCTGCCGGACGTGGTGCGTCCGATTGTCGGCGCAGTAGCGCCGCTGGATGCCCGCGAGAAGCTGGCCAACAGTCCGGCCGACGGCCGCAAGCCGATCTCGATTACCACCGCCATGGCCGCAGCGCAGGCGGCCGTGCCGGAAGGCCGTATTTCGCGCGTGAATATCGGTACGGGCAAGGTGCCGTTTGAACTGCGCATGCGCCAGGCTGCCGAGGTGCGCAAGGGCGACGGCAATACCCGCATTTCCATCGACTCCTTCAGCGGCGAGATCCTGCGCCTGCGCGATCCGCTGAAGGCGCCTTCCGGCGAGACCTTCTTCAACTGGATGTTCCCGCTGCACAGCGGCGAAGCCTTCGGCCTGCCGGGACGCATGCTGATCTCCTTCACCGGTCTTACGCCTTTCCTCTTCATGCTGACCGGCCTGGTGCTGTGGCTCGGTCGCCGCGCCATGAAGCGCAAGGCGCAGCAGGCGGCCGCTATTGCCGCAGCGGCGCCGCTTCCTCAGAAAGTGGCAAAGGCCGGCTGATCTCTGTGCTTTTCTTCGGCCTGTGCACCGATGCGCAGGCCACTACGCCGGCGATGAGCAGCACCATCGCCGCGCTTTCATGTGCCGTCGGCCAGCGCTTTTCCCACACGAAGCCATACAGCGCCGCAAACACCGTTTCGAACACGATCATCTGTCCCATCATGGTCAGCGGCAGTACACGGCTGGCATAGTTCCATAGTCCGTTGCCGATCACCGAGCAGAAGATGGCAATGGCCGTGACCACGCTGATAAAGAACATCCACTCCGAAGCCTGGTGCGCCGGGCCGCCGCCGAAGAAGGCCGGCACGGCAAGGAACAGCGCTTCCACGCCGGTCACAAGGCCGGTCAGCAGGCTCCATTCATGCGCGCTGACGGATTTCAGTCGCGCCAGCCAGCGGCTGTTGGTGACGGCGTAAGCGGTCCACGAAGCGAGCGCGCCGAAGGCGCACAGCAGGCCCGATACCGAGCCGTGGTTTTCCGCCGTGATCGATTGCCAGCTGATGCACAGCAGGCCGGCGCAGCTCAGCACCAGCGAGGGCATCAGCTGGCGCAGCGGCACGGCGCCCCGGTCGCGGCTGCCCACCAGCGTCACCACGATCGGCAGCAGGCCGATCACGATGGACGCCATTGCCACGCCGCCCGATTGCACGGCTTCGGCCAGGAACAGGTAATAGACGATATTGCCGGCCAGGCTGAGCCAGATCAGGCCGCGCCATTCCCTCCAGCTGATTTGCCGCACCACGCGGCGCCAGGATTTCGCCATCAGGATGGCGGCGACGATGCCGTAGGCGAGATAGCGTCCGGCGGACAGCTGCAGCGGCGTGAAGCCGCGCGTCAATTCAGGGGCGAGGAATACCAGTCCCCAGATGGCGCCGGCCAGCACGCAGGCGGCTATGCCCGGCGAAGTTTTGTTTGCGCTCATGCGAATCTCCTTTGACGGAGATTGTGGGCGCATCGCGCTCCGGCTTCTTGGCTGGCGCTACTGTATTTTTGACGCGGGCTCCTGTCTTAAGTCCTGTCTGGACTCCTGGCTTGCGCGGCGGTAGGCGGCCGGCGTGGTATCGAAGCTCTGGCGCATGGCGCGGGTCAGCACGGTCTGGTCGGAGAAGCCGGTGCTGAGGGCGATATCGGCAATGCTGCAGCGGGTGTGCGCCAGCAGCGCGCAGGCGTGTTGCAGGCGCTTTTGCAGCAGCCAGGCGCGCGGGCTGGTGTCCAGCTCCTCGCGGAACAGGGCATGCAGACGGCTGGCGCTGAGCGACGCGTAGCGCGCCATAGACTCGGTAGTCCAGGGCGAGGCCGGATGCGCTTCGACCTGGGCCAGCAGGGCTGTCAGGCGCGAGCGCGCTTGCGGCGTTTCCAGGGCCAGCGTGTCGAGCAGCAGAGGTACCCAGCCGCGGATCAGCGCTGGCTGGGCCGGGCTGGCGTCGAGCGAGAGCTGCATGAACTCCACCAGCTTGCGCGCGGCGGCGCTGATTTCGGTGAACGGCCTGTCGGACAGCCTGTCCCAGGCCTCGTGCTTGATGCCGGCCGGATCGAGGTCCACGATCAGCGAGCGGTTATCGACATCGCTGCACTGCGAATGCCAGGCGCCGGCGACCACCACCGCGCCGTGCAATGGATTCAGCCGCGCCTCCTTGCCCTCGATTTCCAGCCGCACCTGTCCCGACACCGGCAACACCAGCTGGGCGAACGCATGCTGGTCGGATGTGCGTTGCTCGCCATAGCTGCGTATTTCAACGTCGGCGAAAGAGGGCTGAATGATGGTCACGGCAATGCGCACTACAGGCGATACGGGCTGATCGCGCTAGTCTAGCACGCTGCCAACATGAAATTTCCCTTGCATGCAACTTACAGCTGCTGCCGACGTCTTGAGTGCGTCATAGAGTTGTTGAAAACTAGAATGAAACCGCAGAAAGGAATTACGACAACCACTAGTAATTAGGGAGGTTTTCCGTATGCCTCACAGGTTTCTCGCCGGCTTGCAAGGCAAATTGTGCTGGCACACCCAATGAAATACGGAATGGTCAGCGGGCAGAAGGAAATCGTGGTACCGAAGGGCTTTGTTACCGATTTGGCGAGTATTCCTAAAGCGCTATGGTGGTGGGAAGCGCCTCAGGAGCGCGCTTTGCGCCTGCAATTATCCACGACTATCTCTACTTGGATGAATGCGTCGCGGGCCGAGGCAATTTACTTCGGAGTGCGGACGCGTATCGGAGATGCCGCTTTCAGGAATAACCGGCAGGCGCGAACCAGTGGCAAGGAAGCACGGACTTTCCTATCCCCAGCAGCAAGGCGCGATGATTAAACCCGCTTGCGAAGCCGCCAAAAAGGAATTTGACCGGCGAACCTCAGCATAAGCGCGGAGCATCAGTTGAAGCTTAGCCTTTGAGTTTGTGCAGCAGGCCGTGTAATTGCTCCAGGAAGCGTTCGCAGGCGAGGGCGGGGGGCCAGGGTTCCCAGGCGGTGCCGCCGTATAGGGCGAGCAGCGGGTCTTCGTTCAATGGTTCGACCGTGATCTTCAGCGTTCTGCTTACTTCGGTTGGCGTCCAGCCGACCACGTGGACGGCTTCACTGGCGGCGGCCAGGCGGTCGGCCTGCTTGTGGGCGCGGTGCTCGGCAGCGGTCCAAGCCGGCAGGCCGTAGCGCAGGAAGACCGCCTGCTCCAGGCGCGACGTCAGCACCTTGAAGCCTTCGCCGAGGAAGGGCTTGATGACGGAAATGGCGTCGAAGCCGATCAGGCCTTCCTCCGCATCGTGCAGCAGCTCGCGCAAATCCTGTAAAGGCGTCAGAGGCTCGGGCGAGGCGGCGCGCCGCAGCAGCATCACCGCAATCGAATGCTGCGCTACCGACAGCGGCAAGGGCCAGCTGGAATGTCCGCCCCAGCGATAGGTGCGCGCCAGGCCGAGCGCGAGGTCGCTGTCGTCCCAGTCGAAGGGAGTCGGGTCGAGAAGGTCGAGGCGCCGCCCGGATGGCATGCGCACCCAGGCGCGTTGTGTACTCATATGGCTATCGTAGCCGCCAGCACGCTGTCGGCGCAAGGGCGCACGCTGGTATCATGCGCATTCGATAAAAAACGCCAGGGGTGTCCATGCTGATCTCGCCAGAACAATTCGCCGGTTTTCTTGCCGCGGCCTTGCTGATAACCGTGTCGCCGGGGCCGGACAACCTGATGGTGCTGGGCATGGGCATGTCGCGCGGACGCAGGCAGGGCATGGTGTTCGGCCTGGGCTGCGCGCTGGGTTGCCTGAGCCACACCATCCTGGCCACGCTGGGCGTGTCGGCATTGATCGCCGCATCGCCGACCGCCTTCACGGCGCTGAAAATCATCGGTGGACTGTACCTGATCTGGCTCGGCATCGGCGCACTGCGCAGCCGCGGCGGCGCAAAAGTCGATGGCAGCAACATCCCGGACGAATCGCTGCTGCGGCTCTTCGGCAAAGGCCTGTTCGCAAATGCCATCAATCCCAAGGTGGTGCTGTTCTTCCTGTCCTTCCTGCCGCAGTTCGTGGTCGCTGCGCGCGGCGACGCCAGCTGGCAAACCGCCCAGCTGGGGTTGATCTTCACGCTGCAGGCCTGCGTGCTGTTTGGCCTGCTCGGCTACTTCTCCGGCGCCATCGGCAAGTGGATCAACCGCACGCCGCGCGCTGCGCTGTGGCTGGACCGCGTGGCCGGCGCAGTGTTCGTCGGCCTCGGTCTGCGCCTGATTATCGCGCGCTGATATCGAAGCCCAGCTCGATATCGTCCAGTACGGCCAGCGCGCCGCCCAGTACGGAAAACGGCTTGATATTGAAGTCGCTCTGCTTCGCGCTGAACTGGCCGATGGCGCGCAGCACGCCGTGTTCATGTTCGATCACCACCGGCACGCTGAAGCGGCGCGTGGTGCCGTGCAGCGTGACGTCGGTGATCAGCAGCGATGGATTGTCCGGCGCCAGTGCTGCCTGTACTTCCAGCCACGGATAACGCTGCGCCTCCAGCACGGGACCGAGCATATTCCGGCGCGTGGCAAAGATCGCGTCCGAATTCGGCGGCGGCGGCAGGCCGGCCTTGGCGCGCAGTCCCGCTTCATCCACCGACATCTGATCCAGTTCGAAACGCAGCGCCACCTTGCCCAGCTTGGGCGCGACATAGCCCTCCAGCGTGCGCGAAGCCACCACGTGATCGTGGCCCAGCCGCGCCAGCGTGCCGCCGCGGCGCACCGTTATGGTGACCAGTGAAACTTCCGGCGCGATAGTCCGCACATCCTGGCCCGCTTCCTTCGCTTTCTGCAGTTCCGCCATGGCCGATTTGACGTCGCCCGCTTTGGCCGGCGTGGATGGCGCCGCAGTGGCGGCGGGGACGGCCGTGCCGGCGGGCCCTTCCGCGCCGGGCGTTTTACACCCGGTTAATACCAGGGCCATGGATAGCATGGCGCCAGTTGTTATGTCCCAAATTATTTTTCTCATTTGTGATTATGTGTGAGTTTTTGTCAATGAACTTGTACTATCTTAATGTATGGATACAGCTTTTCCCCGGTCATGGGCTTGTCATATTGATAGGTCATGATCTCTTTGCACTTTCAAATCTCTCCCGATTTGAATCCCTTCCGCCCGAGTCCTTACTCGGGCTTTTTTTTTGCCTTAATGCTCTCCTAAGTTTTCCCTAAGCATCCCTAAGGATTCCCTAAGGAACCACTGGCAAAGTGTACCCCGTAGCGAGAGGTTATTTACTGAATCCTCTTTCTTCCTCCAATCCCCGCGCCCTAAAAAGCGTTTTAGCCGGCCCCCTCCAGATGTGGCCGGTTTTTTTTGCTTGTATGCCTGCCTGAGGCAGGTAATAATGTGCCATGAGCACCTATGATCGGGCCGAGGCGGTTCGGCAATTCAACCGCTTTTACACGCGCCGCATCGGCGTACTGCACGAACACCTGCTGGCCAGCGAGTTCTCGCTGACGGAAGCCCGCATCCTGTACGAGCTGGCGCACCGCGACGCGCTGACCACTTCCACCCTGTGCCGCGAGCTGGAGCTGAATTCGGGCTATATGAGCCGCGTGGTGGCGGGCTTCGAAAAGAAAGGGCTGGTCAAAAAATCGCCTTCGCCGGACGATGCACGCGCCACCCGGTTGCAGCTGAGCGCCAAGGGGCAGAAGGCATTCAAGGCGCTGAACCAGGCCTCGCGCGACGAAGTCGCGGCCATGCTGGAACAGCTGCCGCAGTCCGCGCAGCGTCAGCTGGTGGAAGCGATGCAGCAGATCCGCAGCTTGCTGGGCGAGGGCGAAGCCGGCTATGTGCTGCGCGATCCGCAGCCGGGCGATCTGGGCTGGGTGGTACACCGCCACGGCGCGCTGTACGCCCAGGAGTACGGCTGGAATATGGAGTTCGAGGCGCTGGTGGCGGGCATTGTCGCAAAATACCAGCAGGACCATGATCCGCGCTCGGACCGTTGCTGGATTGCGGAAAAGGATGGCCGCGTGGCCGGCTCGGTGTTCGTGGTGCGGCACGACAAGCACACGGCGCAGCTGCGCATGCTGTACGTGGAGCCCGGCGCGCGTGGCCTGGGACTGGGCCGGCGCCTGGTCGAGGAGTGCCTGCGCTTCGCGCGCCTGGCCGGCTATACCCGGATGATCCTGTGGACCAACAGCGTGCTGGCCGATGCGCGCCGCATTTACGAGCGGGCAGGATTCGTGCTGGTGGAGGAGGAGGCGCACCACAGCTTCGGCAAGGATCTGACGGGACAGACCTGGGCGCGAAATCTCGAATAGGACTATGATGCGTCGATCATTCAGCAAAGGATTGCCATGATCGACTTCTACACCGCCGCCACGCCCAACGGGCACAAAGTCTCGATTGCCCTGGAAGAGCTGGAGCTGCCGTACAACATGAAGGTGCTCGACCTGGGCGCCAACGAGCAGAAGCTGGACTGGTTCACCGCCATCAATCCGAATGGCCGCATCCCGGCCATCGTGGACCGCGCCAACGGCGACTTTGCCGTCTTCGAGTCCGGCGCCATCCTGATTTACCTGGCCGAGAAGACCGGCCGCCTGATGCCGGCCGATCCGCAAGGCCGCTCGCTGGTGCTGCAATGGCTGATGTTCCAGATGGGCGGCATCGGCCCGATGATGGGCCAGGCCAATGTGTTCCACCGCTACTTTCCGGAAAAGATCCAGCCTGCCATCGACCGCTACCAGGGTGAAGTGCGGCGCCTGTTCCGTGTGCTGGACACACGCCTGGCCGGCAACGAATACCTCGCCGGCGATTACTCGATTGCCGATATCGCCAACTGGGCCTGGGTGCGCACGCACCGCTGGTCCGGCGTCGAAACCGATGGCCTGGCGCACCTGCAGCGCTGGATCGACCGGATCCGTGAGCGTCCCGCGGTGCAGCGCGGCATCCTGCTGCCGCCATCGAATGTGTTGGATCGCACCGACAGTGCCGATAAAGCAGAGCAATTTGCTGCCGAAGCGCGCAAAATGCTGGAAACGGGACAGTCCCGCTAATCCAGGAGACGTGAATGAAGTTGTACATGACGCCGCGTGCGCCCAACCCGCGCCGCGTGGCGATGTTCTCCGCCGAGAAAGGCTTGCACATCGAGGAAGTGTGCATCGATATCGGCAAGGGCGAGCATCGCAGCGATGCCCATCTCTCGCGCAATCCCTTCGGCCGCGTGCCCGCGCTGGAACTGGATGACGGCCGCATCCTGTGCGAGACGCGCGCCATCTGCACCTACCTGGAAGGCATGCAGCCGGAACCGAACCTGATGGGCGAGGGCTATGAAGAGCGGGCCTTCATCGAGATGTCCGACCGCCGCATGGAGCTGGACCTGTTTGCCATTGCCGCCAACTGCATCCGCCATTCGCATCCCGGTTTCGCCGCGCTGGAACAGCCGCAGTTTCCAGAATTCGGTGCAGCCCAGGGCGAGCGTTTCCGCAACGCGGCGCGCTGGCTCGACGGCGTGCTGGCAAAGCAGGATTACGTGGCGGGACAGCGCTTCACCATTGCCGACATCACGGCTTTCTGTGCCCATGAATTTGCCCGCGGCCTGATGAAGTTCCGCGCCGGCGCTGAAGGGATGCCGCATCTGCAGGCGTGGCGCGACCGCATCGCGGAGCGGCCCAGCGCAAAAGCGGGAGCCTGAATCTTGCTGTCGCGCCGTCATCTGCTGGCCGCCGCGCCGCTGCTGCTGCTGCCTGCAAGCCAGGCCCGCGCCGCGGTGCGCCTGCGCGCCGTCCTGCTGCAACTGGAGCCGCTGGCCTATCCCGATGCGCAGGGCCGGCCGACAGGGATCTTTGTCGATCTGCTGAACGAGCTGGCGGGGAAGAGCGGTGTGGCAATCGACATCCAGGTCGCGCCCTATGCCCGCGCCGCGGCGATGCTGGCGGCCAGCAATGCGGACCTGATTGTGGCGATTCCGGGCAATAAGAATCTGATGGAGAACGAGTCCATGGGTGTGCTGGCCACGCCGGAAGTGCTGGCGGTCGGCCGCGCCGGACTGGCGCTGGAGCGCCTGCAGGACCTGCGCGGCAGAACCGTGGCTTATCTGCGTACCGCGCATTACGGCGGCGCACTGGATGAGGAACCGTCCATCGTCCGCCACGAAACCAGCAGCCATGAGCAGAGCCTGAAGATGCTGCTGGAGCGGCGCGTGGATGCGATGGTCGGCGGCGATATCCCGGTCCTGCATGCGATCCGCAAGCTGGGCGTGACGCCGGCGCAGATCGGCCCCATCCTGAAGCTGCACCGCACACAGATTCACCTGCTGCTGGCGCGGCGCATTGCCGATCCGGCGCTGGCCGAACGCCTGCGCAAGGGCATGCAGGCGCTGCAGGCCGGCGGCCGTATCGATGCGCTGACGGAGCGCTACACGGCCGGTTGAGGCTTGCGCAGCTTGCCCACAATCCCGGCCGGGAAGAAGTAAATCGCCAGCACGAACAGAATGCCCAGCCACAGCAGCCAGCGGTCCGGATGCAGGGCCGCTTCCAGCACCGGTACGCCGGCCAGCGCTTGCGAGGCCTGGCCCATCAGCGCTTTCAGGTAGTTCTGCGCCAGGATGAACAGCACTGCGCCCAGCACTGCGCCGTACATGGTGCCCATGCCGCCGATGACCACGATCAGCAGGATGTCCGTCATCACTTCGAAGCCCAGCGTGGTCTTTGGTCCCACATAGCGCAGCCACAACGCCAGCAACGCACCGGCCAGCGCCGCCGCCAGTGCGCCGATTACGTTGGCCCAGATGCGGTACACCACGGTGCGGTAGCCCAGCGCCTCGGCGCGGAATTCGTTTTCGCGGATCGCCTGCAGCACGCGGCCGAAGGGCGAGTTCACCACGCGCAGCAGCGCCAGGAACAGCAGCACGCTGGCAAAGAACACGATGTAGTAGGTGACCAGTTTGCCGTCCAGCGAGCGGCCGAAGAATTCGCCGTCCATCAGCTGGAAACCGGGCGACAGCAGCTCGGGCACGCTGAAGGTCTTGCCGTCCTCGCCGCCGGTCCAGTCGGACAGCTGGGAGGCCAGTACGGCAAACGCCGAAGCGACCGCCAGCGTGATCATGGCGTAGAAGATGGCGCGCACGCGCAGCGCGAACAGGCCGATGAGCAGGGCCAGCACCAGCGTCAGCGCCAGCGCCGCGCCAAGGCCAAGCAGCATGCTGTCCCAGCCCGCGTCCTCGGCGGACAGGCCCAGGCCCACGCCGTAAGCGCCGATGCCGAAGAACATGGTGTGCGCAAAGCTGACAATGCCGGTGTAGCCAAGCAGCAGGTCGTACGAGGCGACCAGCACGATATATACGCAGATGGTGGCCGCCGTATTCAGCGGGCGCGCGCCGCTGGTGAGGAAGGGCGCCAGCGCCAGTCCCAGTACGGCCAGGAGCAGCAGGAGGCCCAGCGCGCGGCTGCGCGGCACGTCGCCGGACAGGATGGAATGCAGCATATTATTTCCTCATCAGGCCGGCCGGACGCCACAGCAGCACGGCAATCATCAGCACGATATGGGATACCAGTGCCAGCTTCGGCGCCAGGAAACCGGTGTAATTGGTGGCCAGCGCCATCAGCAGCGCGCCGATGAAGCAGCCACTGACGGAACCGAGGCCGCCGATAATCACGGTAATGAAGACCATCACCATCACTTCCGCGCCCATGGACGCCGTCAGCGTTTCCTTGTACAGGCCCCACATCACGCCGCCCAGGCCCGCCAGCGCGGAGCCGGCGGCAAATACGGCCACGAACAGGCGGCGGATGCGGTAGCCCAGGGCTTCCACCATCTCGCCGTTTTCCACGCCGGCGCGGATCAGCAGGCCAAGCTTGGTGCGGTTCAGAACCAGCACCAGCGCCACGAACACCACCAGGCCGACAGCCACCGCCAGCAGGCGGTACTTCTCGATGGCGAAGTCGCCCAGCAGGATCGAGCCGCGTAGCGCGGTCGGCAGCGGCATGGGGACGTGTTCCGGCCCCCACAGCACACCGATCAGCTGCTCCACCACGATCATGCCGCCCATGGTGATCAGGATCTGCTTCAGGTGCTGGCCGTACACGGGCATCACGATCAGGCGTTCGAAGGCCCAGCCGAGGATGGCCGTGACCAGCATCGCCAGCAGCACGGCCAGGCCCAGTGCGCCGAGATTGGCCAGCAGCGAGTCGGCCTCCATCCAGCCGCGCATCGGCGCCAGCACCAGCGTGGCGGCAAAGGCGCCGACCGAGACGAAGGCGCCGTGGCCGAAGTTCAGCACGTCCATCAGGCCGAACACCAGCGTCAGGCCGCTCGACATGATGAAGATCATCATGCCCATGGCCAAGCCGGCCACGGTCAGCGTGGCCCAGGTGGGCAGGCTGCCGACGAAAGGCAGCATGGCCAGCATCAGCGCCGGCACCAGCAGCATGGGCGCGATGTCGCGTGGCACGGCAGGTAGCGTTGTGTCGCTCAAGGCTGCTCCTTATTGGTGTGAGTCGAGGGCCAGGCCGAGCAGGCGTTCCTGCAGGCTGCGGTCCTGCGCCAGTTCGGCCATGGCCCCGGCATGCACGATGCGGCCATCGTCCATTACGGCGACGCTGTCGCCAAGGCGGCGCACGAAGTTGAAGTTCTGCTCGACCAGCAGCACCGTGGTGTTGCTGTCCTTGAGCTGGCGGAAGGCTTCGGCCAGGCTCTGGATGATGGCCGGCGCCAGTCCCTTGGTCGGTTCGTCCACCAGCAGCAGTTCGCGCGGTTCGATGATGGCGCGCGCAATGGCCACCATCTGCTTCTGCCCGCCGGACAGGTTGCCGGCCGGGTGGTTCCAGAACTTCTTCAGCGCCGGGAAGAAGCTGAAGATCCATTCCAGGCGCGCCGTGTCCATCGGGCCGCTGCGTGCCGCCAAGTACAGGTTTTCGCGCACGGTCAGTGCCGAGAACACGGCCATCGACTCGGGCACGTAGGCAATGCCGCCTTGCGCGATGGATGGCGTGGCCATGCCGCCGATGTCGCGGCCGGCGAAGCGGATATTGCCGCGGCTCGGCTTCCACAGGCCTATGATGGTGCGCAGGGTGGTGCTCTTGCCGGCGCCGTTGCGGCCCAGCAGGACGGTCAGGCCGCCGCGCGGCACGGCCAGGTCCACGCCCTGCAGGATGTGGTACTCGCCGATATGGGTATGCACGCCGGAGAGCGTGAGCAGTGCTTCAGTCATGGCTTGCGCTTCCGAGGTAGGCTTCCTGCACGATGGCGGACGACATCACGGCGGCCGGTTCGCCGTCCGCCACCAGGGCGCCGTTGTGCAGCACGATGATGCGGTCGGCCAGCGAGCGCACCACATCCATCTTGTGTTCGACCAGCAGCACCGCCTTGTTGCGCTCGTCCTTTACCTGTCGGATCAGGTCCAGCACCACCGGCACTTCATCCACGCTCATGCCTGCCGTCGGTTCGTCGAACATCATCACGTCCGGTTCCAGCGCCAGCAGGATGGCCACTTCCAGCTTGCGCTTGTCGCCGTGCGACAGGGTGGCGACAATGGTGTTGCGCCGCGCGCCGAGATTCACGCGTTGCAGGTAATGGTCGGCGCGTTCGATCAGCTCGCGCTTGCCGGACCAGATCGACCACCAGTTCATGCCGCCGCCGGCGCGCGCCTGCACCGCCAGGCGCACGTTTTCATGCACGCTCAGATGCGGGAAAAGATTCGTCAGCTGGAAGGCGCGGCCGATGCCCTGCGCCGTGCGGCGCGCCGGGCCATGGCGCGTGATGTCCTCGCCGCGCAGCAGCACCTGGCCGCTGGTCGCGGGCAACTGGCCGGACATCAGGTTGAAATAAGTCGTCTTGCCCGCGCCGTTGGGGCCGACGATGACCGTCAGCTGGCCGGCGTGGAAATCGGCGCTCACGTCATCGACCGCAACGTGGCCGCCGAAACGGATCGTCAGCCCGCGCGTGGCGAGCAGGGGATGCTGAACCGCCATCGTTCAGCGCTTGTTCTTGACGGGCAGCGGCAGCTCGGAAGCCGGGATCTCACGCACCAGTTCCAGCAGGTCCCATTCGTCCTTCTGGTCCTTCTTGATGCGGAAGTGGTACATCGGCTGCATGGCCTGGTGGTCTTCCTTGCGGAAGTTCATCTTGCCTTTCGGCGTTTCGAACTCCATGCCTTCCATGGCCGCGATCAGCTTTTCGGTATTGCCGCCGCCAGCCTTCTGCAGCGCGGTCACGACAGCGCTGGCGGCGGTGAAGCCGCCTGCCGTGAACATGTCGGGCGGCGCCTTGAAGCGTTTCATGTGCTCGGCCACCAGCCAGTCGTTCATCTTGTTTTTCGGGAAGCCGTAGTAGTAATAAATCGTGCCTTCGGTGCCGGCATAGGCTTTCCAGGTCTTCAGCACGGGCAGGATATTGCCGCCGGGGGCGAGGGCGATGCCGTAGCGCTCCGGCTTCATGTCGGCGATCTTGTTCAACGGGTTGGGACCGGCCCAGATGATGGCCAGTACGCGCGGCTGCGGCTTGTCCTTCAGCGCATCGAACAGGCGCTGCGCCGGTGCGGTAAAGTCGGTGGCGTTCTGCGGCGCGTATTCCTCGGCCACGACCTTGGCCTTGCTGCCGGTGGCGGCCAGCGCCTCCTTGCCGGCTTTCACGGCATCCTTGCCGAAGGCGTAGTCCTGCGCCAGGAAGCCGACGCTGCCGCCCTTCAGCGTGGTCGCTGCAGCCAGCGCATCCTGCATCGAATTGCGCGCACTGCGGAAGATGTAGCGGTTCCATTTCTCGGCCGTGATCGCGTCGGCTACGGCCGGCTCCACGATCAGCACTTTCTTGTATTCGGCTGCCACGGGCAGCATGGCGATGGCAGAACCGGAGGACGAGGTGCCGACCGCGATATCGACCTTGTCGTCGCCATAGGCTTCGGCCAGCAGGGTACGTCCCAGGTCAGGCTTGCTCTGGTCGTCCTTGACGATCACCTTCAGCTTGCGGCCGTTGATTTCCATCTTGCCGCCGGTGAGGTATTCGAGCCCCAGCATGAAGCCGGTCTCGGTCTCCTTGGCATATGGTTCGAGGATGCCGGTCTTGCCGGTAATGAGGGCGACCTTCAGGTCCTGGGCGCCGGCAAGGACGGGTGCAAGGGCAAGCACGATGGGCAGCAGTTTTTTCAATCTGGTCTCCTTTGTTGGCCGCCCGTCGCCGCGGGCGTTTGGCCGTAACTATAGTTCAATCCACGTTTGCAAGAAAGGCGCGCAGCGCTTCCTGCGCCGCGGGCTCGCTGAGCATCGGCGCGTGGCCGATGCCGGGCACCTCGGCGTACAGCATGTCCGGTGCGGCGGCGCGCATGGCGGCCGCCTGTTCAGCTTCGATCAGGTCTGAGATTTCGCCGCGGATCAGCAGCGTGGGCCGCCGCCGCGTCAGGCGGCGGAAAGCCATGCGCGCGGCAAAGGACTCGGACTTTAACTTCTGGTTGCGGATCGGCAGTGCGATATTCGCGTCGTAGCGGGGACGCAGCGTGCCTTGCTCCGTTTCGGCAAAGGCGCGGCGCGCCCAGCGCTGCCACTCTTGGTCGCTATTCTCCGGAAAGGCGGGCTGGTTGATGCCGGATATATAGGCGGTGGCATCGGACCAGGTGGCCAGTTCGCCGCCCCGCCCCGCATAGGAAGCGATGCGCTGCAGGCCGCGCGAGGAGAGGGACGGGCCGACGTCGTTCAGCACCGCTGCCGCGATCAGCTTCGAGTGGCGCAGCGAGAGCGTCATCGTGATGATGCCGCCCATCGAGGTGCCGATGAAGACCGCGCGGCCGATGCCCAGGTCGTGCGCCAGCTTGGCCACGTCTTCCGCATACACCATGGGGTGATAGCGGCTCGGGTCCTTGTCGTATTCGGAGTTGCCGCGCCCGCGCACATCGACCGCGATCACGCGCCGGCCCTGGGCCGCAATCCACGGCGCCACGTCTTCGAAGTCAGCCGAGTTGCGGGTCAGGCCGTGGATGCAGATTACCGGCAGGCGCGCAGCGCCGCCGCTGCCGGCATAGTCGCGCGCATACAGGCGCAGGCCATCGGTGCTCTGGAAGCTGATGTCGGAATACATGGTGGCGCACGCCCTCCGCATGATTGAGTTGGCGCAGTGTGCTGGATTTGGCGCCGCCTTTGAAGAGACGGCAGCGCCCAATGCGTGTGCAATTTTGCACAGACGCCACGCTGGCGGTGCAAAAATATTGTCATGGCGCTGTGCATTGATGCACAATTTGCGCATGATGAAATCCCTCCCCGAATGGACCGACCTCCGTTTCTTCCTGGAGCTGGCCCGCTCCGGCACCTTGTCCGGCGCTTCGCGGCGCCTGGAGGTGGAGCACACCACGGTGGCGCGCCGCATCGACCGCCTGGAGCAGCAGCTGGGCGCCACGCTGTTCGACCGTTCGCGCGAAGGCTATGAGCTGACCGAGATGGGGCAGGCGGTGCTGCCGCATGCCGAGTCGATGGAGGCGGCCGTGCTGGCCGCGCAGGACCAGTTGAGCGGCAACGAGGTGGCCGTGCGCGGCGTGGTGCGTCTTGGCGTGCCGGAGGTGCTGGGCGTGCGCATCATCACGCCTTTGCTGGCGCGCTTCCTGCAGGACCAGCCCGACCTCTCGGTCGATCTGCTGGTGCAGCCGCGCTTCGCCAACCTGGCCAACCGCGAGGCCGACCTGGGCGTGACGCTCGACCCGCCCAGCACCGGGCGCTACATGATCACCCGCCTGGTGTCCTTCAAGCTGTACCTGTATGGATCGCCCGATTATCTGGCAAAGCATGCGCCGATCCGCTCGCGCGCCGATCTGGCGGGACACGACTTTGTCGATTACGTGCAGGACCGCCTTGCCAGCGCGGAGCTGAATTTCATCGATGAACTGGGACTGGTGCCGCGCCGCCGCCTGTGCTGTACGGGCATGATGGGACAGGCCGAAGCGGCTGCCGCCGGCCTGGGACTGTTCATGGCGCCGCCATACGCCGTGCCGGACGACGGCCGGCTGGTGCCGGTGCTGGAGCATGAGGTGTTTGCCGAGCGCGCCTACTGGCTGGTCGCGCCGGTGGATCTGTATCGCCTGCCGCGCGTGCGCGCCGTGTGGAACCTGCTGCGCGATTACGCCGAGGCGAACGGCCACCTGTTCGAGCGCGCGGGAGGAACGCCCGCCACGGCGCGGGCGCATGCCGCCTAGGCTTGCCCGGGCCTTGCTCCGGCCCGGGCGGGCGGTCAGAACTTGTAGGCCAGCGTCGCCTTGTAGGTGCGCGGGTCGCCGTAGTAGGTGGTCACGGTGTTGAAGAAGCCGCCGAAGGCATAGCCGGCCACCTTGTAGCGCTTGTCGTTGATATTGCGCGCGTGCAGGCCGACCTGGATCTTGCGGTCGGAGCTGGTCCACACCAGGCCCGCATCCCACAGCGAGAAGCCGCCCTGGGCCAGCATGATGTTCTGGTCCACCAGCGCATCCAGCGATGCTACGCCGCTCTTGCGGATGATCTCGGCGTTGTACACCTTGCTCTTGTACGACAGCGTGGAGCCGAGCGACAGCGTGCCGCCCTTGCCGCCCAGCGCCAGAGGCCAGTCGTAGCCGGCGGTCACGCTGCCGGAACGCTTCGGCGTATTCTGGAATTCGGCGCTGTCGGCCACGTTGACCAGCCCCGATGGACCGGCCACCAGCCATTCCTTGTAGTCGGCATCGATAAAGCTCAGCATGCCGCTCAGGCTGAAGGCGTCCGTGACGCGGGCGATGGCTTCCAGCTCCAGGCCCTTGATCTTGGCCTTGCCGGCATTGGTCAGCGTGCCGGCGAAGCCGTTCACCTGGCCGTTGGCGCCAAAGGTCGGAATCGAGCCGGGGATCTGCACGTTCTTGTAGTCGGTGTAGAACACGGCGGCGTTGGTTTGCAGGCGGCCGCCGTTCATCGACGATTTCAGGCCCAGCTCCAGCGCATCGACTTCTTCCGGATCCACGCCGCGGCGCTTCTCCAGCGAAGCCGGGGTGTTCGGGCCGCCGGTGGCTGCCAGGTCCATGCGCGGATCGTACATGCCGCCCTTGAAGCCGGACGAGTAGGAGCCGTACACATTGTGCTCCGGCGCGACCTTCCAGCCGAAGCCCAGTTTCGGCGTGAACTTGGAGTCGGTGCGGTTCAGCTCATTCTTGCCCAGGTCCGTATTGGCCGGCAGGCCGACGGCGGCCGGATTGCCGAGGGTAGGGGAGCCGGCCAGGCCGAGATAGGTGCGCTTGTAGATGCGCGCCTCGCGCTCGTCGCGCGTATAGCGGCCGCCCACGTTGACGTTGAATGCCGGCGTCAGGCTATAGCTGGCGTCCGCGAACACGGCCCAGTTCTTCGAATCGATATCGTCCAGCGTGTACAGCGACAGGCCGCCCGAGGCGTTGTACAGCACGTCGAATTCGTTGAAGGCGTTGGTCTTCATCCAGAACACGCCGGCCACGCCCTGCAGTTTTTCGCCGGTGTAGGTCAGCTGGAATTCCTGGCTGTCCTGCTTGTCGGTATAGATCGCCGGCGCTTCGAACAGCGGGGTTTCCAGCGAATCGAAGTCGATCGGCGCGATCGAGAACGAGGAGCGGTGCGCACTGATGGACTTGAAGGCCAGGGTTGGCGAGATGGTGTAATCGACCAGCAGCGATACGCCCTTGGTGATCACCGACTGCTCCTTGCCGTTCACCTTGTACAGGTTGGCGCGCGTGTCGTAGTCGCCGTCGAGCACCGGCTGGCTGGCCGGCGCCGGGCCTGGCGTCAGGCGGTAACCCTGTTTCGGCTGCGAGTCGTCCTCGGTACGGTCGGCAGCGAAGCGGATGAACAGGTCGGAGTTCGGCGTCAGTTCGGCCGTCACGCGCGCGGCTTTCACATCCTTGTCGTAGTTCTCGCGGCCGTTCAGGACGTTCTTGCCGAAGCCGTCGCGGTTGAAGGTGGCCAGGGTGGCGCCGATGCGCAGCATGTCGGAGACCGGCGTGCTGGCTTTGACCACCAGGTCGCGCGTGCTGTAGTTGCCAAAGGTCAGCTTGGCATCGACGGTCGGTACATTGGACAGCTTGCGCGTCACGTATTTGACCGCGCCGCCAATCGTGTTGCGGCCGTACAACGTGCCCTGCGGGCCGCGCAGCACTTCGATGCGTTCCAGGTCATAGATGTCGGTCAGCGCGCCCTGCGGGCGGGCCAGATAAACGTCGTCCAGGTAGATGCCAACGCCCTGTTCATAGCCTGCCACCGGGTCCTGCTGGCCGATGCCGCGGATGAAGGCGGTCAGCGTGGTGTTGGTGCCGCGCGAAGATTTCAGCGTGGTGTTCGGCACGATGTCGGTCAGCGCGGTGATGTCGGGCAGGGCCAGTTTTTCCAGCTGGGCGCCGGACAGCGCGGTCACGGAACCCGGCACATCCTGGATCAGCTCTTCGCGGCGGCGCGCCGTCACGATCACTTTTTCCACCTCGCCGCTGGCGGCTTCACCGGCGCCGGTCTGCGCGTGGGCCGCGCCCGTGGTGAAAGCCGGCAGCGCCATGATGACGGCAGCAGCGGACCGCTTCAGACGCATAGTCCTGATTGGCATTGATAGTCTCCTCTGGTTGTTTTGCGAGCGAGTTTGCACTCTTTACAACCCGAGTAAAAGACGTGGCCTTGCACGCATGTTGTGCAAATTTGCACAAGGAGTGCCTAGCTTGTGCGCTTATGCCATGGGTGGGGCGGGTCGAGCAGCTGATAGCCGGCCGCCAGGCCGTCGGCGGCGTCCAGCGGGCGGTCGATGCCCAGTGCGCCGAACAGGGACAGGCTTTGGTGGAACAGGGTCAGTACGCGCGCGCGCAGCAGGGGGCCAAAGGCCGGCATGGCGCGCTGGCAGACGATCATCTGGAATTCGTTGAAGGAGGCATCGGTGACCAGGCTGTATTGCGCCCACGTGATGCGGCAGCGTAAGGTGGGCAACAGCACGGCGCGCCCCTCCTGCACCTGGAAATGCTCCTCCAGCCGTCCCTTGCCGCCGGCCTGCCTATAGTGCTGCTGGCACTCGGCCAGCGCGGACAGCGGCAGCGAGGCGTCGGCGGCTTCGTCCAGCAGCTCGTCGCTGGACACGGTGGCGTGGATTTCGCTGCGCGCCAGCAGGCCGAGTTCCTGCAGGATGATGGCCAGGGTCCAGGCCTGGGCGGCGCCGGCGCAGTCGGCCAGCCAGATGCGCGGCAGGGCGGTGGCGCGCAGGCTGGCCTCGGCCGCTTCGCGCAGCAGGATGGCTTCCTGCGGATTGTCGAACAGCGCGGCCGGCGCCACGGACAGGGTGCGCAGCAGCGCGCTGCAGACGGCGGGATCGTGCAGCGCCCGGTCCTGCAGCTGCGACAGGGTGCCCAGCCCCAGCTTCTGCATCAGGGCGAACAGCTTGCGTTTCAGCTGGCCGCGTTCGTGCAGCCGGAAGTCGTGGCCGAAGCGCCGCACCAGCGCTTCCAGCAGCAGTTCCAGTTCCAGCTCCTCCAGCTCCGGCGCCGCATTGCGCCGCAGCTGGTCGAGCGTTGCACGGTCGCCCATTTCGCCCATCCCGCCTGCCATCAATGCAGCCAGACCCGCATCAGCGACAGCAGCTGCGCCACGTCCACCGGCTTGGTGATGTAGTCGGAGGCGCCCGCTGCAATACACTTGTCGCGGTCGCCCTTCATCGCCTTGGCCGTCAGCGTGATGATCGGCAGCGAGCGGAACTTCGGAATGCGGCGGATGGCGCGCATCGTATCGTAGCCGTCCATCTCCGGCATCATGATGTCCATCAGCACGATCTCGATGCCGGGATCGCGTTCCAGCACCTCGATGCCGTCCCGCCCGTTCTCGGCGAAGGAGACCTGCATCTTCTGCCGTTCCAGCAGCGTGGACAGGGCAAAGATATTGCGCAGGTCGTCATCGACGATCAACACCTTGCGCCCCGCCAGGCCGGAATCGGCCGCGTGCACTTCCTCCAGCATGCGGCGCTGCGCTTCCGGCAGGCTGGCCTGCGAGCGGTGCAGGAACAGCGCGGTTTCATCCAGCAGGCGCTCCGGCGAGCGGGCATCCTTCATCACGATGGTCTTGGCGTAGCGCTTCAGCTTCGTGACTTCCTTGCGGTTCAGGTCCTTGGCGGTGTTGATCACGATCGGCAGGTCGCGCAGCTTGCTGTCCTTGCCGATGATGTCCAGCAGGTCGAAGCCGCTGATGTCGGGCAGGGTCAGGTCCAGCACCATGCAGTCGAAGCGCGTGCTGTGCAGCGCCGCCAGCGCTTCCTGGCCGGTGCCGACGGCGCGGATGTCCACGTCCGACTCGCCGATCAGGTTGATGATGGACTGGCGCTGCGCTTCCTCGTCATCCACCACCAGCAGGCTGCGCTTGCCGCCGATCAGGAAGCGCTGGATGCGCATGAACTCCTCGTTCAGCGCTTCCTTGCTGACCGGCTTGTTCAGGTAGGAGATCGCGCCGCAGCGCAATGCACGTTCGCGCTCGCGCGAGGCGGACATGACATGCACCGGAATATGCCGCGTGCTCGGGTCGCGCTTCAGGCGGTCCAGCACCGTGAAGCCGTCGATATCCGGCAGGTCGAGGTCGAGCAGGATGGCCGACGGCAGGTAGTCGCGCGACAGGCTCAGCGCCGAGTCGCCCTGGTGTGTGACAATGCCCTTGAAGTTCTTCTCGCGGGCGAAGTCCAGCACGATCTTGGCGAAGCGCTCGTCGTCCTCGATGATCAGCACCGACGGATCGCCGGGCGTGGTGATGTTGCGGTCGTCCAGCGTGCCGTAGGGTTCGGCGTCGATGTCCGCATAGGCTGGTGACGGCGCCGGCTCTGCGTCGGCCGGCGGCGAGTAGGTCACCTTCGGCGGCTGCGGCAGGGCCGGCGCGCGCGCCGGCAGCTGGCGGCTGGTTTCGTAGTACACGAAGCCGGAACGGTTATACGGCAGGAACAGGGTGAAGGTGGAACCGCTGCCGACCACCGATTCGACGCGGATCTCGCCGCCCAGCAGGCGCGCCAGCTCGCGCGAAATCGACAGGCCCAGGCCGGTGCCGCCGTATTTGCGGGCGGTCGATCCGTCCGCCTGCTGGAACGCTTCGAAGATCAGCTGCAGCTTGTCGGACGCGATACCCACGCCGGTGTCGCTGACGGCAAACGACAGCACGGCATCGGCATGTGCCAGGTTCGGGTGGTCGCTGCTCCAGCCGCTGGTGACCATGCCGATGACCAGCGACACCTGGCCGTGGTTGGTGAACTTGAAGGCGTTGGACAGCAGGTTCTTCAGCACCTGCTGCAGGCGCGTCACGTCGGTCATCAGGGAAGTCGGCAGGTTGTCCTGCAGATCGACGCCGAAGCCGAGGTGCTTGGCCTCCGCCATGTGGCGGAAGGTGCGGTCCACGTAGCTGCGCAGGTTGGCGAAGCGGTATTCGGAAACGTCCAGCGTGACGGTGCCGGATTCGATCTTGGACAGGTCCAGGATGTCGTTAATCAGCGTCAGCAGGTCGGAGCCGGAGCCGTGGATGGTCTTGGCGAATTCCACCTGCTTGCCGGACAGGTTGCCTTCCGGGTTGTCGCCCAGCTGCTGCGCCAGGATCAGCAGGGAGTTCAGCGGGGTACGCAGTTCGTGCGACATATTCGCCAGGAACTCGGACTTGTATTTGGAGGACAGCGCCAGCTGGGTCGCCTTTTCCTCCAGCGCCAGTTTCGCCTGTTCCACCTCGCGGTTCTTGCGCTCCACCTCGATGTTCTGCTCGGACAGCAGGCGCGCCTTCTCCGCCAGCTCCTGGTTGGTCTGCTGCAGTTCCTGCGCCAGCGACTGCGACTGGGTCAGCAGCGACTCGGTACGGCTGTTTGCTTCGATGGTGTTCAGCACCACGCCGATGGATTCCATCAGCTGGTCGAGGAAGGAGAGGTGGGTCTCGGTGAAACGGTCCAGCGAGGCGATCTCGATCACCGCCTTCACCTGCTGCTCGAACAGGATAGGCAGCACCACGATATTGGTTGGCGGCGCGGCGCCCAGGCCGGACGACACCACGATGTAGTCGCGCGGCACGTCGGTCAGCCAGATACGTACCTTCTCCAGCGCGCACTGGCCGACCAGGCCCTCGCCCGGCAGGAAGGAGGTCGGCAGCTTGCGCGAGGAACGGTAGCCGTAGCTGGCGATCATGCGCAGGCGGGCGTCCGCCGTTTGCGAGTCCATCATGTAGAACACGCCGTGGTGCGCCGACACCAGCGGCGCCAGCTCGGACAGAATCAGCTTGGTCACGGCCTGCAGGTCGCGCTGGCCTTGCAGCAGGCGGGTGAAGCGCGCCAGATTGGTCTTCAGCCAGTCCTGCTGTGCATTCTTCTGCGTGGTTTCCTTCAGGTTGCGGATCATCTCGTTGATGTTGTCCTTCAGGTAGGACACCTCGCCGCGCGCCTCCACCTGGATGGAACGGGACAAGTCGCCGCGCGTCACGGCAGTCGCCACCTCGGCAATCGCGCGCACCTGGTTGGTCAGGTTCGCCGCCAGCTGGTTGACGTTCTCGGTCAAGTCCTTCCAGGTGCCGGCCACGCCGGACACGTTTGCCTGGCCGCCCAGCTTACCCTCGGTACCCACCTCACGCGCCACGCGGGTCACCTCCGATGCGAAGGAAGACAGCTGGTCCACCATCACGTTGATGGTGTCTTTCAGTTCCAGGATCTCGCCCTTCACGTCCACCGTAATCTTCTTGGACAGGTCGCCGCGCGCCACGGCGGTGGTCACCGCCGCAATATTCCGCACCTGGCCGGTCAGGTTGGAGGCCATGAAGTTCACGTTGTCGGTCAGGTCCTTCCAGGTGCCGCCGACGCCCGGCACGTAGGCCTGGCCGCCCAGCTTGCCCTCGGTACCCACTTCCCGCGCCACACGGGTCACCTCCGATGCGAAGGAGGACAGCTGGTCCACCATCACGTTGATGGTGTTTTTCAGTTCCAGAATCTCGCCCTTCACGTCCACGGTAATCTTCTTGGACAGGTCGCCGTTTGCCACGGCGGTGGTCACCTCCGCGATATTCCTCACCTGGCCGGTCAGGTTACCTGCCATCGAGTTCACGCCGTCGGTCAGGTCTTTCCAGGTGCCCGCAACGCCCGGCACGTTGGCCTGGCCGCCCAGCTTGCCCTCGGTACCCACTTCCCGCGCCACGCGCGTCACTTCCGATGCGAAGGAGTTCAACTGGTCCACCATCACGTTGATGGTGTTCTTCAGTTCCAGGATCTCGCCCTTCACGTCCACCGTGATCTTCTTGGACAGGTCGCCGTTTGCCACGGCGGTGGTCACCTCCGCAATATTCCGCACCTGGCCGGTCAGGTTACCTGCCATCGAGTTCACGGAGTCGGTCAAGTCCTTCCAGGTGCCGGCCACGCCTTTCACCTGCGCCTGGCCGCCCAGCTTGCCCTCGGTACCCACTTCCCGCGCCACGCGGGTCACCTCCGATGCAAACGAAGAAAGCTGGTCCACCATCACGTTGATGGTGTTCTTCAGTTCCAGGATCTCGCCCTTCACGTCCACCGTGATCTTCTTGGACAGGTCGCCGTTCGCCACCGCGGTCGTCACCGCCGCGATATTCCGCACCTGGCCGGTCAGATTGGAGGCCATGAAGTTCACGTTATCGGTCAAGTCCTTCCAGGTGCCGCCCACCCCCGGCACGTAGGCCTGGCCGCCCAGCTTGCCCTCGGTACCCACCTCGCGCGCCACGCGCGTCACTTCCGAGGCGAAGGAGCGCAACTGGTCCACCATCACGTTGATGGTGTCCTTCAGCTGCAGGATCTCGCCGCGCACGTCCACCGTGATTTTCTTGGACAAGTCGCCGTTCGCCACGGCCGTGGTCACCTCCGCGATGTTGCGCACCTGCGACGTCAGGTTGCCCGCCATCGAGTTCACCGAGTCGGTCAGGTCCTTCCAGGTGCCGGCCACGCCTTTCACCTGCGCCTGGCCGCCCAGCTTGCCCTCGGTGCCCACCTCACGCGCCACCCGCGTGACCTCGGAAGAGAAGGACAGCAACTGTTCCACCATCGTGTTTGCCGTCATTGCCGCGCGCAGGTACTGGCCCTTCAGCGGATGGCCGTCCACCTCCAGCGCCATGGTCTGCGACAGGTCGCCCTTGGCCACGGCGCCGATCACGCGCGCCATCTCGGTGGTCGGGCGCACCAGGTCGTCGATCAGGGTGTTGACGGAGCTGATGATCGTCTGCCAGCCGCCGGACACGTTCGGCACGGCGGCGCGCTGCGTCAGGCGGCCTTCGCGGCCCACCACGCGGCTCACGTCCGTCACCGCTTTCACGATGCGTTCGTTGTTCTCGATGATTTCGTTCAGGGTGTCGGCAATCTTGCCGGACACCCCCGTCCAGTCGGAAGGCATGCGCGCCGAGAAGTCGCCTTTCTTGAGCGCCATGAGGGTGGAGAGGATCAGCCGAAGATCTAGTTCTTCCGGCAGTTCGGTCATATCGTTCACGTAGGTCTCCCGGCGAATTTGCCAAAAATGCATTTGGGCAATTTTGTGTGCCTTAACCGATCAAGCGTATAACAATTGAACAAGGGCCTGCGCACGATTGGCAGGCCCCCTTTGATTTACTTCAGCTGCTGCAGCAGGAAGGTGTAGGTCAGCGCCCACATCTGCGCCTGCTGGTCATTGTTGGCGGCGCCGGCATGGCCGCCTTCCGTGTTCTCCCAGTACAGCACGTCGTGGCCCTGGTCCTTCATCTTGGCCACCATCTTGCGCGCGTGGCCCGGATGGACGCGGTCGTCGCGGGTCGAGGTGGTGAACAGCACGCGCGGGTAGTGCTTGTCCTTGAACACGTTCTGATACGGCGAGTATTTGCTGATATACGACCATTGTTTCGGATCGTCCGGGTCGCCGTATTCGCCCATCCACGAGGCGCCGGCCAGCAGCTTGCTGTAGCGCTGCATGTCCAGCAGCGGCACCTGGCACACCACGGCGTTGAACAGGTCCGGGCGCTGGGTCAGCGCGGCGCCCACCAGCAGGCCGCCGTTGGAGCCGCCCATGATGCCGAGGTGGCGCGGGCTGCTGACCTTGCGCTTGATCAGGTCCTGCGCCACGGCGATGAAGTCGTCGAACGCCTTCTGGCGGTTCTCCTTCAGCGCCGCCTGGTGCCAGCGCGGACCGAACTCGCCGCCGCCGCGGATATTCGCCAGCACGTATACGCCGCCGTGCTTCAGCCACGATTCGCCGGTGGTGCCGCTGTAGAAGGGTTTCATCGACACTTCAAAGCCGCCATAGCCATACAGCACGGTCGGATTCTTGCCATTCAGCCTGGCCTGCTTGTTCATCACCACGAAGTAGGGCACCTGGGTACCGTCCTTCGATACGGCGTGGAACTGCTTGACGGTGTAAGGCCTGGCGTCGAAGAAGCCGGGCAGGGACTTGAGCGAGGTGCGCTTGTCCGAACCGCTGTGCGCCAGGTACATCGTGGTCGGGTTCAGGAAGTCGGTGACGGTCAGGAAGTAGTCATCCGAATCGATGGCGTCGATGGCGTGCGCTTCCAGCGTGCCGAAAGCGGGCGCATCGACCGTGCGCTGCACCCATTTGCCATCCACGCGCGTGAACTCGACCAGGCGGTTCTTCACGTTGTCCAGGATGTTCAGCAGCAGCGCGCTCCTGGTGGCGGACACGCCATCCAGCGAGCTGGCAGGGGTGGGCGTGAACAGCACTTCGAACTGGCGCTCGCCGGCCATGAACTTGCGGAAGTCGGTGGCGAGCAGGGCGCCTTGCGGGTACTGCTGGCCGTTCACGTTCCAGTTCGAGCGCAGGTCGATCACGAGCTGGTCGCGCACGGTGTAGGCATTGGCGTCGTCCGGCTTCTCGATTTTGCTCAGCTTGTCGCCTTCGCGCAGGAACAGTTCGCTGCTGTAGAAGCCGATCTGGCGCGAGATGAACTGGTGTTCGTGGCCGGGCGTGAAGTCCTTGTAGGAGCCTACGCCCAGGTCCTCGGGCCTGGCTTCGTACAGGGTCTGCGCGCTGGCCAGCGGCGTGCCGCGCTTCCACTGCTTGACGATGCGCGGATAGCCGGAAGTGGTCATCGAGCCATCGCCGAAATCGGTGGAGACGAAAATGGTGTCCGCATCGATCCAGGCGATATCGCTTTTCGCTTCCGGCAGGGTGAAGCCGTCCTTCACGAAACTGCGCGAGGCGGTATCGAATTCGCGCACCACGTGCGCATCGCCGCCGCCGCGCGAGAGCGACACCAGGCAGCGCTCGCCCTTCGGGTACAGGCAGCTGGCGCCATGCCACACCCAGTTTTCCTTCTCCTCGGACGCCAGCTGGTCGAGGTCGATCACGGTTTCCCATGCCGGCTCGGCTTTCCGGTACTGCTCCATGGTGGTGCGGCGCCAGATACCGCGCGTATGCTGCGCATCGCGCCAGAAGTTATACAGGTAGTCGCCGTGCCTGGCGACGAAGGGAATGCGCTCTTTCGAGTTGAGGATGGTGCGCAGGCGTTCGTGGATGGCCGGGTATTCGGGTCGCGCCTGCAGATCCTTCAGCGCGGCCGCGTTCTGTTCCTGGACCCAGGCCAGCGGTTTCTCGCCGCCTACGTCTTCCAGCCATTGATACGGGTCGGGTTTAACGGCCGGAGCCTGGGCCGGAGTCTGGGCCTGCCCTTGTCCCAGGGCCGCCAGGCCAAGCACCATGCCGCTGGCGAGTTTTCGGTACGAACGCATTCTGTCTCCTTCGGTCTAGCAGAATGTGTACTGTACACCAATCTTGCCATTTTGCACTCATCAGAGCTGGCGCGCCTCGAAGGTATTGCACTGGGCGATATCGCCCGACTGGATGCCGCGCTTGAACCAGCGTACGCGCTGCTCGGAGCTGCCGTGCGTGAACGAATCCGGCACCACGGAAGCGCCGGCTTCGCGCTGCAGCGTGTCGTCGCCGATCGCGGTGGCTGCCGCCAGCGCCGTCTCGATATCCCCCTGTTCCAGGATCGAGCGCGAGCGGTTGGCGTGGTAGCCCCACACGCCGGCAAAGCAGTCCGCCTGCAATTCCATGCGCACCGACAGCGCATTGGCCTGCCGCTCGGAGCCGCGCTGGCGCGCCGCATCCACCTTGTCCGAAATGCCCATCAGGTTCTGTACGTGATGGCCGACTTCGTGCGCAATCACATACGCCTTGGCGAATTCGCCGGAGACGCCGAAACGTTCCTCCATCAGGTGGTAGAAACTCAGGTCGATATAAATCTTCTGGTCGGCCGGGCAGTAGAACGGTCCGGTGGCGGTCAGGCCCTGGCCGCAGGCGGTCTGGGTGCGGCCGCTGAACAGCTGCAGTTTGGGACGCACATAGTTTGCGTTCTGCTGCTGGAACAGCTGGCCCCAGGTATCCTCGGTATCGGCCAGCACCACGCGCACGAACCTGGCCTGGCGGTCGCCCGGATCGGTTGCGTGCGGACGCTGTTGCTGCTGGACCGGCACCGACCCGCCGCCGCCGCTGAGCAGATTCAGCAGGGTGGCCGGGCTGACGCCCAGGAAGTAGGAGCCGACCAGAGCAATGACGATGGTGCCGATGCCGACCGAGCGTCCGCCAAAGCCGAAACCACCGCCGCCGCCGCCGCCATCGCCGCGTACGTCTTCCACATTGTCGCTTTCCCGATTGCCTTCCCAACGCATGTGCTGCTCCTGATAATTTCCTGGTTATTCCTGATTTCACTATATAGCACGGCGGACACGCGTGTCGCCGCATTTGTTGAACTTCTTTACAATTGGTATTTTGCGGACGGCAGGAGGCAGTGTGAAGGCATGGCAGTGGGGCGTTGGGCTGGCAGGCATGGCGGTGGTCGCGGGCGGCCTCGTGCTGGCCTTGCGCGAGCCGGAAATCGATTGCGCCGCGCAGGCGCCGGAAAATTACGCAGCCAGATGCGTGGCCCAGGCCGAACAGCAGGCCAGGGCCGGCAACGCGGACGCCATGCAGCGCCTGGCCCGGCATTTCGAGCCGCGCGACCGTGCCGCAGCCGCCGCCTGGACGCGCCAGGCAGCGCAGGCCGGCGCACCGGCGGCCCTGCAGCGCATCTTCGAGAATTGCGGCGAGGGCCAGCCCTTCAGTCTGGCGGACGCCGAAGCCCTGCTGCCGCGCGCAGCCGAGCTGGAGCAGGCTTACTTCCACCTTGGCGGCTCCTGCAAGCCTGCGGACCCGGCCTGGGCCGCCAAATTCCAGCCGGCCGGCCTGCTGGCCAGCCGGGATACGGCCGTCTTCTGCAAGGTTGCCGTCAAATACGGCCAGCTCAGCATCCTGCCGGCCGGCGCCAGGCTGGACGCTGCTGCAGCCGCACAATTACTGGCCGAATGCGAAAAACGCGCCGGCGCCGGCAGCGAGCAGGGCAGGCAGGCGCACACGGTGCGCCAGATGATGGACCGGCAGATCCGTTCGGTGCGCCTGGAGTAGCTTTGCGGGCGAGGCTCGGTTGCGGTCTGAAAGTGTTGGCAACCGGCAAAAATGCGACGTCAGGCGGGGCGCCGGGTGCTGGCGGTTGCCGGTAATATAAGGGGATAGTATGCTGCTGCAATGCAAGATCAATTCACCTACACCTGATGCGAAAACTCGGCGATCTGGGCAAGAGCCTGCTGTCCACCCGCACGCTGCTGTGGGGGCTTGGGCTGTCGCTGGCCCTGGCCATTGGTGCGACCTTTTACGCCACCGCCGCCCGCAGCGTGGAGGACAGCGCACAACTGCGCTTCGACAGCCTGACCCGGGCCACCCAGTACAGCATCTCGGCCCGCGTGAAGGCCTACTCCGACGTGACGCGCGGCCTGGTGGCGCTGTTCCAGACTTCGGATAAGCTGTCGCGCCAGCAGTTCCGCCAATATGTGACGAGCCTGAACATCGGCCAGCACTTCCCCGCCATCGAGGCAATCACCTACGCGCCTTATGTAACGGACGCCGAGCGCGCCGCCTTCGTCGCCGCCGTGCGCGCCGATACCAGCCTGACGCCGGAAGGCTATCCCAAGTTCGACATCAAGCCGCCCGGCCGGCGCGATCATTATTCGCCGCTGGTATACCTGGAGCCGATGGGCATGCTGATGGAGAAGTTCGGCGTGGATATCACGGCCAATCCGGCCATCGACCGCGCCATGCAGCTGTCGCGCGACACGGGCCAGATCAGCGCCTCCGGCCAGCCGGTGGTGGTGCGGGCGCCGCAGCCGCACATCGGCCTGGGCATGCGCCTGCCGGTGTACCAGCGCGGCCTGCCGGTGCACGATGTGGCCAGCCGCCGCAGCGCCTATCTGGGTTCGGTCGGCATCGGCTTTGCCGTGGCCAAGCTGGTGCAGGGCGCCATCGACGAAATGGCCGACCGCCAGGTGCACATGATCCTGTATTCGGACGCGTCCACCGATCCTGAAAAGCGCCGCCTGAACATCGAAGCCGACGACCGCCTGCTGTTCAACGATAACGGTTCCATCGACAAGCCGGCCGCGCTGCCGGGCATGCCGTCCGGCCGCTTCGAGGTGGTGCTGCCCATCGATTTCAATGGCACCTTGTGGAAGGCCCAGTTCTACGCCCGCAAGGACGATATGAATGTCGGCTTCGACCGCTGGCTGCCGATGGTGGCCTTTGCCACCGGCTTTGTCGGCACCATGCTGATGTACAGCTATGTGTTCTCGCTGTACACGCAGCGCCGCGGCGCGCAGGAACAGCGCCGCCTGCTGGACAGCGTGCTGGATAACGTCGATGCGCACGTGTACATGAAGGACCAGGACCGCCGCTTCATCTATGCCAACGCGAAGATGGCGGAAGTGATCGGGCGGCCGGTGGAGGAAATCCTCGGCAAGCTGGATCGCGAGGTCATGTCCGCGGCGGCTGCGGACGAGGCCTGGGCGCAGGACCGCGCGGTGCTGGTGGACGGCCAGAAGCGCTCCGGCGAAGACAAGTACGTCGATAGCGCCGGCGTGACCCATCACCTGTGGACGGTGAAGGCGCCGGTGCGGCTGGATGAGGTGTCGGTGGTGATTGCGCTGTCCACCGACGTGACCGAGCTGCATATGCTGAAGGAGCAGGCGCAGGCGGCGAATCAGGCCAAGAGCGATTTTCTGTCGAATATGAGCCATGAAATCCGCACGCCGATGAATTCCGTGATCGGCATGGCGCACCTGGCGCTGAAGTCCGTGACCAATCCCAAGCAGAGGGATTACCTGCAGAAGATCTATCACTCGGGCCAGCACCTGCTGGGCATCATCAATGACATTCTCGACTTCTCGAAAATCGAAGCGGGCAAGCTGAATCTGGAAATGCTGGACTTCGCGCTGGAGTCGCTGCTGACGAATATTTCCAACCAGCTGGGCGAATCGGCGTCGCGCAAGAACCTGGAGCTGGTCTTCGAAATCTGGCCCGGCCTGTCGCACCAGCTGCGCGGCGATCCGCTGCGCCTGGAACAGGTGCTGCTCAACTTTGTCAGCAACGCCATCAAGTTCTCGGAAAACGGCCGTATCTATATCCGCGCCCGGCCGGTGGAGGACCGCGATAACACCACCGTGGTGCGCTTCGAGGTGCAGGATGACGGCATCGGCATGAATGCGTCCCAGGTCTCCAGCCTGTTCCAGTCCTTCCATCAGGCCGACACTTCGACCACGCGCAAATATGGCGGCACCGGCCTGGGCCTGGTCATCAGCAAGCAGCTGGCGGAGCTGATGGGCGGCGCGGTGGGCGTGGAGAGCGAGCCGGGCCACGGTTCGACCTTCTGGTTCACCGCGCGCCTGCAGAAAGGCACGCATCTGCTGCAGGCCACGGATACGACCGCGATCCAGCCGGATGTGCTGGCGTCCATCCAGGGCGCTTCCATCCTGCTGGTCGAGGACAATATCTTCAGCCAGCAGGTGGGCCAGGAATTGCTGGAGGAGGCGGGGGCCACGGTGGTCATTGCCAACAACGGCAAGGAGGCCATCGACCTGCTGCTGAAGGAACATTTCGACTGCGTGCTGATGGACGTGCAGATGCCGGTGATGGACGGCTACGAAGCCACGCGCATCATCCGGGCGCATCCCAAGCTGTCCGGCACGCTGGTGATTGCGATGACGGCCAACGCCGGCCGCGAAGACCAGGCGCGCTGCCTGGCGGCGGGCATGGACGAATTCGTGACCAAGCCGATTGCGCCGCATCTGCTGTTCTCGGTGCTGGCCAAGTGGATGAGCCAGCGCGCGGCGGAAGGGCGCTCGACGCAGGTGCGGACGACAACCATGCCGGGCGTGGCCGTCGCACCTGCAGCGGCGATATCTGCACCGGCGGCAAGCAGCGGCGCCGCCGCAGGCGCGGCGCAGGCCGTGCCGAAAGCCGGCGCAGCTGGGGCCGACGGCGGCGACTTCGCTTCCGGCGAGCTGCTGGACATGCGTGCTCTCGCCCAAACCTTCGGCAACAAGCCGGACAAGATGCGCAAATACGCGAATATGTTCCTCGACTCCGCCCGCGACGGCCTGGCCGAAGTGCGCACGGCGCTGGAGCAACAGGATATCCAGCGCCTGTCCGAACTGGGGCATCGCATCAAGTCCTCGGCGCGCGCCGTCGGCGCCATGAGTTTCGCCGACCTGTGCCTGCAGCTTGAGCACCTGAAACCGGACGACGACATCGCCGTGGCGCAGGATGTCGTGGCGCGCATGCAGCCCTTGCTGGAGCGCCTGAAAGAGCATATCGCCCAGGAAATGAACGCCAATGTTCCCGGATGATGGCGCGCCGGACGCCCTTGGCTATAATGCTCGCTCACTGTAATCACCCCAGCACCTGATGACGACCAGCATCACCCCCGGCCTCCTGATCCTGCATGGCAACCAGCTCGAACAGCTGCGCGCCGCCGTCTTCGAGTGGCTGCGCAGCCATCCGCTGGATCCGCTGGAACCGGAAATCGTGCTGGTGCAGTCGAACGGCGTGGCCGAATGGCTGAAGATCGCTCTGGCCGAGCAGACCGGCATCTGCGCCGCCACCCGCGTGGCGCTGCCGGCGCGCTTCCTGTGGGATGCCTACCGCGGCATGCTGGGCCGCGACCAGGTGCCGCCCATTTCCGCTTTCGACAAATCGCCGCTGACCTGGCGTCTGATGCGCCTGCTGCCCACGCTGCTGGCGCAGGACGTGTTCGCGCCGCTGCGCCACTTCCTGGGCGACGGCGACCCGGAGCGCCGCCTGCAGCTGGCCGAGCGCCTGGCCGACCTGTACGACCAGTACCAGGTGTACCGCGCCGACTGGCTGGAAGACTGGGCCGCCGGCCGCAACCAGCTGCGCACGGCGCGCGGTGAAGCGCTCCCGCTGGGACAGGACCAGTGCTGGCAGGCCGCCCTGTGGCGTGCCGTGATCGACAGCGTGCCGCAGCACGAACGTGAACTGGGCCGCGCCAGCGTGCACCAGGCTTTCGTGCGCGCCGTGGAAAATGGCGCCCAGCCGCTGGGCCGCCTGCCGCGCCGTATCGTGCTGTTCGGGGTGTCCGCGCTGCCTTACCAGACCTTGCAGGCGCTGGCTGCGCTGGCCCGCTTCACGCAGGTGGTGCTGGCGGTGCCGAATCCCTGCAAATACTACTGGGGCGACATCATCGAAGGGCGCGACCTGCTGCGTGCAGCGTACCGCCGCCAGTCGCCGCGCAAGGGCGTCGATCTGGGCGCCATCCCGCTGGAAGAACTGCACGCGCACAGCCATCCGCTGCTGGCAGGCTGGGGGCGCCAGGGCCGCGACTACATCCGCATGCTGGATGAATTCGACGAAACGGCCGCCAGTGCGGGCCGCAGCGACAATCTGCGCGTCGATCTGTTCAGCGACGACGAAGGCGAAACCCTGCTGGGGCAATTGCAGGCGGCGGTGCGCGAGCTGCTGCCGCTGTCCGAACATCCGGCTGCGCGCGGCGAGGCGCCGCCGCCGGCCAGCGACCGCTCCATCGAATACCACATCGCGCACAGCGTGCAGCGCGAAGTCGAAGTGCTGCACGACCAGCTGCTGGCGATGTTTGCCGCCAATCCTGCGCTGCGTCCGCGCGACGTGGTGGTGATGGTGCCGGACATCGACGTGTTTACCGCCGCCATCCACGCCGTCTTCGGCCAGCACCGCCGCAACGATCCGCGCCATATTCCCTTCGAGATCGGCGACGTGAACGACCGCAGCGTGAATCCGCTGCTGGTGGCGCTGGAATGGCTGCTGCGCCTGCCGCAGCAGCGTTGCCGCCAGAGCGAAGTGCGCGACCTGCTGGACGTCCCCGCCTTGGCGGCGCGCTTCGGCCTGGCGGTGGACGACCTGCCTACGCTGGGCCTGTGGATCGAAGGCGCCGGCGTGCGCTGGGGCCTGGACCAGGAACACCGCGCCGGCCTCGGCCTGGCGCCGGCCGGCGAGCAGAATGCCTGGATCTTCGGCCTCCGCCGCATGCTGCTCGGCTATGCCAGCGGTGGCGGCGCCAGCTTCGACGGCATCGAGCCGTATGGCGAAGTGGGCGGGCTGGATGCGGCGCTGGCGGGATCGCTGGCGCAACTGATCGAGGCGCTGCTGTACTGGCGCGCGCAGCTGGCGCAGCCGCGTACGCCGTCCGCCTGGGCGCAGCAGGCGCGCCTGCTGCTGGCGGCTTTCTTCGATGCGGAAGAGGAGGGCGACCGCCTTACCTTGAACCAGTTGAACGACACGCTGAACAAATGGCTGGAAACCTGCGAAGGCGCGGGCTTCGACGAGGCGGTGCCGCTGGCCGTGCTGCGCGAAGCCTGGCTGGGTGCGCTGGACGAGCCTTCGCTGGAGCACCAGTTCGTGTCCGGCGGCGTGACCTTCTGTACGCTGATGCCGATGCGCGCCGTGCCGTTCCGCGTGGTGTGCCTGCTGGGCATGAACGACGGCGACTTCCCGCGCCGCGCCTCGCGCGCCGACTTCGACCTGCTGGCCCTGCCGGGCATGGCGCGTCCGGGCGACCGTTCGCGCCGCGACGATGACCGCTACCTGATGCTGGAAGCCGTGCTGGCGGCGCGCGACAAGCTGTATATCAGCTGGACCGGACGCAATGTACGCGACAACAGCGAACAGCCGCCGTCCGTGCTGGTGTCGCAGCTGTGCGATTACCTGCGGGCGGGCTGGGGCCTCGACCTGGCCGGGCGCACCACCGAACATGCACTGCAGCCGTTCAGCCGGCGCTACTTCGAGCAGGACGGCCTGCTGACCTACGCCGCCGAGTGGCGTGCGGCGCATGCCGCGCCGGCCGGCGACGCGCCAGACGATGGGGCAGGCAAGGAGCTGCCGCCCTACGAACTGGAGGAAGGCTTCCGCCTCAAGCTGCCGATGCTGTCGGCCTTCCTGCGCCAGCCCGTCAAATACTTCTTCCGCCAGCGCCTTGGCGTGATTTTCGGCGATGCGGCCATGGTCGGCGAAGACGAGGAACCATTCTCGCTTGATGGCCTGGAACGCTACCAGCTGGAAGACGCCATGCTGGACGACGGCGGCGCCCAGGAGCAGCTGGAAGACGTGCGCAGCAGTCTCGCACGGCGCGCCGAACGCCTGCAGCGCCAGGGCCTGCTGCCCATCGGCCTGATCGGCCAGCGCAAGCGCGACGAACTGGTGGAAGAGCTGGTGCCGGTGCGGACCGCCTGGCTTACGCTGCTGAGCCAATACCGGCAGAACGCGCCCAAGCTGGCGCTGAAACTGAACCTGGCCGGCGTGCCGCTGGAAGACTGGATCGACCAGTTGCGCGCCAGCGAAAACGACGTCGCCTGGCTGGCCCAGATGTCCTCGCGCGTCACGGAAAAGAGCGGCGCCGTGCGCGGCGACAAGCTGATCCCCATGTGGCTGCGCCAGCTCGCGGCCGCGGCACAGGGCCAGCCGGTCACCGGCTTCCTGGTCGCGCGCGACGCCATTGTGATCATGTCGCCGCTCGACCAGGCCAGCGCCCAGGAAACGCTGGCAGACATCGTGCGCATCTGGCGCGACGGCATGAACCGTCCGCTGCCGACCGCCTGCAAGACCGCGCTGGCGCTGGTGGCCAACACCGACCCGCGTTCGACCTACGACGGCGGCTTTGAGCTGAATGGCGAAGTGGATGATCTCTGCCTGTCCCGCCTGTGGCCTGAATTTTCCGCCCTGCAGGCGGAGCCGGACTTTGAGGACGTCAGCCGCGCCCTGTACCAGCCGCTGGCCGACTGGCTGGCCAGCGCCATCACCGTCACGCCAATCGAAGGGGAGGACGAAGCATGAGCCAGCAGCTGCAGCCCCTGACTTTCCCGCTGCACGGCTCGCGCCTGATCGAGGCCAGCGCCGGCACCGGCAAGACCTGGACCATCGCCGCGCTGTACGTGCGCCTGGTGCTCGGCCATGGCAGCAGCCATGGCCACGACAACGGCTATCTGCGTCCGCTGCTGCCGAGCGAAATCCTGGTGATGACCTTCACCCGCGCCGCCACGCGCGAACTGTCCAACCGCATCCGCGAACGGCTGGTGGAAGCGGCCGCCTATTTCCGCGGCAACGGCGGGCAGCCGGACAGCTACCTCGGTGCGCTGCTGGAAGACTACCCCGGCCACAGCGCGCGCCAGCAGGCGGCGCACCGCCTGATGCTGGCCGCGGAAACGATGGACGAAGCGGCCATCTTCACCATCGACGCCTGGTGCCAGCGCATGCTGCGCGAACACGCTTTCGATAGCGGCAGCCTGTTCGACGAGGAACTGGTCAGCGACGAAGCCGCGCTGTTCGAGGATGCCGCCCACGACTACTGGCGCCAGCAAGTCTATCCCCTGCCCGAGCCGGCGCTGAATGCCTTGCTTGGCACGTGGCGCGACGTGCATGCACTGGAACGCAGCGTGCGCGACCTGGCGCGCCGTCCGGAATCGCTGCAGGGGGCGGCGCCGGAAGCGCTGCTGCGGCTGATCCGCCGCGTGCATGACGAACAGCAGGCCGCACTGGTGACCCTGAAAGCCGGCTGGCTCGAACGCGCCGACCGCATGGAGCGCTGGATCGGCGACCACCGCGCCGCCCAGGCCAAGTGCTTCAATGGCGTGAAGATGAAGCCGGAAAGCGTGGCGAAATGGTTCCACGCGCTGCGCGACTGGGCCAGCGACACGTCCCAGGTGCAGCCGGTATTGAACGACACGGCCTGGCGCCGCCTGACGAAGGACGGCATTGCCGACGCCTGCGCCAAAGGCTTCTCGCCGCAGATTCCGGACGATTTCGACGCCATCGCGCCGCTGGGCGAGGCGCTGGCAAGGATCCAGCCGCTGAGCCATGCGCTGTACACGCACGCTGCCGCCACCATCGCGCGCCGCATGGATGAACTGAAACGCCAGAAGCGCCTGTTCGGCTTTGCCGACATGCTGGAACGCCTGCGTCTCGCACTGCTTGGCGCAAACGGGGCGGCCCTGCGCAAGCGCATCACCGAGCAGTATCCGGTGGCGCTGGTGGACGAGTTCCAGGACACGGCGCCAAGCCAGTACGAGATCTTCAACCTGCTGTACCGCGTGGCCGACAACAGCCGCGAACTGGGCCTGTTCCTGATCGGCGACCCGAAGCAGTCCATCTACGGCTTCCGCGGCGCCGACATTAACAGCTACCTGTCCGCCCGCCGCGCCACCGAAGGCCGCCATTACCAGCTGGGCACGAACTACCGCTCCACCGGTCCCGTGGTGGAGGCGGTGAACCGCATCTTCCTGCACGCGGAAAGCATTGCCAACGACGGCTGCGGCTTCGCGCGCGGTGCTTTCCGCTTCCGCAACAGCGAACACAATCCATTGCCTTTCGATGCGGTCGATGCCAAGGGCCGCGCGGAAACGCTGGTCGGCGTGGAAGGCGAGCTGCAGGCGCTGACCGTTTCCTGCACGGCGGAAGAACTGGGCGCGGACGCATACCGCGACTTCTTTGCCCAGCATTGCGCCGAGCATATCGTCGGCCTGCTGAATCATGAGGGCACCGGTTTCAGCGGACCGAAAGGCTTCGCCCGCCTGCAGCCGGCCGATATCGCCATCCTGGTGCGCGACCGGCGCGAAGCCGCCTCCGTGCGCAGGGCGCTGCAGCGGCGCGGCGTGCCGAGCGTTTATCTGTCGGACAAGGATTCCGTGCTGGTCAGCGACGAAGCGAAGGACGTGCTGCGCTGGCTGTCCGCGCTGGCCAACCCGCTGGACGGCTCGCTGGCGCGCGCCGCCTTTGCCACCCGCACGGCCAACCTGCCGCTGGCGGAACTGGCGCAGTTCTCGTCCGACGAGCTGGCGTGGGAGCGCCGCGTGGAGCAGCTCAAGGCGCTGCACGTGGTGTGGCAGCGCCAGGGTGTACTGGCCATGCTGCGCCGTTTCATCCACGAACTGGGTCTGCCTGCCGCGCTGCTGGCGGAGACGGGCGGCGAGCGCCGCCTGACCAACCTGCTGCACCTGGCCGAGCTGCTGCAATCGGCCAGCCGCCAGCTGGATGGCGAACAGGCGCTGATCCGCTGGCTGGCCGAACAGATCGAGAATGAAACGGACGGCGGCGAGGAACGCGTGCTGCGCCTGGAATCCGATGCGGAGCTGGTGAAGGTGGTCACGGTCCACAAGTCCAAGGGCCTGGAATATCCGCTGGTGTACCTGCCGTTTGCCGTTACCGCGCGCAAGGTGGACAAGCGCAACCGCAGCTTCTTCGAGTACACGGACAGTGACGGCAAGCGGCATATCGACATGGCGCTGTCCGACGATGCGCAGGCGCGTGCTGAAGCCGCGCGCATCGAGGAAGACCTGCGCCTGCTGTACGTGGCGCTGACCCGCGCCCGCCACTTTCTTTGGCTGGGCGTGGCGGCGCTGCCGGCCCGCAAATCAGGCGAGAACACGCTGCACGATTCGGCGCTGGGCTATCTGCTGACCGGCGGCGAACCGATGCCGGCCGGTCTGCTGCTGGAACGCTGGCAGGAGCTGCGCGGCGATTGCGGCGCGATCTCGGTGGGCGTGCTGGGCGCAGCGGGACAGCTGACCATGCTGAACCGCGTGGAGCAGCTGGCGCCTTTGCCGGCGCCGCGCATCTTCAGCGCCGGCTTCGAACGCGACTGGTCGGTCGGCAGCTTCACTTCGCTGGTGCGGCGTACCAGTGCGTCAGGCCTGGCGGGCGGGCATGCCCCGGAGCTGCCGCCTGTGCCGCGCGATGCCGGCGAAGAAAAGCTGCTGGAAGGCGACGACCGCAGCACGCCGGTGTTCCGCATCGAGGACGCGCCGTGGCACCGCTTCCCGCGCGGTTCCGTACCCGGCAATTTCCTGCACGAGCAGCTGGAGTGGCTGGGACAGGAAGGCTTCGCCAGCGTGCACGATGCGTCGTTCGCGCAGCGCATCGGGCGCCGCATCGAGCGCGCCGGCTGGGCGCACCGGCAGGACGATGCGCTGGCTTGGGTGAAGGCGATTGCCACCACGGTCCTGCCGCCGCTGGACGCGGCGCTGGACGGCATCGGCCAGGTGCTGCCGGAGATGGAGTTCTGGTTCCCCAGCGAGCGTCTGGGGACGCAGGCGCTGGACCGTTTGTGCCGCACGCATCTGCTGGACGGCATGGCGCGGCCCGCGCTGCCGGAGCGGCAGTTGCACGGCATGCTGAAGGGTTTCAGCGATCTGGTGTTCGAGCATGAGGGGCGGTACTGGGTGCTTGATTACAAATCGAATGCGCTGGGCGGCGGCGATGCGTCTTACCACAAGGCGGCGCTGGCGCATGGCATGGCCGAGCACCGTTATGATGTGCAGGGGGCGATTTATATGCTTGCGCTGCATCGCCTGCTTGGGGCGCGTCTAGGCGATGCGTATGCGCCAGAGACGCATCTGGGCGGGGCGGTCTTCTTCTTCCTGCGCGGCGTGGCGAATGAGACGACACGCGGCTGCTATCTGCTGGCGCCTGATGCGGTGCTGCTGGATGGGTTGGATGCCTTGTTGCAGGAGACCGGCCAGCCGGAGTTTGAACATGATGAATGAACCGTTGATCGCGTCGGCTTTGATTGAACCTCGCTTGATTGAGCGTGCCTTGGCTGAGCATCCTGTGCTGGTGCAGGCCGATGCGCTGACCGCGGCGGGGAAGATGCGCCGGCTCGGACCGGCTTTTGCCCGCTTCATCGCCTCGCTCGATGCGGCAACGCCGGCGCCGCTGATGCTGGCCTGCGTGCTGCTGTCCGAGCTGGAGGGCAGGGGACATAGCTGCCTGCTGCTGGAGGATCTGGCCGATCCGTCGGCCATGCTCGGATGGAGCGAGGAAGAGTGGCGCTCCCTGCGCGACGCCTGCGCGGCGCCCGCACCCACCACACCAGCGGCGCCGGCTGCCACCGGTGCCGCAGTCACCGCCTCCGCCGCCACCGCCAACGCCGCCGCCGCTTCTGCCGCCACCGTCGGCCGGGCCGGGGATGCGCTGCCGGACAGCGTGCAGGCCTGGAGCCGACTGCTGCACGCGTGCCGCCAGGTGCGCGGTGCGGGCGTGCCCGACGATGGCCAGCCGCTGGTGCTGGCCGCCAGCCGCCTGTACCTGCGCCGCTACTGGCGCGACGAAAACGTCGTCGCCGACGCCGTCCGCCAGCGCGCCGCGCCGGCCGCCGCCGCGCCGGATAGTGCATTGGCCCGTGCCTCCGGCGTCGGGCAACCAGATCCCGCCCATGTCCGCCCCTGGCTGGACATCCTGTTCGAGCACGCCCCGCGCGGCGGCGCCACCGACTGGCAGAAGATCGCCTGCGCCGTCGCCCTGCGCGGCAAGCTGGCGGTCATCACCGGTGGCCCCGGCACAGGCAAGACCTACACCGTTGCCCGTCTGCTGGCCCTGCTGTTTGCAATGGAAGGCAGCAACGCCGGCAACCTGCGTATCGCCCTCGCAGCGCCAACCGGCAAAGCCGCCGCCCGCCTGAAACAGTCCATCGACCACGCCCTCGACCAGCTTTCGGACAAGGTCGGCGACCAGCTCCCGCTGCGCGACCTGGCGGCGCGGATGGGCGGCGCGCGTACCCTGCATAGCCTGCTCGGCGCCCGTCCCGACACGCGCAGCTTCCAGCACCACGCCGGCAACCAGCTCGATGTGGACGTGCTGATCGTCGATGAAGCGTCGATGGTGCACCTGGAAATGATGGCAGCCCTGCTCGACGCGCTGCCGCCCGGCGCGCGCCTGATCCTGCTGGGCGACAAGGACCAGCTAGCCTCGGTGGAAGCCGGCGCCGTGCTGGGCGACCTGTGCCACGACGCACAGCGCGGCGGCTACAGCCCGTCCACGCTGGCCTATGTGGCAGCCGCCACCGGCCAGCACATCCCGGCAGACTTCCACGGCGACGCGGGCGCCCTGGCGCAGCAGACGGTAATGCTGCGCGAAAGCCGCCGCTTCGGCGGCCCGATCGGCGCACTGGCGCTCGCCGTCAACACCGGCGACGCGGATGCCGCACGCAGCGTGCTGCGCAGCGAGTCGGAAGGCAGGGTGCTGTGGACCGATGGCGCGCAGCAGGAAGACGTGCTGCGCCTCGCCGTCGATGGCCGGGCCCAGGCCGAAGGCGGCTACCGCGAATACCTGAAACTGGTGAAGGCCGGTCCGAAAGCCGGCCAGCCACACCAAGCCTGGGTGCTGGAAGTGCTGCGCGCCTTCGAAGCCTTCCGCCTGCTGTGCGCAGTGCGCGAAGGCGAGTGGGGCGTATCCGGCCTGAACGAGGCGATCGCGCAGCGGCTGGAAGCGGCGCGCCTGATCCGCCGCCGCGGCGAATGGTATGTCGGCCGCCCGGTCATGATTACGCGCAACGACTATGCCACCGGCGTATACAACGGCGACATCGGCCTCACGCTGCCCGATCCGGAACGCGCCGGTTCATTGCGCGTCTGGTTCTCGGATGGCGAGCAGGTGCGCAGCGTGCTGGCGACCCGCCTGCGCAATGTGGAAACCGCGTTTGCCATGACGGTGCACAAGTCGCAGGGTTCCGAGTTCAGGCACACCGCCCTGGTGCTGCCGCGCGAAGCCGGCAGCGTGATGGCGCGCGAGCTGATTTATACGGGCATCACGCGCGCCAGGGAATTCTTCACGCTGGTCACGCCAAACGGCGGCGTGCTGCCGGAAGCCATCGCCCAGCGCACGCACCGCGCCAGCGGCCTGCGCGAGCTGATCGCACGCTAAGCCCGAAAAGCAAAACGGCCGCACAGGGCGGCCGCGATGCGCAGGCGAGGGCCGCTTACGAAGCGCGGCGGCGGCTCGGCTTGGAGGCGGACGGCGCCTTTTTGCGGCCGTTGGAGGCCTTCATCACGCGCGGCTTTTCCTCCACGCCGGAAATCATGCGGCGGATATTCAGCGCGTCCATCAGGCGTGCCGAATTGGCCTTGGCGTTCAGCAGCACCAGGGTGGCGTCGCGGCCGGCGGTGGTGATGCGCATGATCAGGCAGCGGCCCGCTTCTTCGGTATAGCCGGTCTTGGACAGGCCGATATCCCAGCCCTTGGCGCCAACCAGGCGGTTGGTGTTGTGGTACTCCACGTCGCGGCCCTTGACCTTGATCACTTCCGCCTTGTCGGTGGTGATGCGGCGGATGTCCGCATAGGTGGCGGCGGCAGTGGCCATCTTCACCAGGTCGGCGGCGTTCGAGGTGTTGTTCGGCGACAGGCCGGTTGGCTCGTCGATGCGGGTGCTGCTCATGCCCAGCGCCTTGATCTTGGCGTTGACGGCTGCCTTGAAGGCAGTCGGACCGCCCGGATAGGTGCGGCCCAGCGAAGCGGCGGCGCGATTGTCGGAGGACATCAGGGCCAGCTGCAGGATCTCGCCGCGCGTCAGCTTGGCGCCGACCGGCACGCGCGACATGCTGTGCTTCAGCGTATCCACGTCTTCGCGGTCGATGCTGATTTCTTCGTCCATGTCGAGCTTGGCGTCCAGCACGACCATGGCGGTCATCAGTTTGGTCAGGGAGGCGATAGGAACGACGGCGTCGGCGTTCTTCTCAACCAGGACTTTGCCGGTCTCATCCTCAACGACCAGCACGGATTGCGAGCCCAGCTTCGGGGCGGCAAATGCGGCTGCGGAGATCGACATCAGCACGATGGCGGTCAATTTTTTCATCATGTCCGTGGGGAAACTTTTTGCAAACTTGGATAATAAACTTAAAGTGAATTCTAGTCCAGCAGAGGGGCGACACGTTTAAGCCAGGCATAAAAAAAGGGGCCGGAGCCCCATTTTTTGTGGTTTTTGTGGCGTCTTACTTGGTCGCGTAGATTTTATCAAACTCTCCGCCGTCATCGAAGTGGCGCTTCTGCGCTGCGCGCCAGCCGCCGAAGACATCGTCCACCGTGAACAGCGTGATCGGCTTGAAGTTGGCCGCGTATTTCTTGTACACGGCTTCCGAACGCGGACGCAGGTAGTGCTTGGCGATGATTTCCTGGCCCGCATCGGAGTACAGGAAGTTCAGGTAGGCCGTGGCTTCCTTGCGGATGTTGCGCTTGTCAACCACCTTGTCCACCACGGCGACCGGATTCTCGGCCACGATGGATACGGCCGGATACACGACTTCGAAGTTGTCGCCGAATTCAGCGCGCACCAGGTTCACTTCGTTCTCGAAGGTCACCAGCACGTCGCCGATCTGGCGCTGGGTGAAGGTGGTGGTGGCGGCGCGGCCGCCGGCGTCCAGGATCGGCACGTTCTTGAAGATCTTGCCGACCAGTTCGCGCGCCTGGGCTTCATTGCCGCCTTTCTTGATGACGGAGCCCCAGGCGGCCAGGTAGGTATAGCGGCCGTTGCCGGCGGTCTTCGGATTCGGGATCACCACGGCCACGCCCGGCTTGGCCAGGTCGGTCCAGTCCTTGATCGCTTTCGGATTGCCCTTGCGCACCAGGTACACCATGGTGGAGTAGGACGGTGCGGCATTGTTCGGGAATTTCCTGGCCCAGTCCTGCGCCACCAGGCCGCGGTCGGCCAGCAGGTCGATGTCGTTGGCCTGGTTCATGGTCACCACCGACGCTTCCAGGCCGTCGGCGACCGAGCGCGCCTGCTTGGACGAGCCGCCGTGCGACATCTTGATGTTCACGTCGCCGCCGGTGCTCTTCTTATAGGCTGCTTCGAAGGCCGGATTGATATCCTTGTACAGCTCGCGCGCCACGTCGTAGGACACGTTCAGCAATTGTGCTTCGGCGGCCGAAGCCAGGGAGGGGCCGAAAGCCGCTGCGGCGAAAACGAGGCTTAATGCGAAATTCTTCTTAGTCATGGCAGTCTCTATAGTGAAAACACATATGCAATGGTCTAGAATCTTGCGCGGAAAGAAAACTATTTTCTGGTTATATGCTTAGACGGCCCGTGATCCGCAGGGTTGGGCGGATTGTTGTATAGTCGGCCTGTGATTCGGTTTTTGTGAGCATACATGAGTTTTGAAATACGCTTGGCAGCATCGTCGGACGCCCCTGCGGCTTGTAATGTGCTGCGCCGTTCGATTGTGGAATGCTGTGAACGCGATCACAAAAACGACCCTGCCATCCTGCAGGCCTGGCTTGGCAACAAGACGCCGGAAATGGTGGCCAGCTGGTTTGCCTCCCCGACCAATTACTCCATCGTAGCCGTTGAAGAGGGCAATGTCGTTGGCGTGGCCCTGCTGACGGGCGCCGGCAAGCTGGCCCTGTGCTATCTGCTGCCCGAGGCGCGCCGCAAGGGCGCGGGCAAGGCGCTGCTGCGCTGCATCGAGGAGCGCGCCTGCGCCTGGGGCGTGAAAGCCCTGCAGCTGCACAGCACCGCCAGCGGCGAGGAGTTCTTTACCCGCCAGGGTTACCTGAGCTCGGGCAATGTGCGTTCGCCCTACGGCGTGGATACCGTGTTCTTCTGGAAGCAGCTGGATGGCAGCGTATGCGATTTGCCGGAAGGCAAGCGCAAGCGTTTCTGCGGCTGCGGCGCCAGCTGATCCAGCGCCGCTGCTTAAATTAAACTTAATTATTTAGCCAAGAAAGTTAAAGGGGTTTCTCAACTCCCCCTGCTATGGGCTATAGTGTTCCCTGGTGCAATTGACAGGTTTGCTATGGCTAATCGACGCGACTTTCTTCAACAGAGCCTCGGCCTTACCGGCGCCGCCCTGCTGGGCGTTCCGCTTGTCGGCCAGGCCCGCCAGCAGGATCTGGCTCCCCCTCCCGACATTTTCGACACGCAGGCGCTCGATCTGGAATTCTGGATCAAGCCGCGTACCATCATGGTGACTCGTCCGCAGAGCAATGAAAAGGCCAGGGTGACTTACTGGCGCGACGGCGAGATCATCGACTCCGCCTACCAGCAGCTGTGCCATCTGCTGCGCGACGTGAACGGCAAGGAAACGGCGCCGATCGATCCGAAGCTGCTGGAAACGCTGTGGGGCACGCAAGCCTTCGTGCAGCGCTTCGGCATCGAAAGCCCGATCGAAATCCTGTCCGGCTACCGCACGCCGGCCTCCAACCAGAAACTGCGCGAGCAGGGCATTCCGGCAGCCCGCCAGTCGCTGCACATGGAGGGCAAGGCGGCAGATATTCGTATTACGAATCTCAATGCTGAAGTATTGGGCGGGCTGGTGAAAAGCTTCCGCCAGGGCGGCGTCGGCTTCTATTACCGGGAAGGCCCGAGGGGCGGCTGGATCCACGCCGATACCGGGCTGCAACGGACCTGGAAAGGCTGAGCTTACTCATCAATAGCAAAATGCAACAGACTACGGTTTCGGCTTGGTAGTGGAAGGATGATGGGCGTAAGATGAGTTGGTGGGTGGGGTGTCCACCAACGAGAGATAAAAATGAAAGAAAAACAGCTCTTATGCGTGGCTCTTGAATGGGTTTCGCAGGAAGAGTTGAGCGCCTCTCTCCCCGACTGGGATATCTGCCATGTCTCCAGTCTGAACGAAGCCAGGGCCGTGCTGCGCAGCCGGGAGCTCCTCGTGGGCTTGCTGCTGGTGGACGTGCGCCGGCTGTCCGTGGAAGCGCTCGACAGTTTCCTTCGCGAACACTGGAGAATGAAGTGGGTCGCTGCGTTTGCACCGGCGGCGCTGAACCTGACTTCCTTCCGCCAGGTGATGGTCGAGCATTGCTTCGACTACCATACCTCACCACTCGATTTTCAGCGGCTCGGGCATACCCTGGGCCACGTCCACGGCCTCGCCTCCCTGCAGGGCGAGCCGGATAGCGATACCCCTCCCAACAGCATGTCCCTGGTCGGCGCCAGTCCGGCCCTGACGGTTTTGCGCCAGAATATCCGCAAGGTGGCCAGCGTACCGGCGCCGGTACTGATCTGGGGCGAGAGCGGCACCGGCAAGGAGCTGGTGGCGCGTGCCGTGCATGCCAATTCGCCGCGCAAGGATGCGCCGTTCGTGCCCGTCAATTGCGGCGCCATCCCGGCCAGCCTGATCCAGGCCGAGCTGTTCGGCTACGAGCGCGGCGCCTTTACCGGCGCCAGCCGCGACAAGATGGGCCTGATCGAAACGGCGGCCGGCGGCACCATTTTCTTCGACGAGATCGGCGACCTGCCGCTGGACATGCAATCGAACCTGCTGCGCTTCCTGCAGGAGCGCACCATCCACCGCGTCGGCGCCACGCGCGGCACCCAGGTCGATGTACGCGTGATTGCCGCCAGCCACGTGCGGCTGGTGGATGCGGTGCGGGCAGGGCGCTTCCGCGAGGACCTGTTCTACCGGCTCAACGTGCTGACCCTGGACACGCCGCCGCTGCGCCAGCGGCGCGAGGATATCGTGCCCCTGGCCGAGCATTATTTCCACGAGTTTGCCGCCGAGCGGGCGGCCGGCCTGAAAGGCTTTGCGCGCGACGCCCTGCGCGCCATCAACGACTATGCCTGGCCGGGCAATGTGCGGGAACTGGTGAACCGGGTCCGGCGCGCGTCGGTGATGGCCGAGGGGCGGCTGATCCGTGCTGCCGACCTGGGCCTGGACGGCTCGATGCGGCGCAACGACCGCGAGTGCCTGGACGGGGCCGTCACACGCGCCGAACGGCACGCCATCGAAACCCGGCTGGAAGCGGGCAAGAGCATGACGTCCGTGGCGCGCGAACTGGGCGTATCGCGCATGACGCTGTACCGGCTGATGTCCAAGCACGGCATCGAGCTGCCCACGCGGCGCGCGGCGCCGGCCTGAGTCCGGCGGCCGGCAGCGCTCAGTGGTAGTAGTAGGGCGGCGTCGGCACGCTGTCGGTGCGCGCCAGCCGCTCGTCCTCCAGGTTGACCCGGTGATCCCACCAGATATGCCAGCCACGGCGCTGGTCGTCCACATATTCCGGATGTTCGTTCAGCATTTTGCCGAAGAATTGTTCGAACTCAGAGACGTATTCCTTTACCTTCATAGTTTCCTCCGCATCGGGTACACTGGCGGCCGTGTAAATGTTTCATATGGATGACAATGCAGGACAATCAGGACAAGCCGCGCTTTCGCCCTGTGCCGTGGACGGCGCTGGAAACGCCCGCCGACGTCGAACTGTGGATTGCCGAACACGATCTGGCGCTGCAGGAACATGTCGGCAAGCAGGAGACCGGCTACGGCGTCTGCTTCAGCCTGGCCGCCGGCGGCGAGATTTACATGCAGACCGCGGATGGCGCTGTGATCCTGGATGTTACGCCGGACGCGGACTGGGTGTCGCCCCTTATCGAGGCGGTGGCCCAGGCCGAAGCGCCCAAGGGCTCGCTGTGGCTGCTGCCGGACGATAAGCTGGTGCAGCTGATCATCGGCCTGTCCAGCCTGATTGCCTCTACCACTCTCGTGGTCGGCCACAATTTCGGCCGCCGCCGCCATTTCTGAAGGAAACGATCGATGCGCAAACCCCTCCTGTCCCTGTTCGCGGCGGCCCTGCTGGCCGGCGCCGCCCTGCACGCATCCGCAGCCGACCTGCTGCAGACGGTCAAATCGCGCGGCACGCTGAAAGTGGCGATGGAAGGCACGTATCCGCCATTCAACTACAAGGACCAGAAAACGGGCGAGCTGGTCGGCTACGACGTGGATGTGGCCAAGCTGCTGGCCAGCAAGCTGGGCGTGAAGCCGGAATTCGTGACCACCGAATGGTCGGCGATCCTGGCCGGCCTGGCGAGCAACAAGTACGACGTGATCGTGTCCCAGGTCGGCATCAATGCCAAGCGCGAGCAGGTGTTCGATTTTTCCCGTCCCTATATCTATTCCTCGCCGATGCTGATCGTGCGCAGGGACGACAGCAACAACTGGACCTCGCTGCAGCAGCTGAAGGGCAAAAAGGTTGGCGCCGGCCAGGGTAGCGTGTACGAAGCCCAAGCCAAGGCGGTACCGGGCATCGAGGTCAAGAGCTACCCGGCAGCGCCGGAAAACCTGGCCGACCTGGCCGCCGGCCGCATCGACGCGGCGCTGAACGACAGCCTGCTGGCGGCGTGGCTGCTGAAGACCACGAAATTGCCGATCAAGGCCGGCGCGCGCGTCGGCGCGGTCGAGCGCATGGGCATTCCCTTCCAGAAGAACAATCCGCAATTCAAGGCTGCGCTGGAAAAGGCGCTGGCCGACGCGGCCGCCGACGGCAGCCTGACTGCCATCTCCATGAAATGGTTCGGCACCGACGTCAGCAAGGCGCCGTAAGCGATGGACTGGCTTGAGCTGCTGAAGGAGGCAGCGCCCGCGATGCTGACGGGCGCCGGCTACACGCTGATCTTTGCCGTGGCCTCGATGCTGGGCGGCCTGCTGATCGGCTTCCCTACGGCCGTGATGCGCATCCTGCCGTGGAAGGCGCTGCGCTGGCCGGCTTCGGTGTACGTCAGCGCCATGCGCGGCACGCCGCTGCTGGTGCAGATGTTCGTCATCTACTACGGCCTGCCCAGCGTGGGCATCGAATTCACGCCGGTCACGGCCGGCATCCTGGCGCTCAGCCTGAACTCCGGCGCCTACCTGTCGGAAAGCCTGCGCGGCGCGATTCTCAGCGTGGCCAAGGGCCAGTGGTCGGCCAGCTACAGCCTGGGCATGGGCTATGCGCAGACGCTGCGCCACGTCATCATGCCGCAGGCCCTGCGCGTGGCGGTGCCGTCGATGAGCAATACGCTGATCAGCCTGATCAAGGACACCTCGCTGGTGTCGGTGATCACGATGACCGAACTGATGCTGTCCACCAAGGAAGTGATTGCCGCCACCTTCCAGCCGCTGCCGCTGTACCTGGCCGCAGCCGCTATCTATTGGATACTCAGCCTGCTGTTCGAACAGGTGCAGCGCTACGCCGAAAACCGCCTCAACCGCTCGCACCGCCAGGCCTGACGCCAGCCCGCTCGACATTGTCATAAGTGCATGCTAGGCTTGGACAAACAATAAGCGGGGTGATATGGACGACGAGAAGCGCGGCCTGCCGGGCCGCCAGGCCTTGCCGGGTCTGATGCCGCAAGAAGCCATGCTGGCCGCCCTGGGCGGCAATGCTCCCGTACCGCGGCCCTGCGACGACGCGGCCAGTCTGCAGTTCCCCAGCGAGCAGGATTACTTCAACGACCTGTACTTGCTGGCCCCGGTCGGCTACTTCGTGCTGGCGCAGGACACCACCGTCCTGCAGATGAACCTGGTGGGCGCCGACCTGCTCGGCCTGCCGCGCCACAATCCGGAACGCATCCCGCTGCGCCAGTTCATTGCCGCCCGCTTCATGGCCGACTTCGACCGTTTCGTCGCTGCCGCCCTGAGCAGCAGTGAGCCGCAGCGCTGTTCCCTGCAGATGACGCGCGGGCGCGGCGACCGCGGTTTTCCGGTGACCCTGCTGGCCAGCGGCGCGCCCGGCGCGCACAGCTTGCGCGTGGTGCTGGAACTGGCCGAAGGCAAGCTGGCGGCGCTGGAGAAAAGCGAGGAGCGCTTCCGCCGCATCGTGCATACCGCGGAGGAGGGCATCTGGGAAATCGACACCACCGCCCTGACCAGTTTCGTCAATCCGAAAATGGCGTCGATGCTGGGCTATACCATCGAGGACATGCTGGAGCAGCCGCTGGTGCGCTTCATGGACGACGAAGGCCGCTCGATCCTGGAGCGGAATATCCTGCGCCGCCAGCAGGGCGTGGCCGAGCGCCACGAATTCAAGTTCCTGCGCAAGGACGGCAGCGAGATGTGGGCCACGCTGGCCACCAATCCCATCTTCGATGCCGACGGCAGCTACATGGGCGCGCTGGCGCTGGTGAGCGATATCACGGAGCGCAAGCTGTCGGCCGAGCTGGTCTGGCACCAGGCCAATTACGACACGCTGACCGCGCTGCCGAACCGCAATATGTTCCACGACCGGCTGCTGCAGGAAATGAAGAAGGCCCGGCGCGACGGGCAATTCCTGGCGCTGCTGTTCATCGACCTGGACCAGTTCAAGGAAGTCAACGACCGCCTCGGCCACGAAATGGGCGACAAGCTGCTGGTGCAGGCCTCGGAACGGATTGCCGCCTGCGTGCGCGCCACCGATACCCTGGCCCGTCTTGGCGGCGATGAATTCGTGGTCATCCTGCCCGGCCTCGACCACGTAAACAATGTCGAGCGCGTGGCCGAGCAGATCATCGGCACGCTGAACAAGCCTTTCGCGCTGGGCGCGTCCAGCGGCACGGTATCGGCCAGCATCGGCATTGCCCTGTATCCGTCGGACGCCTCGGATGCCGAGCAGCTGCTGCGCAATGCCGACCAGGCGATGTACGCCGCCAAGAACGGCGGCCGCAACCGCTACAGCTACTTCACGCCGGACATGCAGGCTGCCGCCCAGCTGCGCCTGCGCCTGACCGCCGACCTGAAGATGGCGGTGGCCAACGGCCAGTTCGAACTGTACTACCAGCCCATCGTGAATCTCGTCACCGGCCGCATCGAACGCGCCGAAGCGCTGCTGCGCTGGCACCATCCGGAACGCGGGCTGCTGAATCCGGCCGACTTCATCGGCAGCGCGGAAGCCAGCGGCGTGATCCTGGAAATCGGCGACTGGGTATTCCGCACCGCGGCCGAGCAGGCCCGGCGCTGGCAGTTGCTGCTGGGCGCACCGTTCCAGATCAGCGTGAACCAGTCGCCGGTACAGCTGCGCAAGGGCACGCGCCAGATGGACGACTGGCTGGCCTACGTGGAAGAACTGCAGCTGGCGCCGCGCAGTATCGTGGTGGAAATCACCGAACGCCTGCTGATGGACCCGGACAGTCCGGTGGTGGAGCGCCTGCGCCAGTTCCACGCCATGGGCCTGCAGGTGGCGCTGGACGATTTCGGCACCGGCCATTCGGTGCTGGCGCACCTGAAGAAATTCGATATCGACTACCTGAAGATCGACCGCAGCTTCGTCATGGACCTGGCCGGCGATTCAGGCGACCTGGCCCTGTGCGAGGGCATTATCGTGATGGCGCACAAGCTGGGCTTGCGGGTGGTGGCGGAAGGGGTGGAAACGGACGTCCAGCTCAGGCTGCTGCAGGCAGCGGGCTGCGATTATGCGCAAGGGTTCGTGTATGCGCCGCCGATGCCGGCGGCCAGGCTGGCGCAGATGGTGTCAGCCCAGGCGCAGCAGTGAGATCACGCGGTCGCGGTTGATGCCGACCAGGGCCGAGGTCAGCGACACCAGCTGCTGGTAGCCCGGGTCCTTGGACAGGTTGGCAAACACTTCGGCCATCTGGCCCATGCCCACCAGTTCCATCTCCGGCAGATTCTGCTCGGCGCGCTGCGCCGCTACCGTCAGTTCCTGGCGCACCTTGGCCAGCGCCGCTTCCACGTGGGACAGCGCCTGCGTTACCTGCTGCAGGGTGGCGCGCATGGATTCGACATCGCTGGCGCCCCAGTTTTCCGGCACCACGGCCGCCGCCTCGGGTTCCGCGCGCAGGCGGTTCAGCTGGCCGCCGGGGAAGCGCATGCCGCCGCCCTGGACCGCCAGCGAATCGCGCACGCCGGGGTAGTTCGCTTCGCCGGTCGAGAACACCAGCTCGCCATCCTTGCCCACCGAGACGCGCACGCCGGCCGGCGCCAGCGCCTGGTCGAAGCGGGTCACGATTTCGCCGTCGCTCAGCGTGGGCGACAGGTGCACCGAGCGCAGGCCGGCGGTGCCGCCGCCGACCGAAATGGCCAGCGTTTCGCGGGCGCCGTTGCGCAGGTTGGCCAGCGTCATGCCGCGAACGGTAAAGCGCTGCGAGGATGGTTCGGTCGAGTATTGCAGCTGGGCGTCCAGCGTGCCGCCGGAGGACTGGCTGCGGGTTTTCCAGGTGTCGGTGAACTGGCGGATGCGCTGTTCCACCTGGCCGTCGCGCATCTGGCGCGCGGCCAGCTTGGCCGACAGGTCGCTCTTCAGGCTGCGCAACTGCGCCGCGCTTTGTTCCAGGAAATCGATGGCCTGCTGAGCGCCCGAGATATCGTTCTGCAAAGGTGCATCCCAGTTGCTCAGGCCGCGGCGCAGGGCAGGGCGGGACTGGGCAGCTGCGCTGGCCTGATTCTCGGCTGCCGAGCCTGCATCGGCCGGCGCGCCGTCCACCTGGCCGGCCGCAACCGCGGTACCGGTGTTGCCGGTTGCGTAGCCTGTCGTGTTTGAGCGCTGGACGATTTCCATAGTGTCTTACAGTTTACAGTTTTACAGGGCGTCGAACAAAGAGAGCTTGGAGATCTGGCCGTAAGCCTGGTAGGTTGCCTCCAGCGCCAGTTTGTAGCCGGTCAGCTGGGTGCCGGCGTCGGCGTAGTCCAGGTCGCCGATATCATGCAACGCAATATTGTTCGACAGCGCCACGTTGGTGTGGTTGGCCGACAGCGTGGCCATCACGTTCTGCACGCCGCCAAAGGTGGCGATCTTTTGCGAGACCGCGTCCAGGCCGGTATCCGTGCCGCTCAGGGCCGCCTGCAGCGCGGCGCGGGTGGTCGCATCGTTCGGGTCGGCGCCCGGTGCCTTCAGCGCTTCGATGGCGCCGTTGATCTGGTTCAGCCAGTCCTGCAGGCCGCTCACATCCACGTTGGCCACCTGGGTCACGCCATTGCCCACCACCACCTGCTGCTGCTGGGTATTGCCGGCGTAGGCATACTGCAGCGACAGCGGCGCGGCCGGATCGTACGTCATGGCCGGCGTATTGGTTTCCGTGCCGGAGAAGATGTACTTGCCTTCCTGGTCGCGCGTATTGGCGTTGTAGAACACGGAATCGCGCAGGGCGGTCAGGCTGTTGACCATCGACTTCAGGTCGTCCGGCGTATTGCCGCCGTCCAGCGCCCACACCAGCAGGTCGCGGCCGGCGTTCATGTCGTTGACCATGCCGTCCAGGTAGGACTCGTTCTTGGCCAGGCGGATCTTCAGCGCGTCGATATTATCGACGTACTGGTTGACGATGGCCTGCTCGCGGTTCAGGCGCGACAGGCGCACGTTGGCAATCGGGTCATCCGACGGCACCAGCAGGCGGGTGCCGTTGGCCATCTTCGAGGTCAGGTCGGTCAGCACGCCCTGGTTCAGGTTCAGCGAACGAAGCATCGTCGCCTGATATTGCATGGATGCGATACGCATGGGCTACTCCTTAACCGAACATGGCCATGGTGGCGTCGAACAGCTGGCCGGCTACCGTGATTACGCGCATATTCGCGTTGTACATCTGCTGGAACTGCACCAGGTCGATGGCTTCCTCATCCTTGTTGACCGAGCTGGTGGCGGCCCAGTCGTCCTCGGCCTGCTGGCGGATGGTGCCGGCGGTTTTCAGCAGCGACTTGTTCTGCGCGCTATCCACGCCCAGCTTGCCCACCAGCTGGGTATCGGCGTCGCCCAGCTGCACGCTGCCGATGGAGGTCAGGGTGATCGGCTGGTTCTTGATGTCGATCAGCAGCTGCAGGTTGCCGCTGTCGCCCGGCGCGCCGGTGCTGGACAGCGCCAGATCGGAAGCCTTGAAGCCGGGCACGATGCTCAGGATGCCGCCGCTGCCGGTCGGGTTAAAGCTGAACAGGGGCAGCCCGGTGCCGGTCGGATTTACGCCATCCGAGCCTGCCAGCAGCTGGTCGTTGATCTTCTTGGCCAGCTGTTCCGCCATCTCGGAGATGGATTTCTGCAGCGGCGCCAGGGTGTTCTTTTCGTAGTTGCCGAGGCCGCCCAGCTGGCCGCCCATCTTGGTGTCGTCGATGGCGAACTTGGTGTTGCCGTAATTCAGGGTCAGCACCGGCGCGCCGCTGCTGGTATCCATGAACAGGGTGCCGGCGTCGCGGCCGTTCACCAGCGGCTGGCCGCTCTTCAGGGAAATCGAACGGCTGCCGTCCGGCTGTTCCAGCACCTCGATCGCGGCAAACTGGGCCAGCTGGTCGATCTGCTGGTCGCGCTCGTCGATCAGGGCCGAGGTATTGGTGTCCACGGCGGCCGCGGTCTGGATGCGCTGGTTCAGCGTGGCGATGTTCTTCAGCAGGGTGTTGAACTGCGGCAGGGCCGCATCGCGCTGCTGGGAAACGGAAATCTGCTGGTTGCGGGTGACTGCGTAAATGCTGTTGAAGCCTTGCGACAGTGCGTCAGCCGAGGTCACCACCGCCTGGCGCAGCGGCGAGGAGGTGGGATCGACGCCCAGGCCGTTCAGCGCAGCAAAGAACTTGTCGATGCCGCTCGACAGGCTGGTCTTGTCGTCGCCCATGATCTGCTCCATCTGCAGAAAATAGCGATTCGGCTCCACGTAGGCGCCGACTTCGGTATTCGCGCGCCACAGTTGCTGGGTCTTGTAGCTGTCCGAGAAGCGCAGCAGCGAGCTGACCTGTACGCCGGAACCTGCGGAAGTGGTGCCCACGCCCGGGGCAATTGCCGTCAGCAGCACACCCTGGCGGGTATAGCCTTTGGTTTGCAGATTGGCAAGGTTCTGAGAGGTCGTGTTCAGCGCTGCCTGCGCAGCGATGGCGCCACTCAGGGCATTGTAGATGAGCGTCATGGGGCGATCTGTTCCTGTAAATCCGTTAACGATGAAAGGCGACCGCTACTTGCACTGTATTAAGCGTTATCTGCCTTATTCTTGGTAATTTCTGTTGCCTGACCGGAATTTTGTGCAAGCGGGGCGGCGGCGGGCGCGGCGGGCGGCGGCAGGAGCTGGCGCAGGAGGCTGTCGGCAATGCCGAAGGCGCGGCGGCCGGCCAGCTGGTCCGCTACCAGGTTGTCGGCCATGTCCAGCATGTCGCTGTTGATGGAATCGGACTGCTTGTCGCGGTCGCCCACGGAACGGGCCGACTCGCGCATCTTGTGCAGCATGGTGCCGATAAAGAAGCTCTCGAACTTGACGGCGGCTTCGGTGGCCTTGGCGCGGTAAGCGTCGTCGGCCTGGCTGGCGGCCACCGGGGCCTGGTCGGAACTGTCCACGCCGTTCAGGCGCGGGCTGAGCGGGTCGAAACGTGCACTATCCATCAGATCACCACCAGTTCGCCTTCGATGGCGCCGGCCTGGTCCAGCGCCTGCAGGATGGCCATGATGTCGTCCGGCGTCGCGCCCAGGCTGTTGACCACGTCGATGATGGCCTGCAGCTTGGCGCCGGCCGGCCATTTGAACATTTGCGGTGCACCCTGGTCCACGCTGACCTGGGATTGCGGCGTGACGGTAGTCTGGCCCTGGCTGAACGGCGCCGGCTGGCTGACCTTGGAGCTCTCGGAGATCACCACCTTCAGCGAACCGTGGGTGACGGCTGCCGCTTTCACGCGCAGGCCGTCGGCAATCACCACCGTGCCGGTGCGCGAGTTGAATACCACTTTCGGGTTCTCGGCGCCGACTTCGATCGGCAGCGATTCCAGCTTGGCCATGAAGGCCACACGCTGGGTTGGATTTTCCGGCGCCAGCACGTCGATGCCGGTGCCGTCCATGGTGGAGGCGACTTCACCGAACTTGCGGTTGATCGATTCCACGATATTCGTCGCGGTCTGGAAATTCGGCGCTTTCAGCGACAGATGCACGCTCGGGCGGCTGGCGAAATCGGTCGGGATCTCGCGCTCGATCACGGCGCCGTTCGGAATGCGGCCGGCCGTGGGCGTGTTCACGGTCACCGAGGAGCCGCTCTTGCCGGCTGCGCTCAGGCCGCCGACCACCACATTGCCCTGGGCCAGGGCGTAGGTTTCATTGTCGGCTGCACGCAGCGGGGTCAGCAGCAGGGAGCCGCCGCGCAGGCTTTTTGCGTCGCCCAGCGAGGAGACGGTGACGTCAATCGGCTGGCCGCGGCGGTAGCCGGGCGGGAAGACCGCCGACACCATCACGGCCGCCACGTTTTTCGACTTGGCATCCTGGCCGTCCGGCATTTTCACGCCGAACTGCTTCAGCATATTGATTACCGACTGGCTGGCAAAGCGTACCTGGGTCGAATCGCCGCTGCCGTTCAGACCGACCACCAGGCCATAGCCGACCAGCGGATTGTCGCGCACGCCTTCGATCGAGACGAGATTGCGCAGCACTTGCGCCGCCGAGGCGGGCAGGGCGGTGGCCAGCAGGGCGGCCGAAGCGAGGACCGGGAGCATCCAGCGTTTCATGGTTTCACCTTAGAAGGGCATCAGTGGGCCGAGGAAGAAGCGGGTCAGCCAGCCTGGCTGGTTGGCTTCGGCCAGCGTGCCCTGCGCCGAATAGGCGATGCGGGCATTGGCAATGCGCTGCGACGAGACCTGGTTGTTGGCGTCGATGTCGGCAGCGCGCAGATAGCCTTTCAGGCGCACGAATTCCTCGCCCTGGTTCAGGGTCAGGGTTTTTTCGCCGGCAATGCGCAGCAGGCCGTTCGGCATCACTTCCTGCACCACCACGGTAATCGCACCGGTCAGGGCGTTGGCCTGCGTGGCGCTGGAGTCGCCCTTGAAGGCATTGGTGGCCGCCAGGTCGATGCCGGCTTTCGGGAAGGTCTTGCCCAGCAGGCCAGGCGGCGCAATGCTGGTCGAGGAATCCTTGCCGATGGAGGTGCCGGCGCTCTTGGTGGCTTGCGTGGTTTCCTGCAGGATCACGGTGACCACGTCGCCAACGCGGAAGGCGCGGCTGTCCGAGGTCAGCGACAGGTTCACGTCGGCGGCGAACACGCCGCCGGAGGTGCCGCGCGGCATGCTGCTGCGCGACACGGCAGGCGGTTCGTCGATCGGGCCGGGGCGCACGGGCGCCGGCTGGAAGGTTGCGCAACCGGCCAGCAGCAGCGCGGCCATTGCGCTCAGTTGCGCTTTCATTATCGGGCCGCCTGTGCCAGGTATTGCAGCATATTGTCGGCAGCCGACAGCACCTTGGTGTTCATTTCGTAGGTACGCTGGGCGGCAATCATGTCCACCATCTCTTCCACCACCTGCACGTTGGAGCCTTCCAGCGCCTTCTGTTTCAGGGTGCCGAACTGGGCGTCGCCCGGGTTGCCTTCGGTCGGCGCGCCGGAAGCCTGGGTTTCCTGGTACAGGTTTTCACCCAGGGCCAGCAGGCCGGTCGGGTTGATGAAGGAGCTCAGGGTCAGCTGGCCCACCTGCTGCGGCTGGTTCTGGCCGCGCAGCGTAACGGATACCACGCCGTTGTCGCCGATCGAGATCGAGGTGGCGCCGTCCGGGATGGTGATCTGCGGCACCAGGGGCAGGCCCTGGGCGTTGATCAGCACGCCGTTGGCATCCTTGTTCAGCTGGCCGGCGCGGGTGTAGGCCGGCTCGCCGTTCGGGCGGCGCACCTGCAGGAAGCCGTTGCCGACCACGGCCACGTCCAGCTCGCGGTTGGTGATCTGGGCCGAGCCGTCGCTGAACACTTTCTGGGTGCCGACCATGTGCGTACCGTTACCCAGCTGCACGCCGGTTGGCGCCAGCGTGTTGTTGTCGGCGCGCTGGGTGCCCGGCTGCTGTTCCACCGAGTAGAACAGGTCTTCGAACACCACGCGGTCCTTCTTGTAGCCGACGGTATTGGCATTGGCCAGGTTGTTGGCGATGGCCTGCAGCTTGGCGTCCTGCGCCTGCACACCGGTTTTGCTGATCCACATTGCTGGATTCATCGTATCTCTCCTGGGGTTAGCCGCCGATCAGGCGATTGCCTGCTTCGGTCATGGCGTCGCTGGCTTTGAACATTTTCATCTGGACTTCGAAGGTGCGGTTCAGGCTCATGGTGGCCACCATCTCTTCGATGGCGGACACGTTGGAGCCTTCCAGATGGCCGGAGCGCACCTGCACCGTGGTGTCGGCATTCAGCGGCTGGCCGTCGCGCGCGACGATCAGGCCGGCTTCATTCTTGGTCAGTTCCGAGGTTTCCGCCTTGACCAGTTTCAGCTTGTCGATCACCTGCATTTCGGCGGTCGCGCCCTGGCCGAGGATGGACACGGTGCCGTCCTGGCCGATTTCGATCTTGCGGTAAGGCGGCAGGGTGATCGGACCGCCTTCGCCCAGCAGTTGCATGCCGTTTACGGTCATGGTGCCGTCGGCATCCAGCGTGACGGCGCCGGCGCGGGTGTAGGCTTCCCCGGTCGGACCCTGCACGGCAAAGTAGCCGTCGCCGGAAATGGCGATATCCAGCTCGCGGCCGGTGGACTTCAGCGTGCCCTGGCGGCCGTTGATGGCGTTCGCCTGCATATTGCTCATGTGGCGGTCGTCGTAGCCGTAGCCCGGCAGCTGTACCGCAGTGGACAGCTCCAGGTTGGCGCGGAAGCCGGTGGTGTCCATGTTCGCCAGGTTATTGGCGTGCACCTGCTGTCCGCGCAGGGCCCGTTCGGCCCCGCTCATTGCTGTGTAGATCAGCGCGTCCATTTAATCCTCTTACAGCGCCTGCATCAGCGACTGCAGCATCTGGTTTTCGGTCGTGATGACCTTCGAGTTGGCCTGGTAGTTACGCTGCGAAGTCATCAGGCTGACCAGCTCGGAGGTGATGTCCACGTTCGAGTTTTCCACACGTGCCACCATCAGGTTGGCGGTGCTGCTGGTGCCGGCGGCTTCCGTCAGCGCGGCGCCCGATTCGCGTGTTTCGACCCAGCTGGTGTCGCTCACGGCGCGCAGGCCTTCCGGGTTGGTGAAGTTGGCGATTGCCAGGCGGCCAAAGGACACCGACTCACCGTTGGAATACTTGCCCATGACCGAGCCATCGGTCGCCAGTTCCAGTTGCGACAGCGCGCCTGGCGGGTAGCCGTCGGCGTCGTTTGCGTTGGTGCTGATGTCGCCGGCGAATTGGGTCATGCCGGTGTAGTCGATGGACAGAGTCAGCTGATCCACGCCGCCCGGCAGCGTGGTGGTCGCGCCGAGAGTCACCTTGCCGCCGGCCACGCCGTTCACGGAGGTCAACAGGCCGTCGCCGTCAAAAATCAACTCGGCTGGATTGGCGTTGCCTGCGCCAGCGCCGTCCGGCACTTCCTCGGTGCCAACATACAGGTGCACCTGGATCGTGTTATCGGCGGTTTTGACGAAATATTGGGTCAGGTTGTGCGTGTTGCCCTGCGAGTCGGTGACCGGCGTCGTCTTGGCGAGATTGAAGGTCGAGCTATCGGTTGGATCGAAGGCTGGTGGTGCAGTCTTGATATCCCAGCTCGAAGGCAGGTTACCGTTGAAGGTCACGTTTTCGCTGGCTTTGGCCGGCATGCCGCTGCTGACGATCTTCATCGGACCAAAACCGCCAGGCGTGGTGGTTGGGCGGCCGTTTGCGTCAAGAATCACCGGATAGCCCATCATGGTGCGCCCGTTGGAGTCAACGATATTGCCTTCCGGGGTAGGGTGCAGGATGGCGACGCGGGTGTAGGAAGTCTCACCGGTAGCGTCTTTGGTGACGAAGAAGCCGCGGCCGTCGATGGCGGCGGTCATCGAATTGCCGGTGGAAATGGTGCTGCCGTTCAGGGCGATGTTCTGGCTCACGGAACCGACTTCCACGCCCGCGCCCTTGGTGCCGGCGTAGATGGAGGAGAAGTTGGCGCGGCCCGACTTGTAGCCGTAGGTGCCGGCATTGGCGATGTTGTGACTGATGGTGTTCAGCTGCTCATTGATGGCCTGAATGCCAGACAGTGCGATATCAAAGCTCATGACGGACCTTTCTTAGATAACGGTAGACTTTGCGGCGGCAGCGGCGGCTGCAGCAGCGGTGGTGTTGGAATTGCGGGTACGGCCGTTGAAGACGGTGACGGCGCCTGGCGGCACTTCGCCCACGTTCGAAACATTCAGCACGGCGCCGCCAGTCACCAGGCGCACGCTGTTCAGGCGGCCGGCGATGTCGATCGCGGTATCCTGCTGGCCGTCGCTGGTCACGACCTTCAGCTTGTAGTCGCCGTCGGCCAGTCCCAGTTTCTTCGGATCGATGGTGAACGGTACGCCGCCCGGCGCTCCCTTGCCCAGCTCGATCGTGGTTTCCTTGCCGCCGGAATCGGTCAGCACCAGCTGTGTCTTGGCGCTGCTGGCGGTCAGCGTGATCTCGCCCTTGACTTCTTCGCCGGCCAGCTTCACATGGTCGGTGCTGACCATCACGTTCGAGCCGACCTGGGCGCCCATGGCCAGCACCTGCATCGAATTCAGCGTGGCGACGTTGCTTTCGGTCAGGTTGGCCAGGTTCTTCAGCGCCTCGGTCTGTGACAGCTGGGTCAGCTGCTGCACGAAAGCGGACGGGTCCTGCGGCGAGAGCGGGTCCTGGTTCTGGATCTGCGCCACCAGCAGCTTGGTGAACATGTCCTGTTCCGTGCTGCCGTTGCCCTGCACGGTGCTGTTGCTGCCGCTGTCGGACGACTTGGCTGCTGCGTTGGTGAAGAGATTGGTTTCCATTGATTAGCCTTCGCCGAGTTTCAGGAGGGATTGCTGCATGGTGCGGATGCGCCCCAGCACTTCCACATTGGTTTCAAAGGCGCGCGAGGCCGACATCATGTCGGTCATCTCGGCCACCTGGTTGACGTTCGGGTAAAACACCATGCCGTCGGCGTTCGCCAGCGGGTTGCCCGGGTCGTACACCTTGCGCAGCGGCTCGGCGCTCTCGACCACGTCCAGCACCTGCACGCGGCCGCCATTGGCGGCGTTCGGGCCTTCGTTCATCACGGCCGCAAACACGGGCTTGCGGGCGCGGTAGGTATCGGTTTCGTTGCCGGCCACGGAGTCGGCGTTGGCCAGGTTGGAGGCCACGGTGTTCAGGCGCACGGTCTGCGCCGCCATGGCCGAGCCGGCGATCTGGGAAATGTCTTTAAAGCTCATTGCAGGGGGCCTTATTGTCCGTTGATGGCTTTGGCGATGCCGCGCAGCTTCATGTTGATGAAGGTCAGGCTGGTCTGGAAATCGGTCGCGTTCTGCGAGAAGGCGGCCTGCTCGACGCCGATTTCGACGGTATTGCCGTCGCCGCTCGGGTGGTAGGGCACGCGGTACAGCGGGTCGGCGTCGCCATCGAGCTGCGGCTCGCCGGCGGCCTGGGACTGGACCTGCGCCAGGGAGGCGGCAAAGTCGATGTCCTGGGACTGGAAGCCTGGAGTGTTCTCATTGGCAATATTCGATGCCAGAATGCGCGTACGTTCCGCCCGCAAGTGCAGTGCATCCGCATGCAAACCCAGCGCGTCCTTGAAGTTGATGCTCATTGTTTTTCCTCCGGAATCCCTGCGGTTAGAATGCGTTCTTGCGCTTCGGCGAGAAGTCCAACGTAATCATAAAGGTATTGCCTATGCTCAACAACAAACTAATTGTACCCGGTTTTAGCGTCTTGTTGCTCACTGGCATTATTCAATCTACGGCTTTTTCTGCGAATTTCCCAGATCAAATTTTGCTGAAAGTCAAAGAAACCGCGTTGGCGACGGTCGAGCAGCAGGCCCAGTCGGCCGCACTGGACGATGCGCGGGTGGAGGTGGAAGTCGTCAAAAACACCCGCCCGCTGCCGTCCTGCCCGCAGTCCGTCACAGTGGAAACGGCGGATGTGCGGAGTTTCTCGCGCATGCGCTTTGTTGTCGTATGTGAATCGCAACCGGGCTGGCGCTATGATTTCGTGGTGCGCGCCAGGGTGTCTGCCAAGGTTGCAGTAGCTGCAAATGATTTAATGCCGGGGAAATTTTTGTCGCCTTCTGACGTGTTGCTGGAGCGCCACGACATTACTGCGACCCCGGATGCCTTTTCGGATTTGACGGCGATCGAGGGGATGTCGGCGCGGCGCACGCTGCGCGCCGGGGATGTGCTGCGGCCGAATATGCTGGTGGCGCCGCCGCTGGTGAAACGGGGCGATCAGGTGCGCATCGTGGCGCGGCGCGAGCAGATTGAGGTCAGCATGTCGGGGGAGGCCATGGATACCGGCGCGCGCGGGGCGCTGGTGCGCGTGAAGAACGCGAGCGGGACGGTGATCCGGGCGCGCGTGACGGAGGTGGGGACGGTGGAGCCGGCGGATTTGCCTTTGCCTTGAGAAAACCTAAACCCGGGGTCAGACCCGCGGGGTCTGACCCCGGGTTTAGGTTTTAATTGCCGCCGCGCCGCGAAATACGCGCCGCCAGTCCCGCCAGCTTGTCGGCATACGCCGGGTCGGTAGCATAGCCCCCCTGGGCCAGTCCACGCGCAAAGGCGCGCGCATCGCCACCGGCGTTCAGGGCCGCCTGATAGCGCGGATTATCGCTCAGCATATCGGCATAATCCCTGAAGGCCGTCGCCTGGTCCGGATAGCTGCGGAAGCGCTCCACGCGCTTCACGGCCGCGCCGTATTCGTATTCGGTGGTGGTGGCTGCCGCCACAGCGCCCTGCCATTGCCCGCCGGCCTTGATGCCGAACAGGTTGTTGCTGTCGCCGCCATTTGCGCCGCGCAGCGGACGCTGGCCCCAGCCCGATTCCAGTGCGGCATGCGCCGACACGATTTCCGGCGATACGCCCAGGCGCTGCCCGGTTTCTTCCGCATACGGCCGGATCGCTTCCAGGAACGCCTGCTGCGCCTCGCTGTCCACGCCCTCGGTGGTGCCGCCAATCGCGCGCGCTGCATTCAGTTTGGCGCGCAGGGCGGCGCCATCCACGTTCAGGGCGCTGCCGGATGCCGCATCGCCCGTGCTGCTGCCCCTGGCCAGGTAAGCGTTGACGTCCGACTGCACCGCGCGGAAGGTGGCGGAAAACGCGCCGGACGATGCGCCGGCGCCGCTGAAAGCCGCGGGCAGGGCAGGGCGCGCCGCCGTCATGTTCGACTGCGTGGCGGCGGTGGCGCGGGTGGCTGCCGTGAAGGCGTTGAAATCAGGCCGGTTCATATGTCTGGTCGTCGCCATGCAGCACGCGCTGCATGATGGTGTATTGTTCAGCGAGCAATTCGGAGTTGCGCTTGCCCAGTTCCTTGGCGGTGCGCACCAGCACTTCAAGTTTCTGCCAGTCGGCTTCCAGCCTGGCGCGCGCCTCGGGGCGGAGCAGGGTGAATACCTGGGCCATGGACGGCTGGGCCCCGGTCAGGCGGGTCGCCAGTTCGACGCGCAGCACGCGGCGCGCATCCAGCACCGGCACCAGCGCGCCGATGGCTTCGGCCACTTCGCCCAGTTCCGTGTGCTGGTGGCGGATGGCGGCCACGAACTGGCGCTCGATCAGCTCCAGCATGCGGGCGTAATCGGCCAGGTCGGCGCCGATGCCTTCCACCAGCTGCTTCATGGCTTCCTGGCGCGGCATGGCGGAAACGGACGAAGTCTTCACTGCCGTATTCACTTTTCGCCCCGGTGGAAACGCTGGATCAGGCCGGCCAGCTTGCCGGCGTCGAACGGCAGCTCGCCCTTGGCCAGTGCGTCGCGCAGCTGGGCCACGCGTTCGTGGTCGATGTCCGGCATGTCTTTCAGGGCCTGCAGGGCAGGGCCCATCACGGCCGATTGCAGCTCGGCCTGCGCGGCGGCCGGCGCAGGGGCGCGCACCGGCTCGGCCGGGGCGGTGTCGGCAACGGTCTGCACGGCGACGCCGCCGGGCGTGGAACTGGTAATACGCATACGGTTACCTCTCGTCTTCTCAATTGCCATCGCGCTTGCCCTTGCCTTCGAGCAGTTTGTCGCGCAGCTGCTGCAGGACGTTACGGTCCGGCAGGGCTGCATCCACATCCTTGCTCAGTTGCGACTGCTGCTCGCTCGGTACGCCGAACATGTCGGCAATTGCCTGTGCCTGGCCCTTGGTCAGGATCAGGATCTCGATGCGGCGGTTCACGCCCGCGTCGGCACGCTTGGGATCGAGCGGCGCGCGGTCGGCCATGCCGACCACCTGCAGCACGCTGTCCTTCGGCATGCTGCCGTCCAGTAATTGCGCGCGCGCCGACATGGCGCGGTTGGACGACAGGTTCCAGTTCGAGAAAGCGGAATGGCTGGTATCCGCATATTGTAACGAATCCGTGTGACCGACGATCAGCATCTGGTTTTCCATCTTCGCAAACAGCGGTCCCATCTGGTGCAGAAGCTTGGAGAATTTGCCGGTCGGCACGGCGCTGCCGCGCACGAACATGCCCTGGTTATCCGTGTCGTGCAGCATCACGCGCAGGCCGTACGGCGTGATCACCGACTCCAGGTTGCTGGCCAGGCCCTGGTCCGAGCTCATCTTGGCCAGCGTCTTGGCCAGCAGCGTCAGGTCTTCCGGGGTCTCGTACAGCGTGCGCTGTTCGGCAGTCTGCTGCGGCACCTTGTTGAAGCCGCTGGTGGCATTGCCGTCCACGTCCGAATTGCCGGTACGCGGCATCGGGAAACGCTCGATCAGGCTGCCGCGCGGGCCGCCGATCTGCTGCGGCATCACACCCTTGCCCTGGTCGGTCTTGTTGCCGTCCGCTTCGGTCAGGATCTGTTCCAGGCTTTCCGTATTCCTCGACGCCATCAGCCACAGCACGAGGAACAGGCACATCAGCGCCAGGCAGAAGTCGGCAAACGCCACCTTCCAGGCGCCGCCGTGGTCATCGTGCGCATGCTTGCCGCCGCCGCGCTTGACGATGGTTTGCTCGTGGCCTTTATCATGCTGCTTTAGCACGGCCGCCTCCCTGGCGCGAGGAATCGTCGTCGCGGCCTTCCATCGCGTTGATCCAGCCTTCCAGCTGGGCGAAGCTTGGCTTGATGTTCAGCTGCACCAGGCGGCGGCCGGCGTCGATCGCCAGCAGCGGCGGCTTGCCGGCCACGTGGGTCACCAGCACCACCTTCACGCATTCCATGGTCGAGGCTTCCTGGTTCACCAGCTGCTTCATCATGTTGGCAATCGGATCGAGCAGGCCGTAGCAGAAGAAAATACCGATGAAGGTACCGACCATGGCCGCACCCACGTGTTCGGCGATCTCGGCCGAGGTGGCTCCTTCGCCCACGCTGCCCATGGTAATCACGATACCCAGCACGGCGGCCAGAATGCCGAAGCCCGGCATGGCTTCGCCGATCTTGGCGATCGATTTGGCCGGCTGCGTCAGTTCTTCGTGGATGCCTTCCAGTTCCTGCTCCAGCACGCCTTCCAGCTCGTGCGAGTTGATCTTGCCCATCGCCATCAGGCGGAAGTTATCGACGATGAAGGCCAGCAGCTTCGGCTCGTCCAGGATCAGCGGGTAGCGCTGGAACAGCGGGCTTTCCTTCGGCGCTTCAACGTGCGCGTCGAGCGCCTTCAGGCCGCCGGCGGCCAGCTGCAGCAGTTCGTACATCAGCAGCAGCAACTGGCGCTGGAATTCGGAATCGTATTTTTTACGCGCAATGATGTGCTTGACCTGCACGCCGGCCTCGGCCAGCACGTGGCGCGGGTTGCCGATCACGAAGGCGCCGACAGCGGCGCCGGCAATCACGAACAGTTCCATCGGCTGCCAAATGGCGTGGAAGGCGCCGCCCATCATCGCGTAGCCGCCGAAGATACTGCCGAACACGATCAGGATGCCGATTAATTGCTGCATGATTCTCTACCTCTGTAGTTGTGGTTCCGCGGGCCGCCGGCTTACGCCTGCAGCACCGCCTTCATCTTGCCCAGCGCCGCCTTGTTCAACTGGCACACGCGCGCATCGGTCAAGTCCAGCACGGCTGCAATTTCCTTGTAGCTCAGCTCGAACTCGTAATACATCTGCACCACACGCTGTTCCCGTTCGTCCAGGCCCATCAGCGCCTGTTCCAGGCTGCGGCGCAGCAGCAGTTGCTCTTCCGGGCCGGGCATCGAACTGGTGTCGGCCAGCGTGTCCTGCAGCACTTCGTCGAAGCTGGCGATCAGCTCGGCATTCTCGTCCAGCTGGTAAGCCATGTATTCCTCGGCCGTGATGCCCAGGCCGGCAATGGCTTCCTTCTCGTTCGGCTCGCGTCCCAGCTTGCGCGTCAGCGCCCGCATCGCATCGCGCAGCTTGTGGCTTTGCTGGCGCACGGCGCGCGGACGCCAGTCCTGGCGCCGCAGCTCATCCAGGATGGCGCCGCGGATGCGCAGGCTGGCATAGCTGCCGAAGCCGGTATCCGGTGCGCCGTAGCGGCGCAGCGCTTCGAGCAGACCCATCAGGCCGATCTGCTCCATGTCGTCGCGGTCGATGGCGCCCGCGACCTGGGAGTTCAGCTGGCGCACGATGCGCTTGACCAGGGGCGCATACGCCACCAGGTGCTTCGACTCCTCGGCCGGGGTGAGCGCGGAGGCGCCGGCTTCGCCGTAGCTCTCCTCGTACGCCACCTGTTCACCATATCCCATGGCTGCGCCTACTCCACGATCAGCTTGCCGATCATGACTTCCTTGAAGGGGCGTTCGCGGTTGTCCTTGGCATAGGTTTCGTCGAACGCCTTGTTCAGTTCTTCCGCGTACTGGTCGATCGTCATGGTGGCCGCCTTTTCCATCGGGATGGCGGACAGCGCGCGCACCGCCACGCTGCGCAGCAGCGGCAGATGTTCCTTGGCTTCCTTTTCCTGGTCCACCGGCGTGGCCACCACCAGGTCGGCCGACAGGTAGTGGCTGATGGTGTCGCCTGGATTACGGCGCAGCATGACGATGACTTTTTCGATCGTCAGGTACTTGAGCGGCTTGCCGTCTTCCTTCCTGGCTTCCTTTTTCTCCACCTTGTGCGCATCGTCCTTGCCGCCGTCCGATTTCAGCAGCCATACCGCGCCGCCGGCAGCGCCTGCCGCCAGCACGCCGACGACAGCCAGGACGATTACCAGTTTCTTGTTCATCTATCGATTACTCCCGCTCGGACTGCATGGCAAAGTTGGTGGAAGAGTCATTGTCCTCGTTCAGCGCCCGGCCCGGGCCGCGTTCCTGCTGCTGGCGTTCCTGGCGGCCGTTGCCGGAACCGTCGGCCAGGCCGCGGCCGGCGCTGGCGCTGACGGTCACGGCCACTTCGGTGAACTGGCGCTGCGACAGGTCCTGGCGCATGGTGTCGCCGATATTGTTCAGCTGGCGCAGCACTTCGCTGTTGGAGGCGGACAGGCTCACCTGCAGCGCGCCGGCGCTGTGGCGGATCGAGATTTCAATGCTGCCCAGATTCGGCGGTTCCAGGCGGATCACCGCCTGCTCGCTGTTGCGCTGCAGTTGCAGCTGCAGGCGGTCGCCCAGGGCGGCGCGCAGCGGCTGCTGCCATTGTTCCGGGTTGCCGGCCAGCTTGACGCTGTCGCCAGCCGGCGCGCTGCCGGCATTCGCTGCCAGCACGCTGCGGAAGCCGTGGGTGTCGCTGCCGATGGCCGTTGCCGCTGTCTCGCCCGGCTTCAGGCCGGCCTTGATGCCGGCTTCGGCGGCGTCGGCCTGCAGGCCGCTCGTGCCGCGCGCGGCGGATGCGCCGGGCGCGTCGGCGCTGGCGCTCACCGCGGCCGTGGCGTCCTGCTGGGCGGTCATGGCGTTGGCCGCGGCCTGCAGGGCGCTGTCGGCCTGGGCGGCGCGGCTGTTGGCGGCGGCCGATGCCTGCGCCGCCTGCAGCGCGGCTGCGTTGGCGATGCTGGACAGCGGGAACAGCTGGCCGTCCTGCAGGCTCACCAGCTGGCTGGTGACGCCGGCGGCCGTGCCGTCATCCTGGGCGGCGTGCTGGCCGCCGCCTTCATCCTGCTGGGCGCCGGCGCCGGTCGGCAGCGGCAGCACGGCAAAGCTGGGCAGCATGGCCGCCAGATTGTCCTGCGCGGCGTCGTCGGCGCCAGCGCTCTGCTCCTCGCGTTCGCTGGCGGACGCCTGGTCTTCGCTGTCGGCTGCCGGGGCTTGCGCCGCCAGGTCGAGCAGGTGGGCGAACAGCGGCGGCTGCAGCGCGGCAGGCGCCGGACGCTGCGCGGTATTGGCGGCGGCGCTGTTGCTGCTGCTTTGCGCGGCGGGCGCGGTGTCTGCTGCAGGCTGGGCCGGCTGACCCGGCGCCGGGGCGGTCGGACGTGCAGCGGCGGCCGAACCGTCCGGCTTGCGCGCGCCGCTCTGGGCCTGGGTCTTGCTGCTGTTGCTGGTATTGCCGGCGCCGGCTTGCGGCTTGCTGGCCGCGGCGCCCGGGGTCTTGCTGCCGGCCGCCGGCGCGGCAGGCGCCGGCGGCGGCGCCGTCAGGGCGGCCATGGCCCGGTTCGCGGCGCTGGCCGCAGTGTTTGTACTCATGTTCAGGCTCATGCGTCGGTTCCGATTACTGCGTTGTCATTATCGAGGGTATAGGCAATCCACCCCTCGCGGTTTTTGCGCGTGTCCTGCAAGTGCCTGTCCAGTTCGGCGGATTTCCCCGCCACCGACGCCAGCGCCGCGCTGTGCTGGCTGCGCAGCGCATTCAGCGCTGCCCGTTCTGCCGGGGTCCAACGTCCGCGCGCGGCCAGGGCGGGCAGGGTGTTGGCCACCAGAGTGTCAATCGCCGCCAGCGCCTTCCAGTCGGAATTCGCGGCGGCGGAATTCAGCTTCTGTGCCAGCTGAAGCAGTGTTGACTGTCTATCCATTCTTGTCATGCACACCTTGCCACCCTGCGCGGATGGTGCTCAGCAGGCCGACCACTTCGTCGATCACTGCCGGGTCCATGTCCACGCCCGCGCGGTACAGGCGGCCCGCGCAGTAGTCGTACAGGCGGCCCAGGTTGGCCACCACTTCGCCACCATTGTCGAAGTCCAGGGAGCTGGACAGGCCATTGATGATCTGGGTGCACTTATCCAGGCTGAGCGCCTTTTGTTCGTAACGCTTGCCGATGATGTGGCCACGCGCCCGCGCCAGTTCTTCCAGCAGGCCGTCGGTGAGGACCAGCACCAGTTCGATCGGCGAGGCGCGCGCGGTTTGCGCGTCCAGGTTGGTCGAGTGGTAACTGGCGTAAGGATCGTGGTCCATCGTTAATCTCTTCAGGAATCTTTGGCAAACAGGTTGTCGAACAGCGAACCGGTACGGCTCATCTGCTCCTGCAAGGCCTGCAGCTGGGTGAATTGGGCGAAATAGCGGTCGTAGGCAACTTGCCAGTCGTCCTGCAGCTTGGTGGCGCGCGCGGTCAGCGCGACCTGCTGCTTGCTGGCGCTGTCGCGGCGCACGCTGATCTGGCCGGTGGCGCTGTTGGTCCACTGGTCAAGTACCTTGTCCAGCGACCCCATGACGCCGGACTTGCTGCTGAAGGAGGTGCTGCCGAACACGGAATCCAGGCCGGCCGGATTGGCTTTCAGGGCTTTTTCCAGGCGGGCCTGTTCCAGGCCCAGGCTGCCGTCGCGCTGCAGCGTGATGCCGTAGCTGGCCAGCGACTGGCCGTCCGTGCTCTGGCGCAGGATGGTGGTCAGCTGGTTGCGCAGGGCGTTCAGGCCGGCGTCGCTGGCGAACAGGCCGCCCTGCTTGCCATCGCTGCCGTCGGAGGCATCGCCGTTGGCGGTATCCGCCTTCAGCTGCGCCTGCAGTTTGTTGAAGGCGTCCACGAAGGCTTGCACGTTGGCGGCCGTGCCGGAGGAATCCTTGGCCACGGTCAGCGAGACTGGCGCGGTGGTGGTCCTGGTGAACGTCATCGTCACGCCGTTGACCACGCTGAAGGTGTTGTTATCCTGCTGCATGCGGATGCCGGTGGTCTGGTCGCCGCCGAAATACACCACCGCGTCCTGCGCCGTCACCAGGCGTTTCTGGTTGCCGGCGCCCAGCTGCGAGGCCAGGGTCGGATCGGTAATGCCGCTGACGTCCAGCGAGACGTCGTTGGCGGCGCCGGTCTTGCTCGAGGTCAGCACCAGCGAGGTCTGGCCGTTGACGGTCAGGGTCGAGGCCTGCACGCGCGAATCGTTGCCGGCCGCCACGTTGACGGCGGTGGCGATTTCCTGCGGCGTCAGCTTGCCGTCCAGGTCCTTGTCGGCATTCGACAGGGTGACGTTGAAATTGGTGCCGTCGGCCAGGGTGACCATCAGGTTGCCGGCGCTACCGGGCGAGGCGTCGGTCATGCCGCCGTAGGACACCTGGCCGGCCGTGGCCAGGCGCTCGACGTAGAAGGAATAGGTGCCGGGCGAGGCCGCACCGGTCGCGGTGGCGGTACCGATGTCGGAGCCGAAGGTGGCGGTATTCGCCAGCACGGATTTCTTGCCGCTCAGGGTGTCCAGCGCACTCTGGAAGGCGGACATGGCGCCGCTCAGCTTGGTCAGTTCGGCCGATTGCGCCTGGCTGAGCTTGAGCTGGTCGTCCGTCAGGGTCTGGCGATCGTTGTAGAGGCCGTTCGCCAGCAGGGTTGCGGTAGCTTTTGGGTCGTAAATGCCGATGGAAGACGTTGCCATTTCATGCTCCAGGGAAATTAATTGAAGTGTACCAAGGTAAGGGGCGACCTTACGAGTGCCTTCATGAAATTATTTTCCTTGACTACCTCATTTTTGCCCGCGGAACCACAATTGGGTTGCCAATTCATCATGGTTCTTGCGTTCTTTGGCGAGTTTTTCGTTGGCCAGGGCAGTCTTCTGCTTTTCCAGCACCTGGTCCAGCACCTCGCGGCGGGCATAGGCGGCAGTCAAGGCACGCTGGGATACCGCCATATCGGCTTCGTGCATGGTCAAATCGAGGCGGTGGCTGTCGGCCATCGCCATCACGGCTTGCTTGTAGTCGCCGCAATTGGTGGCCAGGGCCATCGGCAGGCGCCCGGTCGGGCCGGAACTTTCATACAGGCTGGTCAGCTTGTCCAGCGAGCGCTGGTAGCGGTCGCGCACGTTTTCCTTGGCCGCCAGTTCCGACTGCAGCTTGTCAACTTCATTGCTGCGCAGGGAGACCAGGGTGGACAGGTTGCGGATGGTGTGTTCGTTTTTCACGCCATCATCCTTTCAAGTTGCGCCACGCACGGCCCGAAGGGGGCCGCTTCCTTGGTGCCCTGGCACAGGAATTCTTCCACGTGCGGGTGCAGGTTGACTGCCCTGTCCGTCACGGGGTCGGCGCCGGGCACGTAGGCGCCAAGGGGAATCAGGTCGCGCACGCGCTCGTGGCGCGCCATGGACGCCTTGAGTGCGCGCGCGGCCAGCATGTGCTCGTTGCTGATCACATGGTTCATGCAGCGGCTGATGGAGGCGGCAATATTGATGGCAGGGTAGTGGCCGCGCTCGGCCAGTTCGCGCGTCAGCACGATGTGGCCATCCAGGATGGCGCGCGCGGTATCGACCACCGGGTCCTGCTGGTCGTCGCCTTCGGCCAGCACGGTGTAGATCGCGCTCATGCTGCCGGCCTGGTTCTCGCCGTTGCCGGCCGATTCCACCAGCTGCGGCAGATTGGAAAACACGGACGGCGGATAACCCTTGGTGGCCGGCGGTTCGCCCAGGGCCAGCGCCACTTCGCGCAGGGCCATGGCATAGCGCGTCAGCGAATCGACCAGCAGCAGCACGTTCTTGCCCTGATCGCGGTAATGGGCGGCAATCGAGTGGCACAGTTCGGTGGCCATGATGCGCATCAGCGGCGACTCGTCGGCCGGCGCAATCACCAGCACGGCCTTGCGCAAGCCTTCCGCGCCCAGCGACATTTCGACGAACTCGCGCACCTCGCGCGAACGTTCGCCGATCAGGCCCACCACCACCACGTCGGCCACGGTCTGGCGCGTGATCAGGCCCAGCAGCACGGACTTGCCGACGCCGGAGCCGGCCATCAGGCCCACGCGCTGGCCCTGGCCCAGGGTCAGCATGGAATTGATCGCGCGCACGCCCACGTCCAGCGGCTCGGTCACGGGTTTCTTTTTCAGGGGATTGATGCGCGGCGGCTGCGATTCGAGCGGATGTTCGCCGCCCAGCTTGCCCAGGCCGTCGATCGGTTCGCCCAGGCCGTTCACCATGCGTCCCAGCCACGAGGGGCCGATCTGCAGCGTGGTCTTTTCAGCCAGCGGCAGCACGCGCGCGCCAGTGGTCAGGCCGGCCGCTTTCTTGAACGGCATCAGGAAGGAAAGCTTGTCGCGGAAACCCACCACCTGCGCATCGAGCCATTCGCCCGACACTGTCTCGATCTGGCAACGCTGACCGGTATGCAGCTTGCAACCCGCTGCTTCGAGCAGCAGGCCGGATGCACCCACCAGGCGCCCGGTCGGCGTCGCCAGTGGTACTTCATCCAGTTCGAGCTTGCGCAGGGCTTCTGCAATCATTCTTCGCTCATGTCTTCATCGTCGCCGTCGGCAACCTGCAGCTGATTATCGACCTGTTCCATGACAGCAGCAAGACGCTGGTGGCAGCCCGCATCAACTTCATTATCGCCAGCGCGGATACGGCACTCACCGACTTCCATGCTGGCATCCGCGATCAGGTTCCAGCGCTTGGCGCGCTTCGGATCGAGGTCGGTGATACGCTTCAGTTCTTCCGGGTTCAGATAGACGTCGATTTCCTCGCGCGTCGGCGGCATCGAGGCCAGGGTCTCATCGACCAGGGCCATGATCTGCACCGGCTGCAGGGCAAGCTCGGCGCGGATCACCTGGCGCGCGACTTTCGCCACCAGGTCCACCACTTCCTTGCGCTGCGCGGCGCGGTAATCGGCGCGCACTTTCTTCAGGCCTTTCAGCATCGCATCGACCGGACGCGCCAGCTGGTCGAAGCCGACCAGGGTTTCCTGGCGGCCTTCTTCGCGGCCCTGTTCGAAGCCTTGCTGGCGGCCTGCTTCGAAGCCGTCTTCCTGGCCGCGCTGCAGGCCGATTTCGTAACCGTCGCGCTGTCCCTGCTCGAAGCCTTCCGACACGGAAGCCTGCCATTGCGCCGCATCGGCCATGGCAGTGCCGGCGCCGTTGGCGCGGCCCACCGGCGGCGCGAACTGCGACAGCGGCGGGAAGCGGTAAGGGCGGAATTGCTTCATTATTCGACCACCGTTTCGGCGAACAGCTGCACTTCGACTTCGCCCGCGTCGGCCAGCGCCTTGACGGTAGCCATGATTTCCTGGCGCGTGGTTTCGATGCGCGACATCGGCACCGGACCGGCGCGGCGCATCATGTCCTCGAAGGCCTGGGCCTGGCGTTTCGGCATGGTCTTCAGCACCGCGTCGCGGATGGCCGGCTCGGCGCCCTTGAGCGCGATCGACCACATCTCCAGCGGCACCTGTTCGATGATGCGGGTGAGGGTGACCTCGGTCTGGGTCGAGAGGATCAGGAAGTCGTACATCGACAGCTCGATCTGCGCCACCACGTCCGGATCATGGGCGCGCAGCAGTTCCACGATCTGCGCCCGGTTGCCCGGCAGGCGGTTCAGGATCTCGGCCACCTGGCGCACCCCTTCCACGCTGGTGCTTTGCGAATCGAAGGAGGACAGGCAGCGGTCCACCAGCTCGTCCAGTTCGACCAGCAGGTCGCGGTCGATTTCGTCCAGGCGCGCCATGTTCAGCAAAATCAGGTCGCGCCCGTCCATCGGCAGCGCATCGATGATCTGGCCGGCCAGGGCCGGCGGCAGGAAGGCCAGGAACACCGCCTGCATCTGCACGTGTTCGTTGGCGATGTAGTCGGCCAGCCACTTCGGCGAAGCCCACTGCAGGCGCGCCATTTTCGGCCGCAGCTCGTCGCCGTAAATGCTGTTCAGCACGGTATTTGCCAGGTCGCCGCCCAGCGCCAGGTCCAGCGAGCGCTTCAGGTAGGAGCGCGAGGCGCCGTGCACGCCGGACTGCTGGCGGTAGTCGTCGAAGAAGGTCTGCATGGCCTGCTTCACTTCCTCCACCTTGATGCCGCTCATGCGCGACATGACCTGGGTCACTTCCAGCAGTTCTTCGCGCGACAGGCAGCGCAGCACGGCCGCCGCGCCTTCTTCGCCGATCGAGAGCAGCACGATGGCGGCCTGCTCGACCGGGCTCAGGGCCTGCTCGGCATCCAGGTTCTCGGGATTATTGTTGAGGTCTGCCATTTTTCTGCATCCATTGTTTGACGACTTCGGCCACGCGTTCCGGTTCCTTCTCGGCCAGCACCTTCAGGTGATCGACCATCACATCGACAGCGGAACCGGCTGGCGGCAGGTCATAGTTTTCCAGCAGCGGCACGACCGGGCTGGCGGTCACGCCATCGGCCGAGACTTCGCCGTCGCCTTCCGGCGCGGCCAGCGCGGCGGCCGCGCCCGGTGTACCCGGCAGGGCGGCAGCGCTACCCGGCAGGGCGGCAGCCTGGCCTGCGCCTGGCGCGCCGGCCGGGCTCAGGGTGGCTTCGATGCGGCCGGCGTTACGCGGCGCCGGCGGTGCGAAGCGCGCCGTCAGCAGGCGCATCAGCGGACGCAGGATCAGCAGGTAGCCCAGCAGGGTGGCCACGGCGTAGCTGGCCCAGCTGGAGAAATCGATGACCGTGTCGCGTTCCTGCCACCATGGCGTCGGCGCCACTTTCGGCGGGAAGTTCATGGCGCTCACCACCAGGGTGTCGCCGCGCTCGGCGTTGATGCCCAGGCCGTTGCGCAGCACCTTGTCGATGTTGGCGATCTCGGCCGGCGTCCAGCCGGTTTTCGGAAACGGTGCGGCCGCCTGCGCCAGCACCACCGCCACGCTCTGGCGCTCCAGGCCGCCGCGGGCGCGCCGGGTCTGGGTGATGCTGCGGTCATAGGCGTACTGGCGGGTGGTGGCGTTCTTGCGCGCCGAGCCTTCCGGCTGGTTGGCCGCATCGCCGCCGGCATTCGCGTTGGCATTGGCCGGCGGCGGGCGGTTGGACAGGGTGCCCGGCACGCCCATGGCGATGCGGTTGCGGTCCTGCTCTTCGCGCATGGCTTCGCTGGTCACCTTCGGATCGGCGCCGTATTTCTCGACCGTCTCTTCGACCTTGTCGTTGTTGACGGCGGCCGTCACGCTGATCTTGAAGTTGTCGTCGCCGACGATGGGGCCGAGCAGGCCCTTGATATTGGTGCGGATCTCGTCCTGGAAGCGCTTGGCGCTCTCGTTGCCGGCCGAGGAAGCGTCGAAGCCGTCGGCCAGATCGACGTGGGAGGACAGCAGGTTGCCGGCCTGATCGACCAGGCTGACGCGCGCCGGGCTGAGCGAGGCGACGCTGCCCGACACCATATTCACGATGGCGGCAATGTGCTCCGGCGCCAGCGTGCGGCCCGGCTTGGTCTGGATCACTACCGAGGCGGACGACTTGTCGCCGTCGGAGGAAACGAAGGAGGTGGATTTGGCGATCGACAGGTGGACGCGGGCATGCGAGATGGCGTCCAGGGTCATGATGGACTGCGCCAGCTCGCCTTCCAGGCCGCGGCGGAAGCGCACGTCCTGCACGAACTGCGACACGCCCAGCGGGTCGTTCTTGTCCATCAGCTCGAGGCCGGCCGGCAGCTGCGCCGTCACGCCTTTCGCCGCCAGCAGCATGCGCACGCGGCCCAGTTCGGATTCGGGCACCAGCACCTGGCCGCTGTCCGGATGGATGCGGTAGGCGATGTGTTCGGTGTCCAGCACCGACATCATGTCCGCCGTGGCGACTTTTTCGCGCGCGCCGAAGACCGGCTTGTAGCCGCTCTGGTCCTTCCACAGGAACATCAGCGTCAGCGCGGTCAGGCCGATGGCCAGCAGCAGCAGGGGATACAGGTTCTTCAGCACGGCCGGAGGAACGGCCGGTGCGGCGCCGGAGTCGGAACGCCAGCGCCCAAAGGCGGACTTGAGGGTGTTGATCACGTCAGGAACTTTCGTGGCTTACAGCGGAAGCTTGATGAGCTCGTCAACCGCGCCCATCACTTTATTACGTACCTGCATCAGCATGGAGAAGGAGAGGCCGGCTTCCTGGCTGGCCAGCATGGCGCCCACCAGGTCGTCGCTACGGCCGGCATCGACGTCGGCCATTTTTTCGCCGGCCGCCATGTCTTGCGCATTGACGCCGGCAACGGCGTCTTTCATGGACTGGGCAAAAGAGAAATGTTGCGTTGCAGCGTGATCGCCAAACTGCATGGCCGGCGCAATGGCCCCGGCCTGCTGCGCCAGATCGGCGGCAGCGTTGTTGAGGGAGGCGATGTCGGCCCTGATCAGACCTGCGAATTCATTTGCCATTGCTATCTCCGTTGCCGTCCAGTTTGCTCAGCATTCTTACAATTCCAGCATGCTTGCAGGCTGTGCCGCTAGCCGGCGGCGGGTGAAATGTAAAATTCACAGCAAGACCTGTTACTAAAAGTATAGGTTGTTGCGTAGCGCTAACAATGATGCATTTCAGAGAAAAGTGCTTACTAATCAATTGCTAAGCGCTTGTTTCATGAAATTTGCTGCACTCGCGAAATCGGAATTAGCTTACCCGCTAGCAACTTTCCTGTAAAGTCTTTTTGCGGGAAGATTGTATATTGATCCGTGGCAATAATTGCGAATTTCGGTTATTCTATGATGCCGATATCCTCCTGCGTGTGGCAGTTTGCGATAGGATGTAATGCAGAAGGATGACCATTCGACATGAAGATCACCAAGACCACAGTGCGACACGAAGTTCTTGACCCCTCTTTGCTGGGCCGCCCCGTGCACCGTTTGCCTGTTTTTGCGGCGCAACTACGCGACGACCTGGCCCAGGCCATGCGCCTGAACGTCAATCGCCGCTACTGGGGCAGTTTCCAGGTGGAAGAGGTGGCTTTCAGCCGCTTAGACGGTAATGAGCCGCGTACGCGCTGGCTCAATTTCGCCGCACCGGCCGGCCATATTGCCTTCTCTTTGGAGCGCAAGGTGTTGCTGCGCGTCCTCAACTTCCGTTATGGCCGCAACGCCAAGACGGGCGAGAACGCGGCTGCGCCGGCCGAAGAAAATGTGCGCGTCACCGCCACTGAAGAGCGCCTGGCTGTGGCGCTCGGGCAACAGCTGGCCGGTACCCTGGCCGGCCGCATCGAATCCAACCTGCCGGCCGGCACTGCGCGCGGCGATGACGGCGAGGCAATCAAATCCGGCGCCGGCACCCATCCGCCGAAAGGCACCTGGATCATTACCGTAACGCTGAACGATGGCGAGCTGCAAGGCAAGTGCTGGTTCGCCCTCGACAAGACCCTGATGTCGGACGTGCTGCGCGGCGTGTTGCCGGAGCGCGACGCCACGCGAAAGAGTACAAAGAACCTGGGGCCGCTGGCGGCGCGTCTCCAGGTTGGCCTGAATGGCCGGCTGGTCACCAAGGAGGTCACGCTGGGCGCACTGTTCGATTTGCGCATCGGCGACGTGATTCCCGTCAGCCTGCACAGAGCAGATGTTTTGCTCGAAGAATCCCGCCTGTTCACAGCCGCGGTTACCGAGCACAAAGGCAAACTCTGCTTAACCTCTTTTGAAGATATCGAATGAATATGATGAATGTGAATCCCAACGGTGCCAATGACGGACTGCTGGAGGATATGGCCGAAGAGCTGATCATCGATCCGGCCAGCAGCGAGGTTACGGAGCTGCAGCCGGCGCACGCGCCGCGCCGCGACCTGCCGGCCATGATGCGCAAGATCCCCGTCACGCTGACGCTGGAAGTGGGTTCGGCCCGCCTGTCGCTGGAGGAGCTGATGCAGATCGGTCCGGAAAGCGTGGTCGAGCTGGACGTGCTGGCCGGCGAGCCGCTGGTGATCAAGGTGAATGGCACTGCCATCGGCCGCGCCGAAGTGGTGGTGGCGGGCGAGAACTATGGCCTCAAGGTCATCGATCTGGATGGGTTGAACCTGGACATGATGGCGCCATGACCGTGCGCCGTCTGATGCCCGGCCTGCTGGCCGGTGCATTGCTTTTTGCCGCCTGCAGCGCTGTGCAGGCGCAGGATCTGCTGGCCGGGGTCGTGCCCGGCGCCAAGACCGAGCTCTCGGTGAAGATGCAGATCCTCATCATCATGACCTTGCTGGGCCTGCTGCCCATCATGGTCATGATGATGACGAGCTTTACCCGTTTCGTCATCGTGCTGTCGCTGCTGCGCTCGGCCCTCGGCCTGCAGCAGGGCCTGCCCAACCGCATCATTACCGGCGTCGCCCTGATCCTGACCCTGCTGGTCATGAAGCCGATCGGCGACCAGGTGTGGCGCGACGCGTTCCTGCCCTACGACCAGGACAAGATCGGCCTGCAGGAAGCGCTGCAGCGCGCCGAGCAGCCGGTGTCGAAGTTCATGCTGGCCCAGACCAGCAAGGCGGCGCTGAAACAGATCGCCCACCTGGCGGGCGAGGATAATGTGGCGAATCCGGCCCAGCACGCGTTTACCGTGAAGCTGGCCGCCTTCGTGCTGTCGGAACTGAAGACCGCGTTCCAGATCGGCTGCCTGCTGTTCATTCCCTTCCTGATCATCGACCTGGTGGTGTCGTCGGTGCTGATGGCGATGGGCATGATGATGCTGTCGCCGCTGGTCATTTCGCTGCCGTTCAAGCTGCTGCTGTTCGTGCTGGTGGACGGCTGGACGCTGACGGTCAACACGCTCGTGACGAGCATCCAGGCCTATTAGGTGACGGAAGCATGCTGACTCCCGACGTGGCTGTCGATCTCGTGGTCGAGGCCCTGCATATCGTGATGATCCTGGTGATGGTGCTGGTGGTGCCGGGCCTGGTCGCGGGCCTGGTGGTGGCCTTCATCCAGGCCGCGACCCAGATCAACGAGCAGACGCTGAGCTTCCTGCCGCGCCTGCTGATCACGCTGCTGGCCATCGTCCTTACCGGGCGCTGGATGACCGGCTACCTGATGGACTACTGCGTGTCCATCTTCACGCGCGCCGCGACCCTGGTCGGGTAGCTTTCCATCGGCCATGGAACAGGTCCTCGCCAATTTCGTCCCCCTGCTGAGCGCACTGTGGTGGCCGTTCGTGCGCGCCATGGCGCTGCTGTCGGCCGCGCCGGTGCTGGGCGAGGCGATGGTGCCGGTGACCGTGCGCATCCTGCTGTCGCTGGTGCTGGCGGTGCTGATGGTGCCGGTCGCCGGCAGCCAGGCGATCGGCATCGAGCCGATTTCCATGGCCGGGGTGGCCGCCACCATCGAGCAGGCCGTGATTGGCGGCGTGCTGGGACTGGCCTTTCACTTCGCCATGTCGGTGATTGCGCTGCTGGGCTTCGTGGTGTCGAGCCAGATGGGCTTTTCGCTGGCGGTCATGAACGATCCGCTGAACGGCACCTCGTCGGACGTGGTGTCGGCGCTGCTGGCCATGCTGGCCATCATCATCTTCTTTACCATCGACGGCCACCTGGTGATTACCGGCGTGCTGGGCGCCAGCTTCAAGGCCTGGCCGCTGGGCGGCGGCTACAGCGCGCTGCTGCTGCAGACGGTGGCCTGGAACGTGGCCTGGATCTTTTCCGCCGCCATGCTGCTGGCCATCCCGATCGTGTTCTCCACCATGGTGGTGCAGGTCGGTTTCGGCTTCCTGAACCGGGTGGCGCCGTCGCTGAATCTTTTCGCCCTGGGCTTTTCCGTGATTACCATCTTCGGCCTGCTGATGCTGGGCCAGGTGGTGCGCTTCATTCCGGGGCATTACATCCGCATGTCGAACCAGGTGCTCGACATGATCCAGCAACAGATGCGGGCGAGCGGCCATGGCTGACGATAGCGGCGGCGACAAGTCAGAAAAGGCTTCACAGCAGAAGCTGCGCAAGTCGCGCCAGGAAGGCCAGGTGGTGCGTTCGCGCGACCTGGCGACGGCGATCGGCATCCTGGTCAGCCTGAAGCTGTTTGCCTGGCTGCTGCCGACCTACCTGTCCGAATTCCGCGAAATCTTCCACCAGAGCTTTGCGCCGCTGGACAGCGACGGCGCGCTGGACAATGTGGTCTCCACCGTCTTCCTGAGCTCCGCCTTGCTGCTGCTGAAAATGCTGGTGCCGCTGTTTACCGTGCCGCTGTTCATCGTGCTGGGCGCCATGGTGCCGGGCGGCTGGGTGGCCACGGCCAAGAACCTGCAGCCGAAGTTCGAGCGCCTCAGCCCGATGTCCAACATCGGCCGCCTGTTCAGCGGCAAGCACGGGTTCGAGCTGGCCCTGTCGGTCGGCAAGGCGGCCGTGCTGGGCTGGGTGCTGGTGCACGTGGGCCGCAGCTCGGTCAGCGAATACGTGCGCCTGCAAGGCCTGCCACTGAACGAGGCGATCGGCCTGGGCGCGAATTTCATGATGGACGGCCTGATGTCGCTGGTGGCGGTGTTCGTCATCTTCGCCATCATCGACGTGCCGGCCCAGGCCTTCTTCTACGCCAAGCAGCAGCGCATGAGCAAGCAGGAGCTGAAGGAAGAACACAAGAGCAATGAAGGCCGGCCCGAGGTGCGGGCGCGCATCCGCCAGTTGCAGCGCGCCCTGGCGCAGCGCAGCGCGCGCAAGTCGGTGCCGACGGCGGACGTGGTGATCGCCAACCCGGAGCACTACGCGGTCGCCCTGAAATACGACGAGTCGCGCGCCGAAGCCCCGTTCGTGGTGGCCAAGGGCGTGGACGAGATGGCGCTGTACATCCGCCAGATTGCCCGCGAGAGCAAGGTGGAAGTCATGACCCTGCCGCCGCTGGCGCGTGCGATTTACAATACCAGCCAGGTCAATCAACAGATTCCCGTGCAGCTGTACCAGGCCGTTTCCATGGTCCTGAACTACGTGCTGCAGCTACAAGCATTCCGCGACGGGCGCCGCAAGGCCGAACCGCCGTTCCCGGACCAGGTACCAGTTCCAACATCGATGAGTGAGGTTTCGACGTCATGAATTTTCTGACCGGCTTGATTGCAGAAATGCGTCGCCATAAGTTCGCCACGCCAGCGTTCCTGCTGACGATCCTGGCGATGATCATCCTGCCTTTGCCGCCGATACTGCTGGACGTCCTGTTCACCTTCAACATCGTGCTGGCCCTGATCGTCATCCTGGTCAGCGTGAACGCCAAGCGCCCGCTGGACTTCTCGGTATTCCCGACGGTGATCCTGGCCACCACCTTGCTGCGCCTGACGCTGAACGTGGCGTCCACCCGCGTGGTGCTGCTGCACGGCCACGAAGGCACGGCAGCCGCGGGCCGCGTGATCGAAGCCTTCGGCCATGTGGTCATCGGCGGCAACTACGTGGTCGGCCTGGTGGTGTTCGTGATCCTGATGATCATCAACTTCGCCGTGGTGACCAAGGGTGCGGAACGTATTTCCGAAGTGTCCGCGCGCTTTACGCTGGATGCCTTGCCCGGCAAGCAGATGGCGATCGACGCCGACCTGAATGCAGGCCTGATCAACCAGGAGAAAGCCCAGCAGCGCCGCAAGGACGTGGCGATGGAAGCGGACTTCTACGGCGCCATGGACGGCGCGGCCAAGTTCGTGCGCGGCGATGCGATCGCCTCGATCCTGATCCTGATCATCAATATCGTCGGCGGCGTGGCCATCGGCTCCCTGATGCAGGACATGAGCTTCGGCGACGCCTTCCGTCAGTACGCGCTGCTGACCATCGGTGACGGCCTGGTGGCGCAGATCCCGGCGCTGCTGCTGTCCGCCGCGGCCGCGATCATCGTGACCCGCGTCTCCGACTCGGGCGATTTCGAGAAGCAGGTCGGCAGCCAGCTGCTGGCCAATCCGAACGTGCTGTTCAGCGCAGCAGCCGTGATGGTGATTCTCGGCCTGGTGCCGGGCATGCCATGGCTGATGTTCCTTACCTTTGCCGGCGTGATCGGCTATGTGGCGTACCGGCTAAGCCAGCGGGCCGTGGCGCCGGTGAGCGACAATATCGCGGCCATCGAAGCGGCGCTGCGCGAAGAGAAAACACCGGAGCTGGAATGGCATAACCTGCCGGCCGTTCAGCCGCTGCAGGTGAACCTGGGCTACAAGCTGGTGGGCCTGATCGACAAGGCGCATGGCGAGGTGCTGACCAAGCGCCTGCGCGGGGTGCGCCAGTCGCTGTCCGAAGGCATGGGCATGGTGGTGCCGAACCTGTATGTGCGCGACGATCTGGGACTCAAGCCCTCGCAGTATTCGGTGGTGCTGAGTGGGTCGGCGGTAGCCGTGGCGGAAGTGTTCCCGGAGCGGTTGATGGCGATTCCGTCGCCGAACGTATATGGCGATATCGACGGCATTCCAGGCGTGGAACCGGCCTACGGCATGCCCGTGACCTGGATCGAGCCGAAGGACAAGGCGCATGCGCTGGGCATGGGCTACCAGGTGGTGGAGGCGCCGAGCGCGATAGCCACCCACGTTTCCAAGCTGATTCGCGAGTATCTGCCGGAGCTGTTCCGCCATGAGGACGTGTCGGCCATCCTGGAACGCCTGACGGCGCTGTCGCCCAAGCTGGCGGACGCGCTGGGCAAGGCGCTGACGCATACGCAGTTGCTGCGCGTGTTCCGCGTGCTGCTGGCGGAGAGCGTGTCGCTGAAGGATATCGTGCCGATTGCGACCACGCTGCTGGATTCGTCGGAGACGACCAAGGATCCGATCCTGCTGGCGGCCGAGGTGCGCTGTGCGCTGCGGCGCCAGATTGTGTCCAGCCTGTTCGGGCAGAGGGCGGAGCTGCTGGCGTTCAATCTGGGCGGGGAGCTGGAGAACATGCTGCTTGGTTCGCTGAACCAGGCGCGCCAGACGGGCAAGGTGGTGCTGGATAATTATCCGATCGATCCGCATCTGCTGTCGCAGCTGCAGGTGAATATGCCGGTGGCGCGCGAACAGATGAAGCAGCAGGCGACGCCGCCGCTGCTGCTGGTGCTGCCGCAGATCCGTCCTTTGCTGGCGCGCTATGCCCGGCTGTTTGCGCCGGGACTGCATGTGCTGTCGTATAACGAGGTGCCGGAGAATCGCGAGGTTTCGATTATTGGGACGGTGGGCTAGAACCTAAACCCGGGGTCAGACCCGCGGGGTCTGGCCCTGAACCCAAAAACCGGGGTCAGACCCGTGGGGTCTGACCCTTGATACGCGACGGCGGCGGGCCGGGGTC
>Ga0209130_1000075_pt1 | contig 171698 bp, 165 predicted proteins | sample AraplaMF_Cvi_mLB_FD_184264 | JGI IMG/M metagenome (GOLD analysis project Ga0209130, IMG submission 184264) | Arabidopsis root microbial communities from the University of North Carolina, USA - plate scrape MF_Cvi_mLB (SPAdes) (version 2) | ecosystem: Host-associated > Plants > Roots >... | reverse complement strand
CGCACTACGTGCTGCAGTGCCTCGACTATCTCGACAACATCGACATCTACAAGGACCGCATCCGCATGTTCCACGTCAAGGATGCGGAGTTCAACCCGACCGGACGCCAGGGCGTCTATGGCGGCTATCAGGGCTGGGTCAACCGGGCCGGACGGTTCCGCTCGCTCGGCGACGGCCAGGTGGATTTCGGCGCGGTGTTTTCCAGGATGGCGGCCAATGATTTCTCCGGCTGGGCGGTGGTCGAATGGGAATGCGCGCTGAAGCACCCGGAGGATGGTGCCCGCGAGGGTGCCGACTTCGTCAAGCACCACATCATCCGCGTGACTGAGAAGGCGTTTGACGACTTTGCCGGCGGCGGCACCGACGAGGCCGCCAACCGGCGCATGCTGGGGATCTGAGTAAGGTTCAGCCCCTCGCCGGCAGGTCGTGACGTCCAGCCGTCCCTTTAATTCGTGCGGAAAGGAAGGGCTCAGCTACAACCCCCGGCGATCCGATCTTGTGCTGCGGTTCACCGAGCTCTCGGCCGGCGCTCGTCGTCACGCCAGCGGCGGATATCGTCCGGGCCTGCCTTGCCCGCCCGCGGGCCGTGGATGGTGACGGAGCGGGAGGCGGCTGCGACGGAGAAGTCCAGCGCCTCTTCGATGGTCTGACCTTGCGACAAACACCAGGTCAATGTGCCGCCGAACGTGTCGCCTGCACCGGTGACGTCAACGACGTCAACCGGAAGGCCGGGAACGCGAAGGATCGTGTCGCCGTTGCGCGCCTCGGCGCCATCCCCAGCGAGGGTGCGTACGACCCAGTCGATATCGTGCGCCTGCATCCAGTCGCTGATCATCGTGATTTCATCGTGGCCGAAGGCAGCGCGGAAACCGACCTGGTTGAAGATAACGACGGTAGCACCGGTGAGATAAGGCATATCCTGCGGCGTGCATCCACCGACGTCGAGATCGAAGATGACGCGGCGGCCGTGCTGGCGGAGATCGGCAAGAAGGTCGGCTTGCTTGACCACGCCTTGATCCGTTCGCGCATGCAGACGACGGGCGCGATAGAGCGTCGTGTAGAGAAAGCCTGGTTGGCGCAACGCATCGAGGGCAGCGGCGCCGAGCCACATCGGCTGCTCGCCCATCTCGACCGTCAGAACGACATGCTCGCCGTCGACGAGGAAGATGAAATTGCGCGATTCCGGAATGGCGGGATCGATCAGCATATGATCAACGCCGACACCGTTGTCCTTCAAATCGGCGATCAATCGTTGCGACAGGGGACTGTCGTTGAGCAGGGAGATGAACTGCGTTTCACCGCCAAGGCCAGCGTGCACCACGGCGGCGTTGGCAATGGAGCCACCGGCCTCGGCCGGGAGTTCCTTGACCATGCCCTTGTCGGCTCGGCCCGGCCAGCGATCGGCGGTGTAGTATTCGTCGAGTGCGACGTCGCCGATGAAGAAGCATGTCATGCGGTTGGTCCTTCGCCTGGAATGGCTTGCACCAGCTTCGGGCCACCGGCAACCGGCACCCAAGGGCTTTCGCCGAGACCGCAGACGGCCATCCAGTAATAGGGGGTTGGTCCCGACACACCTCGGCAGGCGTCGTGCCAGACGTTGCGGTCCATCACCACGGTCTGCCCGGGCGCGATCACGAAGGCTTCGATCTCATTCCGGTCCGGCGCCCTGGCGTCAGATGCGGGAGCGACGGCGAGGACAACCGGTTGGGCGAAGCAGAAGATCGCCTCCTCCGTTTGCGGATGCCGCTCCATAGCGCCGCAGTGCCACGGTGCGCTGCCGCCGCGCGTGACGCCGAGATGGCCGGCACCATCGATCAACGATGTTTTCGTGAAGCCGTCGCTCCATCCATCACCGGCGGTCCAGACCACCTTGGGATCGGTGTCGCCGGTCAGGTCATAGACCTTGCCGTATCGCGAGAAATTGTCCGGGGTCACCGGGCGGGCGAAAACGGAGTCGGCCGCACTCATGCGTCGCTCCTGATGGCGCGCACGACGCGCATCAGTCCGGCGACATGGGCTGCCTCGACACGGCCTGTGTCCTTATGGTCGTGCTTGAACCAGCTCCCGACCACGGCGCCATCGGCCTTGGCCAGTTGCTCGGCGGCATTGGCCTCGGTGAGACCGGCGCCGATCAGGAGCGGCATCGCGCCACCGGTCGCGGCGCGGAAGCGCGCCACCTTTTCCATGTCTGTCGGCTGGCCGGTGGCGTCGGAGGTGACCACCAGCCCGTCGCAGCGCGAAGCGCCGATGCGCACATCTTCCGATTCCGGTCGCCCGGACAGAACGGGCTGGTACTTGAAGCGAACGCCACCGAACAACAGTGCCGAAACGTCCTCGCGGCGTGTCGCGAGTTCGGCTTCGAAGGCTTCGTCCGCTCCCGGCGGCAGATGGCCGGCGACAGAATCCACCTGGACAAAGGAAACGGGGTACGTTTTGGCAAGGGCAAAGGCGCGCGCATCGTCTCTGAGCACGTTGACGCCGATGCGGGTGCCGAGGTCGAACCCGAACAGCCGGTCCAACACCCGCTCGACGTCTTCTGCACCACCGAAGTAGTTCTCGACCACGACCCCGTCCACGCCTTCGCCGGCCATGATGCGGGCCTCTTCCTCGGCCTGGGCAAGCTTGGCCGCGGGGCCGTCACCGGCCAGGTGCAGCATGCCAAGAATGGGTTTTGGGGTCGTGAAAGTGTCGCCGAAGCGGCTCATGTCTTGCTCTCCTGCGCACCGTGCGGCGCGGTCTCGCGCCCCCAGCGCGTTGCAAATTTCATCTGGACGGCCGGCGAGTAGACGATCGACGTGCGCTCGACCAACCGGTCGTCGGCATCGAGCACATCCCCGCTGGCGCAAAGGTAGCCCGGCACGTCAGGCGCCGGAGCAAAGACCTCCCTGAGGCGGTCGGAAGGCGGCACGACGCTGAGCAGCAATTCCGAACGCAAGGGGTGGCGGTCATAGTCGCGGCGCAAAACCTCGTAGAGCGATTGCGCCGCGAAATCGTAGCGGTCGATGCCCGGATAGAGGGCAAGATCAAGCTGAGATGTGTCGACGTTCAGCCAACTCACCGTATCGCCATTGGCAAGCCCGCGGGCGCGCACCAGTAAGAGTTCGCCATTCTCGACCCGGTGCTCCAGCACGCGCGTCACTGGGCGCTGGCCCTGGCGGCGGGCAAGCTCCGTGAAGCTGCCGAAATTCCAGATGTTGTGGCTGATCGGCCGGTGCGAGACGATCGTGCCGCGGCCGCGAATCTGCTGAACCAGACCTTCCGAAACCAAAAGCGCCATCGCATTGCGCACCGTTGTTCGGGCGATGCCGAACTGGTCGCGCAACTGGTTCTCCGAGGGAATCGCTTCCCCTTCGGAGAAGTCGCCGCTGAGAATCGCGGCGCGGAGCGCCCGATAGAGCTGCCGGTAGAGCTGCTCGCTCGAATAGAGATCGAGGCGCAGCCGGGCCAGCCGGTCGTCCGGGTTTCCGTTTGCTGCGATGGTGGAGGCGTCTGGCATGGAAGGATGGGTCAAGGCAGGCTCCGGCGCGGTTCGGTTACTTCGTGGCTCCGTTTATCTTGAACTCTTCGACGGCGGCCTGTTTCAAGCCGTAGCGGTCGAGGATCTGTGCATAAGTGCCATCGGCCTTCATGGCGTCGAGCGCGCCCTTTACGGCATCACGCAGCTGACCGTTCGCCTTGGCAAAGGCGATGCCGTAGTGGTTGACATCGCCGACCTCGCCGATCTGGTAGAACTTGCCCGGCTCCTGCTTCATCAGGTCGAGAAGACCTTCCAGGCCGATGACTGAAGCCTGGGCGCGGCCCTGGCGGATCTGCATGATGTGCTCGGCCTGGGTCGGGATCTGGATGACGGTGATCAGCTTGTCGGCTGCGCATTTAGCCTTGCCGACATTTTCCGCCCAGGTAACCCAGCTGGTTCCCGTTGCGACCGCGACAGTCTTGCCGCAGAGGTCGGCTTCGCTCTTAATTTCACCCTGATGATCGGCAGCCGAATAGAAGACGTTGCCGGTCTTGAAGTAGTCGATGAAATCGAGCTGCGTCTGGCGCTCCACCTTGTCGGAGAAGGCGGTCATGATCAGGTCCGAACGGCCGGTGACGACCTGTGGGATCAATTGCGGGAACTCGACGTTCTGGAACTCGGCCGTCAGGCCGAGGCGTTCGGCGATTGCCTTGGCAAGATCGATGTCGAAGCCCTTCAGTTCCGTCGAGCCGGCGTCGCTGTATTCCATTGGCGGATAGGCAAGGCTGATCGTGACGTTCAGCTTTCCGGTATCGCGCACCGCGTCCGGCAGAGCGGCTGCGAGCTTCTCGTCGGCGGCGTGCGCCAGGCCGCCTGCGGCCAGGCTGATGATTGTTGCGGAGGCTAGCCCCAGAACCATTGGTAGCAGTTGTTTCATTTTCAGTTCTCCCTCTTTTTGAACTCTTTTCTTCAGGCCAGCACGCGGCTGAGGAAACTCCGCACGCGCGGGTCGCCGGGGTTGCTCAGAACGTGCGTGGGCCCGCCCATCTCGCGGATCTCGCCGTCGATCATCACCACGACGCGGTCGGCGACCTCCCGGGCAAAGCCGATCTCGTGGGTGACGACGATCATCGTCGTGCCGCCACGCGCGAGATTGCGCATGACTTCCAGAACCTCGCCGACGAGTTCCGGATCGAGCGCGCTGGTCGGCTCGTCGAAGAGCATGACACGTGGCTCCATGGCGAGCGCCCGGGCGATTGCCACGCGCTGCTTCTGGCCGCCGGAAAGCTGCGACGGATAACTCGATGCCTTGGCCGCCATGCCGACCTGCTCGAGCAGGCCCATGGCACGGGCTTCGGCCTCGGCGCGGCTCAAGCCGCGTACAACCATCGGTCCCTCGATGACGTTGCCGAGCACCGTTCGGTGCGCGAAAAGATTGAAATGCTGGAACACCATGCCGAGCTGGCTCTGCTGCGCCCTGAGCCGCTTGACCGGCAATCCCTCAAGCGCGCCGCGGCTGAGCTCGTAGCCCATGATCGCGCCGTCGACCCAGACATAGCCGCCATTCGGCGTTTCCAGATGGTTGATGCAGCGCAGGAAGGTGCTCTTGCCGCTGCCCGAGGGTCCGAGGATGCAGAGCACCTCGCCATAGGCGACTTCCAGATCGAGACCCTTCAGGACCTCGTGGCTGCCAAAACTCTTGCGGATACCGACTGCCTTGACTGCGAGTGTCATGCTTCCCCCGAGGCGACGGGACGACGCGCCCATCCTTTGAACCAGCGGCGCTCGCGGGTTGCGGCTGCGCCATCGCGGCCGAAATGGCGTTCGAGATAGTATTGGCCGATGGATAGAACGGTGGTTCCCGCCAGATACCAGACGGCGCAGACGAACAGCAGTTCGATCACAGCGCCATTGATGAAGTAGATGCGTTGTGCAGCGTTCAGCATCTCGCCCATGGCGATGGTGGCGGCGAGCGAGGAGAACTTCAGCATACCGATGGCGCTGTTGCCGAATACGGGCAGGATCAGCCGCAGGGTCTGTGGCAGGATGATACGCCGCATCGTCTGGCCCGGCGTCATGCCGAGCGTATGGGCAGCTTCCTTCTGGCCCTTGTCGACCGAAGAGATGCCGCCGCGCACCACTTCCGTCAGATAGGAGCCTTCGTTCACGCCGAGACCGAGGACAGCCGCGACGAAGGGCGTCACCACATCGACCATGCGGGCATCGATGAGCCCAGGGATATAGAGGCGCGGGAAGACCAGAGCGATGTTGAACCAGATGAGCAGCTGCAGCAGCACCGGCGTGCCGCGGAACACCCAGACATAGAGCCATGCTGCAAAGCGCAGGATCGGATTTTCCGAAAGCCGCATGATGCCGAAAGCGAAACCAAGCAAGACGCCGAGCACCAGCGCACAGGCCGAGATCAGCAGCGTCCAACCGAAGCCGGTGATGATGACGCCAGCCGTCAGGAACTCGCCGACCACCGTCCACTGGATTTGCCCGACTGCGAAGGCGCGGCCGATCACGGCAAGCAGCAGGATGACGAGACCGCCACTGATCCACCGCCAGGGGTGGTGCAGTGGGCGGATGGCGACATCCGGACCGGGAAGGTCTGCGAGTGACAGCGCGGACGTTGAAGATGAGTGAGAGTGGTGCATGGCATCCAATTGTAGGGTTAGGCCTACAACTTGATAGAAGCACGCCGAAACGGAGTCAAGCTGGCGACCGGAGAATATTTCCGCCTGTGCATATTCGCGCTGAATGCGCTGGAGGATTGGAAGTCAGCGGCCGCGAGGAACAAAACGATCGCCGCTGGCACGGAGGAACCGGCGAAGGGGACAGCTTCTCAAGCGCTAAGCGCCCGGCCGAACTGGCAACTTCCGGGATGCAGCCGCATGAAGGCTGTACCGGGACGGAACCGAACGGTCCGTTGAAGAGAAAATAAGTAAGGCTGCGGCGCGCTATGAGCGTTGCCGGTGTGCCAAGGGACCGCACCGCTTCGACTGGCGAGACGCTTAAAGTCTCGCCAGTCCGCAAGTACTCGTTCTCGTAATCCTATCCAGCGTCCATACCGAACGGCGCAAAGCCGCACCTTATGCCCAGCCTCGCGCGGATGGCGTCAGGGGCAGGGCGAGCGGATTGCCGTGTCCCCCCTCGATTTGCTCCGCCAGAATGAAGGCGGTCGTCGGGCCCAATGTGAAGCCCTGATGGCCGTGGCCAAAATGGAACCACAGGCCCCTATACCGGGTCGGACCGACGACGGGCAGCATGTCGGGCATGCAGGGCCGGGTGCCCGACCAGGGCGTTGCTTCGACGGCCTCGCCCAAGCCAAAAAGCTCGCGCGCGGCGTTGGCGGCGTGCAGTATCTGTCGCGATGCCGGCGCTGTGCCCGGCGGTGCCATATGCGCACCGGTCAATACCCGCCACCCTGCGTTCATCGGTGCAACCAGCGTGGAACGGTCGACATCCAGCATCGAAATGCGCGGTCCGTTCGAACCTGCGAAATGCCTGTGATAACCGCGCTTGAACACCATGGGGATGCGATAGCCGAACGTCTTCGCGAGTGTCGGCGACCATGGACCCAAGGCGATGACCGCGTTCTGTGCCGTAAAAGTGCCGCCCTCGGACAACACCTGCCAGCCGGCGCCATTCTGCTGCAGGCTCATGGCGTCGCCGCGGGCCAGCGTTCCACCGCGCGCGACGAACAGAGCGGCATAGCGCGCGACCAGTTCACCCGGGTCACGGCAGGTCCAGGGAGAGGTCCAATGGACCGCACCCGCGAGCCGAGGTTGCAGCGCCGGCTCGCTTGCTGCGAGTTCGGATGCACCAAGCACCGCTGACGGCACGCCGTAGACACGCTTCAGCCGCTCCGCGGTGGCAGCAGCCGCTTCGAATGTCGCGGGTGTACGATAGACCGCGCGCCAGCCCTGCCGGACGATCAGTTCCCCAGCGCCGGCGGGTTCGATGAAACGCGCGTGATCGTCACTCGCACGCAGCGCCAGTTGTGAATAGGCCGCGATGGTTCTCGCGTAAGGCGCGGGCGCCGACTGCGCGAAATAGCGCCAGAGCGGGCCCACCAAGCGTGGCATATCGCGCAGCCGCCAATCGACGTCGTTGCCGCGCTTGAGCGCAACCCTGGCGATCTCGGTCACGGAGCGAGGGAAGGCATAGGGCTCGACGGCCTCGGTCTGGATGATGCCGGCGTTGCCATAGCTGGTTTCCCGGCCCGGCGCCTTGCGATCCAGCAGCACCACCTGATGCCCGCTCTCCTGCAATGCGAGCGCGGTTGAAACGCCGACCATGCCGGCGCCGAGGACGATGGAGGTAGTCATTGTTTGATTCCGCAGAAGGGCTCGTCAGAATGTCAGGCGCGAATTGTAGCCGACCACGAATTGGATGAAGCGCGATACGTCGACCATGTCGTCGCCCTGGTAGCGGATCGTGTAACCATCAGTGCGCTCGACGCCCTTGAGATAGGAGAGATACTCGGCCGGCAGGCGATTTCGGAACACGATCTCCAGGACAGGGTTTTCCAGTCTGAACGGTTTTGCCGAGCCTGCTCTTGCCAGCGCCGCCTTGACGCCCTCGCGGATGCGGCGATGCGCGACGGCCGGCGTCAGCGTGATCGCCGATTGTGTGCTGTAGACCTGCTTCACCGGCACCGTCACGATGTCGCCGATGCGCTCCCTGATCTCGTCCAAGGCAATGTTGTCGCCCGAGGCGAGCAGCACCGGGACATTGAAATGCCCGGCAATGGCCGCATTGATGCCGGCCTCCGGCATGACGACGCCGTTGATCCGCACCTCGGCGAAGGCTGTGCCGCCGATGGTGTGCGACAGCACGCCCCCCGAGTGGCTTGCCCCGGCGTGATAGCCGAGAAGCATGGCGCCGACGAAGGACCCGAGCTCGATGCCCTGCATCATCATCAGCGGCCGCGGCCAGCTACGCACGACCTGCACATAGTCGGGCAGGCGGTCGATCAGGATGCTCTCGCCATTTCCATGAGAATCGCTGAGGATGACTTCCTCCATGCCTTCTTCACGCGCAGCCTCGCAGGCATGGACCACTGTGTCCGTCATCCAGCGCCGGGCGTTCTCATACTCGAAACCTTCGGGCATCAGCTGGTCGCGGCTGACGACCCCAACGATGCCCTCGATATCCGCGGAAATATAGACGCGCATTCCTGCCTCCCCAGTCAGCCGCGCGAAGGCGCGGATAATGCATTTGACTTTCCGACGATAAACATAGTTTTATGATTAGAAAATATCTTTCTTGATAGGCAAGAGGTAAAAATGAAACTGTTCATCGCTGGGCTGGACACCGAGACCAACACATTTTCGCCGATGCAGACCGGCCTTGAGGCCTTCCGGGAAAACCTGATCGCCTACGGCGATGCCACCAGCAGGCCGCTCACCTGCTGCTCGTCGCAATTGTCTGTCTGGCGCAAGGCCGCTCAAGAAAAGGCCTGGTGCGTGGTGGAGAGCCTGTGCGCGGTGGCCGAGCCAGGCGGCAGGACCACGCGGGCGGTCTACGAGAGCTTCCGCGCCACCATCCTTGGCGACCTCAAGGCGGCCATGCCGGTCGATGCCGTCATGCTTGCCCTGCACGGCGCCTGCGTCGCCGAAGGCTATGACGATGTCGAGGGGGATCTGCTCGAGCATGTGCGCGGGCTGGTCGGGGCGAATGTGCCGGTTGCCGCCGAACTTGATCTCCATTGCCATATCACCGACCGCATGCTCGCCAATGCGACCATGATCGCCACCTACAAGGAATATCCGCATACGGACATCGAGGAGGTAGCCGGCCAGTTGTTCCGGCTGGTGGAGCGGACCCTCGCGGGCGAAGTGCGACCAGCCATGGGCGTTTATGACTGCCGCATGATCAACACCTTCCACCCGCATCGCGCGCCGTTGCGCGGCATTGTCGATCGCATGAAAGCCGTGGAGGGGCAGGATGGCGTGCTGTCGGTCTCCTTCGGCCACGGCTTCCCCTGGGGCGATGTCGAGGATGTCGGCGCCAAGATGCTCGTCGTCACCGACAATGACCCGGAAAAGGCTGCGCGCACCGCCCGGTCCTTCGGTCGGGAGATATTCGATGCGCGCGAAGAAATGCGCGGAGACTATCTCGGTATCGACGCGGCGCTGGATCGGGCCATTGCCGCGAAGAGCGGTCCGATCGTGCTTGCCGACGTCTCCGACAATGCAGGCGGCGGAGCGCCTGGAGACTCGACCTTCATCCTGCGTCGCATCATCGAGCGCGGCATCGAAGACGTGGCGACCTGCCTCTATTGGGACCCGATTGCGGTGCGCATGTGCCGCGAGGCGGGAGAGGGGGCCACATTGGCGCTGCGGATCGGCGGCAAGGTCGGGCCGGCTTCCGGCGATCCGCTCGATCTGACGGTGACGGTCAGGCGTGTCGCTTCGGGCATCACACAGCGCTTCGGGCCGACGCCGCTCGGCATCGGCGATGCCGTCTGGGTCAGTGTCGGCAACGTCGACATCGTGCTGAACACCGTGCGCACACAAACCTTCCACCCGGAATGCATGACCGCGCTCGGCCTGGACCCGGCGCAGAAGAAGATCGTCGTGGTGAAATCCAGCAACCACTTCCGCGCAGGCTTCGAACCCATCGCGCGCGAAATTCTCTACGTCAGCGCGCCCGGTGCCTTGCAGCCCTCATTCGAGAAACTGGCCTTTACCAAGCTGAAGCGACCCTATTGGCCCAGGGTCGCCAACCCATTCGAGGGGTAGGGCAAGGGCGGTATCGATCCGAAGACGATCGCGGGCAGGGTTGTCGCCGGCACGCATTGCCTTCGAGGCAATGTTGATTTCGGCCACGTATTATAGGAAATGGTTTTCCTATCATGCCAGTCGGATTCTGCCGCGTCGCGGACTGAGCCGAGATCGGCACGCGGTCCGGAACGGCTGCAGGCAAATTGGAGACGCCAACGATGACCGATGCGAAATCCAGCCTCGGCGATATCCTGAAGGAGATTCGCAATCGCAATCGCTGGACGTTGGCAGAGGTGAGTTCCATGACCGGGCTTGCGGTCTCGACCCTTTCCAAGGTTGAGAACAACCAGATGCAGCTCACCTACGACCGACTGATCCAGCTCGCCCAGGGCCTGAAGGTCGACATCGTCGAGCTTTTCGGGACCATGGCGGGCGCTGAGGAAGCCCCCAACATGCTGGGGCGGCGCACCTACACCAAGTCCGGCGACGGGCGGGCGATCATCACGCAGAACTACGACTATCTTTATGTTTGCACGGAGATTTCTAAGAAGTCGATGGTTCCGATCGTGGCGGTAGCCCGTGCACGCACACTTGAGGAGTTTGGGCCGCTTATCCGGCACAAGGGCGAGGAATTCTTCTACGTTCTCGAAGGGGAACTGGAGCTTCACACCGAGATCTATGCGCCTTTGCGGCTCAAGAAGGGCGATTCCTGCTACTTCGACGCGATAATGGGTCACGCCTATCTCAGCGTCAGCGAAGAACCCGCGCATATCCTGTGCGTTTGCTCGACCCCGGAAACCGAGCTGGTCTCCACACTGGCGAACGCGCAGACGATCAAGCTCAAAAGCTGATCGAAACTAAAAAACAAATACGATAAGAAAAAAATATTGCACTTAGGAAAAGCGTTTCCTAGTCTAGCACTGCGGTGAATGCCGGGAGGGCATTGTGCGCCGCAGTTCTGGGGAGGACTACGAGATGAACGGTTCCAAGTGGAAATCGATCGGCGTTGCATTGCTTCTGGCGTCGACGCCTCTTTCCGGCGCGCTCGCAGCGCAGGACGTGCTGGTGATGGCGCGAGCGGAAGATCCGCCGACCGCCGATCCTGGAGTTGAAATCAGCAACAGCGGCTACACACTGATTTATGCCGCCTACGAAAGGCTCGTCGCCTACAAGGGCGGCTCAACGGAGGTCGGGCCCGAACTGGCTGAAAGCTGGACCGCCGACGATGCCGGCCTCGTGTGGACCTTCAAGCTCGCCAGCGGCCACAAGTTCGATGACGGTTCACCGGTCGATGCCGCGGCCGTCAAATTCAGCTTCGACCGGCTGATGAAGCTGAAGGCCGGACCGTCCGACGCGTTCCCGGTGCTGAAGGAGGTCGAGGTCGTCGATCCGCAGACTGTCAGATTTCATCTGACGGCGCCGTTCGCGCCGTTCATTTCGACGCTGGCCGTCTCCGGGGCAGCGATCATCAATCCCAAGGTGATGGAGCATGAAAAGGACGGCGACATGGCGAAGGCCTGGCTTGCCGAGCACTCCGCCGGCAGCGGGCCCTACCGTATCGCCTCCTGGGAGCGGAACCAGAGCATCGTGCTCGACCGCAACGAACATTACGCAGGCACTGAGCCGGCGCTGAAACAGGTCGTCATTCGCATCGTCGGCGACGTGTCGGCCCGCCGCCTTCAGTTGACCAACGGCGATGCCGACATCATCGAACAGATCCCGCTCGATCAGGCGGAGGCGCTGCAAAAGGACGCTTCCGTCGTGGTCGAGAGCAATCCCAGCATGTATGTGAACTACATCTACATGAACAACCGCCAGCCGCCGCTCGACGACGCCAAGGTTCGCAAGGCGATTTCCTATGCGGTCGACTATCAAGGCATCATCGACGGCATCATGCTCGGCCAGGCCAAGCAAATGCGCGGCGCGGTGCCGAGCGGCATGTGGGGACACGACCCGCAGGGCTTCCAGTACACATACGACATCGAGAAGGCCAAGGCTCTGCTTGCCGACTCCGGCAAGAGCGATATTCACCTGACCTATACCTTCTCTCAGGCGGACCCTGCCTGGGAGCCGGTTGGGCTGGCGCTGCAGGCGTCACTGGCTGAAGTCGGCATCAAGCTCGATCTGCAGGCGGTCGCCGACACGACCAAACGCGAACTGGTGGCCAACGGCAAATTCGATATGGCTCCCGGTGCCTGGACGCCTGACTTTGCCGACCCCTACATGTTCATGAACTATTGGTTCGACGCCGACAAAATGGGCGGCCCGGGCAACCGTTCCTTCTACGGCAACAAGCAGGTGACCGATCTCGTGCGTGAGGCGGGATCGATCGTCGACGAGGTCAAGCGCAAGGCTCTTTACATCGAGGCGCAGAAGCTTTCGACCGAGGACGCGCCTTATCTCTACATCATGGAGAAGAATGACATCTTCGCCCGTCGCGCCGTGGTGAAAGGCTATGTCTACAATCCCATGCTGATCCAGGTCTACAACTTCGGGACGATGTCGAAGACGGAGTGAGGGGCCGGATTGAAGCGATCCTCTCGCTCAACAGGCCTCAATCCACGGAACACCTGCCGCCGGCCCCAACGGCTGTGACGGCAGGGTTTCATCGTTTCCCAAGCAAGGTTTTCCCGCTGGAAAGGCTGACGTCCATGGCAATCACCCGCATCATCATTCCGCGTCTGATATTGCTCCTTTTTGTGGTGCTCGGGGTCGCGGTCATCACCTTCACGATCTCTCACCTCATTCCGGGAGATCCCGCGCGCATGATTGCGGGCGATAGGGCAAGCGCCGAAACGCTTGAGAACGTCAGGCGCAACCTGGGTCTGGATCGCCCGGTCGTCGAACAATTCACCATCTATATCGGCAATCTCCTGCAAGGCGATCTGGGAACGTCCTTGCGGACCAACCGCCCGGTTGCAGCCGATATTCGTACCTTCTTGCCGGCAACACTGGAACTCGGAACGGTCGCGCTCTTCATTGCGATCTGTCTGGGCGTACCACTCGGCGTGCTGTCGGCCGTCTACAAGGACGGCCCGATCGACCAGATCGCGCGGACGGTCTCCGTCTGCGGCATCTCAATGCCGGTGTTCTGGTTCGGCCTGATCCTGATCTACCTCTTCTACGCCAAGTTCCAGATACTGCCCGGCAGCGGGCGCCTGGCCATGGGCATCGTTGCACCCGAACGCATCACCGGGTTCCTGCTGATCGACTCGCTGCTGCAAGGCCGCTTCGATGCCTTTTGCAGCGCCGTCTACCACATCATCCTGCCGGGCTTCGTGCTGGCCTTCGCCAATATGGGCGTGATCACCCGCCAGATCCGCGCCTCGATGCTGGATGTGCTGCAGGAAGATTATATCCGCACCGCCCGCGCGAGCGGCCTGCGCAAGGGCATGATCGTTTTCAACTACGCACTCAGAAACGCGCTGATCCCTTCGATCACCCTGTTGGGACTGGCGCTTGGCGACCTTCTCTATGGAGCAGTGCTGACCGAGACGATCTTTGCCTGGCCGGGCATGGGCACCTATGTCGTGACCTCCATTCAGACGCTCGATTTTCCCGCCATCATGGGTTTCACGATCGTCGCATCCATCGGCTATGTGCTGATCAACCTCCTGGTCGATCTCGCCTACATGCTCGCCGACCCGCAAATCAGGGAGGTCTGATCATGTCCGCCGTCATGCCGACAGAACCTGCTGCGTCGAGTGCCGCGATGCGCAGGACCAAGTCCATCTCCGAGCGGCTGCACTATCTGTGGTACCTCAGCCGCCGCAGCCCGCTGACCCTCGTTGGCGCTGCCATCATCCTGCTCGTTCTCATCATGATCATCGCCGCACCGGTGGTCGCACCGTACAATCCCGACAAGGTTTCCCTGACGGCGCGCCTGTTGCCGCCAAGTGCCGCGCATTGGTTCGGCACGGACGAGGTTGGCCGCGACCTGTTCTCACGCGTGATCTATGGGGCGAGGGCGTCCTGCGGCGCCGCCTTCATGATCGTCCTGATTTCGATGTCGGTCGGGGTGCTGATCGGTTGTTTTTCCGGCGTGGTCGGCGGACCGGTCGACACCGCCATCATGCGGCTCATGGACGTCGTTCTTGCTCTGCCGGCGCTGGTGCTGGCCATGGCGCTGGCGGCAGCCCTTGGCCCGAGCCTGTTCAACTCCATGCTGGCCGTGGCGATCGTGCGTATTCCCGCCTATGTGCGTTTGGCCCGCGGTCAAACGCTTTCCTTGCGCGAGCAGGTCTTCGTGAAGGCGTCGCGCACCTTCGGCGCTTCGCCGTTCTACATCCTTCGCTGGCATATCCTGCCAAACGCGATGTCGCCGATCATCGTGCAGGCGACGCTCGATCTTGGCGGCGTCGTGCTGATCGCAGCCGCGCTTAGTTTCATCGGCCTCGGTGCCCAGCCGCCGACCTCCGAATGCGGCGCCCTGGTCAGCAGCGGCCGCAGCTACATGCTCGATCAGTGGTGGTACGCGACCTTCCCGGGTCTCGCCATTCTGGTCACGGCGATGGGGTGCAATCTGGTTGGCGACGGCATTCGCGATATGCTCGACCCGCGCTTGAGGGGCAGATGATGACAGGCACGGCAGAACGACGCGGCCAGGCGCTGGCCATTCACAACCTGTCTCTGGAGTTTCCCACCTTCAGCGGCGCGATCAAGGCGCTCGACAATGTGTCGATCAATGTCGGAAAGGCTGAGATCGTCGGGATCGTCGGCGAGTCAGGCTGCGGCAAATCGGTGACGACCATGGCCGCGACTGGGCTGCTGCCCAGGGGGCGCTACAGGATCACCGGCGGCTCGGTCAGGCTCTTTGGCCATAGCACCCTCGCCATGGACGACAGTCAGTTGCAGGATGTGCGCGGCAAGGTGTTCTCGACCATCTTTCAAGAGCCGATGAACGCGCTGAACCCGACGATCCGCATCGGCAAGCAGCTGACTGACGTCATCATGCGTCACGAGGAGACAAGCTTGCCGGATGCCAGGCGCATTGCGCGGGATATTCTCGCCGACATGCTGATCGGCGAGCCAGAGCGGGTCATGAAGCTCTACCCGTTCGAACTCTCCGGCGGCATGCGGCAGCGCGTGCTGATCGCCATGGCGTTCTCATGCAATCCCGGCCTCATCATCGCCGACGAGCCGACGACCGCGCTCGATGTCACCGTGCAGGCGGTGATCCTGAGGCTGATCCAGAACCGCGCGCGCCGCACCGGCACATCGGTCATCTTCATCTCGCACAACGTCGCCGTCGTGTCGCAGCTCTGCGACCGGCTCTACGTGATGTATGCCGGACGGATCGTTGAGCATGGTGCGACCCGCACCGTGCTCGAGGCGCCGCAGCACCCCTATACCCAGGCGCTATTGCGCTGTCTGCCGGATCGGGTGGCGCCAAAACAGGAGCTCGAAGCGATCCCAGGCGCGGTGCCTAATCTCCTGCATCCACCGGCGGGCTGCTATTTCCAGCCGCGATGCAAGGAAGCGGTTGATCTCTGTCGATCCCAGTCTCCGCAATTGGCTGGGGCCGATCGCCAACAGGTGGCGTGCTGGCGGCGCGGTGACGCGCGAGAACTGTCAGAGCAAGGGAGCCGGAAATGACCGCAGGCGTTGAAACGATGGCGCGGCCGGTTCTGGAGGTTTCCGATCTCCATGTCCGCTTCCCGGCGTCCCGCAACTGGCTCGGGCGCCCCACCTCGCATGTGCACGCCGTCAACGGCGTCACCCTTAGAGTTCGTGCCGGCAGAAGCCTCGGCATTGTCGGCGAATCCGGTTGCGGCAAGAGTACGCTCGCCCAGGCGATCATCGGACTTGCGCCTTACGAGCAGGGTAGGGTGGCGATTGACGGTCAGGATTTTCAGGCAGCGCAGGGCAGAGAGAAGCGCCAGCTGCGGCAGAAGATGCAGATCGTTTTCCAGGATCCGCAATCCTCGCTCGATCGGCGCCTGCCGGTCTGGCGGCTCATCAGCGAGCCGCTGCATATTCGCGGCGGGCATAGCAACGCCGAGCTGCATGCGAAGGCGGAACAACTGGCGACCGCTGTCGGTCTTAGGCCGGAACATCTCGATCGTCTGCCACACGAGTTTTCAGGCGGACAGCGCCAGCGCATTGCCATCGCCCGCGCCATCAGCACGGACCCCGACCTCATGGTGTTGGACGAACCGACATCGGCGCTCGACGTGTCGGTCCAGGCGCAGATCATCAACCTGCTTCTGAAACTGCAGCGGGAGCGGGGGCTCGCCTACCTCATGATCTCGCACGATGTCGCACTGGTGCGCCACTTCTGCGACGATGTCGCGGTGATGTATCTCGGCCAGATAGTTGAATCAGGCCCGGCCGACGTGGTGCTGGGCGATCCTCGGCACCCATACACGCAGACGCTTCTGGCCGCGGCTCCGAGTTTCGCAAGTCCCTTGCCGACCATTGCGGAGGTGCGGACCGCCGAGCTTCCAAACAACCGAAAACTGCCAACCGGTTGCTTCTACAAGGAACGCTGCGGCAAGGCTGCAGCCGGCTGCGAGGCACCGCAGGTTCTCCAGCACCTAGGCGAGGGCGCACGCTGTGCAAGGTGTCATCTGGCGCAGGGGTGAGGCGCAGACGAGCGTTATAGACACACTCCGCCGACCGTCGGCACGGCTGGCGGGGTGGCCGCTCCATATCATTTGATGCGCTGTTCCGATATTTTAAGAAAGATAATTTTCGTATCGGAAAAATAATTTGATTGATATTTCCGACTGTGCATATTTGGAGCGGATCGCACCACTGCACTCGAACGAAGCGCGACCTACGCCGCCGGAGACTACATTGACCTGACCGATGCCGATCGGTGCCCCTGTCAGCTGCCGCTTCCGCATCTTTCCCCATGTCGGCGGACGCCGTCGCGCGTGCGGCAGTCCACGCGGCTACGAGCCGAAATGAATTTGATCTGATGAAAGAGGCCTAAGATGAAGAAGGAAGTCGAATGGGCGCGCATGACCGCACCCAGCCTGCGTGAACTCGCCGGAAAGCCGGGCGCGGTTGCCGTCCTGCCGATCGGTTCGCTGGAACAGCATGGGCCGCACCTGCCGGTCATTACCGACACAGCCAGCGCATCGGCCGCGGCCATCCGTGCCGCCCGTCTCGTGGCCGACGACATCCCGGTCGCCGTTCTTCCCGGCCTGTGGCTCGGCATGAGCGAACACCACCTGCCTTTCGGCGGCACCATCACGCTGGACTACGATACGCTGAGCCGCGTCATTCGCTGCATCGTCCGATCGCTGAAGACGCTCGGTTTCTCGCGGCTGTTCATCGTCAACGGTCACGGCGGCAACATGGACCCGCTCGCGGTTGCCGTGCGCGAACTGGCGGTCGAGTTCGCCATGCCGATCGTCGCCACAACGCCGTGGATGCTGGCGCCAGAGGAGGCCAGCAAGATCTTCGAGGTCGACACCGGTGCGCACCATGCCTGTGAGGGCGAAGCGTCGGTCATGCTGGCGATCGTTCCGGATGCGGTAAAGACCGAGATGTTCGGCCAGGCCTTCGGCAACCAGCAGCATCCCGTCGACGTACCTGCGGACGTGTCGCGCTTCTATTCCTTCGCCGAGCGGGCGCCGGTCACCGGCACCTGGGGCGATCCTCGCAGCGCAACCGCCGAAAAGGGCGAGCGCTTCCTCGACCTGCAGGCGAACGAGTTGGTGAAGCTGATCCGCAACGACGTGCTTTGGACCGCGCCAGACCCGGTCTGGACGCCAGGCCGTGGCCTCGGCACGACGGCCGGCAAAGCCGATTGACCTCAGCCGGCGAGACATCCGCCGGGCATTTCGCATTCCATTCCCAAGGGAGGACACGCCAATGACTTTGAAATTCGCGCGGACGCGCAAAACCCTTGTTTCCCTGTTTGCAGCAACCATGCTTTCGGGCGTGGCGCTGACGCCTGCCATGGCGAAGACGCTCGTCTATTGCTCGGAGGGCGCGCCAGAGGGGTTCGACGCAGCGCTCTACTCGGCCAACAGCACGTGGGATGCTTCGGCCGAGACGATCTACGATCGCCTCACTGAATTCGAGCCCGGCACCACCAACGTCGCCCCGGGCCTCGCCGAAAGCTGGACCATTTCCGAGGACAATCTCGAATACACACTGAAACTGCGGGAAGGCGTGAAGTTCCAGACGACGGATGATTTCACCCCGACACGGGATTTCAACGCAGACGACGTGCTCTTCACCTACATTCGCCAGTTGGACAAGGACGACCCGTGGAACAGCTACTTTCCTGGTGCGAACTGGGAAATGTTCAACGCGATGGACATGCCAACGGTCATCAAGGACATCGTCAAGGTCGATGAAAAGACCGTCAAGTTCGTGCTGAAGCAACCGGATGCGTCGCTTCCGGCGAAGCTTGCCCTGAACTTCGGCTCGATCATGTCGAAAGAGTATGCCGACAAGCTGGCGGCTGAGGGACGGCGCGAGGACCTCGACCGCAAGCCTGTCGGCACCGGGCCGTTCCGGTTTGTCGACTACCAGCAAGATGCGGCGATCCGCTTTGCAGCCAATGCAGACTATTGGGCCGGCGCGCCGAAGATCGACAATCTCATCTTCGCGATCACCACCGACCCGACGACACGCATGCAGAAACTTCAGGCGGGCGAATGCCATATCGCGCCGTACCCGGCGCCGGCCGATGTTGCCGGGCTGAAGGCAAATCCGGACCTGACGGTATTGGAACAACCGGGTCTCAACGTCTCCTATCTCGCGATGAACACCTTGGTCGCGCCGTTCGACAAGCTGGAGGTGCGCCGCGCCATCAACATGGCGATCGACCGCAAGGCGATCGTTGATTCCGTCTATCAGGGCATGGGCCAGGTCGCCAAAAGCGTCCTGCCGCCGACGATGTGGGGCTATAACGGCAGCATCGAGGGCTACAGCTACGATCCGGAAGCGGCAAAGAAGCTTCTCGACGGAGCCGGCGTCAAAGATCTGAAGATGAAAATCTGGGCGATGCCCGTCAGCCGTCCATACATGCCGAATGCTCGTCGCGCGGCCGAGCTGATGCAGGCGGACCTTGCCAAGGTCGGCATCGGCGTCGAGATCGTTTCCTATGAATGGGGCGAGTACCTGAAGAAGGTGCGCGACGAAGCGCGCGATGGCGCCGTCATCCTGGGCGGCACGAGCGACAACGGCGATCCCGACAATCTGCTCAGCTACTTCTTCAGCTGCTCGGGCGTTGGCGGCAGCAACAATGCCAACTGGTGCGACAAGCCGCTCGACGAGATCTTCCAGAAGGCGCGTACCAGCTCGGATCAGAGCGAGCGGACGAAACTGTACGAAGAAGCGCAGGCCATGATCAGCGACCAGGCACCTTGGGTTCCGATTGCTCATTCCACCGTTGTGCTGCCGATGTCGAAAAAGGTGAAGAACTACGTGATGGAACCCTTGGGTTCGCATCGATTCGACAAGGTCGATATCGAGGAATAATCCCAACACGTTGGGTTTCTGCGCGCCTGTTTCGGCAGGCGCGCACCATTGATATAATTTGAAAAAAGTCTCCCAGTTAAGTTCCATTGATGTGTCATCTGCGACGGCTGGCAGGTGAGTCTCGTATCCCGCTTAATCAGGTTCGTGGTTTCGCACGACAAGCAGAAGGGTCGCACGGTGTATCGACCGGAACAGGATTTTCTTGCCATTGGCTGGGGAAGTCCGAAGGCGCACAGAACGGCTCCGTCGCTTGAGAGTTCGCACTTTGCTTGCACATGCAACACGTCAAGCAAACCGTCTTACAATCTCAAGCAGGCGGTCGCAGGATCTCGCAAGCTGCCGTGGCGGCGCCGTGGCAAGGCCTAGAAGCAAGCCGGATTTTGCAGAATCCGGCGACGCGTACCAGGCCGAAAGCGGTGCGGGCGACATGCCGAAAGCCAACGTTTCTCTGGCAATAGCGAGATCCGGCGCCCCGTCCGGCAAACGCAACAGCACGGCCAATCCGGCAACTGTCGCTTCCTCTGGCCGCAGGGATTTCAGCAAGGCGTCGCGTTGGGCGGAGTAAACCCGCTTCGTCCGCCGGAGATGCCGCAAATAATGCCCCTCGCGCATGAACTCAGTGGCTGCAAGCTGCACGGACGGCCCGGGGGGCGGTGCGAGACAGGCTGCGACTTCCGCAAAACGGGAGGCGAGCGCCGGCGGCGCGACGAGAAAGCCGAGCCTGAGGGCCGGGCTGATGGTCTTGCTGAAGGAGCCGATGTGAATGACGCGTCCACCGCGGTCGAGGGAGGCCAGCGCCGGTGCGGCGCGGCCGTCGAGCTGCAACTCGCTGAGATAGTCGTCCTCGATCACCCAGGCCTGCGCCCCGGCCGCCCAGTCGAGAAGACGCAGTCGGCGTGCCAGCGATAGGGTGGACCCGAGCGGCGCCTGTTGCCCCGGGGTCGCGACAACCAGCGCTGCATCCGGGGCACGGCGTATGCCATGCTCGACGTTGACGCCATCGGCATCGACGGGGACCGGCACAATCTCCAGTCGCGCAAGCTCCAGCCCGCGCCGGGTGAATGGGAACCCTGGCTCCTCCATCCAGACCTTTTGCCCTTCGAGACCGAGGACGCGGAGCGCCATTCCAAGCCCGCTGGCGTATCCCCCGGTGATGATGATTTCGGAGGGCGAGCACTCGATGCGACGTGCGACGGCAAGATAGGCGGCAATTTCCCGGCGCAGTTCCAGTTCGCCGCGTGGGTCGGGATAGATCGCCGGAGCGCTCGTCTCCACGCGTACGGCGTGCGCGCGGATCCTCGCGAAGAGCGTTGCGGGAAAGGTTTCCTGCGCCGGTACGCCCATCTGGAAGATCGCCGGGCCGGCTGTCATCTCCCGATAGCGCTCCATGAACGAGCCGGGATCCGGCGGCGGCTCGATCCGCGCAACCGCTGCAGGACGAGCGGCGACGCGGGTCCCGGTCGAGCGTGAGGCGACGATGAGCTGGGCCGCGGAAAGCTTGTCGTAGGCCGTACGCACAGTGCCGCGTGCAACACCAAGCTGAGCGGCGAGATCCAGCCAGGACGGCAGACGCGCGCCTGGGGCAAGCACCCCGCTTTCGATCGCGGCGCTGATGCCCTTTCGTATCTGCTCGGCCAGTGGCGTCCGCGCCGACCGATCGAGGTTCAGTTCCAGCAGCTGATCCATGCTTTCCTGGTACACGTTGTTTGTCGGTTCTTGGTGCTTTTTTTAGAACCAGGAAGTCGTCATTTCTAGGGGCAGGAAGAAACGTCATCAGGACCACACGGAAAGGAGATCCCTGGCATGACCTTACGATTCTTCATTGGCGCTGCTGCCGCCGCCCTTGCAATCGTCACCACGCTGCCGGCCGCTGCGCATGATCCCGGCGACGTTGTCACGCCGCACTTCGAAAAGGCGATACCCAATATTCCGGGCAAGACCTTGACCGCCCTGATCGTCGACTATCCCCCAGGCGGTGCCTCGGTTCCCCACACGCATGCAAAGTCGTCCTTCATCTTCGCCTACGTTCTCTCCGGAGAAATCGTCTCCAAGGTCAATGACGGCCCGACGCAGACCTACCGCGCCGGCGAGAGCTGGTACGAGCCGCCGGCGTCCACCCACCTCGTCAGCCGCAACGCGAGCCAGACGACGCCGGCAAAGCTGCTGGCGGTGTTCGTCGCCGACAGCGATGAAAAAGAACTCACCACCCCGATCAAGTAGACCCGAACCCAAGGAGCAGAACAATGAGCAAGCGTCTCGACTACAACCAGATTGCACCGGCCGGCGCCAAGGCCCTTGGCGGTGTCTACGGCTACGTCCTGCAAAGTGGCCTGGCGCCAGTGCTGGTGGATCTGGTTTATCTTCGCATCTCACAGATCAACAATTGCGCCTATTGTCTCGACATGCACACCCGCGACCTCCTGAAAAAGGGCCAACAGATCGAAAAGATCGCATTGGTCCAGGCGTGGAGGGAAGCAGGCAACCTCTTCGACGCGCGTGAGCGGGCGGCCCTTGCCTGGGCCGAAACCGTCACACGCGTCGCCGAGACGGGTGTGCCGGACGAAGCCTACGAGGCTGCGTACGCCGAGTTCAACGAGCGTGAACTCACCGACCTCACGATCGCGATCGGCCTGATGAACGCCTACAACCGCATGGCGATCAGCTTCCGTAACACGCCACAGGCAGCACTTGAAAAGTAAAGGCGGGCGCACGCCCGAAACGCTCAAATTGAGGAGTTGGCTATGAAGATATTCATCGCGGGCGCCACAGGCGCCGTCGGCTCGCCGCTGGTGCGGGCGCTCTTGACCCTTGGCCATCAGGTGACCGGCATGACGCGCCCCGGCCCAGGCGTGGATCGTCTCCGCGAACTCGGGGCCGAGGCGTCGACCGCCGATGCCTTCGACCCCGAGGCGGTCCATGAGGCAATCGCGGCAGCAGCGCCGGACGTCGTGATCGATCAACTTACCTGGCTTCCGGCCAACCCCGCCGACATCATCAAGGCCATGCCGGACGATACGCGCCTTCATCGCGAGGGCGGCGCCAACCTGCTCGCTGCGGCGGAGAAGCTGGGCGTTCGCCGCTACATCATGCAGTCTCGTGGCTTCTACCTCGATGCCCCGGCAGGACAACTCGCCGACGAGACCGCGAGGCTCAGCTACGACGCGCCCGGGGAGATCGGCGAGAGCACGCGCACCATCGGCGCCTATGAGGACCGTGTGCACGCCTCGCCGTCGCTCGATGGCGTCGTCCTGCGCTACGGCTTCTTCTATGGGCCCGGTACCTGGTACCGGCCGGACGGAGCGATTGCCGATCAGGTTCGCAATGGCGAGGCGGTGATTATCGGCGAAGGAAATGCCGTTTGGTCGTTCGTCCATATCGATGACGCGATCGCTGCGACCGTCGCCGCGCTTACGGCCGAACCGGGGGTCTACAATATCGTCGACGACGACCCGATGCCCGTCGCCAAATGGCTCCCGGCTTTCGCTCGATGGGTTGATGCATCGGAGCCGGGGCGGGTCAGTGTGGAGGACGCGCTGAAGTCGGCCGGCGAGGAAGCGGTCTACTACCACACCCGTCTGACCGGCGCCGCGAACACGCGAGCGAAGGAAAAACTCGGCTTCGCACCCCGGCCGCTGCTATGGAAGTGCGCGTGATTGCCGCCCGACGGGGCAACGGAAATAGTCGGACCCGCTAGAGGGATAATTGCCACGACATCCAACCGCCGCCAACAACACAGAGGCGCTTCGCACGGACGTCGATCGCAGCGCTGCGATCATCGATCGCATTCCTGCTCGCCGCTGGGGCACCCCCGAGGATATCGGCGAGGCTGCCGTTTACCTGCTGACGCCGGCTTCACGCTACCTGCATGGTGCCGTCATCCCGGCTGATGGCGGCTGGTTGGCGCGATGAACGGAGATTCGTTGGCGGGCCGTTCAGTGACGCGAGCACGAAGCGCTTCGAAGTGACCGGCTGGCGTTGGTGCGGCAGATGATGGAGCGGAAGCTGTCCGCCCGACGCACCTCGTCGGAACTGCCGGAACTGAGTGAGTTGGTCATGGCCATGCCGCTGGTCTCGGCCGGTATGGTCCACCAAGGCGTTCGACGTTGGGCCGAAGCGGCCCGCCGGATCGTCGGCGAGCTTGGCTTGCGGGAAATGACGGGAGGGGGAGGTCTCGCGCGTGGGGCGTCCTATAAAGATAACGAGTACCGAACGCCTGCCGCGGTATGCTCGCGGATGGAGCGGGATGCGGCGCGAGTACCATCGGTGTTCCGCACCCCGCTTTACTGACCCCGGGGAGGGTTAGCGAACGTAGATCGTCAGCCCGCCGTCAGTCGCCTGTTCAGCGCCGCCAATGTTGTCCATCTCGACGTTCTGCGCCTTCAGCTTTTCAGCCAAGGACTTGTTCGCTTTGACCGCCTCGAGAAGCGCCGCACGTTGTTCCGGCGTGGCATGCTCGACCCACATGCGCGTTTGGTTCTGCTCCGCAAGTGTGCTTACATCGACGACATTGATCTTGTCGCCGCTGTAGCTACGCACAGTTTGCTCAATCTCTTTAGGCCAGTCCATTGCGGCACCTTGACCGTGCACGATTCCAACGAAGCTAAGGGCGGAGAGGCTGGCAATCATAGAAAAAGTCGCAATGCGGTTCATTGTCATGCTCCTTCCTAGGTTTTGCGCTTGTGACGGGGTGGCAACCAAGCGCGGCTGCTCAAGCAACTCGTCCCAACTGAGATTACGCGAAACTCCACTGAGCGATATTGTCCTTAGGGGAAGTCGTCTGAACTTGCCGGCCGCTGGTAGGATCGACGGCCGATACTCTGCAAGTTTCACTGACCGGCTAAGGTCGGTGCGTCTTAGGATCATCCAGGGCCTCCACCGTCTCCAACACCGGCCCGAGGACCCAGTTGTACATCTCAGCGATATTGTGCTCCTCATGCGGATCCGGTTCGATGTTGAACACCTTAGGATAGCCTTTCATCGGTGCGGCGCTGCTTCCCACGCCGCCCAGCAGCGTTGCGCCGCCAGGGCCGCTGCGGCCGGGCGCCACGTCGGCGAAAAAGGCCCGGAACTGTTTTCAGCGGACGGCGACCAGATCGGAACCGACGAATGTCAGCAAATGCTCGCGATGTCCGCTGTCATTGTCGCCGAGCAGCAGGTCGCTCAGGTCGATCCCGTCGAACGGCCGGTCGTCCCGGCACGTTGCCGCCCGCCAGCTTTGCGAATGTCGGGAAGAAGTCGATGATCGAGAACATCGCGTAGGAGGATCGCGGCTTGATCCGTTGCGGCCAGCGGATCACCGGGGCCCATTGACGTAGAGAAAATACGTGTCTTGGGGCGCGCCCGGTGGATGCGGTAGCGAACGGGTCCCCGCAAGTTCGAGCGGCAAATCGGACAGGACGATGGCATGCGGCGAAAGGACCGCCGGGAGGCATCGGCTCAGTTTGGCGCTTGTCGCAATATTATTCGCTTCGACATATGAACCCATGTCCGCATGTGCCAGGATGACCTGTCCGCCAAAGCGGGTGGCTGCGGCAGCAAGCGTCTCCTCGATGTCGCCGAGCAGCAAATAGTTCTGTGGCGGCGTGCAGTCGGCGAAACAGTCGGTCTCGCGATCCAGCACATAGATCTCGCGCTCCGGGAGATGGATGCGCAAGTGGTCGTAGGTGCGACCGTGACCCAGACCCATCTCGAACACAATGCCCGGACGGCCGGCTATCTCTCTGAAGGCCCATTCGAGGCAGATGCGCTGGGCCTCCAGGCGGAAGAGCAATTTTTCGAGCCGGGAGTCCTTGCGTCTCCCTTCATCACGCGATTCTTTCGATCTGGCGTCCGTCGGCATACTTATCGTCCCTGGCGCGGTGCTATCATTTCTCAGGTGGCGGCGGCCTCTTTTCCAATCCGATCCATTGGTAGCGGTGAGCGGCTGAACCGACCTATGGTCCTTAGTCGGCCCTCGACCTACATCGGCGTGACGCCGTCGGTGGCAATATGATCGCGTTCAAACCAAAAGGCCCGCCTTCACAACGTATTGACGTTCAGAACCTCGTCATGTTTGCGGCGGGCGGATTGGGTGACCGCGCGAGGCTCGCCTTGTATTCCTCTACCGTCTTCAACAACGGCCCGAGGACCCAGTTATACATCTCGCCGATATTGTGCTCCTCCTGCGGGTCGGCCGCGATATTGAACACCTTTGGGTAGCCATTCATCGGCGCAGCGCTTGATCCGACACCGCCCATCAAGATTGCACCGCCTGCGCCGCTGCGGCTAGGTGCTACGTCGGCAAAATAGGCCCGGAACTGTTTCCAGCGGACGGCGACCAGGTCGGAGCCGACGAAGGTCAGCAAATGCTGGCGATATCCGCTGTCATTGTCGCCGAGCAGCAGGTCGCTCTGGTCGATCCCATCGAACGGCCGGTCGTCCGGCACCTTGCCGCCCGCAAGCTTCGCGAATGTCGGGAAGAAATCCATGATCGAGAACATCGCATAGGAGGATCGCGGCTTGATCCGTTGCGGCCAGCGGATCACCGCGGCGGTGCGGATCGCGCCCTCGCTGACGTCGCCCAGCGCGCCACGATAGGGTCCTGTCGTTCCCATATCCGGCATGTCGGTGCCGAACCGGCTCGCACCGGGGCCGTCTGGTCCATTGTCGGAGGCGAAGACCACGATGGTGTCTTCCTCAATGCCAAGATCCTTCAATGCGTCGAGCATCGTGCCGACGATCGCGTCGCCCTCCATCAGGGAGTCGCCGAACTGGCCGATGCGGGAAGCTCCTTCGAAGCGCTTCGAGGGGAGGTTCGGAAAGTGCGTCCGGGAAATCGGCAGATACAAGAAGAACGGCTTGCCTGCCGCCTTTTGGCGCCTCATGAAATCGACGCCGCGGTCCACCAGTTCCCAGTCGATCCCGCGACGCACTTCCTCGGTATAGGGTTTCACCAGCTTCACCGGCTCTCCCCGTTTGGCCTCGACGATGTGCGGCCCCTTGTCGAGCGGGACGTCGATGGACTTGGTCTGGTGGCCCTGGCGGATCATCCCGAACGCGTCCCAGGTGTCACCAGGAGGGATTCCGTAAAACTCGTCGAAGCCCTGGTTCTGCGGCTGGCTATAGACCTGGGCGCCAAGATGCCACTTGCCGAAGATCGCCGTGGCGTAGCCGGCGTCGTGCAGCATTTCCGCCATGGTGATTTCCTTGTCCGGCAGCGAGAAAGGCGTGCCTGCGACCGCGACCAGCGATAGCCCGGAGCGGATGGAATAGCGACCTGTCATCAAAGCGGCGCGCGACGGCGTGCAGGATGGCTCGACCAGGAACTGCGTCAGCCGCAGGCCCTCTGCGGCGAGCTGGTCGATGCGCGGCGTCGGCGACCCGCGCAGCTCCCCGCCGCCGTAGACGCCGATGTCGCCGTAGCCGATGTTGTCGGCGAGAACGAAGAGGATGTTTGGCGTCGATTGCTGCGCAGATGCTGTTCCGACAGGCAACGCATTGGCAACGAGACAGGAGCCGATCGCCAATACAAAGCACATTCCCCGCCACGGTCCGAGCCACTTCATGTTTCGTCTCCCCTTTAGAAACCGCCGTCCGCGAGTGCTGCTTCGGAGCGGCTTCCGCTGGCTCGTCATTCAATCGTCGGGCGAAACCGTCATCGCCCTTTCGATGGCGTCGATCAGGGATTCGGCCGGGAACGGCTTGTGCAGATAGGCGACGCAGCCCGCTTTGACCGCCTCCTGTTCGAGCGCCTGATCGTCGACGGCGGTGATGAAGATGACCTTTATCTTCGAGCCGCCGTCCTTCAGCCGGTGCCAGAGTTCGATGCCGGATATGCCGCCGAGATGGACATCGAGCACGATGCAGCCGATCTCGCTCGACGTGGCGCGGTTCAGAAAGGCCTCGGCCGAGGCATATCCTTCCGTCGCGAAACCATGCGCGTTCAACAGCCGCGCGACGCTCTTGCGCATGCTCGGATCGTCTTCCACGACGGCCACTTTGCGTGGTTGGCTTTCCAAGGGATGCCTTTCTGAGGCCCATGCGGAAAGGCATGTCCAGCCCCGATCATGACGATCGTATGACCAACGTCGAAGGCTGGATATTGTCCTATGGGGAAGCGCGGCGAACAGCACCGTGCGCATCATCAGACGGTTTTGCTGTCAGGTCGAGAAGTCCCAGTCTCTCTGCGATCGACACGGCCTCGGCCAGCGAATGCACGCCAAGCTTTTCCATGACGTTGTGCCGGTGCGCCTTGACGGTTCGTTCGGAGGTGCCGAGTTCGTAAGCGATCTGCTTATTGAGCTTGCCGCGGACGATCAGGCCGAAAACGTCGAACTCGCGTGGCGTCAGGGCGTCCAGACGCGCCTGGAGTGTATGGACGCGATCGTGTTCGGCGCGCCGTATCTCTGAGCGAAGCAGCGCCCGCTCGACGGCCCCCAGCAACGCCTCCCTCGAGGCCGGTTTCTCCAGGAAATCTTCGGCGCCGGCCTTCATCGCCCGGACGCTCGCCTTGATGTCGCCTCGCCCCGTCAGAAACACGATCGGCAGCAGTGGTGCTTTCTCGGTGAGCCGGTCCTGCAACTCGAGCCCGCTCAGACCTGGCATCTGCAGGTCGAGGAGGATGCATCCGGGGTCGGAGCCCGACAGGTTGGCCAAAAGCTCTTCGCCCGAGCCGTAGGTGACGACGCGATAGCCGGATGCCTCCATCAACCGTGCCAGCGCGGTGCGATAGGAGTTGTCGTCGTCGACGATATGAATGATGGGTTCCAATTGGGTCATCCGTGCTGAGCAAGCGGCAGGACGAAACGAAACACGGCGCCGCCTTCGGCACGATTGTCCGCCCATATCTTGCCGCCATAGGTTTCGATAATCGCGCGGGCGATCGAGAGACCCAGCCCGGTGCCTGTCGGCTTGGTCGTGTAGAACGCATGGAAAACATGGTCGAGCTGGTCGCTCGGGATGCCGCGGCCGGTATCGGAGATCGACAGCTCGACCTCGGAATTCTCGATCAGCGCCGTCCGAAAGACCAGCTTCCGCTCGGTCGTCGCCGCATCGACCATGGCGTCCATCGCATTGGTGGCGAGGTTGAGAATGACTTGCTGGAGATGTACCTTGTCGGCCCGCACCGGCAGCGCCCGGGTCGGGTCGCTGGAGCTGACGACGATGCTTTTTTGTCCCGCCTCGGCGTGGAGGATATGGATCGCGCTGTTGACCACCTCATTCAGGTCGAATTCCTGCCAGTCGATCTCGCTTCGCTTCTTCAGCAGTCCCCGCAGTCGAACAATGATATCGCTGGCGCGCTGGTCGTCCTCGCGGATGTCGATGAGAATCTGCCGGATGAGGTCGAGATCCGGCTGCTCTTTCCGAAGCAGGATTTCGAGGGCATCGACATTGCTGCGGATCGCTCCGAGCGGCTGGTTCAGTTCATGGGCGATCGATGCCGACAGGGCTCCCGCCGTTGCCGACTGGTTGAGATGCACGAGTTCGAGCAGACGAAGCCGCGCTTCCTGCTCCGCGGCCAGCCGGCGCTGCCGCTCGACCAGAAGCACCGTGATGATCGCCCCCTGAAGCGCAAGCGCTGCAACGATGCCGATGATCGCCGCCCAGTATTCCTCCCAGAGGCTCTTCTCCTTGAAGCTCAGGACGGTTCCGGCAGGAAGCCCGCTCTCCGGCAAGCCCCAGCGCGTCAACTCTCTCGCATCGGCGACAAAGGTTTTCGGCACGTTGACGCTGGCGATCGGTTTTCCCGCGATCGCGTCGAGGGCGAGTTCGGCGACCGCCGTTCCGACCGACTCGAAGGTGACGGTATTACCGCCGACGGCGCCATGGCCGATATACGTGGAATAGGGACCGTAGACGGGAGCGCTCGCCTTGGCGGCAATCCGTTCGAGCGCGTTGCGCGGAATGAAGTTCCTGCCGCTGCGATCGGTAAAGACGGTCAGAACCAGAATGATGCTCCCTTCCGGCACACGCGAGGCGCGGTCTGCGAATTCATCGATGGTCAAATCCTCGACGTAGGTCGTTTTAAGACCGCTTGCGGGGCCGGGGAGATCCGAGCGCGCCGTCGCAAGCCAGGAGCGGTCGAAATCCGAGGACCCGCCGATGATGACGAGATCGCGGGCTTCCGGCTGGAGACCGCGCGCCATGAGAAGGGTTTTTGCGATGTCATACTCGCTGAAAGCCCCGACGACGTCGCTCGGCAGACTCAACTTCACGGCGTCCGCGCTGCTGAAGCCGCAGAACACGATCTTCGCATCCGGGGCGATCGCATGCCGGTACTTGACGATGAAGCCCGTTGCCTCCTCACCAAGCGCAATCACTACATCCGGACGTCGGTCGGCGTATTTCTCACTGAGATATCGCGCCATCCGGTCGATGTGAACCTTCTCGGGGAATCTGGAAAGATCGAGAAATTCCGAGAACAGATCGACCTTGCCCATTGTCGCCTGCTGCAGTCGATGTCTCAGGGTCTCGCCAGCAATGGTCGTTGCCGGGATTTTCTCGTCATAGGGATAGAGGATGAGGATGCGTGGCACCTGGTCCACGATCTCCGCCGACAAGGGCTCGGCCATCACAACGATCAAGAGCAACAGAAGGCAACGAAATGCGGATGCGATCCGGGTGAACGGGCTCGATGGTTTCGTCGATGCACGAGCCATATTGAACGTCCTTTGCGCCATTCTCCGTCAATGCGTTCGGAGGTGACGATGCGGCCGGGGCGATTGCCCGTCGGCGTTCAACTATTTCAAAAATTAGTCCGGCCCCCGCGCCGAAACCTTCCTGCCCTGCGTACGGCTTCCACACCCAATGCGATTGCTGACCGATCCATACCGCGCCAACTCGTGCGCGCTGCCCCAAAGGACAATACCGCCGAGGCGCGTTCCTGACTAGGCTGCGATGCGATGAATAGCTTTCGCGTAAGTAGCAATTGCGTGAACTCGGCGTAGTTCCAGTTTCGACGACAACAGACGCGCGGCGTGCTTCGGTGCATCCATCAATGCAAGGTATGCATGTGGTCAGGCCACCGTCAGCTATCTTCGGCTGGCAGAGTGCGTCATCACACGTTCGTCGGGGGGACCGGCAATGAGTCGCACAACCATAAATTATGGTCTTGGTGCGTTGAGGAGAAGTGTCGGACACGCACGCTGAGAAGTCCCTTCGAGGAAACTGCTCCGCTGTGTCGACGATAACAATCGACCCGCCTGCGATAACTGGAAGATGCGGCATGAGGCGTTGCCATATGGGGCGCAGGCTGCCGGCCCATTTCGGGCAGCCAGGGAGGGAATCGAGACCATGAGCAAGATGAAAAACATCTGGTTTGGTCTGCTGGCTTCCACTTTTGTTGCGTCAGCAGCAATCATGCCGGCAGCCGCGCAAGATCAGCAAAAACCCAACATTGTCGTCATCATGGGCGATGATGTTGGCTGGTTCAACATTGGCGCCTATCACCGGGGCATCATGTCCGGGAAGACGCCGAACCTCGACAAGCTTGCCTCCGAGGGCATGCTATTTACCGACTACTACGCGGAAGCGAGCTGCACTGCGGGCCGAGCAAGCTTCATCACAGGTGAAATCCCGTTGCGCACCGGCTTGACGACGGTCGGACAAGCGGGGGCAGACGTCGGCATGCCGGACAAGGCCGCAACCATTGCCGCCGCCCTCAAGACCGAGGGCTACGCCACCGGTCAATTCGGTAAGAACCATCTCGGCGATTTGAACAAGTTCCTGCCAACGCTGCATGGCTTCGATGAGTTCTTCGGGTACCTGTATCACCTCGATGCGATGTCAGACCCCTACTGGTATTCGTTCCCGAATGACCAATCGTACCGGGACAAAGTGGGGCCGCGCAATTTGGTCCACAGCTTTGCAACGGACACGGACGACACGACCGAGCAGCCGCGTTGGGGCAAGATCGGCAAGCAGCGGATCGTCGACGAGGGACCTCTGGCGCCATTCGCCGACATGACCAACGTGCCGAACATGCATGACATCACGCCCAAGGCAAAGTACGACATGGGGACGTTCGACGAAGTGCTGGTCAAGGCCTCGTGCGACTTCATGGACAAGGCCAAGACTGACGGCAAACCGTTCTTTGTCTGGCACAACACGACGCGCATGCACGTCTGGACGTTTCTGTCGCCAAAATACCAGGCGCTCATGAACAGCGACAGCAATTACGGCCTCGAAGAAGCCGGCATGGCGCAACTGGATGACAGCGTCGGCGCCATCATGAAGTGTGTGGAGGATGCGGGCGAGACCGACAACACCATCGTCATCTTTACAACTGACAATGGGGCGGAGGTGTTTACCTGGCCCGACGGTGGCATGACCCCGTTCAAGGGCACCAAGGGTACGGTGATGGAAGGCGGCTTTCGGGCACCGGCAATCATCCGCTGGCCGGGTAAAGTCAGGCCGGGCACTGTCGAGAACGGCATCTTCTCCGCTCTGGATTGGTTCCCCACGCTGGCGGCGGCAGCTGGCAACACCGAGATCACTGAGCAGTTGCTCAAGGGTGTGAAGCTGGGCGACAGGACCTACAAGAATCACCTTGATGGCTACAATCAGTTGGACCTGCTGGTGGGCAAATCCCCATCCGCACGGCATGAATTTTTCTACTTCGGCGGCCCTTCTCTGGGGGCGGTTCGCATCGACAACTTCAAGTTCCAGTTCTTCCAACAGCCGCAGGGCTGGCCCGGTGGGAAGGTCACAACGGACATGCCCACTATGGTGAATATCCGCCAGGACCCATTCGAGCGGACACCATCGATCGGCGGCCAAAGCCTCAATGACCTCGGCGGAGGCTATATGAATGACTTCTTCGCACGCGAGTTCTGGCGGTTCGTCAGCGTCCAGCAGGAGGTCGCAAAACTGGCGCTCACGGCGATTGACTATCCGCCGATGCAAGACCCGGCTTCGTTCAATCTTGATGCTGTCAAGAAGCAGATCGACGCCGCAATTAAGAACAAGCCAGGTAACTAGAAGGCCCGCTCAACACGACGGGCGGTTTTCCAGGGCCGCCCGTCTGGTTTCAAGGCACAGTCCTCCGCATGTCTCAAGGGACGATGCGGGAATCTGGACACCTAACCGATGGAGGGGTCGTTATGACTTTGGGACGTAACTTCCTCAGACTGGCCGGCGGAGTCGTGCTTGGCCTGGCAACGTTGTTTGTTGTTGCCTCGGCGCAGGCCCAGACCGCTCCGCTGCCGTCGTGGAATGACACCGTCCCGAAGGCGGCCATCGTCGCCTTCGTCGAGAAGGTGACCAAGGAAAACTCGCCCGACTTCGCTCCCGAACCGGAGCGCATCGCCGTTTTCGACAATGACGCCACGCTGTGGGTCGAGCATCCGATGTACACCCAACTCGCCTTCGCACTCGACCGCGTGAAGGCCGAGGCAGCTTCCCATCCCGAATGGACGGACACGCAGCCGTTCATGCGCTGCCCCAAAGGACAATATCGCTGAGGCGCAATCCTGACTAGGCTCCGATGCGATGGGTGGCGTTCGCATAGGTAGCGATTACGTGAACTGGGCATAATTCCAATTTCAACGGACAGCAGACGCGAATGCTCCGGCGTGCTTCCGGCGCATCCGTCAATGCAAGGTTTTACATGCGGTCGCCGAATTTCGATGGATTGTCGTCCATGCGTCCAGAGTGTCCTTTGTGCGCTCCCCCTTGAACGCGCGGCGCTCCAGCGCGAAGGCCACCGCAACGGATATCTTCCGAACGGGAGATGTGTATTCACCGGAGGAGCTGAAAATGATCCGCAAAAGCCTTAGTTACAGTCTCGGTGCGTTGACGACTGTGGCGTTTCTCTGGGGCGCGATCGCCCCGGCGCAAGCTCAGGAGACGAGAAAGCCGAACATCCTGTTCATCATGGGCGACGACATCGGCTGGATGCAGCCGAGCATCTATCATCAAGGCATTGCGGTGGGAGAAACGCCCAACATTGACCGCATCGGCAATGAGGGTGCGAAGTTCATGACGTACTACGCCGAGCAGAGCTGCACGGCCGGACGCACTGCCTTCCTCACCGGCATGCAGCCGGTGCGCGTCGGCATGGTCCTACCGGAAATTCCCGGAAGCCCGTCCTACTTGCGGACCGGCACGCCTTCGCTCGCCAAGTTCCTATTCGATCTCGGCTACAACACCGGCGAGTTTGGCAAGAACCATCTCGGAGATCACACTGAATCCCTGCCGACCGCGCACGGCTTCCAGGAGTTCTGGGGGTATCTGTATCACCTCGACGCCATGCAGGGAGTAAGCTTCCCTGATATCAACAGGACACCGACCGAGCAGACACTCGCGCCGCCTTGCAAGAACACGCCGATCCCAGGACTTGCAGAGGATCCCGCGGCCGTTGATCCCAAGACGACAACTTGCTTGACGCCACCGCGTCCGATGCTCGCGTGCACATCGTCCGACGGGACTGCGGCGAACCAAAGCTGCAAGGATCAGGGCCCGCTGACGCTGGAGCGATCGAAGACCGTGGACGAGGAGATCTCGGCCAAGGTTATCGACTTCCTCGACCGCAACGATCCCGAGAAGACGAAGAAGCCGTTCTTTGTCTGGTACAACCCGGCCCGTATGCACATCACGACCGTGCTCCCGGACAAGTACCTGGCCATGGTCGGCGAGCCTGGCGGCAAGGACTGGGGCGTCAACGAAGCCGGCATGAAGCAGATGGACGACAACATCGGCTACGTGCTGAAAAAGCTTGAGGAGATGGGTGAGCTCGACAATACCATCATCGTCTTCACCACCGATAACGGCGCCGAGACGATCACCTTCCCCGACGGCGGCACCACCCCCTTCAAGGGCGGCAAGCTGTCCACCTGGGAAGGCGGCATGCGCGCGCCGCTGGTTGTACGCTGGCCCGGGCATATCGAGCCCAGAACGGTGAAGAACGAGATGTTCGCCGCTCTCGACTGGCTGCCCACCTTGGTCGACATTGCCGGCGGCCCCAAGGGCAACGAGCTGAAGGCGCGGATCGAGAAGGGCGAGTATCCTGGCATCGCCAAGACCACGCTCGACGGGGTCAACCAGCGCGACTACCTGGAAGGCAAGTCGGAAAAATCCGCGCGCGACCACTTCTTGTACTACTCCGGTAAGGAGCCGTCGGCAGTGCGATACAAGAACTGGAAGATGTACTTCGCGATGGTGTCGGACGACCCGGCTGGCTTTATCACGGGCGTGGTCCCCTACGCCTGGACGCAGGTCGTCAACATCAAGCGCGATCCTTTCGAGACTTCGGTAGGACAACAGTTGAAGACGCTCTTCGGTACGGGCGGAGCCATCGCATCACCGTCCACTGCCTACGTCTACGATTGGAACATGCTACCCATCGGGCAGCAGTTGTGGCTGAAGCACCTCCAGACCTACGTCGACTTCCCGCCGATGCAGGACCCGGCAAGCTACAATCTGGAGCAGGTCATGCAGCAGGTCCGGGAAATGAAGACCGGTCACGACTGACGCGCCAATGGGCGTACGACATGGCGGGGCGGCCCAGGACGGCCGCCTGCCAACCGGACGCGCTGCGGATCGCTCTGTATTTTTCATGGGAAAGTAGCGGAACGACCCCCAAGGCGCTTGCCGTTACCGCGGCAACTGCTCGCCAACAACAGGAGACACGACATGGGAGTGTTCCATCATTTCGAGCGCGGCCGTCGTCGACTGTTCGTAACGCTCGCGGCAATCTTGGTTCCGATCGCTGTCGCCTGCTCCGGCGATCCTTCCCAGGCCCAGACCGATCCGCTGCCGTCATGGAACGACACCGCCCCGAAGGCGGCCATCGTCGCCTTTGTCGAGAAGGTGACGACAGAGAACACGCCCGACTTCGTCCCGGAGCCTGAGCGCATCGCCGTCTTCGACAATGACGGCACGCTGTGGGTCGAGCATCCGATGTATACCCAACTCGCCTTCGCGCTCGACCGTGTGAAGGCCGAGGCTCCGTCCCATCCGGAATGGAAGGACACGCAGCCGTTCAAGGCAGTGCTCGAAGGCGACATGAAGACCCTTGCCGCATCCGGCGAAAAGGGCCTCATCGAGCTCATCATGACAACCCATAGCGGAATGACCAGCGACGAGTTCCAGAAGGTCGTTTCCGATTGGCTTGCCACCGCACGCGATCCGCACTTCAAGCGTCCCTACACCGAGCTCGTCTACCAGCCGATGCTTGAACTGCTAGCCTATCTGCGCGCCAACGGCTTCAAGACCTTCATCGTATCCGGCGGCGGCATCGAGTTCATGCGGCCGTGGTCGGAACAGGTCTATGGCGTCCCGCCCGAGCAGGTCGTAGGCTCGTCGATCAAAACCCAGTTCGACATGCGTGACGGGATGCCGACCCTGTTTCGCCTGCCGCAGGTCAACTTCATCGATGACAAGAGCGGCAAGCCGGTCGGCATCAACGAGCATATCGGCCGCCGCCCGATCGCCGCCTTCGGCAATTCCGACGGCGACCTGGAAATGCTGCAATGGACGACAATGACGGGTGGGAGCGTCCGTTTCGCCATGCTCATTCATCACACCGATGCCGAACGTGAATACGCCTACGATCGCGACACGGAATTCGGCCGCCTCGACGAGGCGCTCGATGCAGCGGCGATAAACAAATGGACCGTGGTCGACATGAAGGCAGATTGGAAAGAGATCTTTCCGAAGAAGTAGTCTGCGTTGCGTGCATCGTGTGCGACCCTCTTGTGCAGTCAATGTCCATCCACGTTCGTGAGGCCATCAGGACAGGCGGACCTGCCGCTTATCCCAAACTCGAAGGACATCCACGATGAAAATCAATCATGTCGCCGGCTTGATAGCCGTTGTCGGAGGCCTGGCACTGGCGGCAACCGCTGCACTCGCCCAGGATTCCACGAAGAAGCAGCATGTGCCGCTGGGCAAGGCGATCGGAACGGTCGCGCCCACCGGTCCGGTGCCGTCACTTGCGGTCATCAATTCGGATGGCGCCAAGATCGACGGCGAAAAGTTGGTTCTGACTGGCGTGTCGGCAAATTCGATCGTCTTTGCCGATCGACCGGTGCGGGCCGCCGGACATGTAACCACCGAACAGTTCATCATGCAGTGGGATGAAGGCAAGGACAACTTCGCCATCGACCCTCCAAACGCAACGGTGTCGGTGCTGGGAGGTGGCGGCTCGGACGTCAGTGACGTCGTGGTCACTCTGAAATCTCCAAAACTGGAAGGTACTACTCTGACCTTCGACGTTGCCGTTCTGGAAGGAAGTCTGAGTGGTGCGGCCGGACCCGCTGCGGTTTTCATTGATCATTTCGCCGGTGGTTTTGGCGGCGGTGGTTTTGGCGGAGGTGGCTTCCGCGGTGGGGACTTTGGTGCCGGCGGGTTTCATGGAAGCTATGCGCGTGTCGGGGACGCCAGTTTCGCCCATGTCGGAGGAGCCTATTGGCACGCACCCGTCTATCACGGGGCTTGGTATCGCGGCGCTCCGGTTGCCGCGGGGGTGGTGGCTGGTGCCGCCGTCGGCGCTGCAGCAGCCAATCCGTATTACTACCCGCCGCAATGCGGCTACTATCCGTATCCGCCTTGCTACTAACCTGGCAGGTTGTTGTAGTCAGCACGAACACAGCCGCCACGAACAAAAAATGGAAAGCTCGGCTGATTGGGTTCTCTCAGTTGCTTTTCTGCCCGATGCTTTGGTCACGCTGCCGGGTGCAGCGAGACCTTTGTTCCAGAACGATACGGAGCGTTCGATTGACGGGGTTTGTTCTCTCAGCGGCATTTATTCGGGCAGCCCTATTGTTTGGCGCCTTGCTTGCGTTCGCCGCACAGACCGTTGCGGCCGAGACGGTTCCGCCTGCCGCCGATCCGCTGATCGCGATTCATGACGGGTTCGTGGCCGAGACGACATGTTCGTCCTGCCACGCCGATGAGGCGGCCGCATTCGCCACGTCGCATCACGCCAAGGCGATGGCTCTTGCCGACGACAAAACCGTGCGTGCCGATTTCAACAACACCCGGTTCGAGCGCGATGGCATTGCGGCAGAGTTCTTCCGCCGCGACGGTCGCTTCTTCGTCCGCACGGAAGGACCGGACGGCCGGCAAGCGGACTTCGAGGTTAAATACACTTTTGCCTACGAACCCTTGCAGCAATATCTGATCGATCTCGGTCACGGGCGATTGCAGGCTTTCGACGTCGCCTGGGACACAGACAAGCAGGCGTGGTTCTGGCTCGGCGAAAGCAAACCGGCACGGCCGGCATCCACCTATCATTGGACAGGGCCTTTCTATCGCTGGAACCGCACCTGCATCGACTGCCATTCCACCAACCCTCAGGTCAATTTTCGGCCGGAGACGAACGAATACAAGTCGTCCTACGTCGCGACCAGCATCGGCTGCCAGTCCTGTCACGGCGGCGGTGCGAAGCATGTCGAGTGGGCCAAGGCCAAATCCAAAGATGCCCCGACGGCGGCTCCCGGTCTGGGCCTGTCGAAGGTCGATGCAGGCACTTGTTTTGCCTGTCACGCGCGGCGGACCAAGCTTGTCGATGGCTATCGACCCGGAAACGCCTTCCTCGACCATTTTTCGCCGGCACTGCTCCGCCGGGACCTCTATTTTCCGGACGGACAGATTCTCGACGAGGTGTTCGAGTACGGCTCCTTCCAGCAGAGCAAGATGGCGAGAGCGGGCGTCACCTGCTTTGATTGCCACAAGCCACATGAAGGTACGGTCAAGGCCGTCGGCAACGCCCTATGCACGCAATGCCACACTGAAACGGCACCGGAGCGTTTTGAAAAATACGATCCCAGCGGAGTGTTCGACACGACGGCACATACCCATCACCCGACGGGGTCGCCCGGCGCGCAATGCGCCAACTGCCACATGCCCCAGCGCACCTACATGAAGGCGGATCCGCGACGCGACCACTCCTTCGTGATTCCGCGCCCAGACCTTTCCGAAGCCTACGGCGTCCCGAATGCCTGCACCTCGTGTCATGAAGGCAGGACAAACGCATGGTCAGCGGAGACCATGGACAAATGGTACGGCAAGCACTGGCGCAATCGCCCGACGATAGCGCACGCCTTCGCGGCAGCGGCGCAGGACGATCGTGCAGCGATCGATGATCTGCGCAGGTTTTTGGCCGACCGCGAACAACCAGGCATCGTCAGGGGCAGTGCGATTGCCGAAATGACGAGGCTCGACGGAGTAGCCACGGCCGCAGACGTCGAAATTGCAGCGAAAGACTCCGATCCGCTCGTCCGACTGGGGGCAGCAGAAGCGGCTGCCAGCTTGCCGCCTGAACTTCGATTGGCCGCGATCGGCGTTCTTATTGGCGACGAAGCCCGAGCAGTCCGGGTGGCCGCAGCCAGGGCTCTTGGCAGCACCCCGTCACTGGACCTTCTCGGCGACCAACGCCGGGTCTTCGATGCGGCCGTCGACGATTTGCGCGCCTATGTCGAGGCCAACGCGGACGTCGCCGAGGTACAGAACAACCATGGGACCTTCCTGTTCGAACAGGGGCGCACGGACGACGCGGAAAAGGCGTTCCGCCAGGCGATTATTCTCGATCCGACGCTTTCGGGTGCGCGCATCAATCTCGCCGAGCTCTATCGTGCCAGCGGTGACAATGAGAAATCCGAACAGGCCTACGCCGAGGCGGTCGCCGCCAACCCGGATCGGCCCGAGCTCCGCTACGGGCATGGTTTGTCGCTCGTTCGTCAAAAGGCAATGCCGGATGCAATTCGCGAGTTGGAAGCGGCAATGCGCCTGGATCCAATGAATTCCCGATACAGGACGACGGCGGCGATCGCGCTCGATGCGGTTGGCCGGACGGATGCCGCTTTCGCGTTGTTCGATCCGGCTGTCGCAGGTGGTGCAACAGACGCCAATCTGCTCGGCACTGCCATTCAGCTTGGCCTCAAACTTGGCCGCCATGCCGAGACGCTCGAGTTTGCGGAGGCACTCGCTCGTCTCCAGCCGAACGATCCACGGACCGCAGAACTCGTCAGGCAATTACAGGATGCAGTTCAACATGGCAGGTAAGCGCGCCTGTCGGACGAAGTGACCTATCCAGCAGTCAGAATTTTTGTGGGATCAATATCACCGGACCCAACGGGCTCACGTCGGCAGGCCAAAAATTGTGGCCGGGGAGCGACCGCAGTTTTCCCATCATCTCCATTACGAGGTACGGAGAACCGGGAGAATTGGGATATTTGGGGTTGCCCACAATCCGGATGAAGCCATTTTCGGTCATTGGGCAGGTCGCCTCGGCGAGCTGGCCAATCGCTGCGAACCATTCGTGCGCATCGTCATGGGTTACATGGCTTGGATCAAACAAAGCAATCAAAATATTGCTGTAAAACAATAATATAACGGCAATTCATCACACAAGACATTAATAACTTCGAGCGTTATTGGCGGCGCATCCAGCCGAGGTGACAGGAGAGGAACGCCATTGCGCTCGCCGCCACTGCGCGGCCGGCGCAGAGGCGTGGCTGCAACCTAAGCGCTCTATCTCGGCTGGGTTGACGGTAAGCGTTCAACGCTGAAAAACGTTTCTCCGTTCGACGAAAGCGGTTTTCAGACCAACCAGCAACGAAAATTGTGAGCCACTACGTGATGGGGAGGTCGGAAATCAGGCGCGCTGACACCTTCCGAGCAGAAGTCCGCCGTGCCGTGCCAGGAAGTTCAACGACGGACATAATCCCTGAGGAAACGGAGCCAGGCGTGGATTTTCTGCGGGACCATCTGCATGGGCAGGTGCATCGCGTAAATCTGGTGATCGGGGAAGCGATAGGACGGCAGGGCGTCGGCCAACTTGCCCTCGGCGAGTTCTGGCGCCACGAACCAGTCAGGCAGAAGTGCTACGCCTGCGCCGGCAACCGCCAGCGCCTTGACGACCGACGCGTTGTTGGCAAGCAGCCGGGACTGACGAGGCACCGCGAATGTGCATTCGCGGCCGTCTTCGTCGTACATTTTCCAGCTTTTCACACGGTCGACGGTGGCATTGCTGATGTACGGCAACGCGCTCAGCATCTCCGGCGTACCAATAGCAGTTTCTTCGACGCCGGCGATGATGTCCGGCGACGCGACCAGCCTGATCTGATACGTCCCCAAATGCACACCGGCATATGGCGAGGTCTGGAATTGCTCGTTGCGCCCCAGCCGGATGGCGACGTCGAAGCGATCGCGCACGAGGTCGACATTCGTCGGATAGGCCTCGAACTGGATGTCGAGGTCTGGATGCAGCGCGGCGAATTCCTGAAGGGCCGGAGCAATCACCGCGACGCCATATTCAACGGTCGATGTCAGCCGCAAGCTGCCGCTCAGCACCGTTTGCTCCATGCGCGCTTCGGCAATCGCCTCATCGGCTTCCGTGAGAATGCGCAGGCAGCGCGCATAAAACCGTTCGCCGGCATCGGTCAGACCAAGGCTGCGCGTGGTGCGATGAAGGAGTGTGACGCCCAATTCGCTTTCGAGCTGCTTGAGGTTGAAACTGATGGCGGCTCTGGCCTGATTGAGTTGCTTGGCAGCCGCTGTGAACGATCCTGTTTCCACGACGGCTCGGAAAACAGTCAGGCGATCCAGACTCACCGCCATGCAGCACTCCAATTGGTAAAAATATACGACAGGTGATGTCTAATTGTATCGACTTATTCGACGGCATGAAAGGGAATATCCCTGCGGACGTCATTCCCATCGAAGGTTTTCCCGTTGTCCGCCCGCTCCCGAATTGCCACCCTCTACCTTCTCGGATTCGCCGTCGATCTCGCGAATATGTTCATCTTCAACGCCGCCCTGCCGGCGTTGCAACGCGAGTTGAGCGCATCGGTCGTGCAGCTCGCCTGGGTCGGCACGATCTACATGCTTGGCCTGACTGTCGCCATTCCGCTGGGGAGTTGGCTTGCGCGCCGGATCGGCGAACGCCGCGTGTTCATTGCCTCCCTGCTCATTGTTGCGGTGGGCGGTATCGGCGGAGGCAGCGCCACTGGGATTGAGACGCTTCTTGCCTGGCGCCTCGTTCAAGGTCTCGGCGGAGGACTGCTCGTGCCGGTCGGCCAGAGCATGGCCTATCGCGCCTATCTTCCGGAAGACCGCGCCCATCTGACGGCCGTGGTCATGACGGTCGCGCTGTTGGTGCCGGCACTTTCACCCGCCATCGGCGGGCTCGCGGCCGATCATGTGTCCTGGCGCTGGGTATTTATCGGCGTTGCGCCACTGGCAGCGGCGATAGCTGCGTTGGCCCTTGCCTGGGCTCCCGTCGATCGATTGGCGGAAGCGAAGCCGGCGCTCGACATTCCCGGCTTCCTGCTGAGCGCCATCACCCTGTTTTGCCTTCCCCTTGGTCTGACGCTCATTAGTCAGACGGGAAACGGCGTTCATGCCGCAATTGTCCTTGCCTTGGCGATCGTCGCGGGCGCTGCCTATGTCCGCCATGCGTTGCGCTCGCGCAATCCGCTGCTTGATCTGCATCTGCTTTCCGATCCGATGCTCAGGACTGGCAGCATCATCTACCTGTGTGTGCCGGGCGTTTTCACGGGCGTAAACCTGGTCGCCTCCCTGTACTTGCAGGACCGCCTTGGTCTGACGGCCACACAGACCGGCATGCTCATGCTTCCATGGGCAGCAGCATCCTTCGTCGCCATCATGTCGACGCGGCGGCTGTTCGCGTCCCGCGGCCCGCGCCCGCTCTTTCTCGTCGGCATGACGGTCACCTGCGCCGGCGTGCTGCTGCTGGCCACGCCATTCGCCGGAAAGTTCATCATCGCGTCCTTTGCTGCAATGGGCTTCGGGGCAAGCCTTTGCACGTCCACCGCCCAGACGGCAGCCTTTACGTCGGTTCGGACGGAACGGATGGCTGAGGCAAGTGCGCTGTGGAACATCAACCGTCAGCTCAGTTTCTCGCTCGGTGCGAGTGTGCTGGGAGGCCTGCTGGGGCTTTTCCTGGCGACCAGCGGCGGCGTGGCCGACGTCCTGCCCTACCGCTACTGCTTTGTGATCGCTGCCGTTCTGATCTTGTTGCCGCTGCCCTTCGTTCTGCGGCTGCCGCGAGCCAGTCAGCGCGCGTAACCCATTCTTTCAAGCTGTCCGACAAGGAGCCGAACATGACCGACATTGAAAAATTCTTCCGTGAAATTGTCGATCTCCACATTGAGATCGAGCGCTGGTTCACCGGGACAGCCCACCCCAACGATCTGGTGCAACTGCTCGAACGCTTCTCGCCTGAGTTTCGCATGATTTCCGTGCAAGGGACGGCTCTCGGAAAAGAGGGCGTGGGTGAATTGTTCGCACGTCTGCACGGGAAGCGCCCGGAGCTGCGGATCACGGTCGACGAGATGCAGATCAGTCAGGAATGGTCGGGCGGAGCCTGCGTCACTTATCGCGAGACGCACGCGGATGCGGGCGGGGTTGAAACAGCAAGACGCTCGACCGTCGTTTTGGAAGCTTCAGCGGATGGCTCGCTCCGGTGGCGGCATCTGCATGAAACGCCGATTGCGGCTTAGGCACGTCTACGATGCCCTGTGCGCACTATCCTCGCTGTACAGGAAGTGTGCTTCAACGATCGCATAAGTACGCGGTTCAAACCTGGTCAAGAGCAAGGGAATTGTTAGTCGCGGGGCGTGCAAGTCTCAGCTGGATCATAGACAAGTGAAACGACAGCGCTTATATTTAGCGCCTGGTATTACCTTTAACTAAGGAGGGTTGCCATGGCATCCCCGACCTCGCTCAAGCTCGATGATGAGCTCAAGGGCCGCGTTCAACACTTGGCCGAAATCCGCCGCCGGTCTTCTCACTGGATCATGCGTGAAGCGATTGCACAATACGTGGAGCGAGAAGAGAAGCGAGAGGCATTGCGACACGCCACGCTCAGAGCGTGGGAGGAGTATCAAGCGACCGGCCTACATGCCACTGAGGACGAGGTCGAAAAATGGCTATCCACGTGGGGAACGGACGACGAGAGCGCCGCACCTGAATGCCACAAATAGTCTTCTCGCCAGCAGCTGTTCGTGATCTTGAACGCCTTCGCAAATTCTTGCAGGCCAAAAGCCCAGTGGCAGCCAAGCGAGCAGGTGAAGCCATTCTGAAGGGTGTGCAAGCCCTTGGCGCACATCCTAAAATGCGGCGCCTCATTGATGATCTGCCTGACCAGTATCGAGAGTGGCTCATTGATTTTGGAGATAGCGGATACATCACGCGCTACCGTATTGATGGGGGCATTTTGACAATCCTCGCCGTGCGCCATCAGAAAGAAGCTGGCTTCTGAGAGTGCCGGCGGTGTCGTCTTTGAGCGATTGCTCGTCCTATGTGACTGTCCTCAATGCTGGACTGAAACGGGCTTCGCCGGTTTAGGCGGAAGTTTCACTTATTGAATGGGCCGATCACCAGCGGATGCACACGGGCTATACTGCATCCTTCCGCAAACCAAAGGTCAGCGATGGCTGGAACCTCAAGCGTTAAGCCAGGCAAGGCGCTCGACGAATACAGCTTTGGGGGCATGCGGCGGCCCGATAGAATTGCTGCTCCTACGCGAACGCCGCTCGCTTATGCTATATATTCCTAATCCATCATACATGCGAGCGGTGGGGGTGGCGGATGCTCGAAAGTCGGGTCAACAACCCACGACAACCGACGAAACCTTCGGGACGCAAGGGACGCCTCTCCGAATATGGAGGTGAGCGGCGGATCGTCACCGCCATCTGCTATGATCTCGTCGGGTCGACGAGACTTCTCCACCTGCTCGACATAGAAGACTATCAGGAACTGATCGTTGCGTTTCAGAATGCAGCGAAACACGCGATAATCTCTCATTCCGGCGTCATGCAGCTTGAGGCTGGAGATGGCGGCGTGGCGCTCTTTCCGATCGAGTTGGGTGCGAAGGATGCGGCTTCGCTCGCCATTCGCGCGGGTCTCGCGATCGTCGAGGGCTGCGCGGGCGTTGCCCGAGAAGCCGGGCGCGACGACTTGCACGTTCGAGTCGGGATCGCGACATCCGTTGCGCTCATTCAAGAGACGCAGGAGGAGAAGGGGGAACCGGTTACGGGTGCTGCACTGGCCATAGCCACCCGTCTGGAAGAGATTGCCGACCCAGACAGCGTTTTCGTTTCGGAGGACACGCGCGACCTGGCCGGTAGGTCGCATGCTTTCGTGTTCGAAGGCGCCAGGACGCTCAAGGGCTTCACTGTGCCCGAGAAGGTATGGCGCGCACTCGGTCACAAGATTGATGTCGACAGGTTCTACGCTTTCGGGAGCCTTGGCGGCCCCTTCATTGGCCGCGAAAGCGAGTTGAACACGATCGCCGCCTGTTGGGAAAAGGTCACCGCGCAAGGTGGCGAAATCCTCCTGCTCGAAGGAGATGCAGGCATCGGAAAATCGCGGCTTCTGCGGGAAGTCCGCAAGATGACGCGCGACCGGCGATCAGGGCTGTACTTCTTTCAGTGCCTGCCAGGCGGGCATCGCTCGACGCTGCATCCCCTGTTGAACAGTCTTATGGGCGCAACGTCGGGACAAGACGATCAACTGGGCCTGTCCGCCTCCGCTGTAGCACACCCCTTTGAACGAAACGGCATTCGCGACGCAGAAACGATTGAAACATTCGCGTATTTGCTGGGTGCGCTGGGACGAAATCAACGGCTCGCCGACAACGACCCAAAAGCCATCCGGGAAAAGGCTCATCGCGCCGTGTTTCGCGCACTCGCGGCATTGTGCGCGAACGGCCCGATCGTCCTGGCTGTCGAAGACATCCACTGGATCGATCCAACCTCCCGGGATTTGCTGGCGGAGGCCGCTCGGGTTGCACACCAACTTCCGATTTTCCTCGTCGCGACCTCACGTCTCGGGTTTGCGTCGGATTGGCTGGACGCGGCCAACCCCACGCGGCTGACGCTGCTCCCGCTTGATCGTGACGAAACACGACGGGCGATAGAGGCAAGATGGCCGGAGCAGAGGCAGGGCATGCTTCCTGAGCTCTATGACGTTATCGAGAGGATATCCGGCGGCGTCCCACTCTTCATCGAGCAGATCTGCCAATGGGTCTCGGAGAACGTTGCTGCAGACACTATGAGCCTGTCGGAAAACGTCAAACCCAGCCATGTGTCGGCATTCGAGGAAATACTGGACGCACGCCTCAACCACCTGGGCACGGCCAGAGACGTGGCGCGAGCGGGAGCAGTTGCGGGCAGCCGGTTCACGCTATCGTTGCTTCGCGAACTGCTGCCAGGGCTGGGCAAAAAGTCTTTGGTCAAGGCCGCCGATACCCTGAGTGATTCAGGGTTCCTGATGCGGATCAGGACGCGAGGGCATATCGCCTACGGCTTCCGGCACGTTTTGATTCAGGAAACGATCTACAATGGGCTCTTGCGCAGGCAGCGGCAGGCATTGCATCGGCGGCTGTTCATTGCTGTCAGTCAAAACCGCCAAATGGCCGCTTGGATGGACACCGGAACGCTCGCCGAACATGCGGAACGAGCGGGCTTCATCGAAAACGCAATCGAATTGTACACTGCGGCAGGGAAGGAAAGCTCGAGCCGATCGGCGATGGTAGAGGCGCGCAACTACCTGGAGCACGCCGTGGAGATTTGCGACCGGTTCGGCGCGGGACATGCGATCGAAACACTGCAGCTATCCGCGCTGATTTCGCTCGGCCCAGTTTTGACCGGTCTTGTCGGACTGAACTCACCTCCGGCTCGCAAGTTATATGAGGATGGCGTAGCCATCGCCCGCCGGCAACCGATGGAAGAGCAATCCAGATGGTTTCCGATCTATTGGGGGTGGTGGCTCACGGGAACAGACTTTCGCGTTATGCGCGAACGCGCTCTGCAAGTGCGGGCCATGCAGGCTGGGACGGAAGATCCGGAGATCAAGCTCCAGGTTAACCATTGCATCTGGGCCATTGCTTTTAACCTTGGCCACCATCGAGAGGCCCAGGATGCGATTAAGGCCGGACTGGCGCTTTATGACGAGCAATCGGCGAAAACCAACCGAACGTTATTTGGCGGCCATGACGCCAAGGTGTGCGGTCTAGGGCAACTGGCCCTTTCGCTGTGGCTGACAGGACAATCGAAAGCATCGGATTCGGCTCTTTCGAAGATGGTCGCGTTCGTCGACCGGATATCACACGCGCCCAGCAAGGCGCATTCGCTTGATACGGAAGCGGTGTCTGCGTTCTATCGGGACGACTATGGGCGTCTCACCGAAATTTCCAAGAGAATGGCAGACTTCGCGAGATCGCATGAAATGCAGTCGCTGTCCGGCCTGTCGCTGCTGTTTGCTGGATGGGCTTTAGCGCATGGGGAAAGCCTCACGAGCGGACATGCGATGTTTCGCGAAGGGCTGTCGCTCTTGAGAAGCCTCGGTGTCGTCGCAGATCTCCCGATTTATCTCTACATGCACGCCACGCTGCTCGGGCAAGCTGGCAACTATGAGTCAGCGCTCGAGGTCACGAATGACGCGATCGAAAAGGCGAAGGAAACCGGTCATGCCTATTGGCTCGCGGAGCTCTACCGTCGCCGCGCCGTTCTTCAGGCGCGGGGCAACACCACCAAGGATCCCATCATCCTCGACCTGCGCTCAGCCGTAGATATCGCCGAACGTCAAGGAGCAAAGGCACTTCTGCGACGGGCGAGACATTCAATGCAGGAGCTTGGCGTTGCCGGTCAACATTGAACGAACGAGGCAGAAAACCGACGATCCGTCAAACCTTGAGGGGATGCTTGCGCGTTTTCGCGACGCCATACTTGCCGGCTTAAGCAACTCGCTCTCTCCTCCCGCGGACCTAGAAGCCGAGCAATGCTTGCGCGCGATTTTACGGCTCTGTCGTCGTGCGGGCATAACCCGGCTTGGTGATCTGACCGGACTTGACCGGATCGGCCTGCCGGTGGCTCAAGCCGTTCGACCCGCCGCTCTTTCTGAAGTCACGTCGCTCGGGCGCGGCCTTTCCATGGCGGGAGCGGCGGTGGGGGCGATCATGGAATCGCTTGAGCGGTTTTACGCCGAAGCCATTCCCTCGGGACGGGTATTTTGCACCACGGCGGATGAACTCAAGATCGCCGACGGCCTGTTTGAAAACCTTCTGGCACCTGATCGCCAGGGGAACTGGCGGGTACGGGCGATACCCTGGATCACCGGCGTCGACATCACGGCTGGTTTCCCACAATCGGTCCCCCTGGAACTTGTTCACACCTGCTACACGGACCCGCCGCCCGCTCATGATGGCCTGTTCATGCGCACGACCACGGGTCTCGCCTGTCATATGACCGTCTTCGGTGCATTTGCGCATGGATTGTTCGAATGTATCGAGCGCGACGCCCTCGCGCGCGCCTTCGCCACCCACGGCTTCTTCGATCGAATGCGCATTTCCCCGTTCGGGCTGGGTGACGGAGTTGATCACATACTGTCCGTTGTGGGCGAGCACCATATTTCCTTCGGCCTTTGGCTAGCTCCTTCGCCGGCAGATGTCCCAGTGGTCTGGTGCCAGACGATCGAGACAGGCCCCGGCGAACCGATCCTTGCTCTTCCGACCGAGGGTTACGCGGCAGGACCGAGCATCGCCGCGGCAGCGGAGAGCGCGATGCTCGAAGCGCTGTCAGCGCGGGCCGGGGCGATATCGGGGGCGCGCGACGATCAAACCCGGGAGCATTACAGACGTAGCACCGACTCGGTCGTCGCCAAGGCCCGCCAGCTTATTCTTATGGGTACGTCCGGGTTGCCGCGTCAGGCAATCGAAGCACGCGCCGTTTCGGATCTCGGCGCGCTGATCGACAGGGTCCTATCCGCCGGCATGGGGCCCATATTGGCCGTGCCGGTGGGAACGGACGTCGAAACAGGCGTTCAGTGCGTGAGAACCATCCTTCCCGGAGCCATTCCCTTTTCCATCCTGCGGTGAGTGTTCACATGGTCGATGCGAGCGAGAAAGGTCCGATCCTGGTGTTTCTTGGTCCGACGCTTCGGTTGACCGAGGCGGAGCCGGTTCTCGACGCCACCTACCTGCAGCCCGCCGCGCAAGGCGACATTCTGCTTGCCGCCCACGCATTCCGCCCGCGGGCGATGGTCCTGATCGACGGGCAATTCGAGGACAGGCCGGCTGTCCGACACAAGGAAATCCTCTGGGCAATGGCACAGGGGATCGTCGTGATCGGCGCGGCAAGCATGGGCGCGCTCAGGGCGGCGGAACTCAGTGAGTTCGGCATGATCGGTGTCGGCCTGATCTACAGGTGGTATCGGCGCTGGCGGCTTGCTCCCGATGATGCGGTCGCCGTTCTTTCGGGGCCGCCGGAGCTTGGCTTTCTTCCTTTGACAGACGCCTTGGTCGATCTCCAGCGGACGTTCGCCAGCCTGACACGCCGGGATTTCATAACGGCAGCCGATCGCGACTTGCTCACAACAACTGCGCGAAACATGAACTTTCGAGAGCGCCGGTTCGAAGCGATTTTACGGGATGCAGGATGGCAGGAGGAGGGGCTCAAGCAATTGCAGAAGGAGATGGTGTGGCAAAAAAAACGGGACGCTCTGCTTGCGCTGCGAAACGCGCGGTCCCTCGTGATGCAGGAAAATACGGGGCCTGTGAGCTGTGCGTGGGTTGCAACGAACACCTTTGTCCGGGATCTTGAGGCGGGCGGCATTGACTCAACATTAGCAAACACTTATAAATTGAATCCTTAATCCCAGATTTTTCAATCGAGGGGGGCAATTGTGCGATGCGTCTGCTTCGGGACGATGCCCTCGACTCTGGAAATGCGCGTGTCGGCACGCGGTTTTGGATTTATCCGCAGCCCCCCTTCATTCCCGGATACGAACAGCCCGATCGTGTGTGGCTATCGATACCACGCGACGAATTAGGCGAGGGCCCCAGTGACCTCTCCATGTATGTCGCGGATCCGCTCTATGACAAGCAGCCCTATGGCCTCGCGAGCTTGCCGCCATTCGGCGGGGCGAAGCGCGCGCCGGTGAGGCCGGGTCCGGATCGTCACTTCGACAACATCGATCCGACCTCCCGGCCATTTCTTGCTGTTCACGCCTACGCCTGCGTGCGTTTCGTTCTCGACATTTGGCAGAGCTATTTGGGGCGGCGGGTCCACTGGTTCTTCGATCAGACCTTTCCAAGGCTAGAAATCGTTCCATTTGTCGATTGGGACAATGCTCAAGCGGGCTACGGTTTTCTGGAACTGGGTTGGTCCGACGTCGACGGCATCCTGAGACCTTACGCGTTGAATTTCGACACGATCGCGCACGAGGTCGGGCATCTGATCATGCTCTCGGAGACGGGTGTACCGACTGTGACATCGCCTGATGGCGACTTCTTTTCGTTCTCCGAAGCCTTTTCGGACTGTGTTTCACTGATCTCGTTCTTGCACTTTGATTCCGCGATTGACCGGCTTTTGCGGCGAACGAGAGGCAATCTGCTGCTCTACAACGAACTGAACCGCTTTGCGGAGACGAGCCCCGAAACGCAGATTCGCTTGGCCACCAATTTCCGGCGAATGTCCGCAACTACCCGCGAGGTGCACGACCGCGCGCTGCCGTTCGTTGGCGCCATCTTTGACAGCATCGTTGCACTTTATCATCGCGATCTGGTCGCGAACGGTTGCGCCGACAGGCGGCTTCTGGATGTCGATATCCGGGAACTGGCGCGGGACGAATTTGATACTTTTCGGCAGGCGACGGCGGAGGCCTTCGGCACCAAGCCATTATATTTCAAGCTGGCATTGACCGCCGCGCGAGACACGGTGGGTGCGGCACTCGCGACGTCATTGAGCACACTCGATCTGAACACACTGCGCCTTGAGCAGGCGGCAGAGGCCATCGTCGCCTCGGCGGACGGGCCGGCCGCCGAATTGCTCGAAGAGAATTTCGCTTGGCGCGAAATCATCGCTTCAAGGTAAGTCAAGGGAGGAAAAAATGAGTGGTTGTTGCGCGAATCCTGTTGTTGGATATCCACTAGATCCAAAGGATCTAGAAGATGTAATTGAATATAAGTCGTATCGACCAGGAGATATTAGATTATATGGACGGCCGACAAGGTTTTATGAAAGGAAGAATAAAGATAAAAATATTAGAGAAGCTCTCGATGGGATTGAGAAGAAGCTAAGATCTATTGGAGAAACGGGGATAATTGATGATATAAACAGGATGATAGAGGAGATTTTGGACTACATAAAGAAAAGCTCTGGAATTGTTGGCGATGGAGTAACGATCGCATTATTTGATGGAAAATACTATAGCTTCCTTCCCGTTAGTTTTGGGGGTGAAGTAGAGTATCTAAAGAGCATTGGCGTGATTTATGGTTATGCCTATGAGGGGCACTGCTACAAGCTGCCAAAACCGCAGATCATGTGTCTATCTGAAAGGCCGACGGCAATCGCCGACGGCGATTGCGGCTGCGATTGTGGATTTGACGCGAAATTCGGCTACGCTGTTTGGTCGATCGACAAACTCGAGCGGGCCATATCTCTCGACATCCGCGCCGACAACCTCAAGACGTTGGTGCTGGACGAAAACCTGCCAGGCAACCGGTCGCCGCTCGCCTATGCGCAGACGATGGCGTTGGCCCCACAGCGGCAACGCGACTGACGGGCGCGCCCTTTTATCCTCGGGAGCTCACGGCCTGCACCAGTGAGTTGCCAACCTTTCAGGTTGGCAACTGCGCGATTTTCGCCGGACCGCACAGACTTTGCAATGAACCACGCTACCATTCTTCGGCGAGTTCAGACCGGCCGGCAAAACAACACCCGCCTCCAACTGTTCGAAAGCTTCGGACCGCAGCGAGAGACGACATTATCGACATTGCCCGGTCGCTGGCGCGGCCGGGCAGGTGAGGGGCGGGGATTTATCGGTCCGCCTCGCATGTTGAGCGGGAGCCCGAACGCCTTGCCGTTCCAGCTCCGCGCGAGGGTTACTCCGCGAAATGAGTCAGCCAGTGGCGTGGCTTGTTGTCCGCGAGCTGAGCGACCCGGTCGATCCTGTTGCTCATCACCCAGGCCATGGGCTGCTGGTGCAACGGCAACATGATCATTTCGTCCTTGACCATCTGGAGTGCCTTGGTCTGCAGCTCGAGCCGTTTCGTCCGATCCATTTCGGTCGATGCCTGGATGACGAGCTTGTCAATCTCCGGATAGCTCCAGCCACCCCAGTTGAACACGCCCGCCTTGTCGCTCTTCGTCTCGATCATCTGGAGCAGGATCGAGTAGCTGTCGAGCATCGGCTCGTTCGCCCAGCCGATGATGTAGACGTCGGAGAGACCACCCGTGCGCTTGGGCGCCTGTGCGGCCGTCGGGCCGATGTCGAGTTGCGGCTTGAAGCCGGCGCGGCTCAGCATGTTGACGATGCTCTGGCAAAGCTCCTCCTCGTTGACATAGGCCTCGTTCGTGCAGACGAGTGTGAAGGGGAGGTCGGTTGCGCCGGCTTCTGCCAGCAGCTTCTTCGACAGGTCGGGATTGAACGGCACCACCTTGTCCAGTGCTTCGCTATATCCGGGAATCTCCGGCGCAATGATCGCGCCCGCCGTCCTCGACTTGCCGCGCATGACCCGTTTCTGGATGAGCTCCTTGTCGAGCGCGTGAGCGACGGCCTGGCGAACACGCAGGTCGTTGAACTTGTTGTCGACGCCGTCGGCCAGTTTCGGCTTGCGGTTGAAGCCCATCATGATGGTGCGCAGGTCGGTGCGCTCCATGACCTTCAGATCCGGCTGCGCGAGAAGGCGCGGTAGATCCTGCGCAGGCGCATTCTCGGTGAAGTTGATCTCACCCGACAGCAGTGCGGCGACGCGCGTCGCGGCCGAGACGATCGGTGTAAACTCGATACGATCTATGTTGGATTGCGACTTGTCCCACCACTTGTCATTCTTGACGAGAACGGTCTTGCTGTCGGGCGCGCGGCTCTCGAGCTTGAACGGACCCGTGCCGTTGGTGTGGTAGGTGGCGTAGCCTTCGATCTTCTTGCCGACGTCGGTCGGCTTCAGCGAGTTGTTGTCGGTGAGCCAGGTAGCGTCGAAAATGTGGATGTTCGTCAAGTCGTTCAGCAGCAGCGGATAGGGTCCGACCAGTTCGATATCGACAGTGTGGTCGTCCACCTTCTTCGCCGACTTGTAGGCGGGAAGGTTGCCGCGGAGTGGAGACACCGGATCGCTGACCCGAGTGAGAGAGGCGATCACGTCGTCCGCGGTGAAATCGGCGCCATCGTGGAACTTGACGCCCTCGCGCAGATGAAACCGCCAGACCGTGTCTGATACCGCCTCCCAGGACGTTGCCAGCGCCGGCTCGATCTTCAATTCGGCGTCAAAACGGACAAGCCCCTCATAGACGTGGTTGAGGAAGGACAGCGTGTAGCTGTCGCCATAAGAATAGGGGTCGAGCGAATAGATGTCGCGCGAGGCGCCCCATTTGAGCGTTTCCGCATGGCCCGGCGCGGAAAGCGCAGCCGACATGACGGCTGCGAGAATCAATTTCTTGAGCATTCTGCTGTTCTCCTTTGTTAAGGTCACCGGTCCCCTTGAACGGGAATCTTCTTCTTGAGAGGCAAGGACGGCTCACAGGCTGTCCGTCTCGCCGCCCGCTAGGGGGCGGCTAGTGGCGTGGTCCGTTGTTGGCGCGGGCATGGCCTGCTCGGTTGTGTCGATCACCGCAAAGGCCGTCGACGGCCCCCTGGGGATCTTGATTAACTGGCGTCCCTGGGCAGCGAGGCATTCAAGCGAAAGCCTCCCGGCGATGCTGAAGCGCCAAGTCCTGTCGTCGATATGGCTGTCATTCGATGGCCAGCGCCAAACGTCACCTCGAACAGGGGTAATCTCCGCACCGCTTTATAGATGCGGCACAGAAACCCAAGGTTCAGTGTTAGAAGCTGGAATGGCGATCGAATGAGGGGATGTCAGGCGAGCCGGCCGGGCGGTGCGGGCTCGTATGTGCGGCGCCGCCAAAAGTTGCATGAACTCGCTATCGCGGCGGTCTTCTGAAGCCCTTGCATCAACCTGCTCCTCCCTAGCTCGTTGCTGCTGATCGGCACCATCGCACGCCAAAAGTTTTTGTCAACGACTTTGTCGACAATATTGAATACGATCGCGGCGACAATCCAAAGCGACAACAAGATGGCGGTTGCGGCGAGCCCGCAGCGTTCGAAGCAAAGGAAAAAGCTGCGTTAGGTCGTCGCGCGCACCAGCCCGCTCGACGGGAAATGGCCGACAGTGGTCCAGCCCCTCTACTTCGCAGTGGAGGTCTTGTCGTTGCTGCTGCAAGCAAGGGCGTCGATGCGGGCGCGAACGCGGGCGACGCCCTCGGCAATACTGGTGCCTGGAATGGACGAATATCCCATGCGGAAAAAGCGGCAGGGCCGGTCGCTTCTAGGGAAGAAGGGCGAGCCGGATTCGACCAGAACGCCATCCTGGCGCAACTCGCTGACCAGACGGTCGGCGTCGAGCCCTTCCGGCCCCTCCATCCAGAAGGACGTGCCGCCGAAGGTCGAGGACCCGGCGACGGTCAAATTCTCCCGACGCAGCGCCTCGGCCATCAGCACGTGGCGCTTGTGATACTCGGTCCGCATGCGGTGCAGTACGGCGTCATAATGCCCAAGCGCCAGGAAATAGGCAGCGGTGCGCTGCAGGTGGCCGGGCGGGTGACGCAGCATCAGCGAGCGAAGCGCGCGCGCCTCGCGAATGAAGGGTGCAGGCGCCACGAGATAGCCGAGCCGAAGCCCGGGAAACAGGGATTTTGAGAAGCTGCCGATGTAGAGCACCCGGCCCGTCGGATCGAGCGCTTTCAGCGCCGGCGAGGGCGGAGCGAGGTAGCTGATCTCGAACTCGTAATCGTCCTCGACCATGACGAAGTCTTTCTCCTCCGCAGCTACAAGCAGTTGCGTTCGCCGGTCGACCGGCATGGTCGCGCCTGTCGGCGAATGGTGGCTCGGGGTCACGAAGACGGCGTCGACTTTCTCCGGTAGCGCATCCGGCGACAGGCCCTCGCGATCGACATCGACGGTCGTGACGTCAGCACCGCTGAGCAGGAGCGAGGCGCTGATATCCGGGTGGCAGGGGTTTTCGCAGACGGCGGCTGAGCCCTTTTCCAGGATCAGTCGGGTGACGATCCAGAGCGCATTCTGCGCGCCGACGGTAACGAGGATTTCGTCCGGAGTGGCGTGAATGCCGCGCCGCGGCAGCGTGCGCGAGCAGATGTAGTTGACGAGCCGCACGTCGTCGGCAGCGGCAAAGTCGCTCGCCATCAGCACGAAGTCCTCGCGCGCAAGCGCCCGGCGGGCGCAATCACGCCAGGCGTTAAGGTCAAACAGCGTGGGGTCCATCTGGCCGTAGAGGAAGGGGAAAGGGTAGCGTCGCCAGTCCAGCGGTTTGTGGACCTGGCGCACGACATCGAAGCTCATCTTGATCTTGCGGCTCCAATCGACCGGATCGGCGCCGCCCGATGGGCGTTCCCCTTCCACATCCATGCCTGGCGGATTGCCGGCGATACGATAGGAACTGCGGTTGACGGCCTCGACATAGCCTTGGCTGATCAGTTCCTGATAGGCGAGCGTTACCGTGATGCGCGAGATCCGGAGATAGTCCGCGAGTTTGCGCGTGGAAGGCAGGTGCGCGTGCGGCTGCACCCGCCCGGCAAGCACGGCCGAAACGATCGTTTCGCGCAGCTGTGCCTGCAGGCCAATCCCGCTGTCGCGATCGATGAAGAAGATGGTTTCGGAAACATTCGTCCGCACGACGCCGGCCTCCAATGACGTTAATCTGGATCTATTCAACTTCCATACTGGATATAACGCAAGCCGGATCTCGGCCTTATCGTCATGAGCAAGATCGGAAAAACCGGTCAGTGAATAAACAAAGAGGAGGACGAAGCATGCTACATGGACATTTCAGACGACTGGCTGCAGCAGCCAGCATTGTGGCGAGCCTGGCCGCATCCGGCGTGGCTTATGCCGAGACGAAGCTCGTCGTCGGCTATCAGCAGATCGTCGGCCCGTTTGTGGCTGCGATCGCCGACGGGCGCTTCGACGCCGCCGCCAAAGAGGCCGGCTACTCGATCGACTGGCGCCAATTCAGCTCGGCCGGCGACATCACGACGGCGCTCGCCTCGGGCGACGTGCCGATCGGCGTTCTCGGTTCGACTGGCACCGCGGCTGCCGCCACGCGCGGTGTCGAACTGCAACTCTTCTGGATCCTCGACAATATCGGTCAATCGGAGGCGCTGGTCGCCCGCGACGGTTCCGGCATCGAAACGCCCGCGGACCTCAAGGGCAAGAAGGTCGCCGTGCCCTTCGTCTCGACCTCGCATTTCCATCTTTTGGTCGGCATGAACAAGGTCTGGAACGTCGACCCGCGCGAAGTGGAAATCCTCAATCTGAAGCCGCCGCAGATCGTCGCCGCCTGGCAGCGCGGCGATATCGATGCCGCCTATGTCTGGCCGCCGGCGCTTTCTGAAATTCAGAAGACTGGCAAGACGATCTCCGATTCCGAAGTGATCGGTGCTGCGAGCGTGCCGACCTTCGACGGGCTGGTGGTTGATAAGGCCTGGGCCGCGGAAAATCCGAAGCTCATGGAGGCCTTCACCAAGGTTCTGGCGAAAGCTTATGCCGACTACAATGCCGACAAGGCGGCGTGGACGGAGGAGTCTGAGCAAGTCCAGGGCATCGTCAAGCTGATCGGCGGCGATGGCCCGAGCACGGTCGAAGCCTTGCGTCTTCTTTCCTTCCCGAATGCGGATGAGCAGGCCTCCGAGGTTTGGCTCGGCGGTGGCGCCACGCGCGCGCTCACCGAAAGCGCCAAGTTCCTCGTCGAGCAAAAGCAGATCGGCAATTCGCTCGACGATTACGCGCCCTATGTGAACGCCGACTTTGCCAAGGTGGCCGCGCAATAATTTGATCTGCTGATTGCGCCGGTCCTGAGGAGCGGCCGGCGCGTCCATCTTCAAGACCGTGACCGAGGTGCAGGGAGGCATTTCTCATGGAAACATTGAGCGTCAGGAACATCAGTCTGACCTATCCGGGCCTGTACTCGGACCAGGCGATCATCGCCCTGAAAGGTGTCAACCTTACCATCAACAGCGGCGACTTTGTCGTCGCCCTCGGGGCTTCGGGCTGCGGGAAAACCACCTTGCTCAACCTGATGGCGGGCTTCATGGCCCCCTCAGAGGGCGACATCACGCTTGGCAATCACCAGGTCAACGGACCGGGCGCCGAGCGCGGCGTGGTCTTCCAGAAGCACGCATTGCTGCCGTGGCTGAACGTCATCGAGAACACCGAATTCGGCCTCAAGCTGCGCGGCGTCGACAAGGCGACCAGGCGGGATCTCGCCACCAAGAACCTAGCCTTGGTCGGCCTGCAGGACTTCCACCGGCATATGATCTACCACCTGTCGGGTGGGATGCAGCAGCGCGTCGGCATCGCACGGGCGCTGACCTGCGATCCCGCCATGCTCTTGATGGACGAGCCGATGGCGGCACTCGACGCGCTGACGCGCGAGACGATCCAGGAGTTGCTTCTGAAAGTCTGGCAGCTCACCAACAAGATGTTCTTCTTCATCACCCATAGCGTCGAGGAGGCGCTGTTCCTCGGCTCGCGGCTGATCGTCATGTCGCCGCGCCCGGGCCGCATCACCCACACCTACGAACTCAACTTCAACAAGCGTTTCCTCGCCGAGGGCAATGCCCGGGCGATCAAATCCAGCCCGGAATTCATCCGCATGCGCGAGGAGGTGCTCGGCATCATCTATGGCGACGAACGTGCGTCCGGCAACCCGGAGGTGGCCCATGCTTGACAGAGTGACACGCGCCAAGCCCGTAAAGGCCGGCAAGATCTTCGGCGCTCCGGGTGACGGAAGCAGCGGTCTCATCAGTTTTTCAACGACACTCGTGCTCGTCGCCCTCTGGTTCTTCGTAACCGAATCCGGTTGGGTCAAGCCGCTGTTCCTGCCGTCGCCGCTGGCGGTCTGGGACAAGTTCATGCTGGCGCTGACGGACGGTGTTTCGAACTCGACCCTGATCGAGCACACGCTCGCCAGCATCAGTCGCGTCTTCGGTGCCTTTCTGCTGGCGCTGGTGACGGCGGTTCCGATCGGCATCCTGATGGGCGTCAACCGCTTCGTGCGCGGTCTGTTCGACCCCATCATCGAATTCTATCGGCCGCTGCCGCCACTTGCCTACCTGCCGCTTGTCATCATCTGGCTCGGCATCGGTGAGTTCCCGAAGGTGTTCCTCATCTATCTGGCAATCTTCGCGCCGATGGCGATTGCCGCCAGAGCAGGGGTGCGTTCGGTCTCTACCGAACAGATCCACGCGGCCTATGCGATGGGGGCCACCCGCGGGCAGGTCATCAGCCAGGTCATCATGAAGGCCGCCTTGCCCGAGATCTTCACCGGCATGCGCATCGGCATCGGTGTCGGCTGGACGACCCTGGTGGCGGCGGAAATGGTGGCTGCCAACCGAGGGCTCGGCTTCATGGTTCTGAATGCAGCTGAAAACCTCGAAAGCGACACGGTGATCATGGGCATCTTCATCATCGGCATCTTCGCCTTCGCCTTCGATCTTCTGATCCGCTACCTAGAAAAGGTGCTGATCCCCTGGAAGGGCCGCCTTTAACCAGAGAATCCCGCTCTCAAGTCGAATCACTGGAGACGGAAAGATTGCCTAGAATCAAAGTGCTAGAGCGTTCCTTTGCGCGTTCAATTGAACGCACGGCGCTCTAGGCGACAGCTTCGACAAATCATTCGTACCCGGCCTGGCGGCCTTTGAAGACGGCGTCTCCCGTCTCCGGCGAAGCCATGCCTGACGACTAAGCCAAAGGACAGGACGATGACACTGACTGCAACCGATCTCAAAACCTTGTTCGATGCCTTCAACCGGCACGACATCGATGGGGTCATGCGCTTCTTTGCCGAGGACTGCGTTTTTAACGCGGTCGGCGGACCCGAGGTCTACGGCGCCCGCTTCACGGGTAGAGCGGCGATTGCTGACGCCTTCAGCGGCGTCTGGACATCGATGCCGGATGCCGAATGGGGCAATCACAGCCATTTCGTCGAAGGCGACCGCGGCGTGTCCGAATGGACCTTCTCCGGCACGGCCGCCGATGGCAGCCGCACTGAGGCCGAGGGCTGCGACCTCTTCACCTTCCGCAACGGCAAGATCGTGCGCAAGCAGGCGTTCCGCAAGAACCGCCCGGTCCTGCAACCCCGCTACTGACGGCTGGAGCGAAAGCAATGCAACTGCGCGCCACTCCCTTGAAGCCTGCAAGAGAGCCGTTCGATCCGGCCTATGACCCCAACCATGCCCGCAGCCCCGGCAGAGGCAAGGACTACGCGCCGACCTATTGGATCGGCACTGCCGGGCCTGAACCGGAGGATGACGGCCCAGTCACAAGCGACATCGACGTCGAAGTCGCCATCATCGGCTCGGGCTATACGGGCCTCTCCTGCGCCATTCATCTGGCGCGTGAGCACGGCATCAAGGCGACGGTGCTGGAGGCAAACGGCGTTGCCTGGGGTTGCAGCACCCGCAATGGCGGGCAGGCGCAGATTTCGGCTGGCCGTCTTAAGCGCTCGCAGTGGATTGCCCGCTGGGGCGTCGACGTCGCCCGCAAGATGCACGCGGAGATTTCCGAGGGATTCGACCTCTTTCGCACTCTCGTCCGCGAGCCCGAAATCGACTGCGATCCGCAGGATGGCGGCCATCTCTATATCGCCCACCGCGACAAGATGCTGCCGGCGCTGCAAAGCGAGGTCCGTGTTCTCAACGATACGTTCGGCTATCGCGCCCGCATGGTCTCGCGCGACGAGATCCACCGCGATTTCGTTCGCGACGAGGAAGCACGCGGGGCGATGTATGAGCCCGATGGCATGGGCATCCATGCCGCCAAGCTAGCCTTCGGCTACCTCAGGCTTGCCCGCAAGCTGGGGGCAAAGGTGCATACGTCGAGCCCGGTGCTTGATTGCACTGCCAAGGGCGGCATGCATTACCTGACGACGCCTGGCGGAACGGTGCGGGCGCGTGCCGTCTGCATCGCGACGGCCGGTTACACGTCACCCGGCATGAACGCGCTCACCCGCCACCGACTGATGCCGATCCTGTCGAACTCGATCGTCACTCGACCGCTGACGGAAAGCGAGCAGAAGGCGCTGAACTTCAAGGCGCGCATCCCGCTCACCGATACGCGGACGCTGCGTAACTACTATCGCATGCTGCCGGATGGCCGGGTGCAGATCGGCAGCCGCAGCGCCATCACCGGACGCGACGCGAGCAATCCGAAGCATCTCGAGATCCTGCTTGCCGGCCTCTACCGCAAGTTCCCGGCGCTCCGCGGCATCGACATCGACTACTCCTGGTGGGGTTGGGTGGATGTCAGCCACGACATGATGCCGCGCATCTTCCAGCCGGATCCGGGGCAGAGGCTGTTCTACGCCATGGGCTATGGCGGCAACGGCGTGATGTATTCCGCCCAGGCCGGCCGTCGCATGGCCCAGATGGTCGCCGGCAAAGGCGGCGGCCTCGACCTCCCCATCTTCACTTCGCCTCTGCCGGGCCACGGGCTTCTGACGCCGTTCCGACGGCTCGGCCAATGGGGAATGTACCGCTGGTACTACCTCCGTGACGAGATCCTCTAACTCATTGAAATAATACCAGGAAAGGAACCACCCCATGAAAATGACCACCGAGGAAGCCTTCGTCAAAGTTCTTCAGATGCATGGCCTCGAACATGCCTTCGGCATCATCGGCTCGGCCATGATGCCGGTGTCGGACCTTTTCCCGAAGGCTGGCATCAAGTTCTGGGACTGCGCCCATGAGACCAATGCCGGCATGATGGCGGATGGCTTCAGCCGCGCGACGGGCACGATGTCGGTTGCGATCGGCCAGAACGGCCCTGGCGTCACCGGGTTCATCACCGCGATCAAGACGGCCTACTGGAACCACACGCCGCTCCTGATGGTGACGCCCCAGGCGGCCAACAAGACGATCGGTCAGGGCGGCTTCCAGGAAGTCGACCAGATGGCGATGTTCGAGGAAATGGTGTGCTACCAGGAAGAGGTACGCGATCCCTCGCGTATACCTGAAGTCCTGAACCGCGTCATCGAAAAGGCCTGGCGCGGTTGTGCGCCTGCGCAGATCAACATCCCGCGCGACTACTGGACCCAGGTGATCGACGTCGACCTGCCGGCGATCGTCCGCTTCGAGCGTCCGGCCGGCGGACCGCAGGCGATTGCGGAAGCCGCAAAGCTGCTGTCGGAGGCGAAATTCCCTGTTATCCTCAATGGTGCCGGCGTCGTCATCGGCAATGCCATTTCCGATTCCATGAAGCTTGCCGAACGCCTCGACGCGCCGGTCTGCTGCGGCTACCAGCACAATGATGCCTTCCCCGGCAGCCATCGCCTCTCGGTCGGCCCGCTCGGCTATAACGGCTCGAAGGCAGCGATGGAGCTGATCTCCAAAGCCGACGTCGTGCTGGCACTCGGCACCCGGCTCAATCCCTTCTCGACGCTTCCGGGTTATGGCATCGACTACTGGCCGAAGAACGCTTCGATCATCCAGGTCGATATCAACGCCGACCGGATCGGGCTGACCAAGAAGGTGTCGGTCGGCATCTGTGGCGATGCCAAGCAGGTCGCCCGCCAGATCCTCGAGCAGCTCTCGCCCTCGGCCGGCGATGCCGGCCGTGAGGAGCGCAAGGCGGCGATCCACCAGACCCGTTCGGCCTGGCAGCAGCAGCTCTCCTCGATGGATCATGAGGACGACGATCCGGGCACGGAATGGAACGAGAGCGCACGCTCGCGCGAGCCGAACCGCATGTCGCCGCGCCAGGCCTGGCGGGCGATCCAGGCGGCTCTGCCGAAAGAGGCGATCATCTCCACCGACATCGGCAACAATTGCGCGATCGGCAACGCCTATCCAACCTTCGAGGCTGGCCGGAAATATCTGGCACCGGGCATGTTCGGCCCCTGCGGCTACGGTTTCCCGTCGATCGTCGGCGCCAAGATCGGTTGCCCGGATGTGCCGGTGGTCGGCTTTGCCGGCGACGGCGCCTTCGGCATCTCGATGAACGAGATGGGCTCGATCGGCCGTGAGGGCTGGCCGGCGATCACCATGGTGATCTTCCGCAACTACCAATGGGGTGCTGAAAAGCGCAACACGACGCTCTGGTACGCCAACAATTTCGTCGGCACCGAGCTCAACCCCAACCTCTCTTACGCCAAGGTGGCCGAAGGCTGCGGGCTGAGGGGCGTGACCGTCAATACGACGGCAGCACTCACCGAGGCGCTGTCCAACGCGATCGCCGACCAGAAGAGGGGTGTCACCACCTTCGTCGAAGTCATCCTCAACCAGGAGCTCGGCGAGCCTTTCCGGCGCGACGCGATGAAGAAGCCGGTGCCGGTTGCCGGCATTGATCGTGCCGACATGCGTCCGCAGAAGCGGGCCTGAGCCGACCCGATTGCACGATGCCCGCCCGGCTTTTCCGGGCGGGCGCAGCGTCCCGCGAGCGACCGGAATGACATCATGACCTTTACCGCATCTGTCCACGAACGTTTCCGCAGCGTGCCCTCCGGCTTTGCGACCTACTGGCCGGGCTTCGCCGTCACAGCGGCCGTCGCCGTCGCCGCCCAGTTCCTCTCCGATCACTACGGCGCGCCGGCCATGCTGATGGCGCTTTTGCTCGGCATCGCCTTCCACTTTCTGTCCGAGGAGGGGCGTTGTGTCGCCGGGATTGATTTCTGCGCCAAGAAGGTGCTGCGCATCGGTGTGGCGCTGCTCGGCATGCGGATCAGCGTCGACCTCCTGATCGGACTCGGCGCCGGCACCATCCTGCTGCTCGTCTCGGCGATCGCGGCCACCATCGGCTTTGGCCTGCTCGCCGCGAAATTGCTCGGCCGCGGCTGGCGGCTGGCGCTCATCACCAGCGGTTCGGTCGCCATCTGTGGCGCGTCGGCGGCGATGGCGATCGCTGCCGTCTTGCCGAAGAACGAGTTTTCCGAGCGCAACCTGATCTTCACTGTGCTCTCGGTCACGGTGCTCTCCACCCTTGCCATGATCGCCTATCCGATCATTGCCCAGACCATGGGGCTCGATGCCCGCGCGACTGGCATCTTCTTCGGCGGCACCATCCACGATGTCGCGCAGGTCGTCGGCGCCGGCTTCTCGGTCTCGCCGGAGGCGGGGGAGACGGCGACGCTCGTCAAGCTGATCCGCGTCACCATGCTGGCGCCGGTCGTGCTTATCTTCTCGCTGTCGCTGCGCAAGGTGCCGCAGCCCGAGGGCGAGACCGGCAAGCGTCCGCCGCTTTTGCCCGGTTTCGTCGTCGCCTTTCTGATCTTTGCGGCGTTCAACTCCTTCGGCCTCGTGCCCGAACTGGTGGCCAAAGCCGGCATGGAAACCTCCCGTTGGGCGCTGATTGCCGGCATCGTCGCCGTCGGCATGCGCACCTCGCTCAGGCGCGTTCTCGACGTCGGCGGAGATGCGGTCGCGCTTATCGTCGCCGAAACCGTCTTCATCGCCCTCTTCATTCTCATCGGCATTCACTATTTGGGACACGCCTGATGAAACCGCTCGATCGCATTCTCGAAGCCGCGAAAGCCGCGCCGCGCCATATCGTGCTTGCCGAAGGGGAAGACCCACGCATCGTCGAGGGGGCCTTGCGCGCCGTGCGCGAGGGCGTTGCCGAGACAACCCTCGTCGGCAGCCGGAACATCGTCGAGGAACGGTTGGCGGCCGCCGGCGCGCGCCCGGGCGAAATCCGCATCGAGGATCCGGCGTTGTCGCCGCTCACCCCGCGCCTTGCTGCGGCCTACCATGAATTGCGCCGCAACAAGGGCGTCGACGCGGCGGCGGCAGCCGAGGCTGTGCGTTCGCCGCTCGTCTTTGCCGCGATGATGGTGCGCGAGGATGCCGCCGACGGCACGGTTGGCGGGGCGGTTGCGACCACCGCCGATACGGTGCGCGCCGCGCTCCAGACCATCGGTCGCGCGCCGGACGTTGGCCTGGTGTCGAGCTTCTTTCTGATGATGCTGTGCGCGCCGCATCACGCAAAGAAGGGCGCTTTCGTCTTTGCCGATTGCGGCCTCGTCGTGGATCCCGATGCTGCGGGTCTCGCCGACATCGCGGTGACGTCGGCGCGCTCCTTCGAGCAGCTTGCCGGCAAGCCCGCGAAGGTGGCGATGCTTTCCTTCTCGACCGCCGGCAGCGCTGCGCATGAGCGCGTTTCCAAGGTGGTGGAGGCGACCAGGCTCGCCCATGCCGCAGCACCCGGTCTGGTCATCGACGGCGAGCTGCAGTTCGACAGCGCCTTCGTCGAGGCCGTCAGTGCCGCCAAGGCCCCCAACTCGGCGCTCAACGGCGAGGCCAATGTCTTCGTCTTCCCGAACCTTGATGCGGCGAATATCGGCTACAAGATCGCGCAGCGGATCGGCGGTGCGACGGCGATCGGCCCGATCCTGCAGGGGCTCGCAAAACCGGCCAACGATCTTTCGCGCGGCTGCAATGTCGAGGATGTCTTCCACATGATCGCCGTCACCGTCGTTCAGGCCTCAGGCGGGAAATCGAGTGGGTAGGCGGATGAAAGCCGACAGCTCACGTTACCGCTTTTGAAAGACTGCGCGCGATGTCGAAGAAGGCGCTGACAAGCTTGCCGTTGCTACGTTCGCGCAAGCAGATCAGTGCTTCATCCATCAGCATTTCCGGCGCCTCGATCCGGATCGGAACGAGGCGATTGTCCTGGCCGAACTCGGCCGAGGAGACGAAGCCAACGCCGCCGCCCGCAGCAACGATCTCGCGCACGGCCTCGCGGCCCTCGGCTTCGATGAGCGGCGTCAGAGGCACGCCGCATTGTTCGGCCATCGCTTCCAGTTTCTGCCGGGTCTTGGAGCCCTGTTCGCGCATGACGAGCGGGTGTTTGGCAAGGTCGGAGAAGGTGACGGTCTTTTGACCGGCGAGGGGATAGTCGCTGCTGGCAAAAGCGATGATCGGCGTCGAGTTCAGTTTCAGGATGTCGAAATCGCTCGATTGCGGGATCTCGCCGAGTACGCCGATATCCGCCTCGTAGGCGTGCAGGCTGGTGATGACCGTCTCGGTGTTGCCGGAATCGATCGAGACCTGCACCGTCGGATAGGTGCGCCGGAAGGCGGCGAGAATGTGCAGCAGGTGGTGGGCGGCGTCCGCCACGATGCGCAGCTTTCCAGCCCTCAGTGCCCGCGATTCCGAAAGAAGATCCAGCGCCTGCTGTTCGACATCGAACATCCGGCGCGTGACTTCGAGAAGCTGCTGGCCCGACTGGGTCAGCGTCACCTGCTTCTTGTTTCGGTTGAAGAGCAGGACGTCGTATTCCTCCTCGAGCTTGCGCACCTGGTCGGAGACCGCAGGCTGGGTGAGGAACAGCGCTTCCGCCGCGCGTGAGAAGCCGCCGTGGATGGCCACGTTGTGGAAGGCGCGAAGCTGGACATAGCGCATGCGTGCGACGCCTTTCAGGATAGATTTGATCTATGGATTCATTAAAACGAACGATTTGATTTATGTAAAGCGGCAAAGGATAGTTTTCGGATTCCATCCTCTTTCCGGAGCGCGCCCATGAACCTCCCGGCTGTCGCCCTCGAACTTGCTGCTGCCACCGTCCTGTTGCTCTATGCCGTCAGTCTCGTGAAAAAAGGCGTCGAAGCAGCTGCCGGCGACATCGTCGCGCGAACGGTCGGCGGTGCTGGCGGCCGGCCGCGCGCCGCCGTCTGCGGCTGCGTGGTGGCGATTGCTCTACAGAGTTCGACAGCCGTCGCCATGCTTGCCGCCGGCTTTGCCGTCAGCGGCGCGCTGGGGCTCGATACCGGTCTCGCGGTGCTGCTTGGCGCCGATCTCGGCTCGGCGCTCGTCGTTAAGATCCTGTCCTTCGATCTGCATTGGCTGGCGCCGCTCCTGGTCGCGGCCGGTGGCCTCGTGCATCTGAAGGCATCAAGCCGCAAGGCGGTCGAAGCCGGACGCGCCGTGCTTGGCATCGGCCTGTTGCTTCTGTCGCTGCAGATGATCGGCCATGCGACGCAGCCGCTCGCCCAAAGCCCGGTCCTGCCCTCCGTCGTCGCCTTCGTCGGCAAGGATGCGCTGACGGTTATGATCCTCGCTGCGTTTTTCACCTGGGCGCTGCATTCGAGCGTGGCGGCGATCCTGCTGATCCTGACTTTCGCCGCGAAGGACATCGTGCCTGTTGATGTCGGCATTCCGCTGGTTCTCGGGGTCAATATCGGTGGTGGGCTGATCGCGCTCTGGCTGACGCGCGGCCTGCCGGTCGAGGGGAGACGGCTGCCGCTCGGCAACCTTCTCTTTCGCGCCCTGTTCGGCGCAACCGTCTTCGGCGCATTCTCGTTGCATGCCCCCTTCGACTGGCTTCCGGGAGAGACGGCGGCCGCAAAGCTCGTCAACCTGCATGTGCATTTCAATGCCGCCCTCGTTCTCGTCGGGATGGCCTCCTGCGGTCTGATGGCGCGTCTTGTCCAGTTGTTCATGCCGGATGCCGCCGGCGCCGGCGACCGATCGGTCCATGTCAGCGCACTCGACCGCACGCTGATCGACAAGCCGCCGCAGGCGCTTGCCGCTGCGGCGCGCGAGGTATTGCATATGGGCAATCTCATCGCCCGAATGCTGGAGCCGGTGATGACGGTCATCCACGCGCCAACGCCGGAAGCCGTAAAGACGCTGCGAAGCATCGACGGGGAGATCCATCGGGCGCATAGCGAGATCAAACTTTACATCGCCGCCGTCAACCGAGGTTTCCTCACCCAAGACCAATCCAGGCGCGGCATCGAACTCACCGAGGCGGCAATCCATCTCGAATATGCCGGCGACGTGGTCGCAAAAAGCCTGCTGCAAATGGCCGAGGAGCGGCTGGAGGGGGCGGGTGCGTTCTCGCACGACGGGTGGCGCGAACTCACCCTGCTACACGCGGCCGTGTCGTCCAACGTCAGGCTTGCGGCCAGTCTTCTCGTTTCGCCCGACCCGGTGATCGCCCGCGAGATGGTCCGGCAAAAGGAACATGTGCGCCGCCTCGTCGAGGAAAGCAGCAAGAGCCACCTGGAGCGGCTTCGCCAAGGTGTGGCGGCCAGCATCCTGTCGAGCGACATGCACCTGGAGATCGTTCGGGGCCTGAAGGAGGTCAATTCGCTGGTGACCACCATGGCCTATCCGCGCCTGCGCGAGAGCGGTGACCTGCTGGAAAGCCGGTTGGTTCCCGCCGTATAGGAAGTATAAATCAGATCGATAGATTGATACAAAAGAACGATTTTACAGATAGATGTTTCCGCCCCATTGTCGTTCTCGAACACGCCAACCGCGAGGACGGACAATGCCAAACACAGCTTCTGACAGAACCATCGCGCCCCTGGAAACGCCGAGGCTCGGCGAGCCCTATCTGCTCACGCCCGGCCCACTGACGACGGCCTACGAGGTCAAGGAAGCCATGCTGAGGGACTGGGGCTCCTGGGATGGCGACTTCCGGGCAATGACCGCCAGGCTGCGCCGCGAACTGCTCGACATTGCCGGTGATAACAAGGGCGAGTTCGATTGCGTGCCGATGCAGGGCAGCGGCTCGTTTTCGGTGGAGGCGATGCTTGGCAGCTTCGTTCCGAAGGACGGCAAGGTGCTGGTGCTGATGAACGGCGCCTATGGCAAGCGCATCGCCCAGACGCTCTCCTATCTCGGTCGCGACCATGTGACGATCGACAAGGGCGATTACATGCCGCCGCGCGGTCCGGAAGTCGCAGCCGTTCTCGATGCCGACCCTGCCATCACCCATGTCGTCGTCGTCCATTGCGAGACCAGCTCCGGCATCCTGAACCCACTGAAGGAGATCTCCGACACCGTCTATTCCCGCGGCCGCAAGCTGCTGGTCGATTCCATGAGCGCCTTCGGCGCCGTGCCGGCCGGCGTCAACGACTTCCGCTACGAGGCGATCGTCTCGTCCGCCAACAAGTGCATCGAGGGCGTGCCCGGCTTCGGCTTCGTCATTGCCCGCAAGAGCGAGCTGGAGGCTGCCAAGGGTCGCAGCCATTCGCTGAGCCTCGATGTGCATGCCCAGTGGGACTACATGAACAAGACGGGCCAGTGGCGCTTCACGCCGCCGACCCATGTGGTCGCGGCCTTCCTCGAAGCACTGCGGCTGCACCGCGAGGAGGGAGGCGTCGCCGGTCGCGGCGCGCGCTACGCCCGCAACCGTGATGTCATGGTCGCCGGCATGCGGGAGGCAGGCTTCGAGACGCTGCTTGCCGACCAGTGGCTGTCGCCGATCATCGTCACCTTCTTCAGCCCGGCCCATCCCGCCTTCGCCTTCGATCGTTTCTACGACCTGATGAAGGACACGGGCTTCATCATCTATCCGGGCAAGCTGACCGTGGTCGACAGTTTCCGCGTCGGCTGCATCGGCCGCATGGACGAGCATGTCATGCGCCGCGTGGTCGCAGCCGCTCGTGAATCCCTCAATGAAATGGGCGTCGATAGCGCCGCCCCGCCGGCCGTCGCCCTTGAGGAACGCCGCCGTCTCGCTGCCTGAACGAAGGAAATTCCAATGAACCAGATGTCCAAGATTACCGTCACCGCCAACCGCCGCACCTATCCCTGGCCGAAGGTTCCGGCCATCGCCATCTGCCTTGACGGCTGCGAGCCGGCCTATCTCGACGAGGCCATCAAGGCCGGGCTTATGCCGACGCTCGAGCGCATCCGCAAGACAGGAACGGAGCGCACGGCGCTCAGCGTCATCCCGAGCTTCACCAACCCGAACAACCTCTCCATCGCCACCGGCCGCCCGCCGGCGATCCACGGCATCTGCGGCAACTATCTCTATGAACCGCAGACCGGCAACGAAGTGATGATGAACGACCCGCGCTTCCTGCGCGCGCCGACCATCTTTAGGGCATTCTACGATGCCGGCGCGAAGGTGGCGCTGGTAACGGCGAAGGACAAGCTGCGGGCACTTCTCGGCCACGGCCTCAAGTTCGACGAGGGCAGGGCGATCTGCTTCTCCTCGGAAAAGTCCGACAAGACGAGCAAGGCGGAAAACGGCCTCGACAATGCCTCGGCCTGGCTCGGCCGCCCTGTGCCGGAAGTCTATTCGGCTGACCTTTCCGAGTTCGTCTTTGCCGCCGGCGTCAAGCTGCTCAAGGAGTTCCGGCCCGACGTCATGTATCTGACGACGACCGACTACGTGCAGCACAAGTATGCGCCCGGCGTGCCGCAGGCGAATTCCTTCTATGAGATGTTCGACAAATACCTGACCGAACTCGATGCGCTTGGCGCCGCGATTATCGTCACCGCCGACCACGGCATGAAGCCGAAGCACAAGAACGATGGGTCGCCGGATGTCGTCTACGTCCAGGACCTGCTCGACGAGTGGCTCGGCAAGGACGCCGCCCGCGTCATCCTGCCGATCACCGACCCCTATGTCGTGCACCACGGTGCGCTCGGCTCCTTTGCCACGGCCTATCTGCCGGAAGGCGCCGACAAGGAGGAGATCATCGAGCGCCTGAAGGTGATCGAGGGTATCGATGTCGTCCTTACACGCCCGGAAGCCTGCGTGCGTTTCGAACTGCCCGATGACCGCATCGGCGATCTCGTGCTGATCTCAACCGAAAACAAGACGCTCGGCACCAGCGAGCACCGGCACGATCTCGCAGCACTCAACGAGCCGCTGCGTTCGCATGGCGGGCTCACCGAACAGGAGGTGCCCTTCATCGCCAACCGCAAGCTTCCGGAACTTCTGACGGCCGGCACGCTACGCAATTTCGACGCGTTCTTCTACGCGCTCGTCGCAGCGGCACAAACGGCGCACTAGGGAGGGCTCGATGACCAAGGTGGAAACGACGTTCGCCATTCGCCACGAGCCGATGCGGATCGCCGGCAAGGCGGTCGATACCGAAGGGCGCATCGAGGTGCGCTATCCCTTCAACGATGCCGTCATCGGCACCGTGCCGGCGGGTAACGCCGAGCACGCCCGCAAGGCCTTCGAGATCGCGGGGGCATACCAGCCGAAGCTGACACGCTATGAGCGTCAGCGCATCCTGCTCAAGGCCGCCGACCTACTCGTCGCCCGCAAGGAGGAGATTTCCGACCTGATCACGCTGGAGCTCGGCATCTCCAAGCAGGATTCGCTCTATGAAGTCGGCCGCGCCTTCGACGTGCTGACGCTGTCGGGGCAGATGTGCATCCATGACGATGGCGAGATCTTCTCCTGCGACCTTACCCCGCACGGCAAGGCGCGCAAGATCTTCACCACCCGCGAACCGCTCAACGCCATTTCGGCGATCACGCCCTTCAATCATCCTCTCAACATGGTGGCGCATAAGGTGGCGCCGGCGGTCGCGACCAACAATTGCGTGGTGCTGAAGCCGACCGAACTGACGCCGATGACGGCGCTGGTCTTCGCCGACATCCTCTATGAGGCCGGCCTGCCGCCGGAGATGCTCTCGGTCGTGACCGGCTGGCCCGCCGATATCGGCATGGAGATGATCACCAATCCGAACTTCGACCTCATCACCTTTACCGGCAGCGTTCCGGTCGGCAAGCTGATCGCAGCACACGCCCATTACAAGCGTCAGGTGCTGGAGCTCGGCGGCAATGATCCGCTGATCATCCTCAACGATCTGTCGGACGACGATCTCGCAAGAGCGGCGGATCTTGCCGTTGCCGGCGCCACCAAGAACTCCGGCCAACGCTGCACTGCGGTCAAACGCATCCTCTGCCAGGAGAGCGTTGCCGACCGCTTCGTGCCGTTGGTGCTGGAGCGAGCGAAAAAGCTGAGGTTCGGCGATCCGATGGACCGGGCGACCGAGCTCGGCACGGTCGTGCATGCTCGCGCGGCGGAAGTCTTCGAACAGCGTGTGTTGAAGGCTGCGGAAGAGGGAGCGGAGATCCTCTATCACCCCGGTCGAAAGGGTGCCTTGTTGCCACCGATTGTGGTCGACCGGGTAGCGCATTCCAGCGAGCTGGTGATGGAGGAAACCTTCGCGCCGATCATCCCGATCGTGCGCGCCCCCGACAACGACGACGCGCTGATCGCGCTCTCGAACTCGACGGCCTTCGGCCTTTCTTCCGGCGTCTGCACCAATGAGTTCCGGCGAATGCAGAAATACATCGCCGGGCTGAAGGTCGGCACGGTCAACATCTGGGAAGTGCCGGGTTACCGGATCGAGATGAGCCCCTTCGGCGGCATCAAGGATTCCGGCAACGGCTACAAGGAAGGCGTCATCGAGGCGATGAAGAGCTTTACCAACGTCAAGACATTCTCCTTGCCATGGTGATCTCAAGCGTTTCCCCCCGCTGACTCACCCCTCTGGGAGCCGCCTTGGCGGCTCCCTTTTTTATGGTTCGGAGCGTCTCACTGCATCGTCTTCGGTGCACAATCGTAGATCTGCCCCTTCTTTCGGCAGGTCGTGCGAAGTTGTATCGAAACTTGCCGCCGCCTTGATCAATCGTGGCTCGTCATGCCCAGTTCTGCGGCGGATCATCCATAGTTTTAATCTTCTGAACGATAAGAATAATAAATTTTACTTACAGGAAACCGCTGCGCAGAATGTTTCCCGAAGCCGATCACAAGAGGGCAACGACAAGATTGCCCGCCGCGCTTCCCCGGTTTTACCAGGACCTCAGAGGAGAACTTCAATCATGAACAGACGCATCCTCTTCGTGCTTGCCGGCGCCGCTTCCGCTGTGCTTCCTGCCATCGCTGCCGCTGAAACCCAGCTCACCGTCTACACCGCCGTCGAAGCCGTAGACCTCGACCGCTACAAGGCGACCTTCGAGAAGGCCCACCCGGACATCAAAATCAACTGGGTGCGCGATTCCACCGGCGTCATGACCGCCAAGCTGCTCGCCGAGAAGGACAATCCGCAGGCCGACGTCGTCTGGGGGCTCGCTGCAACCTCGCTGCTGCTCCTGAAGACCGAAGGCATGCTGGAGCCTTACCAGCCGAAGGGTGTCGAGGCGCTCGATCCGAAGTTCGTCGACAAGGACACGCCGCCGAGCTGGGTCGGCATGGACGCCTATGTCGCAGCCCTTTGCTACAACACGGTCGAGGGTGAAAAGCTCGGTCTCACACCGCCGGCGAGCTGGAAAGACCTGACGAAGCCCGAATACAAGGGCCACGTGGTGATGCCGAACCCGGCATCCTCGGGCACCGGTTTCCTCGACGTCTCGGGCTGGATGCAGATGTGGGGTGAGGAGAAGGCCTGGGACTTCATGGACAAGCTCCACCAGAACATCTCCGCCTACACCCATTCCGGCTCCAAGCCGTGCAAGATGGCGGGTGCCGGTGAAGCCGTCATCGGCGTGTCCTTCGAGTTTCCGGGTGCCAAGGCCAAGAGTGCCGGCGCACCGATCGACATCATCTTCCCCGCGGAGGGTTCAGGCTGGGAGGCGGAGGCAACCGCGATCATCGCCGGCACGGCAAATCTCGAAGCCGCAAAGACGCTGGTCGACTGGTCGGTCACCAAGGAAGCCAACGAGATGTACAATTCCGGCTATGCCGTCGTTGCCTATCCGGGTGTCGCCAAGCAGGTCGAGCACCTGCCCGACGACATCGCTTCCCGGATGATCGTCAACGACTTCGAATGGGCCGCCAACAACCGCGCGGAAATCCTCAAGGAATGGCAGAAGCGCTACGACGCCAAGTCTGAGCCGAAGAGCTGAGCCTGATGGCCGGGCGTAGCGCTACCGCGCTGCGCCCGTTCGCATTTCTCTTGGAAATCCCTCAAGCCAGCGGAGCTTGCAGATGAGGCATGCCCTGTCGATCGAACCGACGCCCACCAGCCGTCAGCACTTCGCCGATGACGCGGCCGCGGAGCCGGCTCCCTATTTGCAGATCTCGGATCTCTGGAAGACCTATGGCGATTTCGTTGCGCTGCGCGACATTTCGCTGAGCATTGCCAGAGGCGAGTTCGTCTGTTTCCTCGGTCCCTCCGGCTGCGGCAAGACAACATTGCTGAGAGCCATCGCCGGTCTCGATCTGCAGACGCAGGGCACCATCCTGCAGGATGGCCGCAACATCTCGACGCTGCCGGCCTCCAGGCGCGACTATGGCATCGTCTTCCAGTCCTACGCGCTCTTTCCCAACCTGACGATCGAGCAGAACATCGCCTTCGGCCTGGAAAACACCGGCCGATCGAAGGCGGGGGTCGCGTCCCGCGTCGCCGAATTGCTGGAAACAGTCGGCCTGTCGGCTCACGGCAAGAAGTATCCGGCTCAGCTTTCCGGTGGCCAGCAGCAGCGCATTGCGCTTGCCCGCGCCATCGCAATCTCCCCGGGGCTGTTGTTGCTTGACGAGCCGCTTTCGGCACTCGATGCCAAGGTCCGCGTGCATCTTCGCCATGAGATAAAGGCACTGCAGCGCAAACTCGGCGTCACCACCATCATGGTCACGCACGACCAGGAGGAGGCGCTTGCCATGGCCGACCGGATCGTCGTCATGAACCACGGCGTCATCGAGCAAGTCGGCTCGCCCACCGAGATCTACCGTCACCCCGAAACGCTGTTCGTCGCCGATTTCATCGGTGAGACCAACCAATTCCCAGCGCGTGTCACCGGGGACGGCGAGGTCGAGATCGGCCACTCGGCTTTCTGTTGCTCGACCCTGGATTTTTCGGCGGGCCATGCGGCAACGGCCGTCGTCCGCCCGGTTGATATCATCCCGCACGGTGCCGATGCCCATGCCGCCAACGCCATCGACCGGCCGGCGACGCCGCAGAACCTGATCGATGCCGAAGTGCAGGAGATGGAGTTCCTCGGCATGTTCTGGCGCACGCGCTTGACGGCACCGCGCCTTGGCGAACGCACGCTTGTCGCCGACTTCTCCGTCAATGCCGTCAGGCGCCTCAGGATCGAGACGGGCGGCGCCATCCAGGTGGAAATCCCGCGGGAACGTCTTCTGCTCTATCCAAGGGGTGCCTAACGATGAACATGGTCCTCGAAGCGCCTCACCTCCCCATGATCGGCAAACGGCTCCGGCAGGACGCCTCCCGCGACGATCGCATCAAGCTCGGCTTCATGGCGGTCATCGGGCTTTACCTGATCGTGGCGCTCGGCGCGCCGCTCTTTGTCATGCTGTCGAAGTCGCTTTCGACTTATCGGTTCGACCTTGCAGCTTTCGAATTCCAGATGAGCGATGAGACCGGCGCGAACTGGGGGCCGATCGTCAGTGCCGCAGACCTGAACCGGGAACTCGGAGCGGTGACGGAGGGCGAGCTTTCCAGCAGTTCAGACGGACGGCTGGCGGCCACAAAATTCTTTCCGGAATTCAAGTTCCGCAGCCCGGTCCATTACCGCATTCGCGGCACCACGGATGATGCGGCCTTCCTTGTCGGCTCCACCCTGGAAAAGGGGACGGAGTGGCGCGAATACGATTCCGGTACCTTCCGGCGCGTGGTGCTGCGGCCCGCACGTGTCTTGGGTTTTACGAACTTCACGGCCTATTTCTCGACGCCCGCGTTGGCGCAGTCGATCTACAATTCCGTGCTGATGGCGGTAATCAGCACGGTGTTCACGATCTCGATCGCCTTTGCGCTTGCCTACGGTCTGACGCGAAGCTGCATGCTGCTCAAGGGTCTGTTCCGCGGCATCCTGACGATACCGATCCTGGTGCCGTCGCTGCTGCCGGGCATCGCACTCGTCTACCTCTTCGGCAACCAGGGCATCTTCAGGGATTGGCTTCTCGGCTATTCGATCTACGGGCCGATCGGCATCGTCATCGGCTCGATCTTCTTCACCCTGCCACATGCCTTTCTGATCATCCTGACGGCGCTCTCCATTGCCGATGCCCGGCACTATGAGGCTGCCGCGTCGCTCAAAGCCAGCAAGTGGCGCACCTTCACGACCGTTACGGTCCCCGGTGCGCGCTTTGGCATTGTCTCGGCCGCCTTCGTCGTCTTCACGCTGGTCATCACCGACTTCGGCTTGCCCAAGGTGATCGGCGGGCAATACGGCATGCTGGCCGTCGACATCTACAAGCAGGTGATCGGCCAGCAGAACTTCGAGATGGGCGCGGTCGTCTCCGTCATCCTGCTTGTCCCAGCCGTGCTTGCCTTTGCCGTCGACCGGCACATGCAGAAGCGACAGGTAGCACTGCTGTCGGCGCGCGCCGTGCCCTACGCGCCGAAGCCCAACGCGCGTTTGGACGGGCTGTGCTTCGCCTTCGCCTGCCTCGTCAGCCTCTTCATCCTCGGCATGATCGCCATGTGCCAGATCGCAGCGGTGGTGAAGTTCTGGCCCTATGACCTGACGCTCACGAGCAAGAACTTCGCCTTCGACCTGATGGACGGCGGCGGCTGGGCGGCCTATGGAAACTCGATCCGGCTTGCGCTTTTGACAGCTCTCTTCGGTTCGGTCGTCGTCTTTGCCGGCGCCTACATGGTCGAGAAGGCCGACGGTTTCCGCTTCGGCCGCGGTGTCTTCCATTTCCTGGCGATGATGCCGATGGCCGTGCCCGGCATGGTGCTCGGCCTCGCCTACATCTTCTTCTTCAACAATCCGACCAATCCGCTGCACCCAATCTATGGCACGATGACGATCCTCGTCGTCTCGACGGTGACGCACTTCTACACGGTCGCGCATCTGACGGCGCTGACGGCGCTGAAGCAGATGGATCCGGAGTTCGAATCCGTCGCCGCCTCGCTGAAGCAGCCCTTCCACCGGCTGTTCTTCCGGGTCACGGTGCCCGTCTGCCTCCCGGCGATCCTCAACATCGCGATCTATCTCTTCGTCAACGCGATGACGACGGTCTCAGCGGTGGTGTTCCTCTATTCGACGGACACCAAGCTTGCGTCGGTCGCGGTGCTCAACATGGACGATGCGGGTGACATTGCGCCGGCTGCGGCCATGGGCATGATGATCTTCTACACCAATGTCGCGGCCAAGCTCGTCCATGCGCTGATCGCGCGCGGCCTGCTCGCCCGTACTCAGGCGTGGCGCTAGCCCGCTTCCGCCCCGCAATTCGTCTCGCCTTCCTTCGTCGCCGAAGGGGGGCGACGCCTTTGCCGCGTCAACCTAAGCCACCCGAATCTCTGCCATCACCGCTCTACGGTCGTTTCCCGCGCGCAGGCGTTCCATTTCGGCGAGACGCGTGCGCTGTGGCGTAAGTCCATAGCGCTCGCGGTAGGTGCGGGAAAAGTGCGAGGCGGTGGTAAAGCCGCAGGCGACCGCGATCTCGATGACCTGGAGAGATGAGGTGAGCAGCAGAAGATGGGCGCGCTCCAGCCGTAGGTCGAGATAATAACGCGCCGGCGTGCGGCCCATTTCCTTTCGAAACAGCCGCTCCGTCTGCCGCCGCGAAAGGCCGGTCGCCGGCGACATGTTGGCAAGTTTCAGCGGCTCAGCAAGATTGGCCTCCATCTGCTCGATGATCCGGATCAGAAATGGGTTGTCGATGCCAAGGCGTGCCTGCAGCGGAAGGCGCTGGCGCTCGCCTGTCTCGCGAAGACGTTCGCAGAGCGCCGCCTCGCAGATGCGGTTGACCACGTCCGGGCCGAGGTCTGCTTTGATGATACGCAGGAACATGTCGAAGGGCGCATTGCCGCCGGCGCAGGTGTAAAGGCTGCCGTCGATCTCGAAGGCGGTCTGGCGCGCACCGGCAATGAAGAACCGTTCTGAGAAATCCGGAAAATGCTCCCAGTGCACCGCGCATCGACGCTCGTCGAGCAGGCCCGCGCGGGCCAGACAGTAGACGCCGCCGGCAAGTCCGGCGAGGCGCACCTGACTGCGAGCGCAGTGCCGAAGCCAGGCCTCCAGAGCCCGGTCGGCGGGCGGCTTCGTGCGGCTGCCGCAGATGACGACGAACCCCGGCTGTTCGCCCCGGTGGAACCGGCCGCGCTCATCCGCGAGCGGTCCGGCCGCAGCAAGGCGTGTGCCGCAGGATGAGACGGCGGATGAGCCATCTGCCGTTACAATGTGCCAGTGGTAAACGGCGCGCTCGGCCACGTCATTGGCAAGGCGCAGCGCTTCGATCGCTGCGGAAAAGCCATGCAGGGCAAAGCCATCGAGCAGATAGAAGGTGAAGTGGCGGACCAGCGCGCGTGCCTGCTGCATTGTCTCTTCCTGATAATGAAAGGTCGCGACGTGTTGCGAGTTGGATAGAATAGTTACATTATGCAACATAACTAACCGTTGCCAAGCCGGTTTCGACGGCTGCGGAGGAAAATTCTCCGCGATCTCGCGTGAAATGCCGGTACTTTCCAGCTAGGCGAGCCGCGAGGCTGTGGCGCGACTTGTCAAATGGACAAAAATGAACACAGTTGGTTCCATGTCTGACTCTCAAAGCGCCCGCGCTCTTGCCCCACGCCGCCATGGCGAAATCCTTAGACGTCTTGCTGCCAACGGTACCGTGGGTATCACCGAACTGGCGGACTTTTTCGACGTGTCACGCCAGACGATAAGGCGCGACCTGAAGCTGCTTGCCGATCGCGGCCAGCTTGATCTTGTGCATGGCGGCGCCACCCTGTTCGAACCCACTGAGGCAGCTTTTACCGAGCGACGGGAGGAAAATGCCGGGGCGAAGGCGGCGATCGGCCGTGCTGCGGCGGGTCTGGTGCGCGACGGCATGGTGATCTTCCTGGATTCCGGCACCACGACGCTGGCCGTGGCCCACGCGTTATCCGGGCGAAAAAACCTAACGATTTGCACGACTTCACTGTCGATCGCGCTTTTGATGTGCCGGCAACCACTCGTGCGGGTTCATATGCTCGGCGGAGAGATCGATCCGGACGAGGAAGCGGCCGTCGGCATCGATGCGCTCGAGGCCATCAACCATTTCCGTGTCGATGTCGCCTTTCTCGGCGGCGGCGGGCTCTCGCCGGATGGCGAGGTGACCGACTTTACCCGCAGCGGCGCCGAGCAACGATCCCGCATGGTGACGACTGCGGCCAAAGCCTATTTCGTGCTCGATAGCTCCAAGTTCGGACGGCTGACGCCGCTGCGTATTCCGCGCTTCGAAGTCGCCGCCGGGGTGATCGTCGATCGGCGCCCGCCGGAGGCGATCCGCGAGGCGCTGGAGCGTAAAGGTCCCACTCTAATCGTCGCCGAACAATGAAATGTAATATTTTGTAACTTTTTGTCTTGTTCTTTGTCGGTGTTTTGTTACCGTGTGGCCTTCCATGGTTTCGGGAGGTCGTTTCATGGCGCAGGAATTTCCAACGCAGGCCCAGGTCGTCATCGTCGGTGGCGGTATCATCGGTTGTTCGGTCGCCTATCATTTGACCAACCTCGGCTGGAACGATGTCGTTCTTCTGGAGCAGGGGCAGCTGAGCGGTGGCACCACATGGCACGCGGCCGGTCTCGTCGGCCAGTTGCGCAGCCACGCCAACATGACGAGCCTCATCAAATACTCGACCAAGCTCTATAGCGAGCTGGAATCGGAGACCGGTCTTGCCACGGGCTGGAAGAATTGCGGTTCCCTTTCCGTCGCCCGAACAGAGGACCGCATGACCGTGCTGAAGCGCACGGCGGCCTCCGCCCGTGCGCAGGGGGTCGAGATCGAGGTGATCTCGCCGAAAGAGGCACAGGATCTCTGGCCGGTGATGGCCATCGACGATCTCGTCGGCGCCGTCTGGCTGCCTGGCGATGGCAAGGCCAATCCGACCGACCTCACGCAATCGCTCGCGAAAGGCGCGCGCAATCGCGGTGCGCGTGTCATCGAGCGCGTCCGGGTCACCGGTATTTCGACGAAGAACGGTGTCGTGACCGGGGTGGAAACCGATCGCGGGGCCATTGCCGCCGAGATCGTCGTCAACTGCGCCGGGCAATGGGCGCGCAAGGTCGGCCAGATGTGCGGCGTCACGGTGCCGCTGCACTCGGCTGAACACATGTATATCGTCACCGGCCGGATCGAGGGCGTGCATCCCGATCTGCCGGTCATGCGCGATCCAGACGGCTACATCTATTTCAAGGAGGAAGTCGGTGGTCTCGTCATGGGCGGCTTCGAGCCGGAGGCGAAGCCCTGGGGCATGGCCGGCATTCCTGATGATTTCGAGTTTGCTCTTTTGCCTGATGACTGGGACCAGTTCGAGATCCTGATGCACAACGCCCTGCAGCGGGTGCCACAGCTTGCGACCTCAGAGGTGAAGAAATTCTACAACGGGCCGGAGAGTTTTACCGCAGACAACAATTTCATTCTCGGCGAGGCGCCGGAGCTGAAGAACTTCTTTGTCGGCGCGGGCTTCAATTCCATGGGGATCGCCAGTGCCGGCGGAGCAGGGCGGGCACTTGCCGAATGGATCGTCAACCGCGCGCCGACCATGGATCTGTGGCCGGTTGATATCCGCCGCTTCGCCGGCTTCAACAACAATCCTCGCTGGCTGCACGACCGTGTCAAGGAGACACTGGGCCTCCACTACGCGATGCCCTGGCCGAACCGGGAACTGGACACGGCCCGTCCCTTCCGCCGCTCGCCGCTCTACGATCGCCTCGCCGCCAAGGGGGCGTGCTTCGGTTCGAAGATGGGATGGGAACGCGCCAACTGGTTTGCCGCAGAAGGCGAGAATCCCGTGACGGAATACGCCTTCGGCCGGCAGAATTGGCACGACGCGGTCAAGCGCGAGATGCAGGCGACGCGCGAGGCTGCCGGTATCTTCGACCAGACCTCGTTTGCCAAGCTGCTCGTCCAGGGTCGGGATGCCGCAGCAGAGCTCAATCGCATCTGCGCTGCGGAGATCGACGTCGAGATCGGCCGTTCCGTTTATACGGGCATCTTGAACAAACGTGGCGGCTACGAAAGCGATCTGACGGTGATGCGCCTTGCCTCCGACCGCTTCCTGCTGATTACCGGATCGGCGCAAGCCGTGCACGACGCGGACTGGATCCGCAAGAACGTACCCGCGGACGCCCATTTGACGCTGACCGACGTTACCTCCGCCTATGCGGTCCTGGCGCTGATGGGGCCGAAGTCGCGCGACATCCTCTCTCGGGTCACCTCTGCGGATCTCTCGAATGAGGGCTTTCCCTTCGCAACGATCCGGGAGATCGATGTCGGTTACGCCACGGCCTATGCAAACCGCATGACCTATGTCGGCGAACTCGGCTGGGAACTGATCGTGCCGACGGAATTCGGCGTCGGGGTCTACGAAGCGCTGCACGAGGTCGGCCGCGATTTCGGACTGACGGATTGCGGCTACTATGCGCTTGAGGCCCTCAGGCTCGAAAAGGGCTATCGCGCCTGGAGCCGCGAGCTGACGCCGGACGTCAATCCTTGCGAAGCGGGTCTCTCCTTTGCAGTCGCCGCCGACAAGACGGGCGGCTTCATCGGCCGGCAGGCCTATCTTGCCGCAAAGGCGAAGGGCGCTCCTTCTCGCCGTATTGTGCAGTTTACTGTGAACGATCCGTGGCCAATGCTCTGGGGCGGCGAGTTGATCCTTCGCGATGGGAACCCCGTTGGCGAGGTGCGCTCGGCCGCCTACGGACATACCCTTGGACGTTCGGTCGCGCTGGCACTGATCGAACATGCAACCGGCGTGGATACCGACTTCGTGAAGTCCGGCAACTTCGAGGTCGAACTCGCCGGCGTTCGTTTCGCTGTCACCCCTCACGTTACGGCCGCCTATGACCCGAAAGCCATCCGCATCAAGGCCTAGTCGCTGCAAGCACTTGGCGCGCCAGGCCGATCGCGCGCGCCAACCGATATTACCGCAAGGCGATATCTGCCGAGGGAATATGGCCGGTGTCCTCAGTGGCCGACCATCTTGAGCGCCGCTTCGGGAAGACGCTCGCCCTGAACCTCGATTTTGGAGAGGCCTGCGGCGATCTCGGAGCGGTCTTCGGCGGTCAGTTCGAGGTCAACTGCGCCGAGATTTTCCTCGAGCCGGTGCGACTTCGTGGTGCCCGGGATCGGCACGATCCAAGGCCTTTGGGCAAGAAGCCAAGCCAAGGCGACCTGCGCGAGCGTGGCTCCCTTGCGATCCGCTACCGCTTTCACGATATCGACCAGCGCCATGTTGGCTTTGCGGGCGTCGGGGGAGAAGCGCGGCACCATGTTCCGGAAATCCGTCGGATCGAACGTGGTGTTCTCATCGATCTTGCCCGTCAGGAACCCGGCTCCGAGCGGGCTGAAGGGGACGAAGCCGACGTTCAGTTCCTCGAGTACCGGAAGCAGTTCGGCTTCAGGCCCACGCCAGAACAGCGAGTATTCACTCTGCACGGCGGCAAGCGGATGGACGGCATGGGCGCGACGGACTGTACCGACACCTGCTTCCGAAAGTCCGTAATGTCTCACCTTCCCTGCCGCGACGAGGTCCTTGATGGCTCCGGCAACGTCCTCGATCGGCACGTCCGGATCGACGCGGTGTTGATAGAAGATGTCGATACGATCGGTCTTGAGCCGCTTGAGGCTGGCGTCGGCGACCGCCTTGATGTGCGCGGGGCGGCTGTTCGTTCCCCCGCCACGCTTGCCTGTCTTGAGATCAATGTCGAAGCCGAACTTCGTCCCGATCACGACCTGGTCCCGGATTGGTGCGAGCGCTTCTCCGACGAGCCCCTCGTTCACGAAGGGCCCATAAGCTTCGGCAGTGTCGAAAAACGTGACCCCACGTTCATAGGCACCGCGGATAAGCTTTATCATCTCCGCTTTGTCGGCCGGAGGACCGTAGGCCGCGCTCATACCCATGCATCCGAGCCCGATGGCAGAGACTTCGAGTGCTCCTAGTTTGCGCGTTTCCATTTCTCTTTTTCCTTGTGTTTGTGGCGACGACACATCGGTGACAAACGTTGTGGGGCGCCGGGCAGTTCATGCCTCATGGCTCATGGCGGCGCCCGACCGCGCTGTACTTGTCCGGAATCTAGCGATTGAGACTGTTTTCGATTAGTCGCTATAATCGACATGAACCTATTAGCTGGACTACTGAATGCCCCAGGAAAATTACAACGACCTCGTCGCGTTCCTGACCGTCGCGAGAGAACGGAGCTTCACCAAGGCGGCAGCAAAACTCGGCGTCTCGCAGTCGGCGCTCAGCCAGACCGTGCGGGGACTGGAGGCCCGCCTCGGCATCCGGCTGCTCACGCGCACGACGCGGAGCGTCGCGCCGACAGAAGCGGGAGAGCGCCTGCTCAAGACGGTCGGCCCGCGCTTCGAAGAGATCGAGGCGGAACTCGGCGCGCTCAGCGAACTCAAGGACAAGCCCTCGGGCACGATCCGGATAACGGCCGGCGAGCACCCGGCGATTTCCGTTCTCGCGCCCGCGATCCGGAAACTTGCCATCGAGTATCCCGACATCAACGTCGAGGTGACCGTCGATTACGGTCTGACGGACATCGTCGCGGAGCGCTACGACGCGGGCATCCGGCTTGGCGAGCAGGTCGCCAAGGACATGATTGCGGTTAAGGTGAGCGGCGACATGCGCATGGCGGTCGTCGGGTCCCCGGCATACTTCGGGCGCCATGGGCGGCCGGAGACGCCCCAGGACCTGACCGGTCACAACTGCATCAACATGCGGCTGCCGACCCGCGGTGGCATCTATCCTTGGGAGTTCGAACGCGACGGTCGTGAAATCCGGGTCAGGGTCGATGGCCAACTTGTCTTCAACAATCTCGCAATGCGGATCGACGCAGCACTTTCCGGCCTGGGCCTTGCCTACCTACCCGAAGACCAGGCGACCGAGCACCTTGCAACTGGTCGCCTTGAGCGCGTCCTCGAGGACTGGTGCGAACCGTTCCCCGGCTATCACCTCTATTATCCGAACCGAAGACATGCTTCGCCTGCCTTTGCCGTCTTTGTAGACGCCCTTCGGTTTCGGGGCTGAAGACTGTTTTTTTCAATCACGGCTTATCAACTGACCGTGATTAAGAAGCAGGCCTAATAAGCTCATCCCGGTTTCGGCGTCTAATGCCGCGGCCCGCTCTCACGTACCGTTCGCTTGTCCAATTCGTGAGAGAAACCGATGACACGCACTAAACTCTGGCTGGGCGCGCTGGCATTTTCCGCCGCAGCCGTTGACACCCAGGTCTACGCCGAAGCGAACCGCGTCCAGTTCCCGAAAGATCTGGACGACCTTGTGCACTACACGACCGTCCGCCGGAGCGAGGTGACGGAGCACATCATGACCACGCGCGAGGCGGTCGACGCGGTCAAGAACGGGCAACCCATCCCTGATGGCACGCACTTCGTGCTGGTCGACCACCGAGACGGAAAGGTCCACCGCTACTTTGTCATGCAGAAGGGGGAAGGCTGGGGCAACGACTATCCCGAGAGCCGGCGGACGGACGACTGGCAGTTCCAATGGTTCTGGGCCGACAAGTCCGTCAACATGGACGAGAACACCGCCCGCTGCCAGTCCTGCCATTCCTCCCGTTCTGGGGAGAACTTCCTCTACACGTTCGACGCGCTTGGCGCATTCGACGGCACCGTGATCGAATGACGGAGGGTTGGCGATGCCCCCCGTTTTCCTGATGCGCCTCGGGTTGGACTTCCTCGCCGTCGGTCTGTTTGTGGTCGCCATGGCCTATTGGTGGATGGACGACCGTTCGCACGAACTGATCGGCACGAGCATGTTCGCGCTGCTCCTCTTCCACAACGTCTTCAATCGTCGCTGGTACGGGGGCATAGCCCGAACGCGGCGTCAGGCGAGGCCGCTGGTAACCGTCGGGTTGAACCTCACGCTGCTGGTCACGATGCTGACCTTGCTGACCACGAGCATCCTGATTTCGCAGTCGCTTTTCGGGTTTTTCGCCGTCGGCGGCCCCTCCGCCAGAGACGCCCATATCCTGGCCGCCTATTGGGCCTTGATCATCGTCTCGATCCACCTCGGTCTTCACTGGTCGATCGTCATGAACGTCGTCCGAAGCCTGCTCGGACTCCATCGAAACCACCTCGGCCGTACGGCAGTCCTCAGGCTTGCCTCCTGTGGAATCGCGGCCTGCGGCGTCTACAGTTCCCTCGAACTCGATATCGGATCGAGACTTCTCCTGATCCCCACCATGCAGTTCTGGGATTTCAACGAAGGCGCCGCTGGGTTCTTCTTCCGCATCGCCTCCATCGCCGGACTATACGTCGCTGCGGGGTACTACGGCATCTCGGCCATCCAGGCTCCCCGTCGTCGGTCGGCCGACGCCGATGCGCTCGAGAGGACCGAGCCATCTCCTGACCAGTTCGCCCACCCCTTCAAATCAAAACAAGAGAGGATACGAGAACATGGAGCTTAACCGTCGAGACCTACTTTTGGCAGCGGGCACCCTGGCCGCGGTGACGAACGCCGGTGTCGCTGAGGCGCAGACCGCCACACGGGAGCGCGTCCCAACCAGCACGACTGTGTCGGAAATCGGACGGCGGAAACTCGGCTCGCTCGAAGTTTCGAGCGTCGGCCTCGGCGTCCAGAATATGAGCCGGACCTATCAGCGCACCGTTCCGACGCGCGCGGAGATGCACAATGTCATCCGAACAGCCTTCGACCGTGGCCTCACTTTCTATGATGCCGCCGAAGCCTATGGTCCGCACGAGGTAGAAAGGATCCTTGGCGAGGGTGTGGAGCCTTTCCGCGACCAGGTCGTCATCGCCACGAAGTTCGGCTGGAACATCGATCAAGAGACCGGGGAACGGAAGCCCGGCCTTAACAGCCGCCCCGAGCACATCAAGCTTGTCGTCGAGGGCATGCTGAAGCGGCTGCGTACCGATCGCATCGATCTTCTGTACCAGCACCGGGTTGACCCACAGGTGCCAATCGAGGACGTCGCCGGGACCGTCAAAGACCTGATGTCCGAAGGCAAGGTCCTGCATTGGGGGCTCTCGGAAATGGGCTTGACCACGCTGCGCCGAGCACATGCCGCGCTGCCTCTGACCGCGGTTCAGAGTGAATATTCGATGCTTTGGCGCGGCCCGGAGACCGGTGCGATCCCGGTTTGCGAGGAACTCGGCATAGGGTTCGTGCCGTGGAGCCCTCTTGGTGTGGGTTTCCTCAACGGTGCGATCGATGCGGAGACGCGGTTTGCCCCCGGGGATATCCGCGGCATCGAGACCCGCTTTGCCCCTGAAAACCTGCCCCACAACCTGGCACTCGTCGAGCTCCTGAAAGTTTGGGCCGAACGCAAACAGACCAGACTGGGGCAAATCGCTCTGGCCTGGCTGCTGTCTCAAAAGCCATGGATCGTGCCGATCCCCGGAACGACGCAGATGGCGCATATGATCGAGAACATCGGCGCGCCGGCAATCCAGTTTTCGCCCGCCGAAATCGCCGAACTGAACGCCTCCGTATCAGTGATCGAAATCCGTGGCGCGAGGCTGCCAGACGCTGTCCAGGCCTATTCGGATGTTGAAGCACCTCTGAAGTCGTAATCGCAACTTAGGCCCGCCCAAAGCAATCTGTTTGCTTGAGGCCCGCAACGGCAAATCGGAAGTTATCTGTTCTAAAGTCGTCGTGTTGGAGGAAGCCGCGTTCATTTGTGGCCCGCTTGTCGAAATAACGGGCGCCCAGGCGGTTGCGTGAGGTGGGGCGTTCGCGGGTCCTATTTCGCAGATTGCCTTGGCATCTCGATTAGCCACTGCGCCAGAAGTGTCAGTGCCTCGGTCAGATCTTCGAACGATGCGCCGCCAAGGCAAAGCCGAATTCCGCTCGCCCGATCCTCTCGGTCCACCATCATGGAATCCGGTGGGGTCAGTTTGATGCCGGCCTCCGCAGCGGCGGATACGAAGCGGTTGGCAGCGTCGCGCGGCATCGGCAGCCAGGCGTTATACGCATCGGGATCAGAGACAAGTTCGGCCGTACCGAGAAGCGAGACAGCCAGACTGGATCGACGCCGCGCCTCATGGCGCAGATCGCGCTGGATCGAAGGGATGACGCCGGTGATCAGCCATTCCTCGACCACTGCACAGGAGAGCGGCGAGGGGGCCAGAGGCATGTCTTGCAAGGCGTCTTCCGCTGCTTCGTTAAAACCAGCCGGCAGCGCGAGCACGCCGATCTGCAATCCGGGGCCAAGCGACTTGGACAGCCCGTTCACATGAAAGGCGATCTCGGGCGCCAATGCCGTCAGCGGAGGCAAAGCCGGCTCGGCCGGCGCATAGACGCCGTCCTCGATGATCCATGCGCCCGCCAGACGGCAAATTTCCGCGATGGCCTGCCTTCGCTCCCCGCCCATCGTGGCGGTGGTCGGATTGTGAAGCGTCGGAGTGAGGTAAACTGCCTTTCTGCCGGCCGATGCGGCCCTGTCGAGCGCCTCTGCCAGTGCCTCTGGCACCATCCCTTCTGCGTCGATCCTGACACCCTGCATCCGATATCCCTTGCGCCGGGCCAGCGCGATCGCGCCGGGATAGGTAATCCGTTCGGTCAGAAGCAGTCCCTGCGGACCGCAGGCGAGGTCGAAGGCCAGTGAGAGCGCCTGGCGGGCGCCGCTCGTCAGCACCAGATGCGACGGATCGACGATGAGACCCAGTGTTTCGAGCCAGCGGGCCAGAACGCGGCGGTGCTCCAGATGTCCGGCGGGTGGGGCGTAGAGATTGAGATGATCCGCATCGATCTTGCGCGCGATCCCGGTCAATGTCCGCGCCAGCAGGCGTGCGTTGAGCGTTGCTGGCGGGGCGTTGGATGAGAGATCGATCTGCCGATCCTTGTGTGCGTGGCGGATCGCCACGAACGTTCCCCGGCCCTTGACGCTACGCGTCAGACCTCGACGTTCCAGAGCGGCATAGGCTTTCGTCACCGTGCCGAGGCCAATCCCCAGTTTCCATGCGACATCGCGATGCGCCGGCAGGCGGTCGCCTCCCGTCAGCCGCCCTTCGATGATGTCGTCGGCGAGAGCGAGGACCAGCCGCTCGGCGGCATTCGCCTCTATGTCGGCGAGACGTGGTGCCCATGGCGATTGAAGGAGCATGTTCGCCACCTCGATAAAAGTGTCACATGACACTATTCAGATAAACAGCAAGTGTAACATACGCTATGACGACGCTGAACGAAATACACACTTGCAGGAGGCGCCTGTCCGCGATGACGGGCGCATGGAGAGCCAGATGTTCAGTCATGTTACCGTCGGGGCGCGCGATCTTGAGCGGGCGGGTCGTTTCTATGACGCCGTGCTCGCTCCGCTCGGCCTGAAACGCCGCGTCGTTGCCTCCGATGGCGGGCCTCCGGCGCTTTGCTGGGTGGCTATTCAAGCGCCACTGCCGCGCTTCTATGTCTACATCCCCTTCGATGGCGAGCTGGCGACGGCCGGCAATGGCTGCATGGCCGCCTTTCTGTCCCCCTCGCAGGAGGCCGTGAGGACGGCCTACACGGAGGGTCTCACGCACGGCGGGACGGACGAAGGCGCCCCAGGCCCGCGCCCACACTACGGCGGCGGTTACTTCGGTGCGTATCTGCGCGACCCCGATGGAAACAAGGTCCACATCGTCCACCGCGGAGACCTCCAGCATTAGTGCTGGAGAAGCCTCCTGTTTCTGGAGAATTTCGAATGATCGGCAGTCAGATAGCACTCGTCTACGGCACCTATCTCGTCGCCACCGCCAGTCCTGGGCCGAGCAACATGGCGATCATGGGAACGGCGATGCGCGACGGTCGCCTGCCCGCGCTCGTCTTGGCGGCGGGCGTTATCACGGGCTCACTCTTCTGGGCAGTACTGGCGGCGACGGGCATTTCCGCCGCGTTGGCCGCCTATGCAGAGGCGCTTTTCGTCATCAAGATCGTTGGCGGTGTCTATTTGCTCTATCTGGCTTTTCGTGCGGGCAAGTCGGCTCTGAAGCCGATCTCCGACATCACGAAGAAGGACGCAAGGCCTGCCACGCCTTGTTATCGATCGCTCTATCGGCAGGGCATTCTCATGCATATCGGAAACCCGAAGGCGATCCTGGCCTGGATAGCGATCATGTCGTTGGGGTTCCGTCAGGATGCTCCCGCAGGCACGCTACCGGTGATCATTGGCGGTTGCGCCATCCTCGGCGTCCTGGTGTTCGGTGGTTACGCCATCGTCTTTTCGACGGCCTCCATGATTGCCCTATACGCCAGATTGCGGCGCTGGATTGAAGGTGTGCTCTCGGCGGTGTTCGCGGTTGCGGGACTTAAACTGCTTGTTTCGCAGAGCTGATATCCGGTCCGTCGATGCCCCAATGAAGTGACCCAAATTGAAAGCGCGATGTCATGACCCTTGCCGTCCATATGGTCGATGTGTTTGGCGCCGGGCCGTTTTCTGGTAACCCGCTGGCGGTCGTCATCGGCGCAGATGCCATGTCGACGGATGAAATGCAGCAGTTGACGCGGTGGTTCAATTTGTCGGAGACCGCCTTCCTCTTATCGCCCACGCATCCAGATGCTGACTACCGGGTCAGGATATTCACGCTGGACAGGGAGATGCCTTTTGCCGGGCACCCGACGCTTGGAAGCTGTCATGTCTGGCTCTCGACGGGTCGGGTGCCGAAGAAGGCGACGGAAATCATTCAGGAATGCCGCGCCGGTCTGGTCACGATCCGGCGTGCGCATGGGCGGATTTCGTTTGCCGCCCCGCCGCTGATCCGTTCCGGCGCGCCAACACAGGGTGAATTGGATGGGGCCCGTCAACTGTTGGGCATTGAACCTTGCGATATCCTTGATGCCGCCTGGATCGACAATGGGCCTGGATGGTTGGGGATCAGATTGGCATCGGCGGAGAAAGTGCTTTCGCTCAATCCGCTCCGAAACTGGGCCGGTCGGATCGACGTTGGTGTGGTTGGTCCGCGTGCAAAGGGTGGCGATGCAGCCTTCGAGGTTCGTGCGTTCTTCAGCGACCATCTGGGTGCAATCGTCGAAGACCCCGTCACCGGAAGCCTCAATGCCTCGATCGCACAGTGGTTGTTCGCTGGAAGTGTGGTTGAGGAGGACTATGTCGCCGCCCAGGGGACCCGTCTTGGGCGCCATGGCCGAATTCATGTGGGCCGCGATGATGTTGGCCGAATTTGGGTAGGTGGCGAAACGCGCACGCATGTCGAAGGCCGGCTACACGGCCTTTGAAAAGGGAAAGAAGAGGTGTTTCATTGGGTACAATCGATAGGGCAGAAATTGAGCTCCCCGTCCAAAGACAGCTCGAAGCCTACAACGCCCGAGACATTGAGGCATTCATGCCCTGGTGGGCTGATGATTGCCAGTACTACGCATTTCCCTCCACGCTTTTGGCAGGGGGTGCTGTCGAAATTCGAGAGCGACATATCGAGCGGTTCAAAGAGCCTGATCTACACGGAACGGTGCTGACACGTATCGTGGTCGGCAATGTCGTCATCGACCACGAAACGGTTGCGCGAACTTTTCCGGAAGGGAAGGGCGAGGTCGATGTCGTTTGTATCTACGAAGTTGAAAACGGCAAGATTGCCAAAGCCTGGTTCAAGATCAGCGAGCAGAGGCATTTGTAGCCTTAGGCAGACTGTATGAGGCCAATTGCATGGCCATTGAAGCGGCAAACAAGAGAGTGGTGACTTGATGGACGAGAGTGTTTTCCGGCCGATCGCGGAGCGTGTATTGGCGGATGATTGGGGACGGCTGACCAAGTACGAATTTGAACTTCGGCTCAGGGATGGAGGTTGGCAGCGGCAGACCCGAGAGACTTACGATCGTGGCAACGGGGCGACATGTCTGTTGTACAATCCCGGAAGTGGCCGTGTTCTGCTGACCCGTCAGTTTCGTTTGCCGGTTTTCTTGAATGGCGGTCTGGAGTCACTGATCGAAACCCCGGCGGGACTGCTTGATGGTGCCGAGCCGGCAACGCGGATGCGTGCAGAACTGATTGAAGAAACTGGTTATGATGTCTCCGAGCTGACGCATCTTTTCGACATCTACATGAGCCCCGGATCGGTCACGGAATACCTGGCATTTTTCTACGGCGAATATACCGAGAAACACAGGGTGGGAACTGGCGGCGGCGCTCCTGACGAGGGAGAAGACATAGACGTACTGGAAATTTCGTTGTCCGACGCGATCCAGATGATCGACCGTGGTGAGATTCGCGACGCCAAAACGATCATTCTGCTTCAGCACCTGACGATCCGGCTCTTTCAGGAACACGACGTGAAGCGCTGATCCGGATCTCCGGGCCATATCGATCTCGGACAGATGATGATCCTGCTAAGATTGCCGTCCCCGACATGGGAACCTCGAGATGGATCAGTTTGCCCCGAATGTCCTTTCCGACTTCGACATCGACATCGACATCGAAGTCATCCCGCCAGAGCGCGACGGAGGCCAGTCCGGAAACGCGATGATAGGCCTCTGTTGTCAAAAGAAGCGGTCGGCCTCGCGAATGGACGCCGACGGTCGCTGCAATTGTGACGAGTGCCTCGCGCCATGACGCCGTCGGTGCCAGAGCTATCGTCTGAGGTGCTGGTCAAGTTTGAGAAGGCGCTTGCGCAGCTTCCCGACGGCTATGGACAGGGAAGCTTCGCAGGTCGCCCATGGGGCGTGACCGTCAGGCGCTCGGCCGATGGCAGGCGGATCTGGTTATATGGCGAGGAACTGGGCGGAGCGGATGTCGTCAGCTTCAACTTTTATGTGCTTTCTGGTGCGAGCACCACGCTCAAGCCCTGCGAAATGTCCTCGTCGAAGGTCGTCGATTTCGTGCTTGGCTTTAAACCAACCTAAAGCGGTGATCTGCTTTCCGCTTTGATGGCTCAGCTTGCCATTACCGAGATCGCCCGACCAAAAGAAGTCCGGTAGGTCGAGACGTTCAAGCTGGCCTGACGTTTTCGGCTTTCGATTTTCCTGTCTTGCGGTCCTGGCCAAGTTCGTAGCTGACCTTTTGACCCTCTCGAAGTGGGCTTCCGCCTTCCACCGCTGACACATGGACAAAGACGTCCGCTCCACCGTTGTCCGGTGTGATGAAGCCAAAGCCCTTGTCCTGATTGAAAAACTTAACGGTACCGATTGCCATGATTATCCTCGTCAGCTGAGTGGCCTGCAAATTGCCACTGCAGCTTATTCAAGGCTGCCCCCTCCCGCAACCGCGCATTCACGCGATTCGCGGCTCGGACGGCGCGCGGTCGAGCTCTTTCGTGTCGTGTTGGCGAAGGCCGCCTGCGGCCACTGCCGTGCCCGTCGTAGACGGTGCCTAATGATTGAAGGCGAACGCTGCGACTTTTCGCGCACGATATCGCGCGGCGGGGCAGTGAACTCTCACACAAGCGGAGGTGCGCTCGGGGGCCTCATGCCATCCGACCTGACGATCATACATTGCGCCCCGATTGCGCTATGAGCTCATCGGTATTGGCTAGAAGTCGCCGCACGGCATTGCGAGCCGCGTTCGGGCGTCCGAGGCGGATGCTTTTCTCGATGTTCTCGTGGAGCTTCAGCGCGTGGACGGAGCTGCTGTCCTCCCGGGTCACCAGCAGGAAAAGGTGGTTGAGTGCAGATTCGATCAGCGCGCCCAGCGGCACCAGGAGATCGTTTCCCGACGCGCGCAGGATTGCAAGGTGGAAGCGTGTGTCGGCCTGGATGCGGGTCTGCAGCGTTGTCGCCTGTTGCATGTCTTCCAATGCGGCGCTGATTTCGGTCATCTGCTTTTCGTTCCGGCGGGTGGCGGCGAGCGCCGTCGCCTCCGGCTCCAGGATGTGGCGAAATTCCTGCACGGTCTTGAGGAACTGGAGATGGTCCGGTGAGACCGCATACCAGCTCAGAACGTCGCGATCGAGCAGGTTCCAACGCTCCCTCGGCTCCACCCAGCTGCCGACTTTCGGGCGCGAGGCGAGCAAGCCCTTGGCCATCAATATCTTGATCGCCTCTCTCACCGCAGTGCGACTGACGTTGAAGATTTCCGTCCATTGCGTCTCGTTCGGCAGGATCGTTCCGGGCGGATAGTCGCCACGCACGATACTGAGCCCGATGTCATCGGCAAGCGACATGTGGACGCTGGGTCCCGACATACGCGGCGCATCGAGGCGTCGGCTCGCACGCTTCGCCTCTGCCGTGGTCGAACCGGCGGAGACTTTTTCTGATTGTCGTTCAGCCATTTTCGTCTTTTCTCGCGTCTGTAACGCTCAGCCGCGCAGAGCGTCACCCGACGTCAACATATTTCCGCCAGCTGTGTTGCGGCTCAAAGTCGAGCATCGCGCGGGCTTTGCGGTTTGATAAGAGCGTCTCGTATTCGCCGATCTGCCCCTTGACAGGAACGCCTTGGTAGAACCGGTCGATCAGTTCGCGGGTTGGAATGTCGGAGGACGTATCGTCGCTTGCTGCGTTGAAGACCTGGAACCCAAGACCGTCCGTCTCCACGGCCCTCAGTGTGATCTGGCCGAGGTCGCGCGCATCGACATAGCTCCAGGCAATGCGCTTGCGAAAGCCCGGATCGGCAAACCAGCCGGGGAAGAGATGGTATTCGTTGGGCTCGATCACATTGCCAATGCGCAGGGCATAGATGTCGGCGCCGCTTCTGAGTGCAAAGGCGCGCGCGGTCTTTTCATTGACGACTTTGGAGAGTGCGTAGCTATCCATCGGGTCGACGTCATAGTCCTCGTCGAGCGGGAAATAGCGTGGGTTTCGCGGCTCGTTGGCGAAGACGAGGCCGTAGGTCGTCTCACTCGATGCGATGACGATCTTGCGGATGCCAAGCTTCACCGCCGCCTCGATGACATTGTAGGTGCCGATCGCATTGACGCGAAAGAGCTCGTTGTCGGGGGCGATCAGGATGCGCGGGATCGCGGCAAAGTGGACAACGGCATCGATCGGCTGCGGCGCGAGCGAAGGGTCGAATTCGTGCAGGCCCGTGTAGCTTGACAGTGCATTGAACACTTGGCCGCTGTCCGTGATGTCGGTGATCAGCGTGCGCACTTTCGGGTTGTCGAGGGGCTTCGTGTCGAGGTTGAGCACCTGGTGGCCCTGTTCGACGAGGTATTGCACGACATGGCGGCCGGCCTTGCCGCTCCCTCCGGTGAAGATGATCCGCTTGGTCATTGTGTTCTCCATGTCCTGCAAGATTGGGGGATGATCCCTATCGATGATAGTTCGTAAGGGAGATCTTCCAAGCGGGGTCGTTGCAGGTTGCCGCGGCCAGCCGGCAAGAGTGCGCGCTGACCCCGGTTGTCGCGGATAGGGCGAAGGCCGGGACGCTCGGTAAAGGGCGCCCCGGCGGCGGTTTTACTTCTGAATGCAGGTATCCGCCGTGTCCTTGGTGCATTCGTCGAGACCCGTGAATACCGGATCCTCCACCGGCTTGCCGGCGATCAGGTCCAGCATGACCGACGGCGCCTTGTAGCCCATTTCGAACGGGCGCTGGCCGACGAGCGCAGTTACGAGACCTTCCTTGGCAATCGCCACCTCGTCGCCGATCGTGTCCGCCGCGCCGATGACGAATTCATTTTTCGCGATCTTGTCCGCCATCGGCTTGAACAGGTCGCGATAGGGTTGCGGCGCGCCGAAAAGCGGCCAACCGCCCATGATGCCGAAGGCGTCGAGGTCGGGATTGGCAGCGAGGATATCCGTCATCGCCTGTACGCCCTTGGCGCCGTCGTCATTGGTAAAGACCGGGCAACCTGCGACCTCCGTCCACCCGCCTTCACCCTTCAGTTCGGCAAGCCCGTCTTTCCCGGTGAGCACGTCACGCATGCCCTGGGCCCGCCGCAGGATGTTGTCGGCACCAGGGTTGCCCTCGATCGTGCAGATCTTGCCACCGTTCGGCTTGGCCTTCTTGATGTAATCGGCGATCCGCGCCCCCATCGTGTAGTTGTCGGTGCCGAGATAGGTCTTGCGCAGACCCGCGTCTTCCTTGGCGAGATCGGCGTCGAGCGTCATGACCGGAACCGTCGGATTGGCGGTTTTCAGTGTCTGGGCAATCAGCTTGGCGTTGGATGGCGAAATGGCGATCGCAGCCGTGCTGGGCTTGCCGAGCATGTCCTGGACGATCTGCGCCTCGCCGGCTTCGTCGGAGGTCGACGCCGGGCCGGTATAGAAGCACTCATATTCCGAGCTTGTGTTTTCCTTGTTCCACTTCTGGCATCCCTGGTTGATTGCCTCGAAGAACGGATTGTCGAGGCCTTTGACGACAATGACGAGCTGCTTCTTCGTCTGGGCGCCGGCGGAGCCGGCGGCCAGCGCGAGCGCTGCAACTGCAAGCACCAATGCTTTCCTCATTCTATCCTCCCGTTGAACAAGCGGACACTATCTGTCCGCGGCACAAATCAACCCGGATACCAGACGATGCGAGGGTCGCTTGACGGACGCTCGTATTGCCAGGCCTGGTCGATAAGCTTTTTAAGATCGTATTCCGGCTGCCAGCCCAGCAGGTACTTCGCCTTGCTGTTGTCCAACCAGTTCGAGTGGAAGTGGCTTGGAACGTCGACGGACGGCAGACCGCGCGTGCGCCTGAGGTAGCTTGCGACCTCGCCGTAGTCGACCGGGCGATCCATGGCGACGTTGAAGCGCTGGCGTTCTGCGCGCGGATTGTCGATCGTGTTGAGTATTGCCGAGACGAGGTCGCTGACGTGAACGAAGTTGCGCTTGAGCGGCCTTCCGTCGGCATCGCGCAGCAACGGAACCGTTCCGGCCTCTGCGTAGCGCCTGGCTTCGTCGGGCGCAAAAAGCGTTTTCCAGTCGGGTCCACCGAACACGTCGTCACCGAAGGAAAGCGAATATTTGAAGTCGTCCTTCTCCATGATCCACGGCGCCCGGAGGCAACAGACGTTCAACCCGTATTGGATCGCGTACTGCTCGACGACCACTTCCTCGAGCACTTTCGAGAGCGCGTAGCAGCCGGGATAGGCGCGGTGCGGTGTCGACTCCGTTATCGGTCCGTCATGAGAATAGAAGAAATGCCCGACCGCGGCGTCGCCGCCGATCAGGATGAACTGCCGTGCCGTGGGGCTCGTTCTGAACGCTTCGAGCAGCCAGAAGAGGCCCTTGACTGTCACGTCCATGACGTCGGCCGGTGTTTCCTTGCAAGTCGCCAGATGCACGACGTGGCTGACACCGGCAATCGCGTCTTCCGCGACCGCACGATCGGCGATAGAGCCGCGGATGATATCAAGCCACTCGGCTGGATCGAGCACACGGTTATGGCAGAGCGCGCGAACGCGCGCTTGCGAAAAACGTGGCCGATCAAGCAGCGTTGCTATGAGGTGCCGCCCGACCTTGCCAGTTGCCCCGGTGACAAGGATAAGCATGCTTATCTCCCAAGAATTAGCTAATATATGATCGCTTCGCCTCAATGTCTATTTGTCATACAAAACAGGTTTATCGGGTGAGAGATCATTGACGTGTTCATGACGATTTGCGTAAATAAGCAGTCGCTGGATCGCGAGGGGGCGGACATGCGGCGAGGCGTCCTGGCGGATTGGCGCGTGTTGGCGAGTCTGGAAGGCTGATCGTGCTGCTAGAGCTCAGCAATATTTCCAAGCATTTCGGGGCCATACAGGCAGTGAATGACATTTCGCTGTCGTTAGAGGCCGGTCAGGTTGTCGGCCTGATGGGCGACAACGGCGCCGGCAAATCGACGCTTGTCAAAATGATCGCAGGCAATTTCCGTCCGAGCCACGGAACCATTCGCCTTAACGGCAGCGATATCGTGCTGCATCGCCCCATCGAGGCAAGGCAGTTCGGCATCGAGATTGTTCACCAGGATCTGGCCCTTTGTGACAACCTCTCCGCGGCCGCGAATGTCTTCCTCGGCCGCGAACTGAGGCGCGGTATCGGCCCCCTGCGCGTGCTAGACTACAAGGCTATGTACCGCCGTGCCGGGGAGATCTTCAAAGAACTCCGCTCGGAGACCAGGCCACGCGACCTCGTGCGGCAGATGTCGGGTGGCCAACGGCAAGCGGTGGCGATTGCGCGTACGATGATCTCGCAGGCGAAGATCGTCTTGATGGACGAGCCGACGGCGGCAATTTCCGTGCGCCAGGTGGCCGAAGTGCTGCATCTGATCCGGCAGTTGCGCGATCGCGGCATCCTGGTTGTGCTCATCAGCCATCGTATGCCCGATGTCTTCGATGTCGCCGATCGCGTCGTCGTCATGCGCCGGGGCCGCAAGGTGGCGGACAAGCCGATCTCGGAGACCTCGCCGGAGGAGGTGACGGGGCTGATTACTGGCGCCATCGAGGTTGGATGAGGGACAAGCGAGCTCGATCTTCTGCACCGGAGGAATGGGAGGAACGATGGCAACGACGCTGGACCAGACGATCGAGCGCAGGCAGCGCACGCTCGGAGGAACGATCCTCGGCAACCAGACCTTCTGGGTTCTGATCGCTGTCATCCTTGCCTGCATCTTTCTGTCCTTTGCCACCGACAGCTTCGCGACCGCAAAGAATCTTTACAACATCACCCGCAACGTCACCTTCGTCGCAATCATCGCCCTCGGCATGACGCTCGTCATCATCACCGGCGGGATCGACCTCTCGGTGGGCTCGGTGCTGTGCCTGTGCAGCATGGTGCTCGCCGTCACGATGCACGCGGGATACAGCATCGAGACAGGTATTGCCGTCTCGATCGCGACTGCGTTGGTGATCGGTGCGTTCAATGGCATCCTCATTGCCTATCTCGGCTTTCCGCCCTTTGTCGTGACCCTCGGCATGCTCTCGATTGCCCGAAGCCTGGCCATGGTCGCGTCCAACAATACGGTGGTTTTCGAGTTCGGCCCGGACCACGACAAGCTGCTGTCGCTCGGCGGCGGATCCGTCTTCGGTATCGCCAACCCGGTGATCTACATGATCATGTTGGCACTGCTCACCGGTTTCGTGCTGCGCTGGACCCGGATTGGCCGCTACATTTACGCCATCGGCGGCAACGAGAAGGCGGCCACGGCCACGGGCCTCCCCGTGCGGCCGATCAAGGTCTGCGTCTACATGATCTCGGCGCTCTCGGCCGGCGTCGCCGGCATCATCCAAACCGGCTGGCTCGGTGCGGTGACGACCAATATCGGCGCCGGCATGGAACTGCAGGTCATCGCCGCGGCCGTGATCGGGGGCGCGAATCTCGCTGGCGGCGTCGGCACTGCCTTCGGCGCGCTCGTCGGCGCAGCACTGATCGAGGTGATCCGCAATAGCCTCGGGCTTCTCGGCATCAACGCCTTCTGGCAGGGTACGTTCATCGGCAGCGCGACTATCCTCGCAGTTCTTTTCGATCGTATCCGCAATTTCCGCCAGAGCGAGTAGCATTCAGTCTTCCTCTACACTGGTGCGTGAATTCTCACGAGGACTGCAGAAGGGGATGGGATTGCGACGCAAGCCAGCCGTCACGCGGTGAGTGGTGTCCCGCCGAAGCATCCCAGTTCTTCAATGAATCTACTGACATTGCTCGCTTTAAAGCCGGCGACGGGGCCGCAAGTTTGTTTGCGGGCTCATGAAATCATCTGTTCCGGAATGTGCGCAGACTGCCAAGAAGGGAGCCACCCTGAGGGTCGCGCACTGGCAAGTCGCCCATACGAAGCCGGTTTGGGCTCCGCGCGGCCTCATTCGATTATGTTGCCGACAATATTCTTGTGAAAAATCCTTCCCTCAGGCACAATTTATGAACGCAACCGAAGTGCGGCGCTATCTGAATTCCGGCCGTCACGCGCCGCGGAACGGTTCGCGCGGGAGAGGCTGCGTCAATGGGCCAGGGGTTCTTCCTTCTGTTTGCTGCGGGGGCCGTGATCACCGCCCTGACAGTCGTCCTGGCGCGCAACCCTGTTCACAGCGCATTGGCGCTGATGGCATGTTTCCTGCAGATTTCGGCAATCTTCGTCCTGCTCGAGGCGCCGCTGCTCGCGGTCGTGCAGATCTTCGTCTATGTCGGCGCCATCATGGTCCTCTTCCTGTTCGTGATCATGATGATCGATGTGCGCGAGGCGGTGCTGCAGCGGTTTCTGCCGGGGCGAAATCTGCCTGCATTGACCCTGCTCGTCCTGCTTGGGGTCGAGATGCTGGCACTGGTGCTCTGGAGCGGCCGCTTCTCGGCGGTTGAGCCGATAGCACGGCGCGCCGGTGATCAAGTCAGGCAGCTCAGCACGACACTTTTCGCCGACTATCTCCTGCCGTTTGAAGTCGCTTCGATCATCCTTCTCGCGGCACTTGTCGGCGCCATTGTGCTGGCACGAAAGGAGTCCGGGTGATGGTTCCGCTCTGGTGGTACATTTCACTCGCAGTGGTCCTGTTCGTGATCGGAGCCGCGGGTGTGCTGCTCAGGCGCAATATCCTGGTTGTGCTGATGTCGCTCGAACTGCTGCTCAACTCGGTCAACATCAATTTCATCGCGTTCGGACGTTACTACGATGATTTTCGCGGGCAGATCTTCGCGATCTTCGTCATCGCCATCACCGCGGCGGAGGTTGCCGTCGCCCTCGGCATTCTGGTCGCCCTCGTGAGGAACAAGTCCACCCTCAAGATCGACGACGTGACGGCGATGAAAGGATAGCGGCTTGGAACCGGTGCTATCAGTCCGGCCGCTACTTGCCGTCGCCATCGCCGGCCTGGCGGCACTTGCAGTTCTCCTCCTGAACAAGCACGAGAAAATCCGGGATGCCGTCTCGCCTCTGGCTGCGGTCGCCATGTTCGCGATCGTCATCTCGATGGCGCCCATCGTGCTGGCGGGCGGCACCGTCGAACTGCGCCTGTTCGAGATCCTGCCGGGGATCGACTTCGTTTTCCGGGTCGACGCGCTCGGCATGGTGTTTGCCACCGTCTCGTCGCTGTTGTGGATCGTCGCAGCGGTCTATTCGATCGGCTACATGCGGCACCTGAACGAGCACGCGCAGACCCGCTTCTTCGCCTGCTTTGCCACTAGTCTCGCCGCCGCCGTCGGTGGTGCTTTTGCTGCCAATCTGTTCACGCTGGTGATCTTCTACGAGGTGCTGAGCCTCGTGACCTATCCGCTCGTCTACCACCATGAGGACGAAGAGGCCTGGGCGGGCAGCCGCAAGTACCTCGTCTACCTGATGGGCGCGTCGAAAAGCGTGCTTCTCGCCGCGCTGGCGCTGACCTATCAAATTGCCGGGTCCCTCGACTTTGTACCCGGAGGGTTGCTGGCGAGGGTCGATGCCTCGGCGCCGCTGCTGACGGTTATCTATTTCTGCTACCTGTTCGGCTTCGCCAAGGCCGCGGTGATGCCGATGCATGCCTGGCTGCCTGCTGCAATGGTTGCACCGACGCCGGTCAGCGCGCTCTTGCATGCCGTGGCGGTGGTCAAGATGGGCGTGTTCTGCGTGTTGCGGGTGGTGTTCCATGTCTTCGGCGTGGAACTGGTGGGCAGGCTGGGTCTCGGCATTGCGACGGCCTACCTAGTCTCCTTCACCATCCTGATGGCGTCGATCTATGCCCTGACCCGGGACGACCTGAAGGCGCGGCTCGCCTATTCGACGGTCAGCCAGCTCTCCTACGTGGTGCTCGGCGCGGTGCTTTTGTCCCCCGTCGCGATGATTGGCGGCATCCTTCATATCGCGGTGCACGCGTTCTCCAAGATCACGCTGTTCTTCTGCGCCGGGTCGATCTACTGCGCCTCGGGAAAACGAAACATCAGCGACATGGCCGGCATCGGCCGCCGGCTGCCCTGGACGATGGGGGCATTCTTCGTCGCTTCACTCAGCATGATCGGCGTGCCGCCCACCGCCGGTTTCATCAGCAAGTGGTATCTGACGCTCGGCTCGGTCGAAGCAGGCGAGATGGCGTTCCTGGCCGTCCTCTTGGCGAGCTCGGTCCTCAACGCCGCCTACTTCCTGCCCGTCAGCTATATCGCCTTTTTCAAAGCGGAGGCGCCGGGAGCGGCGGAACCTGTCCGTGAAATTCCGCTGGTGACGATCCCACTGGTCGCGACCGCTGCCTTGTCGGTGTTGATGGGCATCTTCCCCGGTTATTTCCTCGCCTTGGCGGAAGGAGTGGTCAGATGATCAAGCGTGTCGTCGATTTCTTTGGTGACGAGGGCCATGCGCGGTCGCGCCGCCGGTTGTTCTATATGGTGCTCGCTCTCATCGTCGTCGCCGATTTTCTGGTTCCGCGCGAACACGCCGAATATCTCTGGGACCGTTTGCCTGGCTGGTCTGCCGTCTATGGCTTCGGCTCCTGCCTGCTGCTCATCTTCGTTTCCAAGTTCCTCGGCCATCAGGGCGGGCTCATGCGGCGCGAGGACTATTATGATTGAGTTCGTCCATCCCGCCCTTCTGTTCATTCTCGGTGCCGTGCCGATCCCGTTCCTGAAGGGATCGATCCGCAAGACCTACCTGGTGCTAATCCCGGCTCTGGCGATCGCCGCGGTCCTCGCGATGGAGCCGGGCAGCTATGGCGCGGGGCGCTTCATCGGACAGGAAATCCTGTTTGCAAAGGTCGACAAGCTCAGCATCGTTTTCGCCACCGTTTTCACCATCATGGCGCTGATCGGCATGGTCTACGCGCTGCATCTGTCGCAAGCCGGCCAGCATGTGGCCGCCTTCGTCTATGTCGGCAGCGCGCTCGGCGTTGTATTCGCCGGCGACTACCTCACCCTTTACCTCTTCTGGGAGGGCATGGCGTTTGCGTCGGCCTATCTGGTCTTCGCGCAAGGGGGCGAACGGGCAATCCGTGCGGCGTTCCGCTATCTGATGGTGCATGTCACGGGTGGCGTCGCTCTGCTCGGCGGTATCGTGCTTCACGGGCTCGCGGCCGGCTCGCTGCTCTTTGGCCCGATCGCGGGCGGCGCTCTCGCGGGAACAATGGACGTCGGCGGCTATCTGATCCTGGCAGGGTTCCTGCTCAATGCCGCGGTGCCGCCGCTCAACGCCTGGCTGACCGATGCCTATCCCGAGGCGACCGTCACGGGGGCGGTGTTCATGAGCGCCTTCACCACCAAGACGGCCGTCTACGTGCTGGCGCGCGCATTTCCTGGAACCGAGCTTCTCGTCTGGCTCGGCGCTGTGATGGCGCTCTACGGCGTCATCTACGCGGTGCTTGAGAACGACTGTCGGCGGCTGCTTGCCTATCACATCGTCAGCCAGGTGGGTTACATGGTGGCGGGTATCGGCATCGGCACCGAGATGGCCGTGAACGGAGCCACCAGCCACGCCTTCGCCCATATCCTCTACAAGGCGCTTCTCTTCATGGGCGCGGGGGCGGTGATTGAGGTCACCGGGCGGCGTAAGCTCACCGAGTTGGGCGGCCTCTACAAAACCATGCCGCTGACGGTTGCCCTCTACATGGTCGGCGCCTTCGCGATCTCGGCCTTTCCGTTCTTCTCGGGCTTCGTCACCAAGTCGATGGTGATAGCCGCCGCCGGGCAGGACCACCGGGCGCTCGTGGTTCTGGCGCTCACGATGGCATCGTCAGGGACGTTCCTGCACACCGGACTCAAGCTGCCCTACTACATGTTTTTCGGCACGGACCGAAAGCTGGAGGCGCGGGAGCCGCCCCGCAACATGCTGGTTGCCATGGGGATAGCGGCGGTGTTTTGCATCGTGATCGGCGTGTTCCCGGAACCGCTTTACGCGCTGCTTCCCTATCCGGTCGCTTTTGAGCCCTATACGGGCGTCCATGTGACCGAGAGCCTGGGCTTGCTGATGTTTACCGCGCTGGGCTTCGTCCTGTTCCTGAAAGCGCTCGATCCGGAAAACACAATCAGCATCGACACTGACTGGTTCTACCGAAAGGGCGCGCGCGCCTTCCTGTGGCTCGCCGAGAAACCCCTGGCGCGCTACGAAAAGGCGGTGAGCAACGTGTCCGACACCTTAGCGCTGCCGCTTCTGCACGGGACGGCGCGCGCCGGGCTGCGGGTCGATCTCAACGGCGTCGATGCCGCAGTGAATGGCTTCGCGCGTGCCATCCTTAGTGGCGGCGGTGCGCTGCGGCGTCTGCAGACCGGCGTCGTCACTCACTACGCGCTGGCGATGATCGCCGGTGTGATCGCGGCAATCGCCGTTTTTGCCGTGGTGTGGCAGTAGGGGGTGTGATGGCGTTCCCGCTGCTCAGCCTCATCGTCTTCGTACCTGCCGCTGGGGCAGCGGTCGTGATGTTCCTGCGCAGCGACGATCTCGCGCGGTGGGCGGCGCTCGGCTTCACCGTGCTCGACTTGGCGCTCGCCATCGCGATGCTCGCCGGTTTTGACACCGGGACCTCCCAGATGCAGTTCGTCGAGAAGCGCCCGTGGGTGCCGGCACTCGGCATTACTTTTGCGCTCGGCGTCGACGGAATCAGCGCGCTTTTCATGTTCCTCACGGCGCTGTTGGGCTGGATCTCGGTGCTCGCCTCATGGATCGCCATCGACCGCAAGGTGAAGCAGTTCATGATCAGCCTGCTCACCATGCAGGCCCTGATGTTAGGGGTGTTTTCGGCGCTCGACCTGTTTCTGTTCTATGTCTGCTGGGAGGCGATGCTGATCCCGATGTATCTGATCATCGGTATCTGGGGCGGCGACGGCCGGGTCTATGCGGCGTTCAAGTTCTTCCTCTACACCCTGGCGGGCAGCCTCCTGTTCCTGATCGGCATCATCGTGCTGTATTTCGAGGGCGGCAGGACCTTCGACATCCTCGTCTTGATGGAGCTCGACCTACCATTCGAGGTTCAGTCCTGGCTGTTCTTTGCCTTCCTTGTCGCATTCGCGGTCAAGGTGCCGATGGTCCCGCTCCATACCTGGCTGCCGGACGCCCATGTGCAGGCTCCAACGGCAGGCAGCATCATCCTTGCCGGCGTGCTCCTGAAGATGGGCGCCTACGGGTTCTTAAGGTTCTCGCTGCCGATGCTGCCGGAGGCCTCGGTCCATTATTCGACCCTGATGATGGCGCTTTCGGCGCTCGCGATCGTCTATGGCGGCCTGCTGGCGCTGGCGCAGGACGACCTGAAGAAGCTGGTGGCCTATTCCAGCATCAGCCATATGGGATTCGTGACGCTTGGGATTTTTGCCCTCAACCCGCTCGGGCTCCAGGGCAGCATCCTGCAGATGTTCAATCATGGCGTGACGACCGGCGCCCTGTTTCTGTTCGTCGGCCTGATCTACGAGCGCACCCACACCCGCAGCATCGCCGACTATGGCGGCTTGATGAAGGTCGCGCCTGTCTACACCGGGTTTCTGGCGCTGTTCGTGCTGTCCTCGATGGCGCTACCGGGAACGAACGCGTTCGTGGGTGAGTTGCTGGTGCTGTCGGGCGGGTTTGCGGCCAACCTTGCCCTCGGCGCGGTCGCGGTTTTGGGCGCATTGCTGGGCGCAGCCTATCTGCTCGGCATGTACCGGAAGGTCGCGCTTGGTCCGGCGAGTGTCGGTACGCGCTTCAAGGTCCGCGATGTCAACGGCCGCGAGATGACGGCGATCCTGCCGCTCGCCGTCTTCGTGTTTTGGGTCGGGCTCTACCCAAAACCCTTTCTCGCCATCATCGATAGCTCGGTCACGCATCTCTTGCAGCAGGTCTACGACAAGGGGAACGGCCCATGACAGCCGTAGCGCTCCTTCCGTCGATCCTCGCGAGCCTGCCCGAAATCATCGTGGTTACGGGGGCCTGCATCCTGCTGATCGCCGGACAGTTCGTGCCGAAGGCACAGGACGCTGTCCTTGTCTGGTCCTCGGTCGCAATCGTGCTGCTTGCCGCCCTGGGGACATTCACGCTGTCGGGTGGGGCGCAGCCGGCCTATGCGGGCATGTTCGTCGCCGACCACTTTTCTGTGTTCTTCAAGTCCGTGTTCTACCTGGCGATCATCCTGACGTTCCTGCTCTCGCGCAAATACGCCGATATCGAAGGGATCGGCGGCAGCGAATACTACGTCCTGCTGCTCCTTGCGCTTTCCGGCATGATGATCATGGCCTCGGCAACCGACCTTCTCTCGATCTATGTCGGTCTCGAACTGATGGTGCTCTGCACCTACGTGCTGACCGGCTTCCTGCGGCGTGAGCAACGGTCAAACGAGGCGGCACTGAAATATGTGATCCTCGGAGCGGTCTCGACCGGGATTTTCCTTTACGGCGTCTCGCTGGTCTACGGCCTCACCGGCACGACGCAACTGGACCGGATGGCGGCGGCAGTCACCGGTGATCCGCTCGATCCGGGCTTGCTTTTGGCGGTGGTCTTCATTGTCGCAGGACTGGTCTTCAAGATTGGCGCGGTGCCGTTCCACATGTGGGTGCCGGATGTCTACGAGGGTGCACCGACAACGATAACCGCCTTCATGTCCGTCGGGCCGAAGGCGGCGGGCTTCGCGGTGATCCTCAGGGTGTTTCTCAACCCGCTGGTCGCGGGCTCCAACGTCTGGATCATATTGGCCGTGATCGCGGTCGTAACGATGGCGCTCGGCAGTTTCGTGGCGCTGGTGCAGGAAAATTTCAAGCGTCTGCTCGCCTATTCCAGCATCGCCCATGCCGGCTTTGCCATTTTCGGGATCGTGGCCGGCGGTGCCGACGGGGTCGCCAGCGTGATGCTCTACCTCTTGATCTACACCTTCATGAATCTCGGCATCTTCGGCGCCGTCATCATGATGCGAAACGGTAATTTCTCGGGCGAGGTTATCGAGGACTATGCCGGTTTCGCCAAGCTGCATCCGGGGCTGGCTCTACTGATGTTGCTCTATCTGTTCTCGCTCGCGGGTATTCCGCCAACGGCCGGCTTTTTTGCCAAGTTCTACGTGCTGGTCGCGCTCGTCGAGCGTGGTTTTGTCCTGCTCGCCGTGATCGCAGTACTCTTGAGCGCTGTCGCCGCCTATTTCTACATCCGCATCGTCATGGTGATGTTCATGCGCGAGCCGGAACGGGTGTTCGAGCCGGCGCTGACGCCTCTGGTCGGCGCCGCTCTCGCCGTCACTGCCGCCGGCACGGTCGGCATCGGTCTGTTTCCAGCGTGGTTTCTGAAGCTCGCTCAGCAGTCGGCCTTCGGCGGCTGAGCGATCGCATTTGCATTGGCCTATGCGACGGAATAAACTAGCGGTTTAGGAAAGGAATGCCCTTAGTCGCTTCCCGGGGCGACCGCGTTACCGGCCCGAAGGAGCCGATCGCGGCTTGAGCAACGTCCCCGATGGGTGACCGGGCTGCGCAATATGTCTGCAGCGGAATTCCTCCCGGTTCTTTTCATGATCGCCGGAATTGTTCTGGTGGTGGGGGCGACGCTTTTTGTTTCCTCGCTCTTGCGGCCGTCCAATCCTTATCCCGAAAAGAACATGCCCTATGAATGCGGCATGGACCCGGCAGGCGAAGCCGCCGGGGGGCGCTTCAGGGTGCAGTTCTTCATCCTCGCGATCCTCCTGGTCGTCTTCGATGTCGAGGCGATGTTTCTCTTTCCCTGGGCGGTCGTCCTCAAAGAGATCGGTATCGTCGGCTATCTTGAGATGTTCGTCTTCATCGTCCTGCTTCTTGTAGGGTTCGCCTACGCCTGGCTGAAGGGAGCGCTGGAATGGGAGGAGTAGGAAACACGATCCAGGACAGCGTGCTGTTCACCACGGCCGAGAGCGTCATCAATTGGAGCCGAAGGTCGGCCTTGTGGCCCGAGACCTTCGGTATCGCCTGTTGTGCCATCGAAATGATCTCGGCCGGTTGCGCGCGCTACGACCTCGACCGGTTCGGCGTGGTGTTCCGCCCTTCGCCGCGGCAGTCCGATGTGATGATCATCGCCGGCACCGTGACCCGAAAATTCGCGCCCGTCGTGCGCCGGCTCTACGACCAGATGCCGGAACCGCGCTGGGTGATCGCCATGGGTACCTGCGCCATATCGGGCGGCGTCTACAACACCTATGCCGTGGTGCAAGGGTCCGAAACCTTCGTTCCGGTTGACGTGCACGTCCCCGGTTGCCCACCGCGCCCCGAGGCGCTGATGCATGGCTTTCTGCTGCTGCAAGAAAAGATCAAGAGGTCCCGCGCGCTGGCCGGAACGCCTCTCGATCGGGCTGCGGCATCATGAGTGTCGAGCCATCTCTCAATCGCGCTCCGATCCTGGAGCGCTTCGGGGAAACGATCGAGGATCTCGGCACTGCGCATGGCATCGATGTCTTTGTGGTTCCGCCCGAAAAGATCGTCGAGTTCTGCCGGTTCCTGAAAGACGATCCGGAGCTGAGGTTCAATTTCCTTTCCGACATCTGCGGCGTTGACCACTATCCCGAAACGCCGCGCTTCGAGGCGGTCTATCATCTCTATTCGCTGCCCAACCGGTGGCGGGTCCGCATCAAGTGTCGGCTTGGCGATCCTCCCGAGGTCCCGTCGGTCACCGCTGTCTGGCGCACCGCCAACTGGCATGAGCGCGAGGCCTGGGACATGTATGGCATCCGGTTCCAGGGGCACCCCGATTTGCGCCGGATCTATATGTGGGAGGGCTTCGAGGGTTTTCCCCAGCGCAAGGATTTCCCGCTCAGGGGTTACAAGGACAAGCTGAACCCGTTTGGTGCCGAGGGTCCGCCGCCGACACAGCCAGACCTCGCCACGCGGGAGATTCCATAGGGAGGGAGAAGGACTGGTGCGGGCGGTTTTCCGCTGGGACCGATCCGAAATAATCATGAACTACGGAGACCGATCGACGCTGGAGAGTTGAGATGACCGAAGTCACCGAGCTCACGAGGCCGGAAGGAGAAGCGCTCAACAGCAAGGAAGTGCTTCTCAATCTCGGGCCCCAGCACCCCAGCACCCATGGGGTCCTCCGGCTCGTCCTCGAACTGGACGGCGAATATGTCAAGCGGGTGGACCCCCACATCGGCTACCTGCATCGTGGCACCGAAAAACTGGCGGAAAGCTTCACCTATACGCAGATCTTCCCGCTGACCGACCGGCTCGACTATCTCTGCCCACCTTCGAACAACCTGGCCTTCGCGCTTGCGGTTGAGAAGCTCCTTGGCATCGAGGCCCCGGTGCGGGCGCAATATATCCGCGTGATGATGGCGGAACTCGCGCGCATATCCGGTCATCTGCTGATCACCGGCGCGCTGCCGATGGACCTCGGCGCCATGACCGCGCTGCTTTACGTGATGCGCGAGCGTGAAATGATCATGGATCTCATGGAAATGATCACCGGTGCGCGTATGCACACTTCCTTCTGCCGGGTTGGTGGCGTGCGCGAGGACCTTCCTGACGAATTCTTCCCGAAGATCCGGGAGTTTTGCGAAATCTTCCCGAACCGGATCCGCGACTATGAGCGGCTGCTCGAAGACAACCGGGTGTTCCTCAAACGCACTCAGGGGATTGGCGTGATCTCTGCCGAAGACGCCATTGATCTGGGCCTCAGCGGTCCGAACCTGCGGGCCTCCGGCGTCGACTGGGACATCCGCCGTGACGAGCCTTACGAGATCTACGACCGGCTCGATTTCAATGTCATCACCCGCACCGAGGGCGATTGTTATGCGCGTTGGCGGTGCCGGGTCGACGAGATGCGCGAAAGCATGCGGATCATCGAACAATGCATCGACCAGATGCCCGAGGGGCCGTTCCAGGTCGACATGCCGACGATCGCCTTCCCCGTCGACAAGGAGCGCGTGCATTGCTCGATGGAGGCGTTGATCCAGCATTTCGACCTGTCGGCCTATGGCTTCAACGTGCCGAAGGGGGAGGTCTATTCGGCAATCGAGGCACCCAAGGGTGAGCTGGGGTTCTACATCATCAGCGACGGGTCGCCGAAACCGTTTCGCATGAAGGTCAGGGCACCCTCGTTCGTCAACCTCCAGGCGGTCTTCGGAGTGACGAACGCTCGCTATCTGGCGGACATGATCGCCGTGCTCGGCAGCCTCGATCCTGTGATGGCGGAGGTGGACAAGTAGCAGGGATTTGGACGTGATGACGATGCGCGAAAAGATCGAACAGGCGGCGGCGCGGTACCCCGACCAGCGCTCGGCGATCATGCCCGCGCTTCTGATCGCGCAAAGGGAACATGGCCATCTGCCCGGGCCGGTGCTGGAAGAGGTCGCCGAAATCCTCGGCGTCGAGCGGATCTGGGTCTACGAGCTGGCGACCTTCTATACGCTTTTCCATACCGAGCCGGTGGGGAGGTTCCATCTACAGCTCTGCGACAACGTATCCTGCATGCTGCGGCGATCCGAGGAGCTGCTGACGCATCTGGAGAAGGTCCTTAGGATCAAGAAGGGCGGCACGACCCCCGATGGGCTGTTCACGCTCTCGACCGTCGAATGCCTCGGTGCCTGCGAGATGGCCCCGGTGATGCAGGTCGGCGACGACTATCACGGCAATCTCGACATCGAGCGGATCGATGCGCTCCTCGCCCGGCTGTGCGCGACGGTGCCCGAGACGAACGGCGCCGATCTTGCTGCCGCCGAACCACCGGGGGAATAGCGCCATGTACGAACCGGTTCTTCTGAAGAACGTGCACGTGCCGGATGGACATCTCCTCTCCACCTATGAGGCCGGCGGTGGCTACCGAGGGCTTGCCAAAGCCCTCAAGGAATACACGCCCGACGAGATCATCGATCTCGTCAAGCGATCGAACCTGCGCGGCCGCGGCGGAGCCGGGTTTCCGACCGGCATGAAGTGGAGCTTCGTGCCGAAGCGGGCCGACAAAGCGAAATATCTCTGCTGCAACGCCGATGAAGGGGAGCCCGGCACCTTCAAGGACCGTATCGTCATGGAGCGTGACCCGCACCAACTGATCGAAGGCATGGCGATCAGCGCCTACGCGATCGGGGCCGAGGTCGCCTATGTCTATATTCGCGGAGAGTATGTGCTGGCGATCCGACGGCTGGAACAGGCGATCGCGGAGGCCAAGGCCAAGGGCTATCTCGGAACGCGGATACTGGGCTCGGATTTCAATTTCGTCGTGCATGTTCATTGCGGCGCCGGCGCTTATATCTGCGGCGAGGAGACCGCGATGCTCGACTCGCTCGAGGGCAAGAGGGCGCAGCCGCGCCTGAAGCCGCCATTCCCGGCGGTTGCCGGGCTCTATGCCAGCCCGACCGTCATCAACAATGTCGAGACGCTGGTCTGCGTGCCGCATATCGTGGCGCGGAGCGCCGATTGGTTCCGCAGCATCGGACCGGAGAAGAGCCCCGGACCGAAGCTCTATTGCGTCAGCGGGCAGGTGCGCAAACCCGGGCTTTACGAACTGCCGATGGGAATTCCGCTTCGCGAACTCGTCGAGGACCATGCCGGCGGGCCGCCGGCCGGTCGCAAGATCAAGGCGGTGATCCCAGGTGGTGTTTCCGCGCCGGTGATCCCTGAGCCGGGCCTGGACATCGGAATGGACTTTGACTCGCTTGCTGCCGCCGGCACGATGCTGGGCTCGGCCGGGGTGATCGTCGTCGACGACACCACCTGCATGGTCAAGGTCGCCACCCGCATCATCGAGTTCTTTCACCACGAGTCCTGTGGCAAGTGCACACCCTGCCGCGAGGGGCTGAACTGGGTGGTGAAAGTGCTGCGCCGGATCGAAGCGGGCGAGGGCGCCCCCGGCGACATGGAGCAGCTGGATATGCTCTGCAAAGGCATTTTCGGCAATACGTTTTGTGCTTTGGGTGACGGTGCGGCGATGGGATTGCGGGCCTCGCTTGCGCATTTCCGCGAGGAGTTCGTCGCCCATATCGAGGAGCGGAAGTGTCCGTTCCACTGAGGAGCGCTCTAGCGCGGGCGAGTAGGCCATGGTTAGCGTTACGATCAATGGGCAAACACTGGAAGTCGAGGCCGGCTCGACTGTGTTGCAGGCCGCCCAGCGATTGGGCATCGAAATTCCGACCTTCTGCTACCTGAAGCGCCTGCCGCCGCTTGCCTCCTGCCGCATGTGTCTCATCGAGATCGAGGGGCTGCGGCGGCTACAGCCGTCCTGCGCCACGGCCGTCACTGAAGGCATGGTCGTGCGAACGGACACGCCGCTGATTGATGAAACGCGTTCTTCCATGCTGGACATGCTGCTCGCCAACCACCCGCTCGACTGTCCGATCTGCGACAAGGGTGGCGAATGTGAGCTTCAGGACATGGTGATGGCCTATGGTCCGGGGAGAAGCCGCTTTCATGATCCCAAGCGCGTCTTCCATTCTCGCGATATTCGCCTGAGTCCCGTCGTCATCATGAACGTCAACCGCTGTATCCAGTGCCAGCGCTGCGTGCGGATGTGTGAGGAGGTTGTCGGCGCGGTCGCCCTCGGCACCGTCGAGAAGGGCATGGATACGGCCGTCACCGGCTTTGAGGGCAGTCTCGCCAGTTGCGACCAATGCGGCAACTGCATCGAAGTCTGCCCGGTCGGCGCGCTGATGAGCTTTCCCTATCGCTACAAGGCGCGGCCCTGGGATCTCGCCGAGGTCGACACGGTCTGCCCGCATTGCGGCACCGGATGTCAGCTGACGGTCGGCGCGCGCAAGGGCGAGTTCATGCGGGTTCGCTCCAAGGAGGAGCACGGCGTCAACCGCGAAACGCTATGCGCACGCGGCCGGTTCGGCCTTGACTTCATCGAAGGCCACGACCGGATCAAACGACCGATGATCCGCCGCGATGGCGCGCTGGTTCCGGTTTCATGGGACGAAGCAGGAGACTATCTGCGCCGGCGGCTGGCGGCGGTCGAAAGCAAGGCTTCTGGCGGAGTTGTCTCGCCGCGCCTGCCCAATGAGGTGCTCTATCAGTTCCAGAAGCTCATGCGCACGGTTTTCCGGACCAACAACATCGACTGCTCGTCGCGCTGGTCTACGCCCTTCGATGCACTCGCCCCTCTGATGGCGAGCTACACGCGCGCGCCGCTGCAGGAGGTGATCGGCGTCGACCGCGTGCTTGTCATCGGTGGCAACGTGACCGAGGAAAACCCGGTTACGGAATATCTGCTGCGGGATGCCGCCCGGCGACGCGGCGCCGGATTGCTCATGCTCACGACGCGGCCGTCCCGTCTCGACGCCGATGCGGAGGTTGTGGTTCGTGTACCGCCCGGCGGAGAGGCCACGAGCCTTGCGGCCGTTGTCGCCGCGCTTGCAGCGGCAGCCGGCGACAAACTGTCGGGTGACGCTCTTGCAGAGGTCGGATCGGCAACCGGCAGGCCGGCAGCCAGCAATGGCAGCGACGGACCGGATCGTCTGGCCGCCGCGCTCAACAAAGACGGCACCGTCACCGTGCTCGTCGGTGTCGACCTCCTGAGATCGTCCGAAGCGCGGGTGGTGTTGCACCAGCTCAACAACCTCCTGCAACTGCTCCGCCTCCTCGGCAAGACCCCAGCATTGCAGATCCTTTTCGACCGCGCCAACCAGATGGGCGCGTGGGATATGGGGGCTTTGGCGGGCGCCTTCCCGAGCCTGCAGGCGGTCGCCGACGATACGGTGCGCAGCGCTTTTGCCCAGAACTGGCACACCGAAATCCCTCACGAGCCTGGTTCTGATCTCGACGCGATGCTGGATCTGTCCGTCGCTGGGCAGATTGGCGCCCTCTACCTTGTCGGGACCGACCCGCTGATCGCCTATCCGGACAGGGAGTTCGTGGCACGGGCCCTTGGGGCTGCTGATCTGCTGATCGTGCAGGACAGTTTCCTTACGGAGACGGCCGCACTGGCCGAGGTCGTTTTGCCAGCGGCGGGCTACGGTGAAGAGCACGGCAGCTTTACTAACAACGAGGGTCGCATCCAGCAGGTCCGCAAGTTCCGGGAACCGGTCTTCGAGGCGCGGGGCAATCTCGCTATCTTCGATTTTGTCGCAGCACTGCGCGGCCAAACATTGCAGCATTCGACACACGTCGAGATTTTCGATGAGATCGCCCGGCTGCTTCCGGCCTATCAGGCGTTGACCTGGGCCGGGCTTGGCGCCGACGGTGCCTTCACCAAGGCGAGCCCGACGCCACCCTTGGGCGCCTTCTATGCACCGCCGGCTGTTTCCCGGGCGAGCGACGGGCTCATGCTCGTCACTGGCAACTGTTTGTTCCACAATGGCTATCTTTCGGAGCGCTCGGAGATTCTGAATACGGTCGCCAACGACCCCTATGTCGCGATGAGCGCCGAGGATGCTGCGCAGCTTGGCCTTGCAGATGGTGATCAGGTTGTCGTTCGGTCAACCCGTGGCGAACTGAGCGCGCAGCTTAAGGTCGAGAAGCCGTTTCCCAAGGGCCTCGTCTTTATCCCCGAAAACTATCGGTCTCTGCGCCTCAACAGCTTGATGCAGCGGGGTGAATACCCGTGTCCGGTCGAGGTTCAAAAGGCGCAAGCCGCCCACGAAATCAAGGGTACGAATCGAATCTGGCGTGGAGCGTGAGGTTGGGCGCGAGGCACTGTTCCCTGCATTCTCGCCATTCGGCCGGCGCGGACCTCATCAGTGGTAACCGGCCCCGGCAATGTATTCGTGCAGGTGCCGCTCCGTGCGCTGCGCTTCGTCCAGCCGATGCTTGACCACATCGCCGATGCTGACGACGCCCACAATGGCCTCCTCCTCTATGACCAGCACGTGACGTGTCCGTCTCTGGGTCATGATCGACATCACCAGGGGTAGCCCGTCGACAGCCGAGCAAATCGCCACGTTGCGGTTCATAATATCGGCGACCGGCATCAGCGCCGCCTCGGGCCCGTATTCCGCAAGTGCGTTGCAGCAGTCCCGTTCCGACAGCGTGCCCAGATACCTTCCGGGCGCGTGGCTGACGACCACGAAGCCGATATTGTTGTCACGAAAGAGCCGCAGGATCTCCACCATCGTCTGGTCGGGAGCGACCGCGATCACTCCAGCGCCCTTGTCTTTCACGATTTCACCGACAAGCATCTGAGCCTCCTATCTGCGCGCGCCGGTTTGATCGTTGCTCCTCACGTTCGCCGGATGTTGCGCCACCAGTTATAGCCATGCGGCTCGCTCGTCTCGACCAGCACGTCCTGTTCCGTGTTCAGGCGTGCGGCGACGACGCCACCGCCGGTCATTGCCTTTCCAGGTTTGCCAAGCAGATCGTCACGTCCGATCACCAGGTCACGTGACGAGAAACTCGAGAACTCGTACTGCTGGCCAAGTGCGATGGCGTCCGCAGGGCAGGCGTCCTCGCACAGGCCGCAGAACAGGCACCGGGCCGTGTCGATCTCGAATTTTGCTGGGTGGCGGTTGCCCTTCTCGTCCTCATAAGGAACGACTTCGATGCAATCGCAGGGGCAGATGCGAGCGCAGAGTTCGCACGCGACGCATTTGATTTCGCCCTCTTCGTCCCGTTTCAGGAAGTGATGCCCGCGATAGCGCGAGTAGGGGAGCCATTTCTCCTTGTCCGGATACTGCATGGTCACCGGCTTGGAGAACATATAGCCAAAGGTCAGCGTGAAGGCGCTTAGCAGATCCGCAAAAAGCGCCCAGCCGATCCATGTTCCAGCTCTGTCGACTACGCGTGACATCGTCGCGCCATTCTACAGCGGCGTGCGTTTGTTCCGACGCAGGAGGGTCGCTGTAGTCCCTTCGATCGCTGTACGTACCTTCCTCGGATCGACACCGATCCAGGAACGCACGCGGAGGAGCCGCCATGGCCCCTAAGTGAAAGCAATACCAGTGATAATTATGTTCGCCATCGACAAAGGAAGCAAGACCTTCCATCCGATCGCCATCAGTTGGTCATAGCGATAGCGAGGCAAAGTGAAGCGGAACCACATAAAAACATAAATGAAGAATGCCACCTTGAGCGCAAACCAGAGAAGCGGTGGCAGCGGAATCAGAATACCGTTCCAGCCGCCGAAAAACAGGATGACGGAGAGAACCGATACCAAGAGCACGATGACGTATTCGCTGACCATGAAGAGCGCGAAACGGATACCGCTGTACTCGGTGTGGAACCCGGCGCCGAGATCCCCTTCCGCCTCGGCCAGGTCGAAGGGAATGCGCTGCGCTTCGGCCAAGCCCGCGACGAAGAACACGAAGAACCCGATCGGCTGATAGACGATGTTCCAGAGATCGCTCTGGGCGCGCACGATGTCCACGAGGCTCATCGACTGTGCCAGCATGACGACGCCGATGACCGCGAAACCCATGGGGATTTCGTAGCTGATCATCTGCGCGCAGGTCCTGAGACTGCCTAGAACCGCGTATTTGCTGTTGGCGGCCCAGCCGCCGAAGATGACGCCATAGACCTCCAACCCGATCACCGCGAAGACGAAAAGCAGTGCCACGTTCAGGTTGGAAACGTAGAGCGTGATCTCGGCATTGAGCACTGAAACTGTCTCCCCGAAGGGGATCGCGACGAATACGACAAAGGGCGGAGCGAGCGCCAGGATCGGCGCCAGCTTAAACAGAAAGCGGTCAGCCTCTGCAGGGATGTGGTCTTCTTTCGTCAGAAGCTTGATACCGTCCGCCACGGGCTGCAACAACCCGTGCCACCCCACGCGCATGGGACCCATCCGCTGCTGCATATGGCCGGCAATTTTGCGTTCCAGCCAGGTCAGCGGCAAAGGCAAAAGAAGCAGCATTGCGATCAGCAACGCGATCTTGATGGCGATCAGGCCAAGGGCGAAGAGAAGTTCCATGTTCCGCGGCCAACTAGTCAACAGGCTGAAACACGACTGGACTTGGCCCAGCTTACCCGTTGAGCGCTTCGGTACTTCCGATTTCTCGATTCTCTCACGAAACGGCGGCTGTGGACAAGCTGCTCCTTCCAGCTCTGTGCTTTACGGCGAATGCCGAGATCATCGCGGGATCCTTTGCGGGTGAACAACGCCCAGACGAAACCGGAACCCACCTGTCAAGGGTGAATGGCCTTGTTGGCGGCATCGCGGAATGAGACGAGTCTCTTGCGTCCGTCATCCCACAAGACGAGCCTAACGCAGCGCAAGCTTTCCCAAAAAGTGATGCGGCCGATATCCGCGAGTTGGGGGTGGTCGCGCAGAACTTCCGGCAATCTGTAGTAAGGGATCCTGCTCGACAGGTGATGCACGTGATGAATGCCGATATTGCCGGTCAGCCATCTCAGCACCAGCGGCAGGTCATAGTGGGATGCGCCATGGAGGGCTGCCTGGGGAAACTGCCAATCCTCGCCGGCCGACCAGTGCGTCTCCTCAAACTGGTGCTGCACGTAGAAGAGCCAGATGCCGGCGGCGCCGGCCAACAGCACGATCGGCAGGTGGATCACAAGGAAAGGCAGGAGCCCAACCATCCAAGCCACCAAGGCGGCGCACACCAGGATCGCAGCGTTCGTCGCCATGGTGGAGACCCAGGGCAGGGCACCTTCCTTCATCATCCCGAAAGGCATACGCTGCTTAAGGAGAAAGAGCCAGGCAGGGCCGATGCCGAACATCACAAGCGGGTGCCGGTACAGGCGATAGCCCAGGCGTTTCACGGGTGAAAGTGCACGGTATTCCGAGATCGTGAGCGTGGTGATGTCGCCGGTACCCCGCTCGTCCAGATTGCCAGCCGAGGCGTGATGAGCGGCGTGCGCCCGGCGCCAGTAGTCGTAAGGCGTCAACGTAAGCACACCGATGACACGACCTGTCCAATCGTCGGGGCCGCGACGGGCGAAGAACGAACCGTGGCCGCAATCGTGCTGGATCATGAAAAGGCGCAGGAGGAAGGCTGCGGCGGGAATGATTGCGATCAGCCCGTACCAGAACCCATACGCGAGGGCAAAATAGGCGATGGCCCAGAAGCCGGCGAACGGCACGACTGTGACAAGGAGCTCCAAGGCGCTGCGCCCAATGCGGGGCTGACGGTATTTCGCGAGGATCTTCAACCACGCTCGGGCATCATTTTCCACAAGTGATGCCGGTGAGTAGACATGTGTGTTCATCAAAACTGGTCCGTATTTCCTCGCCTCGCAAATAACCTGCCAGGCCTATGGCTTGCGCCGGAGTTTCAAGCGCAATGGTGGAGAGTGTCGGGCCCGACGAGCCATGCGCGCCGCATAACGGCGATCGCGCTCGGCCTCGTCGGTCAAAATGTCGTCATGGGTGCGCTTCTGGTGGCAAGGTGAATGTCGCGGGAGGGTGCCATAGCTTGGCAGCATTGAACCTTCGGGCGCTGCGTGCCGGAACGTATCCTACGAAGTGGATGCGCAATGCAATAGCGTTGACCGCAATTATCTCCTGCAGGGCGGCGTTCGAAAAGCTTGCAAATCCGGGATCGCCACGCACCCCCGCGCGTGCCGGCCGGATCAGGGAGCCGAACGGATGAAAACGGAAGCTCCATAGATGAGCCACCGCCTTAATCAAAGCTGCCCACCGCTCGCCGTCGATAAGCCGATAACCTTGGCGTCATCAGCTGTGGCAGAGGCGGCATGCAAGTCGCCTCTGCTCCACTAGAGCTATTTCTGCTTCTTGCCTACGCTGGGCGCGCTCGTGGCGAACTTGACCTGATTGCCCGGCGCGGCGGCGGCGGCCGGTGCCACGGACTTGTCCTTTTTCGGCTTTCGAACTTCGCGATTGCTTCTTACCTGGCCTTTGGCCATCTGATCCTCCTGGATTTTCGGTTGATTGTGGGTTGCAGTATTTCAATGCTGCGACATGACCGTGCCTTTGTGTCCACTCAGCAAGGACGGAACGTTCCGCCACGAAGGCAGGAAAGCCTGGGGCCTCGTGCTGCCGAACTGAACCGCTTGATACGGAGTGCGGCCGTAGTTTCACCTTTGCATATTTGCTGAAGCCGACCGCGTTCGCGGTATCCAAACCCGCTAACGTTGACGAGATTACGCGCGGTACTGTGAAGGTGAAGCTCGGAAGACACGCGGTCCTCCTTTCGTTGGGGCCAGGACACTAACGCCCCGAAGCAGCAGCGCCCTGAAAATGGCTACTGAAGATGAGAGCATGTGCTATTTGAAGGTCGTACGCAATGGCCCTTGTCCTCTCTTTGAACAGGCGGGTCGGCCCAAGACGCGCCCGCTGACATTGCACACTTTTTACCATTCGTCTTGGTATTGAGCTCAGCTGAGTTCTTGGGCGAGTCCGATGAGAAGCCCTTCAGGTCCACGGATGTAGCAGAGCCGATACGCATCCTTATACTGGACTACTTCGCCTACCAGCTGCGCGCCGCGCTTGAAGAGCCTTTCAAGCGTCTCGTCGATGTCGTCCACGGCGAACATGACGCGGAGGTAGCCCAGGGCGTTGACCGGGGCGTTCCGGTGATCTGCGACCACAAGTGGCGTGAGGAAGCGGGAGAGCTCGAGCCGGCTGTGGCCGTCCGGTGTGCGCATCATGGCAATCTCGACACGCTGATCACCCAGTCCAGTGACGCGTCCGGCCCATTCTCCTTCGATCGTTGCCTGGCCTTCGAGCTCGAGGCCGAGCTCGCGAAAGAAATCAATCGCCGCTGCCAGGTCTTCGACGACGATTCCTACGTTGTCCATCCGCTTGAGCGCCATGTTTCCAATCTCCAGGGTGGCGTTCCAATCTATAAGGTGTCCCCTCGTCTAACAACGGACGCTTGAGATGCCCTGAACATCGGCAGTCATCCGGGCCCGATCCACGATTGGAGAAAGGCGCCTCTTGGGACGTCAACGAAAGCGGCAACTTTTCTTGTTTTGGGCAGCGAAAGAGAACGTCATTCCTATAATCTATAAAAAATATGTATTTAATGATGTTACGTTGTCCACTGTGCCGGAACTCAGAACCCATGTCCTATCTGCTCAGCCTTCTCGACAAGAGTCCCGTCGATCCCGGAGGCACGCCGACACACGCCCTGCATGCGACGGCCAACCTTGCCGTGAAGGCCGAGGAATGGGGCTACCATCGCTTCTGGGTCGCGGAGCACCATAACATAGCCGGCCTCGCAAGCTCCGCGCCGGAAACCTTGATCGCGTACCTCCTGGCGAAGACGTCGAAGATCCGCATCGGTTCCGGTGGCGTCATGCTGCAGCACTATAGTGCTTACAAGGTCGCCGAGACCTTCAACCTGCTTGCCAGTCTCGCACCATCCCGGGTCGATCTCGGCGTCGGCAAGGCACCTGGTGGTTTTCCGTTCTCCACCAAAGCGTTGCAGGTCGGAGTTGACCCGGCATTGCGGCCGAGTTTCCCGGAGCAATTGAGCGATCTCAACCGTTATTTCCTGGCGGAGGGCGGCGCGGATTCGGAGCTGTTGGCGACGCCGCTGCCGTCCGTCGCACCGGAACGCTTTCTGCTGGGAGCGAGCGTCGACAGCGCGTTGCTGGCTGCCGAAAAAGGCTGGAAGCTTGTCTTTGCCGGCCATCTCAACGGCGATCCGGACAATCTGCAAAGAACCTTCGACGCCTATGATCGCGCAACGAAGGGCGAGCGGCCGCTCCTCGCTCTCGCAGCTTTCGCGGCTGAAAGCGAACAGCGGGCGCGCGAACGCGTTGCCGATCTGAAGATCTTCAAGGTGCTGCTTGCAAACGGCCAGAGCGTCAATGTCGGCAGCGAGGAGCAGGCAGCCGAATACGCCCGCCAGGCCGGCATCACGGACTACCGCGTCGAGAAAAAGACGCCGAGCGTGCTCACCGGCACGCCTCGGCAGGTGCGCCGGGAGCTCGACGACTTGCATCGTCGCTACGGCGTCCAGGAATTCATCATCGATACGCCTTCGGTTGCTGCTTCCGAACGCTTCGCCTCGATCGAACTCATTGCACGAGAACGACTGTCTCTCGCCGCCTAATCATTCCGGGAAGGAACTGTCATGACCAAGAAGAATGTGACTTTCGGTATCATGTTGCAGGGGCCGGGCGGGCACATGAATGCCTGGAAACACCCGAGCGGGCCGGCCGATGCCAGCGTCAATTTCGGCTTCTTCGTCGAAACGGCGCGCAAGGCCGAAGCCGCCGGCATCGCCTTCGCCTTCGTCGCTGACGGCCTCTACATCAACGAGCAGTCGATCCCGCATTTTCTCAATCGCTTTGAACCGCTGACGATCCTGTCTGCCCTTGCCGCTTCGACGTCGAAGATCGGTCTCGTTGGCACGGTTTCGACCTCCTACAGCGATCCGTTCACCACTGCCCGCCAGTTCGCTTCACTCGACCTGATCAGTGGTGGCCGCGCCGGCTGGAATGCCGTGACATCGCCGCTTGAAGGTTCCGGCCGCAACTACGGGCGCGAACATCCGGAGCACGAGCTGCGCTACGAGATTGCCGACGAATATCTCGACGCCATCAAGGGGCTCTGGGACAGTTGGGACGACGACGCCTTCGTGCGTGACCGCGCGTCCGGCGTGTATGCCGACAAGTCGAAGCTGCGCCGGCTCAACCACAAGGGACGGTTCTTCCGGATCGAGGGGCCGCTCAATATCGAACGCTCCAGACAGGGACAGCCGGTGGTGTTCCAGGCGGGAGCCTCCGATTCCGGTATTCGGCTTGCCGGCAAGCACGCCGATGCGGTGTTCACCAACGGCGGCCCGATCGAGGATGCGAAAGCGTTCTACAAGCAGGTCAAGCAAAGTGCGGTGGCTCAAGGGCGCCGCGCCGCCGAGATCGGCATCTTCCCCGGCATCGGCCCAATCGTAGGCGCGACTGCCGAGGAAGCCGAGGCGAAGTACCGTGCCATTCGCGATCTGGTGACGATCGAAGAGGCGCTTCTCTATCTCGGCCGCTTCTTCGACCACCACGACTTCAGCGCCTATCCGCTGGACGCGCCGTTCCCCGATATCGGCGACATCGGCAAGAACAGTTTCCGGGCAACGACCGACCGCATCAAGAAGACGGCGCGCGAAACCGGGGCGACCCTGCGCGAGATCGCGCTCGATGTCGCAACGCCAAGGACCGCCTTCATCGGCACGGCCGGGCATATCGCCGACGAGATCATCCGCTGGACCGAAGAGGATGCGGCAGACGGCTTCATTCTCGGCTTCCCGGTGATCGCCGAAGGGCTCGCCGATTTCGCCGAACATGTCCTGCCGCTGCTTGAGCGCCGCGGCTACTTCAAGCGCGAGCTCGAAGGCGAAACGCTGCGCGACCACCTCGGGCTCTCCTACCGCGAGAGCCGCTACGCCGCGCCGGCAGCGGATGTCGAACGAGGAAGGGCCGTCGGGGCCTGATGGCATCGGCGGAGCTGCGCACATGAACCTCATTCTCACCGACACCCAGAGGTCCGCCGCCGTGGAGCGAGGCCTTGCCGCCTTTCTCGATGAGATCGTCGCCATTCGCCACGACCTGCATCAGCATCCGGAGCTAGCCTTTCAGGAGAAGCGGACGAGCGGTCTCGTCGGCGATCTGCTCGCCGCCTGGGGCTATGAGGTGAGCCGCGGCATCGCCGGCACGGGTATCGTCGCAACACTTCGGCGCGGAAGCGGCGAGAAGGTGATCGGCCTTCGCGCCGACATGGATGCGCTGCCGATCGAGGAGGCGACCGGGCTTGCCTATGCCAGCCGCCACAAGGGCGTCATGCACGCCTGCGGTCATGACGGGCACACGGCGATCCTGCTCGCCGCCGCGCACTTTCTGGCGGTCGAGGGCCGTTTCGACGGCACGCTGCGGCTGATCTTCCAGCCCGCCGAGGAAATCGGTGCCGGCGCACGCAAGATGCTGTCGGAGGGCTTGTTCGAGCGCTTCCCCGTGGACGCCGTCTTCGGCCTGCACAATTGGCCGGGCGTGCCCGCCGGACGCTTCGGCTTCGTCGCCGGTCCAGCCATGGCCTCGGTCGATCAGGCCAACATCACGGTCGTCGGCAAGGGCGGGCATGGGGCTGAGCCGCATCTGACCGTCGATCCGGTGCTGGCGACGGCGTCGCTGATCACCGCGTTGCAAAGCCTGGTTTCGCGCAATGTCGACCCGCAGGACATGGCCGTCGTTACGGTCGGCTCCATCCACGGCGGCCAGGCGTCGAACGTCATTCCCGAGAGCGTCTCGCTGAAGCTGACCTTGCGTGCCTTCAATGGCGAGGTCCGTCGCCTGCTCGGCGAACGTGTCCAGGCGCTGGCCCGGGCGCAGGCCGAAAGTTTTGGCGCGAGGGCCGAGGTCGACTACAGGCTCGGCTTCCCGGCGCTGGTCAACCACCGGCGTGAAACGGATTTCGCCCGCAATGTCGCGCTTAGGGCCTTTGGCCCCGAAGCGGTCGTTGCCGACTTCAAGCCGCGCACCGCCAGCGAGGACTTCGCATTCTTCCTGGAGGAGAAGGCGGGCAACTACGCCTTCGTCGGCAACGGCGACAGCGCGCCTCTTCACAGCGCCGAATACGATTTCAACGACGCGGTCATCGCACCGGCCGCCCGCTACTGGATCCGGCTGGTGGAAACCTTTCTCGCATGACGACCATGGGATGGCGAAAGACATGAGCGACACGTTTCTCTACACCACGCCCCTCGACCCGCGCGCCAAGCCGCTGATCGACGAACTGATCGTGGAATACGACAGCCGCTACGGCAACTACTTCAGCGAAGAAGGGGCGGCGGCGGAGATGAACCGCTATCCGGCAGAGGCCTTTGCGCCGCCGCACGGCAATTTCGTGCTCCTGATCCGCAACGGCGAAACCATCGGCGGCGGCGCCTTCAAGTACTATGACGACCACACCGCCGAGTTCAAGCGCATCTGGACCCGCTCCGATCTGCGGCGCCAAGGCCTGGCGCGCAAGGTGCTGTTCGAGCTCGAGGCGCAGGCGGCGCGGCAAGGCTATTCGCGCATCTATCTGACCACCGGCTTCCGTCAACCGGAAGCGGTCGGCCTCTATCTCGCCAACGGCTATACCGCGCTCTTCGACGTCGAGGCCGACCCGGAGGTCTACAAGACGCTGCCCTTCGAGAAGGACGTCACCCACCTCGTCACGACGCTTGCGTTTCTCGGCGAAGTGCCGCCTTCCCATCCCCAGACCGCAAGCCACGCCTGACCCCGAGCGATCGCGCCGGTCGCGAGTCCGGCCGCCAACCGACTTTCAAGAGAGGATCCAACATGGCAGTTCTGAGCGATCTCGCCGGCGCGCCCGGTGTCAGCCGGACCAGTGAGCCCAATCCGGCCTATGCGCACTACCGCATCGTACCGGCTCGCCATCCGGGCCGCGCGCTCGGCACGCTGTTTGCGGCGCTCGTGATTGCCAGCGTGCTCTATTCGGTGCTGACCAACCCGCGTTGGGGCTGGCCGGTTTTTGCCGAATGGTTCTTCGCAGAACCGGTGATCGCGGGCCTCGGTCGAACCTTGCTATTGACGGCGCTTGCCACCGTCTCGGGTTCACTTCTCGGTACCGCTTTGGCGCTTGCCCGCGTGTCGAAGTCGCCGCTGCTTGCCAGCCTCTCCTTCGGCTATATCTGGCTGCTGCGCTCGATCCCGCTGATTGTTCTGCTATTGGTGCTCAACAATCTCGGCTACCTCTACGAGACGATCGCGATCGGCGTGCCCTTCACCGACACCGTCTGGCTGAACTATCCGACGACCCAGCTGCTGACGCCCTTTGCCGCCGCCTTCCTTGGCCTTACGCTCAATCAGTCGGCCTTCTTCGCCGAGATCGTGCGTGGCGGCATTCTCGCCGTCGATCAGGGGCAACACGAGGCGGCCGCGGCGCTGGGCCTGCCGCGCCGCCGCCAAGCCTTCCGCATCGTGCTGCCACAGGCCATGCGCTCGATCCTGCCCACCGGCTTCAACGAGATCATCGGTCTCGCCAAGGGCACCTCGATGGTCTACGTGCTGGCGCTGCCCGAGCTCTTCTACACGGTTCAGGTCATCTATCGCCGCAATCTCGAGGTCATCCCACTCCTGATGGTCGCGACCGTCTGGTATCTGGTGATCATGACCGGGCTCTCGATCGCCCAGCACTACATCGAGCGCTACTATTCGAGAGGCGCGGTGCGCAATCCGGTGCCGCTGCCGTTTCAGGCACTCGTCGCGCGCTTCCGCCGGCCCTTGCCCGCGGTCGCTGGCCCTTCTGGTGCAGCCGCAAGAGTGGGCTTTCGCGACGCCCAGGTCCTGCGCTCCGGCGGCGCGGTGCATGTGCACGGCATTTCCAAGAACTTCGGGCCGCTGAAGGTGCTCGATCGGGTCGAGCTGAACCTGCCGGCCGGCAGCGTCACGGCGATCCTCGGGCCGTCCGGTTCGGGCAAGTCCACGCTCCTGCGCGCCATCAATCATCTCGAGCGCGTCGACGATGGTTTCATCGCGATCGATGACGAGCTTGTCGGCTACAGCCAGAAGGGCGACACGCTCTACGAACTGAAGGAAAAGGAAATCCTGAAACGGCGTGCCGACATCGGCATGGTGTTCCAGAACTTCAATCTTTTCCCGCACCTGACCGTGCTTGAAAACCTGATTGAGGCGCCCATCCACGTGCGTGGTCTCAGCCGGGATGACGCGGTGCGCCTCGCTCGGGATCTGCTGGACCGCGTCGGCTTGAGCGACAAGATCAACGCCTATCCGCGTCAGCTCTCCGGCGGACAGCAGCAGCGCGTCGCGATTGCCCGTGCGCTGGCGCTACGCCCGAAGGTGCTGCTCTTCGATGAGCCGACGTCGGCTCTCGATCCGGAGCTCGTCGGCGAAGTGCTCGACGTCATCAAGGAATTGGCCCGCACCGGCACGACGCTTGTCATCGTCACCCACGAAGTCGGCTTTGCCCGCGAGGTCGCCGACACCGTGATCTTCATGGAGGCGGGGCGCGTGCTCGAGGCCGGACCGCCGGCGCAGATCTTCGCCGAAGCAAGCCATCCGCGCACCCGCGAATTCCTCGCGCGCGTTCTCTGAAAAAGCTGTCCGCCTTTCCCGATGGGGAAGCTTTGCCATCATCAACAATCAATGATTGAAAAGGAGAGCACTATGACAATATTCGACACTGCAAAGTTGCTTCTCGCCGGTGCCGTCACAGCCGTGACCCTCGGCTTGGGTCCCGTCCAGGCCGAGGAGAAATTCGATCTCAGCCCCGACACCTCCAACCGCATCCGCGCGGAAAAGAACGAAGCGGCGATCAAGGCGATCGCTGCTGACTTCAAGTTCGTCAATCCGGGCAAGTTTACCGTTGCCGTCAACCCGTGGGACCCGCCGATTGCCACTTACGCATCGGACTCCAAGACCGTTGTCGGCGCCGATCCGGATATCGCTTCGCTGCTCGCCGACAGCTTCGGCCTTGAGCTTGAACTCGTGCCCGTCGCCTGGGCGGATTGGCCGCTCGGCGTCAGCTCCGGCAAGTACGACGCCGTGATCAGCAACGTGACGGTGACCGAGGAGCGTAAGGAGAAGTTCGATTTCTCCACCTATCGCAAGGATGTGCTCGGCTTCTTCGTCAAGTCCGACAGCAAGATCAATGAGATCAAGGAACCGAAGGACGTCGCCGGATTGAAGGTGATCACCGGTGCCGGCACCAACCAGGAGAAGATCATTCTGGAATGGGACCGGCAGAACGTCGCCGCCGGGCTAAAGCCAATCGAGGTGCAATATTACGACGACCGCGCCGCCGGCGATCTCGCGCTGCAGTCGGGCCGCGCCGACGTCGAGTTCAACCCGAATGCCACCAGAGCCTATGCCGCGTCGATCAAGAATGACACCAAGGTGGTCGGCATCGCCAGCGGCGGCTGGCCGCTGACGGCCGAGATCGCCGTCACGACGCGCAAGGGCGGCGGTCTCGCCGATGCCGTCACTGTCGCGCTCAACGATCTGATCAAGAGCGGCAAATATGGCGAGGTGCTGAAGCGCTGGAGCCTGGGTGCCGAGGCGGTCGACAAGGCCCAGACCAACCCGCCCGGCCTGCCTAAGAGTGGTTCCTGATCTGGCCTCGCTGGATCGGCGGCGGCGCCGCCGGTTCAGCTCCTGCATTTCACCCGGAGACTAACAGCATGAACGGCACGACCCGATTTCGCACTCTTCTTGCCGCCGCGGCGGCCCTTCTTCATGTCGGCTCGGCGCAGGCCGACACTGCCTTTGATCTCAGCCCCGAACAGCCCGGCCGCGTCCAAGCCGTTCGCAACGAAACCGCAATTGCGGCCATCCCAGCGGACTTCAAATTCGTCACGCCAGGCAAGTTCACGGTCGCCGTCAGTCCGGGCGGGCCGCCGCTTGCCACCTACGCTACCGACGCGCGTACGGTCATTGGGGCCGATCCGGAATATGCCGGTGCGATCGCCAACAGCTTGGGGCTCGAGCTTGAGCTCGTGCCCACTGCTTGGATCGACTGGCCACTGGGGCTGACGTCCGGCAAGTACGATGCCGTGATCTCCAATGTCGGGGTCACCGAGCAGCGCAAGGAGAAGTTCGACTTCTCGACCTATCGGCAGGGGCTGCACGGCTTCTTCGTCAAATCCGATAGCGGCATAACTTCGATCAAGGAACCGAAGGATGCGGCGGGCTTGAGGATCATCGTCGGCGCCGGCACCAACCAGGAGCGCATCCTCCTGAAATGGAGCGACGAGGATGTCGCCGCCGGCCTGAAGCCGCTGGAGCTGCAATATTACGACGACGAGGCGACGAGCCTCGTGGCGCTCGCTTCCGGGCGGGCCGACGTCATCGTACAGCCGCATGCGCAGCTCGTCTTCATTGCCGCCCGAGACAACAACATCAAGCGTGTCGGTACGCTGAGCGCCGGCTGGCCGGAGCGTTCGGACGTGGCGATCACAACGCGCAAGGGCAGTGGGCTCGCCAACGCTCTGACGATCGCCACCAACGGTCTGATTGCGGATGGCACCTATGGCAAGGTTCTGGAACGCTGGCACCTCCGGGAGGAGGCGTTACCGAAGTCCGAGACCAACCCACCCGGTCTTCCGAAATTCTAAGGAGCCTTGGCGTGACGCGGAACAAGATATCGATCAGCCATATCGGCTTCCTGAGCCCAGGCAACTACCCGGCGGACGACCCGTTGGATGGGCTGGAGAAGACCTTGGCGTTGCTGCAATATGGCGAGGCGCTCGGTTTTGCCAGCGCCTGGGTTCGCCAGCGACACCTCGAACCCGGGATATCGTCGGCCGCCGCCTTTCTTGCGGCGGCGACCCAAAGGACAAGCCGCATCGAACTCGGCACTGCGGTTATTCCAATTGGCTACGAAAGCCCGTACCGGCTAGCAGAGGATCTCTCGACCGTCGATGTACTCTCGCGGGGTCGTCTGAACATCGGCCTCAGCGCCGGACGTCCACTGCATGCCGATCTGATCGGCCGGCTTGTCTTCGACGATGGCTGGGAAGGTTTCGACTTCACGCACGCACGTGTGCTGCGCTTTGTCGAAAATCTACGCAGTCGCCCGATCGGCGATGAAAACACCTTCATCAAGACGCCGTTTGGCCCGCAGCGCCCCCGGCTCCAGCCCCATGCCAAGGGACTGACAGACCGGATCTGGTACGGCGGCGGCTCGTTGAAATCTGCCGGATGGGCAGGGCGCAGTGATCTCAATCTCCTGATCGGCAATGTTACGACCGGGGAAGGCACCGACGATTTCTTCCTCGCGCAGCAGCGCCAGCTCGAGACCTATCGCGCGGCGGGCGGTACGGAGAGGAGGGTCGCGCTTGGCCGGGTCATTGTTCCGCTGGATGGTGCGGACGCAAGAACGCGCAAGCGCTATCTCGACTACGCGGCCGGACGCACCGAGCGAACGCTGGCGCCGCAGGGCGATCGGCGCACGCTTTACGCCCGCGACCTCGTCGGTAGTTCGGATGAAATCCTTGAACGGTTGTTTGCAGACCCGATCCTGCCGCATGTCCGCGAACTCAGGCTCGAGCTCCCTTACGAATTCGAGGACGAGGACTACCGCCAGATCGTCCATGACTTTGTTGCTCGCATTGCTCCGCAGCTCGGGTGGCAGCCCGCCGACCAGAAAGCGGCCTAGAAACGAGGGTCCTCCGAGATGAGGCCTCGCAAACAGGAACATATGAGTGCCAAAGACGATCGACTACTTCTTCTCCAATGGCTCGTTGTGGTCGTATATCGGATTCGACACCTCGTCGGCCACGCAAGGACTATAGCCGCGAAATCGTAATGGCGCGAAATACAAAGGCCTCAGTCACGATAACCTCCGGGCGCTTGCCGCGCTCTTCGACGTTCCTGCGGTCGTTATTCTCGTTGCGGAGGATAAGGCGGCTTTCTTCGAGAGCGTTGGGGACATTTCGCTGTAAGAGGCAGAGTTCGACGCGGCGCTGTCGTCAGCGGCTCCGGGAACCGTTCAACTTGCCGAGGTCCATCCGGAGTCGCGTTTTGACTTTTGGCCTGTTGCAACGGCGTCCGGGCAGCGCGCCGTGATTGGGCTCGCGTTCGATCCCGACCGGCGCCCGACATACCGGAGACATTGATCGATCAGTAGCATCTTGGCGTTGGCACTCGATCGCCAACAGACTTCCTAAAGCCAGCCAGACCTTTTGAAACGCCAGTACAGGATGGCGCAAAGCGTGACGATAACGCCGAGGACGGCAAAGTAGCCGTAGCGCGTCGCAAGCTCGGGCATGTTTTCGAAGTTCATCCCGTAGATGCCGGCGATGGCTGTCGGCACGGCGAGGATTGCCGCCCAGGCCGCAAGCTGCCGAGTAATGGTGCCCTGGCGCTGCTGCTCCAAGAGATTGGAGGCCTCGAACACGGACGTCATCACCTCGCGAAGGCCGCCGACCGACCCCTCAACGCGCCTCACATGGTCATACACATCTTTGAAGAAGGGTTTCGCATTGTCGTCGATGCAGGGGAGTTCGAGGTGGCTGAGCTTTCCCGCCACTTCCCCCATGGGTCCGAGAACTCGCTGAAAGCGGATCACTTGGCGACGCATGCGGAAGATGCGCCGGATTTGCTCGGGCTGCAGCAGCGACACGAGCACGTGTTTCTCGAGCTCCAAAACTTTGTCCTCGAGTGTCTCGACCACCGGCAAGTAGCCGTCGACAACGAAGTCAATGATGCCGTGAAGGACGTAGTCGGGACCGTGTTCAAGTAGCCGTGGGGACTGCTCGAGTTGCAGGCGCAGTTCCTTGTGGGAGCGGGCTGAACCATGGCGAACGGAAATCAGGTGGTGCTTCCCGACAAAGATGCAGGTTTCGCCGTAGGCAATCTTGTCACCCTCCAGATGCGCCGTCTTGGCGACGACGAACAACTGGTCTCCGTAGACGTCCACCTTCGGCACTTGATTGCCATTGAGGGCGTCCTCAACCGCCAAAGGATGAAGGCCGAACATTGCCTGAAGGCTCGCCATTTCGTCTATGGAGGGATCCGTCAGCCCAATCCACGCAAATTCGCCGTCTGGCGCTTCGAATGGCTGGGCAGCAAGGGGCACTTCTTCGGCGCGCTTGCCCAAACGATACAGATAGGAGGCGACGACTGTCATTTAAGCTTTCCGAAATTGCGTTGGTCGCGCGTTCAGCGTCTGAGCGGAGACGACTAAATCGTGACCTGCTCGCCGATCTCGACGACGCGATTGGCGGGCAGCTTGAAGTATGACGACGGATCAATGCCGAGCCCCGCGAGCGCGATGTAGAGCTTGTCCTGCCAGCCCGGCAGACCGGAGTTTGGATCACTGATAAGGGTCCTGCGCCCCAGATAGAACGACGTCTGCATGATCTCGAACTTGAACCCTGCCTTCTTGCAGAGCGAGAGCGATTTCGAGACGTTCGGCTCGTCCATGAAGCCAAAGCAAAGTTCGAGCCTTGCAAACCGGTCCGAAAGTTCCGTCAACGTAACCCGCTCTTTCTCCGCGACATACGGGTGCTCGGACGTCCGAACGGTCAGAATGACGTTTTGCTCATGAAGGACGTGATTGTGCTTGATGTTGTGAAGGAGGACGGCGGGAGTCTTGTCGCCCACGCTTGTCAGAAAGACGGCGGTTCCTCGAACCGTCTGGGGCGCATGGGTCGATTTCTCGATGGAACGGATAAATGTCTCCAGTGGGATGTCGTTTCGCGCGGTCTTCTCGCGCAGCATTTGTGACCCGCGCGTCCAGGTCCACATCACGATCATGATGGACAATGCCAGCGCCACCGGTACCCAGCCACCATCATGGATCTTCAGCAAGTTGGCAAGCAGGAAGACGGTCTCGATGACAAGCAAGGGCGCAAGCAGCAATGCTGCGACAACCGTGGAGTAGCCCCAGACGGAGCGAAGGAACTGGAATGCCATCAACGTGGTGACGACCATCGCGCCGGTGACCGAGATCCCGTAGGCGGTGGCAAGGGACTCCGAGTCGCCGAACGAGAAGATGAGCACGATGACGCCAACAAACAGGAGCACGTTTACGGCAGGCACATAAATCTGCCCGGTGTTGGTCTCGGAGGTGAACTTGATCAGCAGCCGAGGGAGGAAGCCCAAATGAACCGCCTGCCGTGCGAGCGAGAACGCCCCCGTGATGACCGCCTGGCTGGCAATGATTGTGGCCATGGTGGCGAGGATGACCATCGGCAGCAGAGCCCAGTCCGGATAGAGAAGGTAAAAAGGATTGTGCACCGCCTCGGGGTGACTGAGCACGAGCGCGCCCTGTCCGAGGTAGTTCACCGCCAATGCGGGGAACACAAGCGCAAACCATGCGGTGCTGATCGGCTTGCGCCCGAAGTGACCGAGATCCGCGTATAGGGCTTCTGCTCCCGTGACCGTCAGGAAGACGGCGCCGAGCACGATCAGGCCTGCCCAGCCCGCGTGGGTGATGAACCAAAAGGCATTGATCGGGTTGAGAGCCTGCAGGATCGTCCAGTCATCGCCGATGTGGATGAGACCGCCCCAGGCCATCGCGAGGAACCATACCACCGTGATCGGCCCGAAGAACTTTGCGACCGCTTGAGTACCCTTTGACTGGACCGCGAAGAGCGCGACCATGACGGCCGCGGCCAGAGGGAGTACGTAGTCGTCAAAGGTGGGCGTGACGAGCTTCATACCCTCAAGCGCCGACATGACCGAAAGGGCAGGGGTAATCATGGCGTCGCCGATGAAAAGTGCGGCCCCGATCAAGCCGGCGAAGAACAAAACCGGCATGAAGCTGCCCGTCTTCTTCATCAGAAGCGCGAGAAGCGACAAGGTTCCGCCTTCCCCGTCGTTGTCGGCGCGAAGCAGGAAGAGCACGTATTTGAATGTGACGATAATTGTCAGCGTCCAGACCATCAGTGAAATGAGGCCGATAACCTTGTCTGCTTGCACGCCTTCATTCAAAAAGGGACGAAGTGCCTCCCGAAAGGCGTAGAGCGGGCTCGTACCGATGTCGCCATAGACCACGCCAACGCAGCCAATAAGGAGAACAAGAAAGCTTCGCATCTCCGTTTGAGGTTCGAAAGCTTCGCTATGCGAGGTGGGCATGAGGTCTCCTGGATCGAACCGCTAAAAAACGGCCCCACTATATGGTGCATTGCGAAAGGTGAGGCAAATACGGATTTGCGGGTTTCCCGCCTGATACGCCTCAGGTCGTCACCCAGATCCGTCTCATGCGCGGGAATTTGCGTCTCGGGAAGACGAGCGCCGCTACTCGCGGTGTGGAACGAGTGGAGTGGTCCGATGCTTCCGGGTGCCATAGCGACATGCCGAGAGCGGCGATCGCAAGATCCCGGACCCCGTTCGGCAAACGCAACAGCACGGCCAATCCGGCGACTATCGCTTCCTCCGGCCGCAGGGATTTCAGCAAGGCTTCGCGTTGGCCGGCGTAGACCCGCTTCGTCCGCCTGGTAATTGCCGATCTTGCTGGAAACCGGATGGCTCATGCCAAGGGCGTAGGACTTGTTTTGGTCATAAGGCGTTCGCGTCTGAAACGCTGGACGTGGTCGACCAGGGCGCGCAACTTGGGCGCCATATTGTGCCGGCTGGGGAAATAGAGAAAGAAGCCAGGGAAGGGCGGCAGATAGTCTTCCAGGAATGAAACCAACTCGCCTCGTTCGAGATAGGGGCGAAAGGTCTCCTCTAGCGCGAATGTAATGCCGCCGCCGGCCAGCGCCGTCCGTATCATAAGGCGCAGGTCATTCGTGGTGATCTGGGGTTCGACTGCAACGTCGAAGGCTTCCCCTTCCTGGGCGAATTCCCACCGGTAGGGTGCCGTGTCCGGTGACGGACGCCATCCGATGCAGCGGTGATGGATCAGGTCCCTCGGATGTGTCGGAAACCCGTGGGCTTCGAAATAGGCGGGGCTCGCCACGACGACTTCCTTTTGTTCGCCCGACAGCGGAACGGCCACCATATCCTGCTCGATGACATCCCCCAGCCGCACCCCTGCATCGAAGCCCCCGGCGACGATATCGAACGTATCGTCCGTCACCGTCACGTCGACGATGATATTGGGGTAGGCCTCGGCAAAGGAGGCGACAAGCGGCCCGGAGAGAAAATCTTCGGCAATCGAGGTCACCGCGATGCGAAGCACACCGTGGGGGTTGGCGTTGCCGCCGACATCTTCGAGCGCAGACAGTACGTCGGCCATTGGACGCGAAAGCGTGTCGCGCAGGCGCTCACCCGCTTCGGTGAGTCGGACGCTGCGCGTGGTGCGGGTGACGAGCGCTATCCCGCAGCCGTCTTCCAGCCGCCGGATGCCCTGGCTGACGGCCGAGCGCGTGACGCCGAGGCGGGCGGCGGCGGCCGCGAAATTCGCCTCCTCGGCCACCGCGAGGAAAAGCGGCAGCAGGTTCAGATCCAGATTCATTGTCGCACCATGCTAACCAATCTGATTAGTTATAGCGGAGTACCGACGACAATCAACCGCATCTATTCTTCCTTCATCCCACGGCTCAGACGGCGAATGGGGATCGAAACGGCACCCGCGATGAAAGGAAGTACGATGACCTCTTTGAAGATCATGTTTGCCACCGGGGCAATCGTCGGCGCACTTGCGGGCCAGGTTGCCGCTCAGGATGCCGCTTGCCCGCAGGATGGCCACAAAGCGTCCCTTGGGGCTTCCCGGAAAGAAATCGTCGAAACGCTTTTCCAACGTCATTCGCCATGCCGGTTATCCGCTGGAGGAAAAAGCTCTGCTGGTCGCGCAGGAGCGCATGTCGCTGTTCGTTGCCAGACAGGCGCCTGCGGCATAGCCAGAGAAGCGCCTTGCGCAAGATCCCGACGGCTCGCGCAAGCCGGCAAGAGAGTTCTGCCGGTGACGGCCTAGGTTCAGTCGAGCCATCCGGATTGGATGAGGCCGGAGCAAACAGGAGCCACCCATGTCAGCCTACCTCGTTGTCGATCTCCACATTCAAGACCATGACGCGATTGCCGATTACCGTTCCAAGGCCCTGCCGCTCGTCGCCGAAGCCGGCGGCCGGCTCATTGCCCTTGATGATGCCCCGCTCCAGCTCGAAGGCTGGGAGGCGAGCAACATGCTGATCATCGAATTCCCCGACATGCAGGCGATCCGCGATCTTTTCGCGTCGCCGGCCTATGCGCCTCTCGCAAGACAAAGACAGTCTGCGGCGGGCTCGCGGATCATCGCCCTGCGCGGCTTCGAGCCGGCGTGACGATCGTTGGTGCGAAGCCGCAACATGACCATCACACCTCAAGAAAGGACATTCCTATGAGCAACATCACAAACAAGATCGTTCTCGTCACCGGTGCCAGCAGCGGCATCGGCGAGGCGACGGCGCGTGCCCTTGCCAAGGCCGGCGCCGTGGTCGTGCTTGGGGCACGACGCATCGATCGCCTCGAAACCCTGGCCGCCGAGATCACTGCCACAGGCGGCAAGGCACTCTACCGGAGCCTCGACGTCACATCCCGCGCGGATGTCCAGGCCTTCGCCGATACCGCGCTCGATGCCTTTGGGCGCATCGACGTGATCGTCAACAATGCCGGCGTCATGCCGCTTTCGCCGATGGCTTCGCTGAAAGTGGATGAATGGGACCGGATGGTCGACGTCAACATCAAGGGCGTGCTTTACGGCATCGCCTCCGTGCTGCCCGCCATGAACCGGCAGGGCGCCGGGCAGGTGATCAACGTCTCGTCCGTCGGAGGCCTTTCGGTATCGCCGACGGCCGCCGTCTACTGCGCCACCAAATATGCCGTGCGGGCCATTTCCGACGGGTTGCGGCAGGAGAACGATCGGATCCGCGTGACCTGCGTCTATCCGGGCGTCGTGGAATCGGAACTCGCCGATAGCATCACTGATCCGACTGCCGCCGAAGCGATGGTCGCCTATCGCCAGATAGCCCTGAAGCCGGAGGCCATCGCTGACGCGATCGTGCATGTGATCGGCCAACCCGCGGATGTCGATACCAGCGACATCGTCATTCGGCCCACTGCAAGCATGTGATCGGAGGACGGGATGTCGAACCGATCTGGACTTGCAACGGCGGGCCTTGCCGCGATGCTGTTCTGCATGGCCTCCGCCCAGGAAGGATATTCCCAGATGAAAATGATCCGGAACCCAACTCCACCAGACCAGACGCATCCCTATGTCGGTATGTGGATCACCGCGGATGGCCGTATTCGTCACAACCTGATGCCGAGTGGCCGCTACGACGAGGCGCGCGGCCGTCGGGAGAGCGCCTATCAGGGACGATACGAAGTCCGCGGCAATCACATCGACTACTGGGACGATACCGGATTTACCGCCGATGGCGACTTCATCGACGGAATGCTGCACCATGCCGGCATGATCCTCTATCGCGACGGAAAGAAACCGGACTAAGCGGCGAAGTCTTCGTTCTTCCCTTTTCCCTGGCGCCGGATATCCTTGATCCCGGCGCCACATTTGCTTGAGCGATCCATGGGGAGGGAGACGATCATGGCTTTGGACGAACCATCCGCGTGTCTGCCCATCCCTGAGCGAACCTCCCCGGTCGGTCTTGAAAGTTACATCAGCGGAAACACGCTGGTCAGCGGCGACGGTCCGGCGTGGAGAGATGTCTTCGTGCAGGTGCTTTCGCGCCATCGCGCTCAACATCCCTTCCTGGTGCCCGCCGTCGCCGAGCCTCTTATCGTCTGGATCATGTCTGGGAGTGCCGTTGTCGAGGAACGGGATCTCGGCGGAAAATGGATGGCAAACCGCGTCGAGGTCGGCGATTTTTTCCTGACCTGTTCGCCGGTGCCCTATGAAATGCGCTGGCAGGCCGAGGGCAACCAGCCCTTCCGCGTCATGCACCTTTACGTTTCCGTGCCCCTGTTCGAGCGGGTGGTCGAGGCGATGTTCGGCAAGGACGGCGGAAACGTGACGCTGAAGGACGTCTCCGGCGGCCGCGACGCGACGCTCTCGCATATCCTCACTCTCCTTAACGAGGAACTGGCAGCGGATGGCGGTGGCAGCCCGCTTTATGTCGAAGGGTTGGCGCAAAGCCTTGCCGTCCATCTCGTGCGCCACTATGCGGTCGCCAATGCCGAGATGCGTGCGCAGAACGCCTTGCCCGGCGCAAAGCTCAGGAGAGCGATCGCCTTCATGGAGAAACATCTCGAGGAACCGTTCGATCTCGGCCGCCTGGCACAGGAGGTCGGCATCAGCGAATTCCATTTCAGCCGGCTGTTCAAGAAGGCGACGGGTCTTCCTCCCTCGCATTATTTCATCCGGCAGCGGGTGGCCAAGGCCCAGCAGCTGCTGCAGGAAACCGACACCAGCATCATCGAGATCGGCCTCATGGTCGGCTATTCCAGTCCCAGCCACTTCGCCCAGATTTTCCGCCGTGAAACGGGGCTTACGCCGAGCGACTATCGCAGGGGCTAGGCTCATTCGGCACACAGAATGGAGCAAAATCCCAATAGCCTAGGCAAGCCACCGGGAGAGGAAAAATCCCGGATTTCATAGGGTTCTCCTTGCCGAAAGCAAACACCTCTCCGCTTCCGGAGCGGGTTTGCAAGCAACAAGGAGATATCATCATGACGAATATCAACGGCAAAGTCGCACTGGTCACCGGTGCTTCTAGCGGCATTGGTGCAGCAACGGCGCTTGCGCTTGCCGGAGCCGGCGTAAAGGTTGGCATCGCGGCACGGCGCACCGATCGTCTGGAAGAGCTGAAGGCCGAAATCACTGAGAAGGGTGGTGAAGCCCTGGTCATCGAGATGGACGTGGTCGATCCGGCTTCCGTCGAAGCCGGTGTGAAGAAGCTGATCGATGCCTATGGTGCGATCGACATTCTCTTCAACAATGCCGGCCTGATGCCGCTTTCCGACATCGACCAGTTCAAGACGGCCGAATGGCTTCGCATGGTCGACGTCAACGTGAAGGGCCTCTTGAACACGACGGCGACCGTGCTGCCGCAGATGATCAAGCAGCATTCCGGCCATATCTTCAACACCTCCTCGATCGCCGGCCGCAAGGTCTTCAAGGGACTGTCGGTCTATTGCGCCACGAAGCATGCCGTGACCGCCTTCTCCGACGGTCTGCGCATGGAGGTCGGCCAGAAGCACAACATCCGCGTCACCTGTATTCAGCCCGGCGCGGTCGCGACCGAACTTTATGACCAGATCACGGATCCGGGCTACCGCCAGCAGATGGACGATCTCGCCAAGCAGATGACCTTCCTGCAAAGCGCCGACGTGGCCGACACGATCGTGTTTGCGGCCCAGGCACCCGCGCACGTCAATGTGGCCGAGCTCTTCGTCCTGCCGGTTGAACAGGGCTGGTAGTCGTGAACCATCGGCCTTCCCGTCCGGGATGGGGAGGCCGACGATCAAGGAGTTTTCCTATGAAGGAAGTACCGGCCTCTGGGGCCTTTCGTCAGCTCGAACCGGGTCCGATCGTGCTGGTGACGACCAGCTATGAAGGAACGCCCAACGTCATGACGATGGGTTTCCACATGATGATCCAGCATGCGCCGCCGCTGATCGGCTGTGTCATCGGTCCCTGGGATCATAGCTACCGCGCTCTGAGGGGGACCGGCGAATGCGTCATCGCCATCCCGACCATCGATCTTACAAGGGCGGTCGTCGATATCGGCAATTGCTCGGGCGACACCGTCGACAAGTTCAAGCGTTTCGGCCTGACGCCGCAGCCGGCACGCAGTGTCGCGGCGCCACTGATCGGCGAGTGCCTTGCCAACATCGAATGCAGGGTGGTCGATACCGTCGAGGCCTATAGCCTCTTCATCCTGCAGGCCGAACGGCTGTGGATCGACTCGGACCGCAAGGAGCGGCGGACCCTGCATCATCGCGGCGACGGTCATTTTGCCGCCGATGGCGATGTGCTCGATCTCAGCGAGCATATGGTGAAATGGCGTCACCTTCCAAGGTGACGCCATCGCCGTCTTAGCAGTCGCCGGGCTGGAAAGCCCCTCGGCAATGGCCGAGTTCCGGCCCGGTCTCGTCGAAAGCGGCTAGCGCCGAGGGCGCTAGGGCATTCGCATTGCCCGTCCACCGATCGAAGTTGACCGCAAACACGAGCAGCAGGACGACCGCTGCGGCGCGAGCCCGGACATGAGGGTTTCCTTCTAAGCCGATCAGGGGACGAGCACCATGGGGCCGTCGCCGCGGCGTTCGAGAATGTCGGCATGCGCGCGCTGCGCTTCCGGCAGAGGATATTTCCGGGCGCTGACCGTGCCGAACACTCCGTTCCGCCAGGCATCGAACACTTCGTCTGCGGCGGCCTGAAGGTTGTCCTTCGTCACATGCTGGCCGGAGCTGCCACGCACCAGGCGGATGCCGCGGCGGCTGAGTCCCGTCTCATCGATGGCGGCGCCACCCGATGCCGCGCCGATCACAGCAATCGTTCCGCCATCGCGGATCACGCCGAGCGTCGTGGCGAAGGTCGTTGCGCCGACCAGTTCATAGACGATATCGACGCCATTGGGGGCGAGGGTGCGGATGTGCTCGTCGAGCGCGACGGTCTCATATGCAAATGCGTGGTCGACCGCCTGTTCCAGCTCGGCGAGCTTACGTTGCGACCCGGTTCCGATCACCGTGATCCCGCGCGCCCGCAGCCAGCGGGCAAGCAGGTTTCCGACGCCGCCGGTCGCACCCTGAACGAGCGCGTGGTCGCCTTCGCCGGGTTTCGCCATGGCGTTGATCGCCATCCAGGCGGTCAGGCCCTTGGTGAGGATGGTCGCTGCCGTTTCGACCGAGACGTCGTCGGGCAGTTTCACGAGTAGGTCCTGGCTGACAACGCGCTCTGCGGCGTAGCTGCCGGGTGCGAAGAAATAGGCGACCCGGTCGCCGGCGGCAAAGCGGGTGACGCCCGGACCGACAGTTTCGACTATGCCGGCGCCTTCCACTCCCGCCACCGCAGGCAGGCCGGCCTTGAACGTGCCGTCGCGAAACATGGTGTCAACGAAGTTCACGCCGATTGCTTCCTGCCTGATCAGCACTTCGCCGGCGCCGGGTGCGCGGGCATTTTCCTGTTCGACGCGCAGGACGGATGGACCGCCCCACTGGCTGTATTTGACGACGTAGGTCATGGCTTTCTCCATGGGCAGGCGGGGCCTGCCGACCTGTTGATCGGACTTCGGGGTGAGTGCGGTCGCAAAAATGCGTTTGCTGGTATTTCGGCTTACAGCGTCAGCGCTTGAACGCACCGAGCTGGGTGAGACCGGACATCCAATCCTCGGTGTGCCAGGTCTTTTGGATCCTGCCGTCTTCGACAAGGTGAATATCGACGGCCTGGATGAGCAGTTTCCGCCCGGATGCCGGGAGCCCGGCAAATGATCCCTTGTGGGTACCCGAGATTGTCGATCGGACGACGACCTTGTTTCCGTCGGAGATGATGTCCTCGACCGTGATCTGAAAGTCCGGGAAGGCGGTGTGAAGCATTTTCAGGACAGCCTTCGCGGCTTGCGCTCCCCGAGGGGCGTCGGGTGCATCGGGAATGTCACGCCAACCGTCGGCGAGAATGGCTTCAAGGATCTCCGGCTTGCTCTTGTCGAAGGCTTCGTACCATTTGACGGCGATTGCCGTTTCATCGTTCTGCGGTGCTGCCATTGCCCAGCCGCCGGCAAGCAGCGAAGCGACCAACGGAAGGATCTTCAGGACGCGCATGGGATCTGCCTTTCTTGCTTGGAGTGGAAGCTGCCAACGGAGCGCCGGCTCGAAAGCCGGCGCGGTCCTTCCGCCTAGCGGCGCCAGCCATCGATGCTGAACTTGCCGCCGCCGAAAGCGACGACATGCAGGAGCCCGCCGGCCATGGCGACGTTCTTGAAGAAGTGAACGAACTGGTTCAGGTCTGCGAGATCGTTGTGGAAGCTGACTGCTGTGGCGACGGAGAACACGGCAAGACCCGCTGCGACGAGGCGCGTCTGGTAGCCGAGGACAAGGGCGGCGCCGCCGATGAGTTCCACGGCGAGTGCTGCGCCATAGGCCAGCGTCGGGAACGGCAGGCCGACAGATTCGATATAGCCGATCGTCATCGCCGGGGCGGTGAGCTTGCTGAAGCCTGACAGCAGAAAGATCAGGCTGATGAGGACGCGGCCGACGGCCGGCAGAACGGCCTGAACGGCGGCGGAGGACGTCAGGTCTTCGTTCTGACGAGCGGTTGCGATATGCGACATACTGGTTTCCTTTGAAATCGGCAGCCACCATGGCCGCTCTGTGGAAACAACTATGCCGCGATCGAACTCATCGTAAAAGCCGAATAAAATAGACGATAACGCTCTACAATTTCGAACGTTTTGGGCTGCGTTCCAGCCACGGATTCCCATGCGAAAACCCCCATCGCTGGCGCGATGAGGGCGTTGACGCTGAGTAGGGGCGGGCCGTGAAAGGGCTCCGTCAGCCCTTCTTGATCAGATTGACCGCCACCAGCGGACCGCCGAACTGTTGCATGGGCGCGGCGGCCTTGAGGCCACCGAGATCGAGCGCTGCAAAGCCCAGGTTCTCAATAAGACCTGCGACGCTGGCATTGGCGCCCTCATCGTTGCCGGACAGCAGCACCACCCTGCGCCCCGACGCCTCGGCGGGATTTGCGGCCAGCACGGCGGCCGGAAGCGTATTGAAGGCTTTGACCACTTTTGCGCCTGGAAGCGTCTCCGCGACGATCTCGCTCGATAGCCTGCCGCCGAGGTCGGCGGGGCGGAATTCGGGGAAGGTGATCGCATTGGTGGCGTCGATGACGATCGTCCCCGTCCAGTCCTTGCGAACCTTTGCCAGGTCGGGCACCGCCGTGAACGGCAGGGCGAGGATGACGATATCCTGCGCCACGGCTTCGTCGATCTCGACGGGGATTGTCGTGTCGCCGGACTTCCTGGCGGCGGCAAGCGATGCGGGTCCTCGGCTGTTGGCCACTTTGACAGGTATGCCCTTTGACGCGAAATGTGCGATGAGCGCCGAGCCGATGGCACCGGATCCGATGATTGCGTAGGTCATTTCGATTTCCTTCGTTTCCTTGTTTGGGATGGGGCTAGGTGATGTTTCTGGGCCCATCGGGCAGCGGCGTAAACTCCGTTTCTCCCGGCACACCTGGGAACACCCGGTCTTGCCAGTCGAGGGCCGCCTGCTCGATGCGGTCGCGGCGGCTCGACACGAAGTTCCAGAAAATGTGCCGTTTCTCGGCGAGCGGTTCGCCGCCGAGCACCATGAGCCGCGCTGGGCCAATCGCCTTGAGGACGATTTCGGAGCCGGGTTTGAAGACAACCAGTTGATCCTGCATGAACCGCTCTTGCTGTCCGGTGACTTCGATCGTTCCACTGATGACGAAGACGGCCCGCTCGATGTGCTCGCCGTCGAGACGGAAGCGCGCCCCGGCCGCAAGGGCCACGTCGGCATTGAACATGTCGGAGAACATTCTTGCCGGCGCGCGCTCGCCATGAAGCGAGCCTGCGATCAGGCGCATGTCGACGCCTTCCCCCTCGATGCGCGGAAGCGCATCCGCCGCAATATGCTGGAAGCCAGGGTCCGTTTCCTCGTGCGTGGTCGGCAGCGCCACCCAGCTTTGGAAGCCGAACAGACGTCCTCCTGTCTGGCGTAGCGTGTCGCTGCTGCGCTCGGAATGGACAATCCCCCTACCTGCGGTCATCACATTGACTTCACCCGGCCTTATCTTCTGGACATAGTTCTCGCTGTCGCGATGGATGATTTCTCCGTTGATCAGATAGCTGATCGTCGACAGTCCGATATGCGGGTGCGGTCGCGAGTCGATCCCGGCGCCGGGACCGAACGTCACGGGTCCGAAGCTGTCCAGAAATATGAAGGGACCAACCGTGCGTCGCAGCGGTGACGGAAGCGCACGCTTGACCGAGAACCCGCCAAGGTCGCGCGTCGCCGGGAGGATGATCTGTTCTATTCGTGTATTCGAGGCATAAGTCATTTTCGCTCCTTCAACGATCCAGTCTCAGCCGGGAGGCGAGGGGGACGTTGCTGTCGAGTTCGAAATTACCGCTGGTCGCTTGTGGAAAAAACTGACATAAAATCAAGGCAAACGTTCGAGGAAATAGATATGCAGAATCCGGGCATGCCGACCCTTGATCAACTCAAGGTGTTTCTCACCGTGGTGGATGTCGGCAGTTTCGCGGGGGCCGCGCGCAAGCTGGGCAGGGCCACATCGGTCATCAGCTACTCGATCGCGAACCTTGAGGCACAGCTCGGAATTTCCCTGTTCGATCGCGACACGACGAAGAAGCCGCAGCTGACGACCGAAGGACGCACGGTGCTCGCCGAGGCGAGGATCGTGTCGAACGGCGTCAGCGGTCTGCGGGCGAAGGTAAGGGCAATGCTCGAGGGCGTTGAGCCCGAGATTCATGTGGCGCTGGACGTCATGCTGCCCGCTGCACGCGTTACCGATGCATTGAAGGCGTTCAGCGAAGAGTTTCCGTCTGTCACGCTCCATCTCTATGTGGAAGCGTTGGGCGCGGTCGCGCAGATGGTGCTGGATCGCAAGGCGGTGATCGGCGTCAGCGGGCCGCTCGATATCGAGATTGATGGCATTGAGCGGATCGGCGCCGGCTTCGTCCAGCTTATTCCCGTGGCAGCACCATCCCATCCGTTGGCAAAGGCGGGCAGGAACCTTCCGGGCGCCGGGCGCGAGCACGTCCAGCTCGTTCTCACCGATCGTTCGAAATTGACAGAAGGGTTTGAGCTGGGCGTTGTCGGCGCCAGAACATGGCGTCTGGCCGATCTCGGCTCCAAGCATATGCTCTTGAAAGAGGGGATGGGTTGGGGAAACATGCCCGAGCCGATGGTCAGAGAAGACATTCGAACCGGCCGCCTGGTTCATCTCGACCTACCGGACTGCAAGGGCGGTCCCTATCGGCTCCAGGCGGTCCACCGCACGGATGTCCCTCCCGGTCCCGCCGGCCGCTTCCTGATATCTCATTTCGAAGGCCAAGCCGAAGGCGACGACATGGTCTATTCCAACCGTTGGTAGCCGTCGCACTTCGAGCGTTCTTCACGCAGAGCTGAGCCTGGCAGTCAACCGGGCGGGTCAGGGCATCGGTCGACGAGAAGTGAACCGACTACCGCTGAGCGCACCGGCCACCACGGTCAATTCATGATGAGGACATTCTTGGCTGCGGCTTCACCCGAAGCGGTGCTGCGATAGGCATCGACCGCCTGGTCGAATGCCCATTGCCGCAAGGCTGGTTTCTTGAAGGAACCATCGTCGAACGCGGCCCTTAGCCGGTCGAGGATGCCTGCGATCTCTTCACCCGACAGCTTTGCGGTGTCGACCCCCAAGAGCGCCGAACGGTTGTGGTAGAAATCGGCGAGATCGAACTCGACGCGCTTCTGGCCGACGCTGGTGATGGCAAGATGGCGGCCGCCCACAGCCAGTGATTTGAGCGACGGCTCGAACATGGCGCCGCCCACCGCATCCAGAACCAGATCGGTTCCCTTGCCCCAGGTCGCTTTGCGGACGGCGTCTGGCAGGTTCGCTTTCGATAGGTCGATGAGATCATCGGCGTCGTTTGCAGCTTCGCTTCTGGCGGCCACGATGACGCGGGCGCCAAGATGACGAGCGACCTGTGTGGCGGCCCGACCGACGGCTCCGAGACCTCCGGTAATCAGAAGCGTCTCGCGCTTCTTCAGCGAGCCGACATCGACGAGTGCATGCCAGGCCGTGACGAAGGGGGCTCCGACCGCGGCCGCCTCGGCCATCGACAGGCTCGCGGGCTTCTCCGACAACCAGCTTGCCGGCAGGACGACATAGTCGGCATGCGCACCGTCCCGCCGAAACCCGAAGCCGGCGCCGCTGCCCCAGACATGTTTGCCGACAAGTGCGTTGCCTTCGACGACCACGCCGGCGAAATCCCGCCCAGGTGTGCGCGGAACCGCGCCGCCAAACAATCCGCTGACGATCTTGACGTCGCTCGGATTGATCGCCGCAGCGTGGATCTTGACGAGAACCTCGCCGGCATGGAGGGCGGGGGTGGGGATATCCCGGTGAACAAGCACAGCCGGCGTGCCGAATTGTTCGAAACGAAGGGCTTTCATTGTCGAGTTCCTTTAGGGGTCAGAGGACTGCCAGCAGGCCGCCGTCCACGAGAAGCGCGATGCCCGAGACGTAGCTGGAGAGATCCGAGCCGAGATAGGCGACCGCGTCGCCCACCTCGGAGGGCTGGCCGAGGCGGCGCAGCGGCGTGCGCTTGCGAAACCCTTCCGATGCCTCGGCAATGCCGGGGCTGGTGCGCAAAAGCTCAGTGTCGATGGTGCCCGGTGCGACGGCGTTGACGCGGATGCCGTCGGGGCCGAGCGCGTCGGCAAGCGATTTCGCCATCAGAACGACGCCGCCCTTGCTGGTGGAATAGGCAACCGTGATGCCGGCACCCGATATCCCGCCCATGCTGGCCATCAGCACGATGCTGCCGCCCTTGCCATTCGCCTTCATCTGGCGGGCGGCGGCCTGCGCGCCGAACAGCGGGCCATCGAGATTGATCGACAACAGCCGGTGGTAATCTTCCTCAGGTACGTCCGCGCCGTCGGTGCGCAGCGTGATGCCGGCATTGGCGACCATGACATCGACGCCGCCGAATTCAGCCGACGCTTCGATGAGGGCGTCATTGTCGGCGCGTTTGCTGACGTCGGTTTTGACAAAGCGGGCGGCCGATCCGATCGCCTCGATTTCCGCGACCGTCGGTCGGCCGCCTTCGCGCGGCGCCTCGGTGAGATCGGCGACGATCACGGCTTTCGCCCCATGTTCGGCGGCGCGGATGGCGATGGCGCGACCGATGCCGCTCGAAGCGCCGGTCACGACGACCACCTTGTTATTCAGAATGTCACTCATGGCAAGTTTCCTTCGGCAAGATGGGATGGCTCAGCCCTTCGGCTGAAGCTGGAGGCCGAGTTGGCCGACGAGCGAATAGAGGTTGGCGACGCCCCAGTGTTCGGTGATCTTGCCATCGACGACGCGCATGGCATCAACCGTCTCGAACTGGATCGTCTTGCCGGTGGGCTCGATGCCCAGGAAGGTTCCCTTGTGCGTGCCGTAATAGGTCTTGAAGGTCGTCACGAGGTTGCCGTCGGCGGTTTGCCAGTGGATGACCGCATGGAAATCCGGGAAAGCCTTGCGCAGGCCGGCATAGAGGCCGCGCACACCCTCCTTGTCTGGCACCATGTTCGGTTGCGGCGTGTGGTCGAGAAAGTCCTCGGAAAAGACCTCGTCGAAGACGGCGAAATTGCCCTTTCCCTGTACTTCCTCGGTGTTCCGGCGAACCACTGCGATCGCGGCTTCGCTTTCTGCACTTCTGGTCATGGTCGTATCCTTCGATGTCAGGGGTTAAAGTTCGAAACCGCCGATGGTCATGCCGCCATCGACGACGATCATCTGGCCGAAGACGTAGCTTGCGGCCGGAGAACTGAGCCACACGGCCACTTCGGCGAGTTCGCACGGCTGGCCGCCCCGCTTGGCGGGGATGGCCTTTCGGGCAAGGTCGGCAAAAGCCGGGTTCTGGGCGCTGTTGGCCACCACCATCGGTGTTTCGGTCCAGCCGGGTGCAGCGCGTTGACGCGGATGTTGCGGCTGGCGTTCTCCATCGCCGCGACGCGGGTCAGGCCATGGATGCCGTGTTTGGAGGAGGCATAGGCGCTCATGCCGCCCGGCCCGGTCAGCGCCGCGACGGAAGCCGTGTTGGTGATCGCGCCCGCACCTGTCCTTGCGATCAGCGGGATCTCGTACTTCATGCCGAGGAACACGCTGCGCAGGTTGACGGTCAGCACCCGGTCGAAATCGTCGGTCGGGTAGTCCTCGATCCGGTGGGTGCCGCCGGTGATGCCGGCATTGTTGAACGCCGCATCCAGCCGACCGGCATCCTTTTCGATGCGCACGAGGAGGGCTTTCACCTGCTCTTCGCTCGAAACGTCAACACGGGTGGCCTCGATCTTTCCTGCCGCCGCGATGTCCTTCGTTTCCTCAAGGCCGCTCTGATTGAGGTCGGCCGCGAAAACATGGGCACCGCGCTCGGCAAACAGCCTTGCCGCCTCCCGGCCGATCCCAGAGCCTGCGCCGGTGACCAGGACCACTTTGCCGTCGAAATCCGCTGACATGGCTTCGCTCCTCGCCCGCGCGCGGGACGATGTATCCTTGGAATTGTCGGGGTTGATTGAAAGCCGAAGGCACCAGCCTCCGACGGATCGGCCTAGCCGAAGACCTTGATGGCAGCAGCGGCTACCAGTTCGCCCTGGTGGCGGGCACCGGCGAGGTCGATTTCGGTCGGTCGGCGCGATCCGTCGCCGCCGGCCACCGTGGTTGCGCCGTAGGGCGCACCGCCGACGATTTCGTCGACGCTCATCTGGCCCTGGTGGCTGTAAGGAAGCCCGACGATCATCATGCCGAAATGTAGGAGGTTGGTGATGATCGAGAACAGGGTGGTTTCCTGTCCGCCATGCTGGGTTGCGCTGGAAGAAAAGGCCGCACCGATCTTTCCATGCAAGGCCCCCTTGACCCACAGGCCGCCCGCCTGATCGAGAAACGCAGCCATCTGCGAGGACATACGGCCAAAGCGCGTGCCGGTCCCAACCACGATTGCATCATAGCCCGCAAGCTCGGCAATGGTGGCGACCGGAGCTACCTGATCGAGCTTGAAATGATTGTTGCGCGCGATCTCTTCCGGAACGGTCTCCGGAACGCGCTTGACGTCGACTTGGGCTCCCGACTTTCGGGCTCCCTCCGCAACGGCATAGGCCATCGTCTCGATGTGTCCGTAGGTTGAATAATACAGGACCAGTACTTTCGCCATTGTTGTTCTCCGTTGGTTTGAAGCAGTCGCCCTTGCGGCTTGGGAAAAGGCTCGCATCAAATAGCTTGAGGGAATAGTCGAATAAAATGATTGGTTACGGTCGAGAAAATCGAACGATATAGCGCAAGATGCGTTGGCCAAACCGTTCGATTTCTTCGACCGTAATCCTCGAATCTTTGCCGCTTTTGCCGAAATTTCAGACGTGTAGCGTTCTGCGGGAAGCAAGCGAGTGTGCTTGGGAAGGGAAGGCGGACATGGATTTGCGCAGACTTCGCTATTTCGTTGCCGTGGCCGAGGAGCTTCATTTCGGCCGGGCCGCCGAGCGGGTGCATGTCGTGCAATCGGCCGTCAGCCAGCAACTGAAACTTCTGGAAGACGAACTCGGCTTCACCCTGATCCGGCGCTCGCGCCAGGATGTCAGCCTCACTTTGCTCGGCGAGGTCTTTCTTCCCGAGGCGCGCGAGATCCTGCAGCGCACGGAAGAGGCCGTGCGCCGGCTGAAGGCGTCGGCCAGCGGCATTGTCGGGCGCCTGTCCATCGGCTTCGTCGACAACGTGCTGTGGACGCTGCTGTCGCCGATCATCCGCGACTTTCGCGAGCGTTGGCCGCATGTCGATCTCAAGCTGATCCCAATGGACCGGGACGTTCAGGTGGAGGCCATCGCCGCCGGCACGGTCGATATCGGAATTATCCCGGCGCCCTCCCATCTTGCCGCGGCCGTCAGGACCGAGGTTCTAATCTCCGCGCCGCTGATGGTCGCCCTTCCATCCGCGAACGTGCTGGCGTTGAAGGCGAAAGTCGAGATGGCCGAGCTCGCCGCCGAGCCCTTCGTGACCTTTCCCCTGCAGATGAACAGCCGCATTCTCGACCTGCTCAAGACGGCTTGCGCCGGGGCGGGTTTTGCTCCGCGCATCGCTCAAGAAGGGGGACAGTTGCACACGCTGCTCTCCCTCGTCAGCGCCGGGCTCGGCGTGACGCTGGTGCCAAAATGGGTGGCGCAGCTTCCCCAGCCCGGAGTCGTCTTCCGCGACCTCGCCGATTTTTCCACGCCCTACGAACTGCTGCTTGCCTGGAAGGACGACGAATCGAACCCGTCCGCCGTCACTTTCCGTGAGGTGGCGCGTGATGTCGTGCAGATGATCCTCAGCGGTACGTCGCGAACCGGCAGGCCCTGATCTCAAATCCTGATCACGAGGTCATTAATCCTCGTTGGACGGCGATCGCAATTTCAAGAAGACTTCAAGCAACGCAAAATTGAGATGGGAGGATTCCAATGATAGACGGTCTGAACGTGATAGACGCGGTCATCCATGCCTACAATATGGATGAGAAAAATTTTGCCAATCGCTTCGCAAAACCTTTGTGCGATCTTGTCTATGACTCGGTCATAGCATCCGCGCTTCCCGGTTATGCGCCGACGAAGAAGCAATTCTACCGGGTCTGGAGTATCGAGGAGACGGTCGACCAGGTTTTCGTCGAAAGCGACACCGATCTGGCAGTTTACCACGCCCTGCCGATCTACTCCTTCCACGATGGCCTCTGTAGTTTCGAAAAGGCCGTCGAGGCGAAGGAGCGGTGGCCGAACCGGATGATTACCTACTGTGGCGTTGATCCGCTGATGGGTGCCGCCGCGCTCGACGAACTCGAACGCCAGGTTGAGATCCTGAAGCCCGTCGGCCTGAAGCTCTACCCAAATAGCTGGGTCGGACAGGAAATCCAGGGCTGGAAGATGGACGATCCGGAGGTGGCCTTCCCGCTGTTCGAGCGTGCCCAGGAACTCGGCATCAAGGTGGTGGCGATCCACAAGGCGCTGCCGCTCGGCCCGGTCGCCATCGACCATTATCGTGTCAGTGACATCGACCGCGCCTGCATGGCCTTCCCGGACCTCAATTTCGAGATCATCCACGGCGGCATGGCTTTTGCGGAAGAAACCGCCTGGCAGCTCGCGCGCTTCCCCAATGTCTACGTAAATCTTGAAATCACCTGCGCGCTCGCCGCGACCCGGCCCGCCGCCTTCCAGCACATCATGGCGTCGCTCGTCGGCCCCGGCGGACCAAATGCGATCGACCGAATTTTATGGGGAACGGGCGCGATGGCCTTCCATCCGCAGCCTCTTCTGGAAGCCTTCGTGCACAAGTTCGCCTTCCCGGACGAACTCGTCTCCGGCGCGGGCCTGCCGCAGATCGACCGGGCGGCGAAGAAAAAGATCCTCTTCGACAACTACGCCCGCATGACCGGCCTCGACCTGGAATCGCGCATTGCCGCGACGAAGGACGACGAATTCGCCAAGCGCCGGCGTGCCGGCGTCGCAGCACCCTTCTCGACCATGAAGGAGCCGACCCATGCTTGACGAGGCAGCAATCTATGGCGCCCTCGAAAGGGTCGTCGACCCGTGCTCGATCGCGACCGGCGCGCCGATCACCCTTCGGGAAATGGGCATGATCGAGGCAATCGACATCGATGGCGGCGCGGTGCGGGTGACGCTCCGGCTGACAAGCCCCGTCTGCTGGCAGGCGGCCAACATCATCGCCATCGTCGAGAAGGCGGTCGGTGCGCTGCCGGAGGTCGACAGCGTGGTCTGCGCGCTGAACGGCCGGGCGCAGTGGATGCCCGACATGATGCACCCGGACGCGACGGCCCGCCTGCGCCGCCTGCGCCCCTTGCCGGAGGCTCGGCCGTGAACGCCGCCGAAAAAGTTCCGCCAGTCGAAAAGGCCTATCGAAGCCGTTTCGTCGATGTCGATGGGATCCGCACACATTACCTGGAGGCCGGCGAGGGACCCATCGTCGTCCTACTGCACAGCGGCGAATTCGGCGGCTGCGCGGAGCTGAGCTGGGAGTATCTGATCCCGAGGCTTGCGGAACGCTACCGGGTGATCGCCCCGGATTGGATGGGTTTCGGAAAGACGGCGAAGCTCCATGATTTCGAGGGCAAGCGGGCGCGCATGATCGCGCATATAGCGCGCTTCCTGGTGGTGCTGGCGATCGGCCGGGCCTCATTCGTCGGCAATTCCATGGGCGCGACCTTCCTGTTGCAGATCGCGGCGGAACGGCATCCCGGCTTTGCCATCGACCGGCTTGTTGCAATCAGCGGCGGCGGCTGGATGCCGGAGAATGCGGCACGCAAACGTCTCACGGATTACGACGGCAGCCTGGACGGTATGGTCGGCATCCTACAGTCTCTGTTCGAGGGCAGTGTCTGGCACGCCGACGAGGATTATGTGCGCCGCCGCCATGCCCTGAGCATCGCGCCGGGTGCCTGGGAGGCGGTGGCCGCCGCCCGATTCCGGTCGCCAAATGCGCCGGAGCGCAAGGAGTTTGGCCAGGCGGACGCGACCAACTACGAAGCGATCGGCGTCCCGACGCTGCTGATCGCCGGCGCCGAAGATAAGGTGCGTCTGCCCGGTTACGCCACTGACGTTGCAAAGCGCATTGCCGACAGCAAGGTTGCCGTCATTCCGGGTTGCGGCCATTGCGCCAACATCGAACGGCCGGACATCGTGGGCGATCTTCTCCTCGATTTCCTGACGGATAAGGCCGGACAGCCCGTCGCGGCCTGACCGCCACAGGCGAATACCGAACGATCTTCAAGACATCGATCCCGCCGCGAAAGCGGCGGCGGCGAATGCCTGCGCCCGAAAACGGGGGCAGGGACCCCATCACCAACCATTCAGGGAGCAGGACATGCCCAATCGTCTCAAGGGAAAAGTCGCAATTGTCACGGGTGCCGCCAGCGGCATCGGCCAGGGAACCGCGCTGCTGTTCGCCAGGGAAGGCGCGACCGTCATCGGCGTCGATGTCAATCAGGAGGCGCTGGCCGGCACCGTCGCCACCGCTAAGGCCGACGGTTTCGAGATCGACGCCGTCTCCTATGACCTCACCAGCGAAGAGGGCGCGGCGGCCCTCATGGACTATGTCGCGCAAAAATACGGCGGCATTGACACGCTGGTGACGGCGGCGGGGTTCGTCGAGTTCGCATCCGTGCCCGAGATGACGCTGGCGCAGTGGCACAAGACGCTGAAGGGCGAACTCGACATCGTGTTTCTGCCCGTGCGTGCTGCCTGGCCGCACATGATCAAGCGCGGCGGCGGCAGCATCGTCAACTTCGCTTCGATCTCCGCCTGGGGCGCGACCCGCAACATGGGCGCGATCGCCCATTCCACCGGCAAGGGCGGCGTGCTCTCGATGACGCGCCAGATGGCCTATGAGGGCGCGCCGCACGGCATCCGCGCCAACTCTGTCTCGCCCGGCATCATCCACACGCCCGCCGCCCAGTTCGCCTTCGACAACCTTCCGGGCTTCGAGGACTCGATGAAAGCCAACACGATGATCGGCCGCCACGGCAAGCCCGAGGATGTTGCCTGGGCCATCGTCTACCTCGTCTCCGACGAAGCGAGCTGGGTCACCGGCACGGACATCAAGGTGGATGGCGGCCTCACGGCCTGGTGAGACCCCGATCTCGACGGAGCGCGTCATGACAAACAGCCATGTCTTCCAGCCCCCGGCCGTTCCGGCAGTCCCGATCGTCGGCGGGGGCACCTTTCCGGTCCGGCGCATCTATTGCGTCGGCCGGAACTACGAGGCCCATGCGCGGGAAATGGGTTTTGCGGTCGACCGCGAGGAGCCGTTCTTCTTCCTGAAGCCTGCCGACACGGTGGAGCTCGACGGTGCGCGCATTCCCTATCCGCGCATGACCGGCAACTATCACTACGAGGTCGAGCTTGTCGTCGCCATCGGCAAGGCAGGCGCTGACATTCCGATCGAGGACGCCGCGTCGCATATCTTCGGCTATGCCGTCGGCCTCGACATGACGCGCCGCGACGTGCAGATCGCCGCCCGTGAAAAAGGCCGGCCCTGGGACATGGGCAAGGCGTTCGACCGCTCCGCACCGATCGGCGAAATCGTTCCCGTCGCAAGATGGGATGCGGTTGCGGAGGCGATGGTGACGCTCGACGTCAACGGCGAGCGCCGGCAGGAAAGCCGGCTCTCCAAGCTGATCTGGTCGGTCGACGAGATCATCCACTGGCTGTCGCGCTACATGGACCTCGCCCCCGGCGACCTCATCTATTCCGGCACGCCCGAGGGCGTCGGTGCCGTGGTGAGTGGCGACAGGCTCGAGGCCCGCATCAACGGCCTGCCTCCGCTTCGGGTGTCGATCACATGAGCGCGCCCGTCACCCTCCACGGCTATTACCGCTCTTCGGCTTCGTTCCGGGTCCGCATCGCTTTCAATCTCAAGGGGTGGCCTACCGGACCGTGCCCCATCACCTGAGGCGCGGTGAACAGAATCTACCGGACTACCGCCACATCAATCCGCAAGGGCTGGTTCCGGCAGCGGAGATCGACGGCCAGATCTTCACGCAGTCGCTGGCGATCATCGAGTATCTGGACGAGACGCGGCGCGATCCGCCGCTGCTGCCCGAAGATGCCGCTGGCCGTGCTCGCGTGCGCGCGCTCTCGCAGATCATCGCCAGTGATGTGCATCCGATCGACAATCTGCGGGTGCTTAACTACTTGCGCGGGCCACTCGGTCAGCCGGACGAGGCCGTCGCCCGTTGGTACAACCATTGGATCGGCGAAGGATTTCAAGCGCTCGAGGCCCTGCTTTCGAAGAGCCGCCATACCGGACGGTTCTGCCATGGCGACACAGTCTCGATCGCCGATGTCTGCCTCGTGCCGCAGATCATCAACGCGAAGACCTACGCCTTGGACCTCTCTCCCTTTCCCACAGTCAAACGCATCGCGGATGCGGCGCTCTTGCTGCCCGCTTTCGAACGCGCTTTGCCAGCCAACCAGGAGGACGCAGAATGATACCCGTCGTAACGAATGCAACCGATACGGTCGACCGATCCGGGCGGCCGAATGGCTACGAGTGGAAGGCGGTGACGCTGTTGTCGCTCGGCCTCGGTCTCGTCGGTGTCGACCGTTTCATCATCGTGCCGATGATGCCGGTTCTCGCCCGCGATCTCGGCCTCGATTACCAGGACCTCGGCATTATCACCGGGGCGCTCGCGGTGGCCTGGGGTCTGTCCTCGCTCTTCACCGGTAACCTCTCCGATCGCTTCGGTTTCAAGAAGATCATCGTGCCGGCCCTCTTCATCTTCTCGCTGATCGCAGGCTTCAGCGGCCTTGCGACGGGCCTCGCATCGCTGGTGCTTGCCCGCGTCTTGATGGGTCTGGCAGAAGGCGCGTTCACGCCGGCCAGCATCATCGCGACGATGGATGCCTCGCCTCCCAAGCGGCACGGACTGAACGTGGGCATTCAGCAGACCATGCCGGCACTGCTCGGCCTCGGCCTCGCGCCGCTCGCGGTGACGCAGTTGCTCAAGGTCGTCGATTGGCCGTGGATCTTCCTGATGGTCGCTATTCCGGGGCTGGTCGTCGCCTACCTCCTGCACCGGACCCTGGAGCAGCCGGCGCCTTCGGAAATCGCAACCCATAGTACGACGCATGATGCCGGAACGCACCGCTGGTACGAGGTTTTCGCCTACAGGAACGTGCCGCTCGCGATTCTCTGCCAGCTGTTCTGGCTGACCTGCATCATCGTCGTCGCCGCCCTGTTCCCGAGCTACCTTGTCGACCATCTGCACCTCAACATGGACCAGATGGGCTTCATCCTCTCCTCCATGGGTTTTGGCGGGGCAATCGGCGCGTTGCTGCTGCCAGCGCTGTCCGACCGGGTCGGTCGCAAGCCCGTCATGCTCCTGTCGGCCGTGCTGGCCTTCGGCGCCTTCTGGATTTTCGGCGGAGCAGGCGCGAACGTCACCGTGCTCTTCCTCTGCATGATGGTGGCGATGGGCAGCCTCTATGCGCTCCTCACGCTGACGGTCGGTCCGATCACGGCCGAATCCGTGCCCGCTCGACTGATGGCCACGGGCTCCGGGATGGTCATCGGCATCGGTGAAATCTTCGGCGGCGGTTTTGCGCCCGCCATCGCCGGCACCATCGCAAAACACTACGGCATCGAGCATGCCGCGGCGGTCCCACTCTATGCCCTCGGCCTTGGCATCGTCGTCATCCTGCTTCTCAAGGAAACCGCTCCCGTCCGTCTTCGCGCCAAGGCTGTGGTCGAATCCATCGCGACAGGAGGCGTCAATGTCAGCTGATCATCGAGCGACCGCCTCGACGGAGGCCTTGCGCCAGGACTTCTACGACCGGATTGGCCGGAGCAACATGACGCCGCTGTGGACGTCACTGGCCGATCTCGTCACACCAACGCCACGCAGCCATTGCCGTCCGGCGCATTGGAGCTTTCCGACGATCCGCGAGGCGATCCTCGAAGCCGGCGGCCTGATCACCGCCAAGGAAGCCGAGCGGCGCGTCCTCGTGCTCGAAAATCCCGGCCTGCGCGGGCAATCGAAAATCACCACCGATCTTTACGCCGGGGTGCAGCTCGTACTGCCCGGCGAGGTGGCGCCGGCCCACCGCCATACGCAAAGCGCGCTCCGCTTCGTGCTGGAAGGCAGCGGTGCCCATACGACGGTCAACGGCGAAAAGACTATCATGCACGAGGGCGATTTCATCATCACCCCGCCGATGGCCTGGCACGATCACGGCAACCAGAGCTCCGAGCCGATCTTCTGGCTGGACGGGCTCGACATTCCCATCGTCCAGTTCCTCGACGCCTCGTTCGCGGAACATCTCGACCGGGACGAGCAGCCGCTCGACCGCCCGATCGGCGACAGCGACGCCCGCTACGGCGCCAACCTCCTGCCAGTCGATCATGGTGCTGGCGGAGGCACGTCCCCCGTCTTCAACTACCCTTACGAGCGCACACGCGACGCACTGGAACGCATGCGCCGCCACGATCACTGGGATCCGTGTCACGGATTGAAGATGCGCTACACCAATCCGATCACCGGAAACCATGCCATGGCGACCATCGGCACCTTCATACAGCTCTTGCCAAAGGGGTTTACAACCGCCCGTTACCGCTCGACCGATGCCACCGTTTTCGTACCGATCGAGGGGCACGGCCGGACGCATATCGGCGATACCGTCATCGAATGGGGCAAGCGCGACATCTTCGTCGTGCCCTCGTGGCATCACGTCTGGCACGAGAGTGACGAGGACAGCGTGCTTTTCTCCTTCTCGGATCGGCCCGTTCAACAGGCGCTATATCTGTTTCGGGAGGACAGAGGCTATGCCTGAGGACGTATCGGGGATAGCGGTCCATCATTTCGGGATTACGGTCTCGTCCCTAAAAACGTCGCTGAACTTCTGGATCAGCGTTCTCGGCTTCGAGCTCATCGGGAGGGATGTATTGGAGGACCGTGATTTCGTTCGCGACGTGACGGGAGTTCGTGACGGGTCCGTTGAGCTTGTCATGCTGGCAAAGGGGCCGCATATCGTCGAACTTCTGGAGTACAAGACGGCTTTAGGGCGTAAGGCGCTCGCCTTCCAGGCCTGCGACAGCGGGGCATCGCACATCGGACTCTTGGTGCGGGACGTCGATGCTATTCTGCGCATGGCAGCGCCCTACGGGTGGAGCGCCTTCGGCGCGCCGCAGGTCGTGGCAAACGGACCCTGGGCGGGGCGGCGGGTTGTCTATCTGAAGGGGCCGGACAACGTGCTGATCGAACTCGTCGAGCCAAGTCCGGAGGGCGAGCGGCGTGATATCATGCTTTGAGCGACAGAACGGCGGGACTTAGGGGCGGCCTCTTTGAGCACCGCTATGGCTCAACTAGCGTGCGCACGCGAAGTTTTTGAGAGGTGCGACCTGGCGATCGGGGAACAGCCCGTCCGGTAGTCAGACTTGTTTGGGCGGCGCCGCGCATGACCCGGCTATGCAGCCCTCTCGATTTCCGGATCCGTTACAACTCACCATGAAGTGCTATCTCCTCCGGAGGCGGGTCACGCGCGGGTGTTACCTTGCCTGAAGTGGCGGAGTACGCCGGCATGTCGGAACGGACCTTGCGTCGTCATCTGCAGGCCGAGCTTGGCCAAAGCTGGCGGGAGATTCATCCGTGAACAGCGGATGAACCGGGCGATGGAGCTTCTGCGCAAGGAGGGTCGTTCCATAACGGAGACTGCTTTCGAAGTCGGTTTCTCTTCGAGCTCCGCGTTTTCGAGTGCGTTCTTTGGTTATGTCGGAAAGACACCCTCAGTTTACGCAAAGGCTTTTAGCCGGCGCCAGAGATCGAGTGCTGAATGAAGGCCGGTCGGCGCTGCGGTCGGGGACGTTGCCGTGCGCAACTGCCGGTCGCTCAAGCGCCATTGAGAGCCCAAAAAGGTCACTGGGGAGTCGCGACCGCCTCTCGGGGGGGCTCAAGCGGGCGCAGCCCACCCGGGTTTTCGAACTTCGATCGTCAACGGGTGGAGAGGGGCGGGGGAGGCGGTGGCGTCGTCGCGCCGGTGCCGAGCGAGCGTTGGACCATGACGCTGTCCGCCCAGCGCCCGTAGCGATAGGCTACCCCCTGCAGGACGCCAACGCGAACGAAGTTGAACCGTTCGTGCAGCGACAGCGAGGCAACATTCTCGGCATCGATATAGCCGATCATCTGCCGGAAGCCGGCTGCAGCACAAGCGTCGATCAGGCCGCGCATGAGCAGACCTCCGATGCCTTGGCCGAGATGCTCATGATGAACATAGATCGAGTGCTTGACGGTATAGCGGTAGGCAGGTCGCTTGCGAAACAGTACGACATAGGCGTAGCCGACCACTGCGCCCTCCTTGATCGCGACAAGGTGCGGGAAGCGGCGGCTCTTCAAGTTCTTCCGCCGCTCGCGCAGATCGTCCGGCTGCGGCGTGTCGCCCTCGTCCACACCCTCCTCGATGCCGCGGCGAATGTGGCGGCGATAGATCGCCAGCATCGCGTCCACGTCGCCGTCCCGCGACGGGCGAATGACGATTGACTTGTCCTGCTGCATGAGGGATCCGAAATTCCTAAATCCTATTCGGCGACGACGTAGGTATGAAGTCGCACGCGGCCCGATGCGTCCGTTTCACGGTAGAGACCTTGGATCTCAACGTCAAAGCCGGGAAACGTGTTGAAACAGGCTTCGAACATCTTGAGATAGTCGATCATCGGCTGCGCTCGCTCGGTCAACCGCTCGCCCGGCACGATGGTGGCGATCCCCGGCGGATAGACGACGAAAGGCGTCGTGGCGATCCGCCCGGCGATGGCGTCGATCGGAAGATAGTCCACATCGTTGCGTACGAGGCAGCGCGCCGCGTCGTGGGGCGAAAGGGCGATTTCAGGCAGGTGCGCTTCGGAAAATTGCTTCGCCTGCAGCGCGCTGACATTAGCGTCGCGGAAGAAGCGATGCATATCGCCGCACAGATCTCGCAACCGCACGCCAGCGTAACGACCGGGCCGGCGATGATAGAATTCCGGGATCGCCTCTTCCAGAGGCGCATTGTCGTCATGGAGCCGCTTGAAAGCGACAAGGCCGCTGATCAATGTGCCCGCCTTGCTTGCCTCGACGCCGGGCGTGAGCAGGAACAGCAGGGAATTCAGGTCGTTCTTTTCCGCGACGATCCGGTTCTCACGCAGATATTGCGCGACAATCGGCGCCGGAATGCCGTGCTCGGCATATGCGCCGGTCGCCCTGTCGAATCCGGGCGTGAGCAGCGTGAGTTTGTTGGGATCGGTCATTGCGAAGCCCGGCGCCATATCGGAAAAGCCGTGCCACGCAGCACCTGGGGCGAGGTGCCAGAAGGCCGGGTTGGTGGCGAGCTGATCGGTGGCAACACTCTCCCAGGGCACGTCGTGCACCGCTCCAGGGCTTGCCACATCCGGCATCGCCACACGGTCCGGCACGAAGGGCTCGAAAAACCAGCGGCGCTCGGGCCGACGCTCCTTCTCCTCGAACTCCCGGCGCACAGCCCGTATCTTCTTGCGCAGTTCGATGCCGAGGCGGATCGTATCGTCCCACAGCACTTCGCCAGAGCGGCCCTTCATCATCTGCGCGCCGACGTCCAGGGAGGCGAAGAGGGGATAGAAGGGTGAGGTCGAAGCGTGCTGCATGAAGCTCTCGTTGAAGCGCCGGTGCTCGACCCGGCGCTTCTGGCCGGTGATGTGCCGATCCCTCATGTGGATCTGCGAAGCCTGTGAAAAGCTCGCAAGCTGCTTGTGAGTGGATTGCGTGGCGATGATGCCCGGCGCATCGGGTCCGAGTTCGGCAAGGCCCATGGCAAAACGTCCGGCATAGAGCGGATGAAACTTCATGAAGCCCGCCCAGGCCTCGTCGAACAGGATGTAGTCGCACAGATGCCCGATGGCCTTCAGGATCATCTCCGCATTGTGGATCGTGCCGTCATAGGTGCACTGTTCCACCACCGCCACCCGAAACGGGCGCGGTTTCTGCCAGGCGTTAGGGTCTTTGACCAATGGGAGGGTGCGGATGCGTTCCCGCAGCGCCTCCTCGTTCAGGGAGCCAAAATCCATGGGGCCTATCAGACCATGGGCGTTTCGCGCGGTCGGCACATAGACCGGGATACCGCCGGAGATCATCAGCGCGCCGTGATGCGCCGCTTTGTGATTGTTGCGGTCGAACAGAACCAGGTCGCCATCGGTGACGAGGGCGGAGAGCGCGACCTTGTTGGAGGTCGAGGTGCCGTTGAGGACGAAATAGGTCTTCTCCGCGCCAAAAATCTTGGCGGCTTCCTTCTGCGCCGCGAGCGCCGGGCCCTCATGGGTCAGGAGATCGCCAAGGTCGAGCACCGAATTGTCGAGATCGTCGCGGAACACCGCTTCGCCCAGATGCTCCATAAACACGCGGCCGACCGGGCTGCGGCTATAGAACACGCCGCCATTATGGCCGGGACATGTCCAGAGCTGGTTGCCTTCCTCGGCGTAATCCACCAGCGCGCCGAAGAAAGGTGTCTTCATCGTCTCGGCATACTGCTTGAGGCGGCTGATGAGGTTCTTTGCGATGAAGGCGGGGGTCTCCTCGGACAGGAAGACATAACCGTCGATGAAGTCGAGCACTTCTACCGGCACATCCTCGAAGCGCTTGCGGCGGATCAAGAGAATGATGGGGAATTCGAGGCCGCGACGGCGCATCAGATTGATAAGGGAGGCTGTCTTGCCCTCCATGCCCTTCTTGCCCCAATCGACCATCATGCAACCGATGGCCGCGTCCGTCTGGACGGCGATTTCGGCGTCTTCAAGATTGCGCGCGCGCACCACCTCGAAACCGGATCGTTCGATCTCCTCGACGATTTGGTTATAGCGGGCCCCCTCCAGGTCCTCGCTGTTGAAGGCGGGTGTCGCGAATAAAAAGGTGAAGCGCCTGAAGTAGTCCATCTGAGCCTCCGCCATCTATACGCAGCGAGTTGTTCGTGTGTTTCGTGACGATGTTGTGACAGCGGCCCGGATTATCTGTGATGTTCGAGACCAACTCGTGCCGGCCATTCGTCCAAGAGTCCTCGTGGAGCAGCGGGAGAGGGGGCGGTGGTTCTCTCTATTCAAAGTTTGTCTGCCCCCATCAAACGGGATGCTGTGTAAGATTTCCCCAACTGCACCGGACAGATCAAGGCTCTCAGGGCCGCACCCCGGTGATCTTCGTTCCGTGGGGAAAACAATGGATCTGCAAAAGATCAAGACGCTTCTCGACTTTGTCGGGCGTTCGCGTGTCTCGGAGCTGACAGTCAGCGATGCGGACACGACTGTCGTCATTCGCAATCCGGCTCGTGTAGCCAACCTGGAAATCCCAACCACAGTGCAGGCAACGCCATCGACGGTCGAGCCGCCAAGGTTGGACGACCAGCCGCAAACGCAGCTTGTTCGTGCTTCGACCTCAGGCATCGTACATCAGTCAAACAGCCCGGGATCCGCTCCAATCGTGGCGGAAGGCGATCCGGTAGAGGTGGGTCAGGCTCTCTGCATCGTGGAGGCGATGAAGGTCTTCACGACTATATCGGCTCCGTTCGGCGGCATCGTCAAGCGCATCTTCTTTGCGGACGGCCAGGAGGTCGCCTTCGGCGACCCGCTCGTGGAGATCGGGTGATGGATGCGTCTTTCGAGCCCGGCCGGAAAACCGGTCATCCATTTCTGTCCGTCCTCATCGCCAATCGAGGAGAAATCGCCGTCCGGATCGAACGGGCCTGCAAGGAACTCGGCCTTCGCGCGATCCGTGTTGCATCCGAGGCGGATAGGGCCGGCGCGGCAGCACCGGGCGAAGGTGGTCCACTCTCGATCGGACCGTCGGCACCAACAAGGAGCTACCTCAACCACGCGGCGATCCTGCTTGCTGCGCGTGTGACCGGCGCGGAGGCGATCCATCCGGGTTATGGGTTTCTCTCGGAGAATGCGGAATTCGCCGAAGCGGTCGAAAGGGCCGGACTGGTTTTCGTTGGCCCGCCGGCCTCGGCAATCCGCATCATGGGCGACAAGATCGCTGCCAAGCGCGCGATGATGGCGGCCGGCGTCCCTTGCGTGCCGGGACCGGGCGAGCCGCTACCTGATAACATAGATGCCGTGCGCGCCACCGCTGAGGCCATTGGTTACCCGGTCATCGTCAAGGCGGCCGGCGGCGGCGGCGGGCGGGGCATGCGCGTTGTGCGCGATGGCGCCGATATAGCCGATGCGGTCGTGATCACGCGCGAGGAGGCGCGCCGCGCCTTCGGCAAGCCTGAGCTCTACGTGGAAAAGTTTCTGGAGCACCCCCGCCATGTCGAATTCCAGGTGCTCTGCGACAATCACGGCAATGCAGTCTGGGTTGGTCATCGCGATTGCTCCGTTCAGCGACGGCACCAGAAGGTCGTCGAGGAGGCGCCGGCACCCGGTATCGCACCGGAACTCGCAGAGAGGATCGGCGCGCGCTGCGCAGAGGCCTGCCGGCAGATCGGTTATCGTGGGGTTGGGACCTTCGAGTTCCTTTACGAGCACGGCGAGTTCTACTTCATCGAAATGAACACCCGGCTGCAGGTCGAACATCCCGTGACGGAGGCGACAGCGGGCGTCGATCTCGTGCACGAGCAGCTGCGTTCGGCCCAGGGCGACGTGCTCGACACGCGCCGTTTCCGCGGAGAGGCGCAAGGACACGCCTTCGAATGCCGTATCAATGCAGAGGACCCGACCACTTTCGTGGCCGCTCCCGGCCGCATTTCAGCGGTTCGTTTTCCAAGCGGACCGGGCATTCGCGTCGATACCCATATCTCGGCCGGTTACCGGGTTTCCCCATACTATGATTCCCTGATTGCCAAGCTGATCGTCCACGCCCCGACCCGCGACGAGGCGATCCGGCGCATGCAGGTCGCGCTTTCGGAAACCAGGATCGAAGGCATCTCCACCAACCTCCCGCTGCACGAAAGGATCTTGGCAGATCCGGATTTCATGCAGGGCTGCGTCGATATCCATCATCTTGAAAAACGTTTGAGGGAGGAAGCCGGTGTCAAGGCGTGACCGCTCGTCAGGCAGATCCGGGATCGGTGACTTATCCGATCCGGCTCTCATCTCCACTCTGACCACCTGGCTTGGCGCTTCCGGCGCGAGCGAGTTGGAGATCAGCACGAAGGACGGCCACACCCTGAAGATCGTGCTGGCCCCCGACGCCAGCCCGGTCGAGCGTCGTGAAGAGGCTCAGGATGTCACCTCGTTGGTGCCCGAAGGCCGGGCCGTCAAGGCGCCGCTTGCAGGGGTGTTTCGCGACCGGCATCCCGCTGGATCGGACGCTTCACCGCTTGCCGGTGAGGGCCGAGCGCTCGAAGCCGGCGATATCGCCGGTTTTGTCGAGGTCGGGCCCATCCTCGTCCCGGTGATCGCACCGGAGACTGCCGTCGTGGCAGGAGTCCATGTCCGTGCCGGAGAGTTGATCGGCTTCGGCGATCCCGTTTTGACCATGGAACACGCCCAATGAGCCTCCTGCAACAGGCCCCGTTCCCGTCGCCTGCCTCAATCGTCCCGAATACCGAGGCGCTGGCGAAGATTTCCTTCATCGGCACGCGTGCCTTTCTGCTCGAAGCACCCGGGGCCTTCGACCTGCCGAACCAGAGGCGCATCTGGGCGCTCTCCCGCGCGCTCGAGACGCACGAAGACATCGCCGAAATCGTTCCTGGCATGACCAACCTGTTGGTCCTCTTGAAGGAGACCCCGGACGATCCGCAAGCTGTCGTCCGGCACCTGCAGGACGAATGGCAGCGTTCGCAGGGCATCGAACTTGCCGGTCGGCAAATTGAAATCTCCGTCACCTATGGCGGCGAACATGCCACCGACCTGCCGGCGCTCTGCGACCTCAGCGGCCTCAGCGACCGGGAGGTCGTGCGCATTCACCACGAAGGCATCTATCGCGTCTTCGCTCTCGGCAGTGCGCCGGGCTTCGGGTACCTGCACGGGCTTGATCCACGCATCCACATGCCGCGAAAGACCGTGCCCTCGCTCAAGATGGCGCGGGGCTGCGTCACGATCGGCGGCATGCAAACCGGTGTTGCCGTGCTGACCGGCCCGAACGGATGGAATTCGATCGGCTTTGCCGAACTTCAGATGTTCGATCCGCTGGCTGCAGTGCCCGCCTTGATGGCGCCTGGCGATACCGTGCGCTTCCGCCCTGAAAGGATCAACTTGTGATCGAAATCCTCGAAACCGGCCCGCTGAACACTGTCCAGGATCGGGGGCGTCCGGGCAATCGAAATATCGGGGTCACGGCCTCAGGAGCAATGGATCCCGTGGCACTGGAGATCGGCAACATTCTCCTTGGCAATCCGCAGGGTGCCGCCGTCATCGAGGTCCAGACTTTCCCCTTCCGGCTATGTTTTGCCAAGGGTGGCGCATACGCGCTTACGGGTGCCGATTGCAGGGCGAAGCTCGATGGTGTCGCCCTGCCGCCCTGGTGGGCTGCGGAAGCTGAGGCCGGTCAGGTGCTGGAGCTCTTCCCGCCGCTTCGCGATGCGCGGGCCTATGTGAGCCTGGCTGGCGGGGTCGACGTGGCGCAGGTGATGGGATCGCGCAGCACGTCGTTGCGTGGAAGCTTCGGCGGGCTTGCGGGCAGGACCCTTGCCGCCGGCGACGGCATCGCGACCGGTCCGGTTGAACCCGCTGTCCTGCCGAAAGGTGGTTTCGGCGTTGTGCCGCCAGCGGTTGCTTTGAAGGATGTGTTTCCTGTCGACGAACATGGTGCGCTTCTCATTCGCGCACTCCCGGCCGGCGAACACGACCTCTTCGGAGCCGACGCGGACCGGTTCTGGCGCCAGCCGTGGAAGATCTCGTCGCGCAGCGACCGCACCGGCTACCGTCTCAGCGGAGATCCGATCCATCCGGTGGAGGTGGTGGAGATGCGTTCGCACGGCGTCGTGCCCGGTGTCATCCAGGTGCCGCCTGCAGGCGAACCGATCGTCCAGATGAGCGATGCCAACACGGCCGGAGGCTATCCGAAGATCGCCGGCGTCATCGAGGCGGATCTCTGGCGGATGGGGCAGGCTCGCATCGGTTCGACGCTGCGTTTCGTGCCGGCCACGCACGCTGAGGCTCGGGCCATTGAGAAGGCGCTCGCCGCCTATGTCGAAGACATCAGAAATACCGCGCGCCTCGTCCGCAAGGCGCTCGCCGCCATGGCTTAGGAGACATTCATGAAGGTGGATCTCAATTCCGATATGGGCGAGGGCTTCGGACCCTATTCGCTTTGCGACGATGAGGCGATGATGGATGTCGTGACCTCCGCCAACGTCGCCTGCGGTTTTCATGCCGGCGACCCCGAGACGATGGCCCGGATGGTGCGTCTCGCACGGGCGAGGGGAGTTGATGTCGGTGCGCATCCGGGCTTGCCGGACCGGCAAGGTTTCGGTCGCCGCGAACTGCCCTTCGGACCTGATGAGCTGCGCCAGCAGATGCTCTACCAGCTGGGCGCGCTGATTGCGATCGCCCGCGCGGAAGATGTGCGCGTCTCCCATGTCAGTTTTCATGCTGTAATGGGCAACATGGTCAATCGCGACCCGACCCTGGCGGCTGCGATGATGGCGGCGATCCGTGCGGTCGATCCCGAATTGATTGTCTTTGGCACGTCCGGCAGCACCATTGAACGCGCGGCGCTCGATGCCGGGCTCAAGACGCTGACCCTCTTCCTTGCGGACCGCGCCTATGACGCCGAAGGCAAACTCGTGCCGCGTGGCAAGCCCGGTGCCCTCGTCAAGGAGGAGGCCCTGGTGCGCGCAAGGGTGCGGAAGTTTCTGATCGAGGGGACCGTGACCGCCATCGACGGGACCGTGATCCCCATGCTGGCTCGTTCCATCCTCGTGCACAGCGATACGCCGGGTTCGCTCGAACTTGCCCGTACCGTCCGCAGCGAAATCGAGGCGGCTGGCGGCGTGGTCACGCCCGTCTCCAAGCTTCTGGGTTGAGCCCTCGCACACTGCAAAACCTTATCCGTCCCTATCGAAAGCAACGATCATGCCCGCTATTGCCGACCGCTTGAAGAACGTTTCCGTTTCCGCTTCTGCCGCCATGAGCCAGCGCGCCCGCGACCTTGCAGCAAACGGCATCAAGGTTATCAGCCTCTCCTCAGGCGAGCCGGATTTTCCGACGCCCGCCAACGCCGTCGAGGCGGCCCATGCAGCAGCTCTTGCAGGCGACACGAAGTATCCACCACTCGACGGAACGCCGCCACTTCGGCAGGCCATCGCCCGCAAGTTCAAGCGGGACAACAACCTCGACTACGATCCCTCCGAGATCGTTGTGGCCGGCGGCGGCAAGCAGATCATCTTCAACGCCGTCCTTGCCACCTGCAATCCCGGCGACGAGGTCGTCATCCCTTCGCCCTCATGGATCAGCTATGCGGATATCGTGAAATTCGCCGGCGCGGTACCGGTTCCGGTCGATTGCCCGCAACAGAACGGCTTCAAACTCAGGGCCGAAGACCTCGAAGCCGCGATCACGCCGCGCACTAAGTGGCTGTTTCTGAACTTCCCAAACAACCCGACCGGTGCTGCCTGCTCACGCGCCGAGATGAAAGCGATTACCGAGGTGATGCTCAGGCACCCGGATGTCTGGATCATGACCGACGACATGTACGAGCACCTGATCTACGACGACTTCGAATTCTGCACGATTGCCGAGGTCGAACCGCGCCTTAAGGATCGCGTGCTGACGGTCAACGGTGCATCGAAGGCCTATGCGATGACCGGCTGGCGCCTCGGCTTCTGCGGCGGCCCGAAGGACCTGATCAAGGCGATCAGCAACGTCAACGGCCAGAACAGCGGCGGCACGTCGACGATCACGCAGGCCGCTGTTGCCGCAGTGCTCGACGGTCCGCAGGACATCCTTAGGGAGCGGGCGGCCATCTACCGGAAGCGGCGCGACTTCGTGGTTGAGCGACTGAGTGCAATCGAAGGGATCCGCTGCCATAAGCCGGAAGGTGCATTCTACGTTTTCCCGAACATTTCCGAGCTCATCGGCCGGACCAGCAAGAAGGGTCGCAGGATCGAGAACGACACGGATTTCGTATTGGCGCTGCTCGACGAACAACACGTGACGACCGTGCAGGGGGCTGCCTACGGCATGAGCCCGTTCCTCCGCATTTCCTATGCCACCAGCATGGAACAGCTGAGCGAGGCCTGCGACCGCATCGCTGATTTCTGCGCCGGTTTGAAGTAAACGCTCAGCAGTTAAACCTTGAGGCGGGCGGTGAGCTCCATGAGGATAGATCTCACCGCCAGTGCCGGCTCCGACAGTTCGCTCTGATCGGAAACACAGAGCGAAAGGGTCTCTTCGATCTTCGGCGTGACCATGCGCGAGACGAGAGGTTCTGGCGACTCTGCAATGATCCGTTCAGCTATGGCGCGTGGCATGATGGTCGCCCCGACCCCGCCGCTGACGGCGCGCGCGAGTGTGCGGACGATCTCGACCTCGGCCACGACATTCAGCGAGAAGCGGGCGCGCGTGAAGGCAAGGTCGATCGCCCGGCGCACGAAATTGTAGGGCGGCGGCAGGAGCAGCGGAACGTCGTTGAGAGCACTCAACGGCAGCGGCGCGTCACCCGGTTCGATGCCGAAATCGCGGTGCGCCACAAGGTGAAATTCTTCCACGAACACAGGCTCGAACCGAACACCCTTGATGGGTCCGGTACCATGGATCAGTGCCATTTCCAGCCGGCCATTCATGATCATCTGGCTGTAGGTCTGACCCACACTTTCGGTCAGATGCAGTAAGATGCCGGGATGGCGCTTACGCGTTTCTGTCAACAGCTCGACGGAGAGCGTGGCCGCACTCGAAAAGGGCACGAGACCAACCGAGACGCGCCCGACAAGCGTATCGCCGGCTGCCTTTACGTCCGCCTGTGCCTGGTCCATTTGCCGCAGGATGATTTGGGCGTGACGGTAAACGGCCTTGCCGGCCTCGGTCATCGAGACCCCCTGCTGGCTGCGGATCAGAAGCTTCTGGCGGAAATGGTCTTCCAGCGCGGCAAGCTGCTGGCTGAGGGCCGGTTGGGCGATGTGGAGAACGTCGGCTGCCCGCGTGATGCTACCGGTGTCGACGATGACGATGAAGGATTTGAGACGCCTGATATCCATATGCCCTGCCTGCCTGTTCGCCCCAGATGTTACAGAGCAACGGGCTCGCCGCAAGTCCATAAGCCATCCTTATCCATCCAGATTCAAACGGTCTTATTCAGAGCCGGAAAGCTTCGCTACTCTCTCTTTCAACAACAGGGGAACCAAAATGTCCTTTTCCGATTACAGAACCGCACTCGTGACGGGCGCATCCTCCGGGATCGGTGCTGCGGTCGTCGAGCGGCTCCGCCGCGAGGGCATCGAGGTGCATGCGGTTGCCCGTAGCGCCGATGCGCTGAAGGCACTTGCCGAGCGCACCGGCTGCATTTCTCACGCAATCGACGTAACCGACCGTGCCGCACTGGCGAAGCTTGCCGGTGAAGTTGAGTTCGACATTCTGGTGAACAATGCCGGCGTCGACCGGCCGAAGAAATTTCTCGAAGCAGAGGATGGCGACATCGATCTCCTCGTCGATGTCAACCTGCGCGCCGTCCTCCATCTCTGCCGGCTGATCGTGCCTGGCATGGCTGAACGCGACCGCGGCCATGTCATCAACATTTCTTCGATTGCCGGCAACTACAACTTCAATGGCAACTCCACCTATCACGCAACCAAGGCCGGCGTCAGCATGCTGTCCAACCAGCTGCGCATCGACACCTTCGGCAAGCGCGTGCGCGTAACCGAGATCTGCCCGGGTCGGGTCGCAACCGACATCTTCAACCATGTTCACGGCAACGATCCTTCCATCCGCGAGCGCTTCATCGACGGTTTCGAACTGCCGCAGGCGAGCGACATCGCCGATGCGATCGCCTTTGCGATCGCCGCACCCGTCGCTGTCAACATCGGGCACATGGAAATCACCCCGACGCTTCAGGTGATGGGTGGACTGCAGACGGCCAAACCGCAGCGGAAGGAACCACGGTCGTGAAGGGCTTCGAACTCGCCGCGATCCTCGGGAACCCGGAATACGTGGCCATGCTGCTGCATGGCATCGAGATGACCTTCATCATCGCCGTGTGCTCGTGGACCCTGGCGATGACACTTGCGGTCATCCTGCTCGCCGTCCGTTTTTCTCCCGGCCGCATCGGCAATGCGGTGGTCGCAGCTTACGTCTCCTATCACCGAAATGTGCCGACGCTCGTGCAGCTCATGCTCTGGTACTTCGGCATCTACACCATCCTGCCCTCCGGGCTGGCTGACTGGCTCTCTGCGCATTCGGCCGAAATGATCTTCGCCGTCGTCGGCCTTGGCCTCTGCCAGGCGGCCTACTTCAGCGAGGATCTGCGCTCCGGCCTGCGCTCGGTCAATCCCGGCCAGATGGAGGCGGCACGTGCCCTGGGTCATGGCTATCTCTCAGCAATGCGCTTCGTGCTGATCCCGCAGGGTGTTCGCAATGCCTTGCCGGCGCTTGTCAATCACAGCGTTTCGCTCTTCAAGAACAGCAGCCTTGCCATCGTGATCGGCGCGCCGGAGCTCACCCATGCCGTCAAGGAGATCGAGAACCTCTCCTTCAGAACCTTCGAAATCTACCTGGTCGGTACGGTCCTCTATCTCTTCTTCACCCTGATAATCATGGCCGCTGGTGCCTACCTCACCTGGCGAGCTGATCCGGCGAATGGAGCGAGACGATGATCCATGACCTGATCGCCATCGTCGACCAATACTGGTTGCTGCTCCTTATTGGGCAGTACCCGAACGGACCGCTCGGCGGCCTTGCCAATACGCTGATCCTTTCGGCGCTTAGCATCGCGATTGCCTTTCCGTTCGCGATCCTTCTCGCTTTCGCCAGGCTCTCTAAATACCGGGTCCTGCGCTGGCCGGTGACCGTACTCGTCTATGTGACGCGCGGCGTGCCGCTCCTGATGCTCGTGCTCTGGAGCTACTTCCTCGTGCCGCTGCTCACGGGCGCCGATGTGCCGAGCTTCCTCACCATGCTGACGACCCTGGTTGTCTACCAGGGCGCGTTCCTGAGCGAGATCATCCGGGCAGGCATCGTTGCCTTGGGGCAGGGCCAGATGGATGCAGCTCGTGCGCTCGGTCACAACTATTTCAGCGCGATGCGCTACGTGATCCTGCCGCAGGCGCTCTACAACATGATCCCGAGCATGCTGTCGACCTTCGTCGCAACCATCAAGGACACGACGCTCGGCTACGTCATCAACGTGCCGGATCTCACCTTCGCTGCCAGCCAGGTCAACAACCAGCTCCTCACGCAGCCCTTCCAGGTCTTCCTCATCCTGGCGCTGACCTACTACGTGATCTGCTGGTCGCTCACCTGGGTCACCAATGTCGTCGAGCGGCGCATTACACGCCGTCGCGCTGGCCTTATCGCCCCGAAACGCCGTGGGCAGTTGCCGATTTCCCTGACACCGAACGCCACGGAGCAGCCATGACCGCGTCAACCTCCACTATTGCAAAGGATCAGGCAATCCGGCTCGCCGATGTCCGCAAGAGCTATGGCGACTATGACGTCTTGAAAGGCATCGACGCGACCGTGGCGCGGGGCGAGGTGGTTGTCATCTGTGGTCCCTCAGGCTCGGGGAAGTCAACCTTGATCCGCACGGTGAACCGGCTCGAGGAGATCAATAGCGGTTCGATCTTCTTCGAAGGGCAGGACGTTCACGCGCAGATGAGCGGGCGGGACCTCAACCGCCTGCGCAGCCGCATCGGCTTCGTTTTCCAGAGCTTCAATCTCTTCCCGCACCTTTCCGCGGTCGACAATATCGCGATGTCCCCGATCCGGGTGAAGGGGGTGGCGCCAGCGGAGGCACACGAGAAGGCTCTGAAGCTGCTCGACCGTGTCGGACTTCGCGAAAAGGCCAACTCCTATCCGGGCCAATTGTCCGGCGGGCAGCAGCAGCGCGTGGCGATCGCTCGCGCGCTCGCCATGGAGCCGCCCGTGATGCTGTTCGATGAGCCGACCAGCGCGCTCGACCCGGAAATGGTCGGAGAAGTGCTGAACGTCATGAAGTCGCTCGCCGCCGAAGGCATGACCATGATGTGCGTCACGCACGAAATGGGCTTCGCCCGCGATGTCGCTGACCGCATCTGGTTCATCGACGCAGGCCAGATCATCGAGACCGCGACGCCTGAGGAATTCTTCAAGAACCCCAGGCATCCGCGTGCGCAGCGGTTTCTCGCCGACCTGCGCCACTAGAACAAGCAAGACCAACAACGAAGGAGAACAGCAATGAAGTGCAGCCATCTATTTCTTGGAATGACCGCCGCGGCGGCAGCGCTCGCAGGTCCGGCGAAGGCCGATCAACTCGAAGACATCCTCGCCAACAAGACACTGCGGTGCGCGACTTTCGCAGACGTGCCGCCCTTCGCCGCTCCGGACGCAAAGACGCGTGAAATGGTCGGCTTCGACGTCGATCTCTGCGGCGCAATCGCCCGTGAACTCGGCGTGAAGGCCGAGGTCAAACCGGTTTCCGTTGAAGCACGCGTACCGGAGGTGAAACTCGGCCGGGTCGATATCACCGTCGCCAATCTTGCCTATACGCAGAGCCGTGCCGAACAGATCCAGTTCAGCGATCCCTATTACCTCGCCAAGGAAATGCTGATCGTGCCGGCGGACGATGCAGGCAAGGCAAAGACCGATTATGCCGGCCAGCGCCTTGCCTCCACCAAGGGTTCGACCTCCGAAATGTCGATCAAGCTCAACAAGTCCGAGCCGCTCACCTTCCAGGACACGGCGTCGGCTTATCTCGCCGTGCAGCAGGGCAAGGCCCGCGGCATGGTCGCCAACACGATGACGACCACCAAGCTGGTCAACGAATCGAAGACCCGCGGCAAGGAAATGCGTATGATCCCTGAGCCCATGCTGTTCCAGCCGATCGGCGTCGGCATGGCAAAGGATCAACCGGCACTGACGGCCAAGATCAACGAAGTGCTGCACAAGCTCGATGATAGCGGCGAGATCAACCAGATTTGGGACAAGTGGCTCGGCCCGAACACCGAATACAAGATGGCTCGCACCGACAAGGTTGCACCGCTCTCCGAACTGAAATTCGACCCGATCCCCTGATGGGGCCGGGTCGCGCGTAAGCGACCCCCGTTTTTCCAAATGTCTTGAACAACGCAAACGGCGGGCGTCGCGCCCGCCGCGACCACCCATGGGAAAAATCATGACGCATATCAAGAAAATGCCCGTTCGTCCGAGTGCCGCCGAAGTGGAAGCGGTGGCCAAATTCTCGCCGGCAACGATCCATGAGGCGCAGGGACGCCGGGGGGCATTGTCCTCCCGCATCAAGCCCGTCGACTACCGCATGAAGCTCTGCGGTCCGGCCTTCACGGTCCGTTGCGCACCGCGCGACAACATCATGCTGCAGCTTGCAATCAACTACGCTCAGCCAGGCGACATCATCGTCGTTTCGGCGGGCGAATACGAAGAGGCCGGATCGTTTGGCGACGTGCTAGCCAACGCCTGCCTCGCCAAGGGAATTGGCGGTCTTGTGACCGACAGCGGCGTGCGCGACACGCTGCAACTGCGCGAACTCGGTTTCCCGGTGTTTTCGCTCAGCGTCTGCATCAAGGGCACGGTCAAGGAAACCCTGACCTCGACCAACGACCCGATCATCATCGGTGGAGAGGTTGTCCATCCCGGCGACATCATCGTCGGCGACGCTGATGGCCTGGTGGTGGTGCAGCGGGAAGAAGCATTTGAGGTCGCGAAGCTGTCTCAGGCGCGCGAGGATGCCGAAGCCGAGTACATTGCCGCATACAAGGCAGGAAAATCGGTCATCGAAGTCAGCAAGCTCGAGCCGGTGCTGAAGGCAAAAGGGCTCGTGGTTGAAGGCTGACCAAGGGCCGGGACGTCTCGTGCGAGCGCCCGGCGGTAAAGGAGAGTAGGTTTGTCATTTCCACTTTTTGACCTCAAAGGGCGGCGCGCCTTGGTGACGGGCTCGTCGCAAGGGATAGGCTTGGCGTTGGCGCGTGGTCTTGCCGAACACGGCGCAGCACTTGTCCTCAACGGTCGCGACCGTTCAAAGCTGGAGGCGGCCGCTGCCGCATTGAAGGATGCCGGCTACACTGTCGATGTCGCGGATTTCGACGTCACGGACGCGGACGCAGTAAAGCGCGGCGTCGATCAGATCGAGCAGGATATCGGCGCCATCGACATCCTCGTCAACAATGCCGGCATGCAGTTTCGCGCGCCGCTTGAAGACTTTCCCGCCGAGCGCTGGGAGCAATTGCTGAAGACGAATGTCTCCAGCGTCTTCTATGTCGGCCAGGCGGTCGCACGACACATGATCGGTCGCGGCGCCGGCAAGATCATCAACATCGCTTCGGTACAGAGCGAACTCGCGCGCCCATCGATCGCGCCCTACACGGCGACCAAGGGTGCAGTCAGGAACCTGACGCGCGGCATGTGCACCGACTGGGCAAAGTATGGATTGCAGGTGAATGCGATCGCGCCCGGCTACTTCAAGACGCCCTTGAACCAGGCGCTGGTCGACAGCGCCGAGTTTTCTTCCTGGCTGGAAAAGCGCACGCCGGCGGCCCGCTGGGGCGATGTCGAAGAACTGGTGGGTGCAGCGATCTTCCTGGCGAGCAACGCCTCCTCCTTTGTCAACGGACACACGCTCTATGTCGATGGCGGCATCACGACCAGTCTCTGAACTCCGTCGCGGCCTTGGTCCGGTCGTCGTCATGGGCGTATCCGGCTGCGGCAAGTCCGCGGTCGGCGAACGGCTCGCCAGCTATCTCGGCGCGCGCTTCATCGAGGGCGACAGCCTGCATTCGGCGGCCAATGTCGAGAAGATGCGCAACGGCATCCCGCTGACCGATGCTGACCGCTGGCCCTGGCTCGACGAGATCGGCGGCCGTCTGGCCAGTCCGGCCGCGACCGTCGTGTCGTGCTCGGCGTTGAAGCGAGCGTATCGCGAACGGCTGAGGGAAGTCGCCTGGCAGCCGATCACCTTCGTCTTTCTGCAGGGCACCCGGGCACTGCTCGCGGCGCGGCTGGGAGAGCGAAAGGGCCATTACATGCCGCTGTCGCTGCTCGACAGCCAGCTTGCCACCCTCGAACTGCCCTCGGGGGAGGCGGACGTCGTTACCTTCGAAATCGATCAGTCGCTGGAGCGCATCGTTGCGTTGGCGATGAACACGCTGGCGATCCGCGCCGATCGCGCGACCAGTGAACAACCCACGGGAGAGAACTGATGACGAAACCGGACATCCTGCTGATGGGTCCCTATCCGGATTGGGACCTGGTGGAACTGGAAGCGCGCTACGCGGTCCACAAGATCTACGAGGCCGAGGATCGGGACGCCTTCCTAACAGCGCATGGGCCGAAGATCCAGGCGATCGCCACCCGAGGCGAACTCGGTGCATCGGCGGATTTGATCGGCAAGCTGCCGCAGGTCGAAATCGTCTCCGTCTATGGTGTCGGCTATGATGCCGTCGATCTCGCCGCCTGCCGGGAGCGCGGGATCCGCGTCACCAATACACCTGACGTCTTGACCAACGACGTTGCCGATCTCGGCGTCGCCATGATGCTCTGCCAGTCGCGGGGCATGATCGGCGCGGAAAGCTGGGTCAAGGACGGAAGCTGGGCAGCCAAAGGCCTCTATCCGCTGAAGCGACGGGTCTGGGGGCAACGCGCCGGTGTGCTCGGCCTTGGCCGCATCGGCTTTGAGGTGGCCAAGCGCCTCAAGGGCTTCGATATGGACATCGCTTATAGCGACGTCTCCGAAAAATCCTACGCGGATGGCATGACCTTCGTCGCCGATCCGGTTGCTCTGGCAGAACGGTCGGATGTGCTGTTCGTGACGCTCGCCGCCTCGGCTGCGACGCGGCACATCGTCTCGAAGAAGGTGATCGAAGCACTCGGTCCCGACGGCATGCTGATCAACATCTCGCGGGCCTCCAACATCGATGAGGATGCGCTGCTTGATGCGCTCGAGAGCGGTGCGCTCGGCTCAGCGGCGCTCGATGTCTTCGAGGGTGAGCCGATGCTCAATCCTCGCTTCCTGAAGCTCGACAACGTCCTGCTGCAGCCCCATCACGCCTCCGGCACCATCGAAACCCGCAAGGCGATGGGTAAGCTGGTGCGCGACAATCTCGCTGCGCATTTTGCCGGCGAGCCTCTGCCCACCCCTGTCGTTTGAGGTCCTGAAATGAAAGCCGTTGTCATTCACGCCGCCAAGGATTTGCGGATCGAGGATCGGGAGACGCAGGCGCCTGGAAAGGGCCAGGTCGAGGTTCAGATCGAGGCCGGCGGCATCTGCGGGTCGGATCTCCACTACTACAACCATGGCGGCTTCGGCACGGTGCGGCTGCGCGAACCGATGATCCTCGGCCACGAGGTCGCCGGCACCGTCAAGGCGCTCGGCGACGGTGTCTCGACGTTGGCCGTCGGAAACCGGGTGGCGGTGTCGCCGAGCCGTCCCTGCGGAACGTGCGACTATTGCCAGCGCGGTCAGCAGAACCATTGCCTGAACATGCGCTTCTACGGCAGCGCCATGCCGATGCCGCATATCCAGGGGGCGTTCCGGCAGCGGCTGGTCGCCGAGGCGTGGCAGTGCCACAAAATCGCTGATGGGGTCTCAAGCAACGAGGCGGCCATGGCTGAACCCTTTGCCGTGACGCTGCATGCGGTGGCGCGGGCGGGATCGCTGCTCGGCAAGCGGGTCCTGGTCACCGGCTGCGGGCCGATCGGAGCGCTGGCGATCATCGCCGCCCGAGCGCACGGCGCGCGTGAGATCGTCGCGACCGACGTCATGGACGGTGTGCTCGACAAGGCGCTATCGATCGGCGCGGACCGAGTGATCAACGTTGCCAGCAATCCCGATCAACTTGCCGCCTATGCCGCCAATAAAGGCACCTTCGACGTCCAATTCGAGGCCTCGGGCAATGCACAGGCGGTGCGCTCCGGCCTCGACGTCCTCAAACCGCGGTCGGTGCTCGTCCAGCTCGGGCTTGGCGGCGACGTCGCCATCCCGCAAAACCTTGTGGTGGCAAAGGAGATCGAGATGCGCGGCACGTTCCGGTTCCACGAAGAGTTCGGGCTGGCCGTCGATCTCATCAACGCCGGCCGGGTGGACCTGACCCCACTGTTGACCGGGATCTTCCCCTTGGAAGACGCGGTGCGCGCCTTCGAGACTGCTGGCGACCGCAGTCGTTCGATGAAGGTGCAACTCGCCTTCTAGTCGCCATTGCTTCATCGGTCGACCGGTCCCCCGATCGATGGAGCCTCCACGTCGAGCGCGCGAAAACGTCAGCTCGCGTTCAATCTCCTGAGGAGCAATCACGTGTCACAGGCGGAAATCGGCCTAATCGGTCTCGGCGTCATGGGCTCGAACCTGGCGCTCAACATCGCTGAAAAGGGCAACAAGATCGCGGTGTTCAACCGCACCGTCGAGGCGACGCA